>Ga0209082_1000135_pt1:0-25000 | contig 39542 bp, 27 predicted proteins | sample ColdCreekSource_FD_184127 | JGI IMG/M metagenome (GOLD analysis project Ga0209082, IMG submission 184127) | Groundwater microbial communities from Cold Creek, Nevada to study Microbial Dark Matter (Phase II) - Cold Creek Source (SPAdes) (version 3) | ecosystem: Environmental > Aquatic >... | reverse complement strand
ACCGCAGGACACGTGAAATCCGGCGGGAATCCGGGAGGACCATCTCCCAAGGCTAAATACTCCTCGATGACCGATAGTGAACAAGTACCGTGAGGGAAAGATGAAAAGTACCCCGGCGAGGGGAGTGAAATAGTACCTGAAACCGTGCGTCTACAAGCAGTGGAAGAGCTATGCCCGCAAGGGAATGCTCGACCGCGTACCTTTTGCATAATGGGCCTGCGAGTTACGCTATGTCGCAAGGTTAAGCCGTGAGGTGGAGCCGAAGGGAAACCGAGTCCAAATAGGGCGTTAGTGGCATGGCGTAGACCCGAAACCTAGCGATCTATCCTTGACCAGGTTGAAGCGTGGGTAAAACTACGTGGAGGACCGAACCCACCACAGTTGAAAATGTGGGGGATGAGTTGAGGATGGGAGTGAAAGGCTAATCAAGCTGGGAGATAGCTGGTTCTCCGCGAAATATATTGAGGTATAGCCTCGGACGAATCGCACCGGAGGTAGAGCACTGAATGGGCTAGGGGACCTACCAGTCTACCAAACCCAATCAAACTCCGAATGCCGGTGACGTATATCCGGGAGTCAGGCAGTGGGTGATAAGATTCATTGCCAAAAGGGAAAGAGCCCAGATCGACAGCTAAGGTCCCTAAATCCAGACTAAGTGGTGAAGGATGTGGGAACGCTCAGACAACCAGGAGGTTGGCTTAGAAGCAGCCATCCTTTAAAGAAAGCGTAATAGCTCACTGGTCAAGCGAGCCCGCGCCGAAAATATAACGGGGCTAAGTCTGGTACCGAAGCTTCGGATTGTCGAAAGACAGTGGTAGCGGAGCATTCTCAAGTAGACACACGGCGTACCGTCAGGAGCGCTATCGGACTTGAGAAGAGCTTATGCAGGCATGAGTAGCGATAAACAGGATGAGAAATCCTGTCGCCGTAAGCCCAAGGTTTCCTGGGGAAGGATAATCCTCCCATGGGTTAGTCGGTCCCTAAGCCAAGGCCGAAAGGCGTAGGTGATGGTAAGCAGGTTAATATTCCTGCACCACTAGGGATGACGTTGAAGCAAGCAGGGACGGAGAAGGGTATGCCGAGCCAGCGAATGGTTGTGCTGGTTCAAATCTGTAGGCAGTTTGCGTAGGACGCGACAGCGACAAACGCGCAAACACTATGCCGAGAGATGATGAGGTGGAGCTCCGGCTTCGAAACTCGGTGATCCCATGCTTCCAAGAAAAGCTGCGTGCAGAGTCACTCTAGTGACCGTACTGCAAACCGACTCAGGTGGGCGGGGTGAATATCCCAAGGCGCGTGAGAGAACACTGGCCAAGGAACTCGGCAAAATGACACCGTAACTTCGGGAGAAGGTGTGCCTGTAGACGTGGAGGAACTTGCTTCCCGAGCGTCCGTAGGTTGCAGAGAATTGAGGGTAGCGACTGTTTACTAAAAACACAGGACTGTGCGAACTCGTAAGAGGACGTATACGGTCTGACGCCTGCCCGGTGCTGGAAGGTTAAGGGGAGATGTCAGCGCAAGCGAAGCATCGAACCGAAGCCCCAGTAAACGGCGGCCGTAACTATAACGGTCCTAAGGTAGCGAAATTCCTTGTCGGGTAAGTTCCGACCTGCACGAATGGCGTAACGACTTCCCTACTGTCTCGGTCAGTGACTCAGCGAAATTGTATTGGGGGTGAAGATACCCTCTACCCGCGGCAAGACGGAAAGACCCCATGAACCTTCACTGTAAGTTGGCAGTGAAGTTCGGGTCAGCCTGCGTAGGATAGGTGGGAGGCTTTGATATCGGGATTCCGGTTTCGATGGAGCCAACCTTGAAATACCACCCTGGCTGTTCTGGACTTCTAACCTAGGCCCATTATCTGGGTCGGGGACACTGCCTGCTGGGCAGTTTGACTGGGGCGGTCGCCTCCAAAAGAGTAACGGAGGCGCGCGAAGGTTCCCTCAGGCTGAATGGAAACCAGCCGTAGAGTGCAAAGGCATAAGGGAGCTTAACTGTGAGACCGACAGGTCGAACAGGTGAGAAATCAGGTCTTAGTGATCCGGTGGCACTGCATGGAAGGGCCATCGCTCAACGGATAAAAGGTACTCTGGGGATAACAGGCTGATCGCGCCTGAGAGTCCATATCGGCGGCGCGGTTTGGCACCTCGATGTCGGCTCATCGCATCCTGGGGCTGGAGCAGGTCCCAAGGGTTTGGCTGTTCGCCAATTAAAGCGGTACGCGAGCTGGGTTTAGAACGTCGTGAGACAGTTCGGTCCCTATCTGCCGTGGGCGCAGGATACTTGAGAGGAGCTATTCATAGTACGAGAGGACCTGAATGGACGCACCCCTAGTGTGCCGGTTGTCACGCCAGTGGCATAGCCGGGTAGCTATGTGCGGAACGGATAACCGCTGAAAGCATCTAAGCGGGAAGCCGGCCTCAAGATGAGGTATCCCGGACGCAAGTCCCTAAAGACCCCACGTAGACCACGTGGTTGATAGGTCAGGTGTGGAAGCGTAGTAATACGCGGAGCTAACTGATACTAATCGGTCGTGCGGCTTTTCCTAACTCTAAGGCAAACGTCGTACAAAGTAGATTTGAGATCAGGGTTGGGAGCAAGGTCTCGCCAACTCCTGTCTAAACGCAGAAAAAATGTCGATGTCGAAGCTCTAGCTAGAAATCTAGCAAGAGCCCGCGTCAGCAGAGTTCGTAGAACAAAGCTTGAGTGAAGCGCAACATGACCTGCGCGCCTCGAGCCGAGCGCTCTCAAAAGTTTTCGGTGGCAACGTCGGAGGGGTCATACCCGATCCCATCCCGAACTCGGAAGTCAAGCCCTCCAGAGCCAATGGTACTGCACGGGTAACCGTGTGGGAGAGTAGGACGCCGCCGGGATTAACTACAAAACCCCGTGAGTTTATAGCTCACGGGGTTTTTCTTTGTGCGCCCAGCATGGGCGCGACCTTGTCGGTGCAAGTCCGGCCGAAAGGAGACCATCCTGATCGAAGCGAACCGCAACTGCAGAAGGGCGACCGACTGTGGGGAGGAAGCGGGGAGCGAAACCGCGGGCCGATGAACAAGAACCCGATACGAGGCGACGCCGAGCAGGGCGAGCAGGCAAGGTACTGCGAAGCTCCGATGGTCGAGACTCAGGCGGCGTAAATCGAGCGGTCGTGCGGTGAAGGGTCGCGTTCTTACCTGGGGAGATCTCGCTTCGGGCCCGAAAGGACCACGCTAAAAGGCGGAGCGAGAAGTCAGCAGAGGCCGTAGTAGCAGCCCATGGCCGCGAAGGGCCGAACGAAGAGGAGAGCGAAACGATCGTGCGCCTCAGAGGCAAACGGCCGCAGATGTCGAGGCAACTCGAGCTACCGCTAGAGAGTAGGGGCGACACCCCGATGGCTACGCGGAGCGCGGAAGAGCCGACGGCGGCGCACGAAAACGAGCGCTCAGGAGCGAGCGACTTGATGGAGCTCGTGTGCGAACGCGAGAACCTTCAAGCCGCGCTGAAGCGTGTGAGGAAGAACAAGGGCAGCGCTGGCATCGATGGGATGACGGTGGATGAGCTGCGCGAGTATCTGAAGGCGAACTGGCTCACGATCAAACAGCAGCTGCTGTCTGGTACGTATCAGCCGTCTCCAGTGCGAATGCATGAGATCCCAAAGAGCGACGGTGGGAAGCGAAAGCTTGGCATCCCGACCGTCGTGGATCGCTTCATCCAACAAGCCATTCTACAGGTGCTGGGACCTCGATTCGACCGCACTTTCTCGCAGCACAGCTACGGCTTTCGCCCCGGTCGCAGCGCACACGGCGCAGTCGTGCAAGCGCAGCGATACGTGTCCGAAGGCCGACGCTTCGTGGTGGACGTGGATCTAGAGAAGTTCTTCGACCGCGTAAACCACGACGTGCTGATGGGCAAGCTCGCGAAGCGCATCGAGGACAAGCGGCTCTTGGGCTTGATCCGCCGTTATCTCAATGCCGGGATGATGGTGGACGGAGTCGTGATGGAACGGCACGAAGGCACACCGCAGGGTGGCCCACTGTCGCCGCTCCTTGCGAACGTGCTCTTAGACGAAGTCGACAAAGAGCTGGAGAAACGAGGACACGCGTTCGTGCGCTACGCTGACGACTGCAACGTGTACGTGCGGTCGAAGCAAGCAGGCGAGCGCGTCATGGGTTTGCTTCGGCGACTGTTCTCGGGACTACGGTTACGCGTCAACGAAGCCAAGAGCGCCATCGATCGGGTACGGAACCGCAAGCTCCTCGGCTATAGCTTTTGGTTTAGCCGTGGGGCAGAGGTGAAGCGCCGGGTCGCGCCCAAAGCCATGCGAACAATGAAAGACCGGGTGCGCGAGATCACGCGCCGAAGCCGGAGCCAGAGCATTCAGCGAGTCGCGCAGGATTTACGGAGCTACCTGCTGGGCTGGAAAAACTACTTCCGGCTGGCGGACACGCCCCGCGTCTTCAGTGACCTCGATGAATGGATCAGACACCGGATGCGCGCGCTACATCTCAAGCACTGGAAACGTGGCACAACGATCTACCGCGAGCTGCGCGCCAGGGGCATGCCCCACGTGTTGTCCGCGAGGGTCGCCGCGAACGGTCGGAGTTGGTGGAAGAACTCCGCCAAACTCATCAATGTCGCCTTTCCCATCCGCTACTTCGACGAGCTTGGCATTCCAAGACTCGCCGCGTGACCTCAACCCTTCGAACCGCCCGGTGCGGACCCGCATGCCGGGTGGTGTGGCAGGGGTCCCGAGGGTTTTCCTCGGGCCCCTATGCCGATTGAGGGGCGTGACCAGCAGCTACGAGCGGCGGCGAGCGGACGGACGGCTCTCGGAGACGAGCTCTACCAGCTCTTCGATCCAGGGCGTGGTGGGCTCGCCCGATTGTGTCGCTGCTTGCAGCGCACGCACTGCCGCCACCAGCTTCGTACGGCGATCTCGCTCCTGAGCGAGCTCGTCTGCGATGCGGCGCCCACCTGGTCCACTCGCAGCTTTCGAATCTTTCGCTTCAGGCGCGCGGCTCTCCGGGCTCACGTCGAAGCTCGCAGGCGCGGCTTCAGCAGGCTGACCGCCCGGGGAGTTGAGCGCGTCGAGCGAGGTATCGAGATCGCGCAGCGGTGACCCGAGCGAGCCTAAGAACTCGCGCAGGCGTGTCTCGGAGCGCGCAACCGCGGAAGCCGCGGACTTCCAGGCCTCTTCTTCGCGCTCTTCGTGCTTCTGCACACGCTCGGCCCACAGCTGCCGATCGGCTTCGCGCGCCTCACCCTGTGCGACTTGGGCCGCATTGGCTGCGCCGACCTGCGCGCGCAGCGTGCGGATCTCCTGCTGATCGAACGCCGCCGCCTGGGTCAGCTCCGCGATCCGCGCGGCGCGCGTCTGCGCCAGGAGCGTTAGCTCCGCGGACTCTGCACGCAGCGCGGTGATGCGATCCTGGGTCGAGCTGAAGCGTTGATTGGTCTTTTGGGTTTGGCCGGCTGCAGCGAGCCAAGCTTGCTCGGACTCGCTGAGCCGCGCGCGCACGCCGCTGAGCTCACCGCGCAGCGCCTCGACGCGCGCACGCTGCGCTAGGTTCTCTCCGGCCAGCGCAGCGCGCTCCGAGCCTGCGCGGCGCAACGCGTCTTCGAGCGCGTATGCCTGCTCCGAGTGATCTGCGGCTCTGGCGTACACCGAAGGCGACTCGCCCACGCCGCCAGAGGGCGCCGCAGCTGTGAGCTGCGCGCGCGTCTCGTCCAGTGCGAACGTAAGCTCGGCCCGGGCGACTTCGGCTTCGATGGCTCGAGCCACTGCGGCGTCGTAGCCAGCGCGAAGCGCGCTAAACTCCTGCGACGTGCTCGTGGACATGCGGACCAACGCCTCACGAAACAGCCGCTCCCGGCGATCGAGCTCACGCCGCAGGTCGCCGTGGCTGCGCGTACGCGCGAACAGCAAGGTTTCGAGGCGCGTGAAGTCCGCGAGCTCCTCGTCGTGGCTCTCCGTCACCGCGCCCGCCATGAGCACGGCTTCGGGTGGGGCTGCGACTTCTTCAGAGATCTTCGGGTCTTCCAACAAGCTAGGAGTGGCAGCGGACGTCTGCGTCATGTCATCAACTCGAGAGCGTGCCCGAAGCTGGGGCGAATAGTGCGAGGCGACGAATCATCGCCTACTTTATAGGGTGCCGCCACCTTGGAAGGCTTCGTGACCGACCTCTCAGAAAAAAGGCCAACGCTTGCCGCGTACGCGCGCCGATTGACTGTCCGATTGTGGTGGCTGCACGGCCTTCGCGGCCTGATTTTGGCCGCAGCCGCTGCGGGTTTGACGGTGTTGGTCGCGTCACAATTGGCAGAACCGGTGGTCACCCAACGCAGCGCGCTGTGGGTGTGGGCGGCTGCGACACTCGCCGGTGCGCTCGCGTTTGGCTGGGCACTCTCACCCGCCTGGAAGCTGCGAGGTGCCCGGATCGCGCGCGTCGTCGCCGAGGCCGATATTGCCCTCGCTGAGCGCATGCGTTCAGCGCTCGAGCTGACGAGCAGCGCAGGCGTTGCGCAGGGCAGCTCGCCGGCGCTGCTCGCGGCGCATCTCGCAGAGGTTCAGGGCGCGCTCGCCGAGCTGCCAGCGAAGCAGATCGTGCCTTGGTCGAAGGTCTGGCGCTTCAGCTCGTTGCTCGGACTGCTCGCGCTGGTGAGCTTTGCATGGCTGGGCTTGCAAGATGGGCCGCTGCGCTCGTTCGTCAACGCGCTCGTGACCCCGGCTCAAGAGCGCGGCGATGGCACGCGACTGACGACGGTGATCGCGCAGCTGAGCGTGCGCCTCACCTATCCGAGCTACCTCGCGCGCGAAGCTACCTGGATGACCGATCCCAGCGAAATGCGTGTGCCCGCCGGCACGACGTTGGACGTGCACATCTCGCCGCGCTTCGCCGCCGAGCGCGGCCGCATCATCGCCGCCAATCAAGCTGTCACGCTGACGATCGGCAGCGACGCGCGGCTGGTCGGGCGTTACACCGTGCAAGCGGAGTCGACGCTGCGTTTCGAGCTCGTCCGCAACGGCGTGCGCTACGAGGATCCGCGCAGCCTGAGCATCCACGTCGAGCCGGACGCGGCGCCTGCGATCCGGATCGTCGAGCCGGAGAACGGGAGGCTCGCGCCGCCGGCAGAGCTGCTCAGCGTGCGTTACACAGCGAGCGACGACGTCGGAGTCGCGAGTATTCAGCTGCACGCGCGCGTGGAAGGCGGCGGGGAAAAGCAGCAGGTGATCTTCTCTGCGTTGGATGACGGCGGCCCGCAGCGTGAGCTGCGCGCGAATGCATCGGTGCTGCCTTCCGAGCTCGGCGCCAGCGAAGGAGACACGCTGGTGCTCTGGCTCGAAGCGCGCGACAACGATCTGGTGAATGGTCCACACGTCGGGCGTTCGCAAGAGATCGTGCTCGAGGTGGCGCTGCCGGGCAAAGGCTTGTCGGATCTGATCCCGACGCTGCAGCAGCTCGCGGACACCGCGGTCGATCTGCTCGGATACCGCTTGGATAAGCCGGTCAATAAAGACGCGGCACCTGCCAAGGACCGTGCAGAGCCACTGCAGCGCGCGGGTCGCACCTGGGTCTCGCAGCTCGATTCATTGGTGCGAAGGATCGAAGAACGCAGCGGTGACACGCCGCTCGGCGTCGACGTCGATCAGCTGCGCGGCGTGCGCAAGCGCAACGACAAGCTGCTGACTGCGGAAGCCGGACTGTACGCGCCGTCGCTGCGCAGCTATGTCGAGCGCGCAGCTGCCGATCTACGCGTGGTCGAGGAGCTCGAGCGCGATGTCGTGCTACTCGCCGACATGCTCGCGCGCGCGCACGTCGATGAAGCCAAGTCGATCGCAGACGAGCTGCGCTCGCTGAAAAAGCATATCGAGGACCTGCTGAGCGAGCTCGAGAACAAGCCGAGCCCCGAGGCGGAGCGCGCGCTCATGCAAGAGATCGCAAAGGCCCAGCGCCGATTGGCAGAGCTGGCGCAGAGCTTGTCGCGCATGGCGACGCGTGTCCCGAGTGAGTTCGTGAACCGCGACGCGCTCAGCAAAGAGGCCGCGGAGACCGAGCTCGCGAGCTTGGAGCGCGCGGTGAAAGATCACGACTTGCGCTCGGCGGCCCAGCATCTCGATGCGCTGGCGAAGCAGATCGACGAGCTGGCAGCACAGATCGGGCAAGGCAGCTTACGGCTACAAGAGTCGCGCTTCGGTCCGCGTGATCAGGCGCTCGCGCAAGCGCGCCAGAAGCTGAGCATGTTGGGCGCGGAGCAAGATCGGTTGACCGAGCGCTCGTCCGAGGTGATGAAGAACGCGCTCGACCGTGGTCAGCGTGGTCAGCCGGATCCTCACGGCGAGGGCCTCGCGCCGCGCGCAGAGGCGCTCGGCAAGACCGCGGCAGAGCTGGCGCAGGGACCCAACGGCGATCCGAGCTCGGCCGCATCTCGGGCGAACGAGCGCTTGCGCGATGCGCGCGATGCGCTGCGTGCAGGGGACCTGTCGCAAGCGCGCGGCATGGCGCAGAGCGCGGAGACCAGCTTGCGCGAGACAGCCGCTGAGCTGGAGAGCGAGGCGCGTGTCTTTCCCGGGCGCACAGACGCACGTCAACGCGCAGCGCAAGCGCGTCAGGCGGTGGACGAGGCCGAGCAGCTGACCGACGACATCGATCGCGCGATGCCGAATGTCAGCGATCACATGAACGACTCGGAGCGCCAGCGCGTACGCTCCGACGCCGACGCACAGCGGGCCGCGGCCGATGCCGCTGACAAGCTGCAGAAACAGTTCGAGCAAGGGCCGGATGGCCTGCCGCTTTCGCCTGAGGCGACCGAGCGGCTGCAAGCGGCGCAGAAATCCATGCAGCAAGCGGAGCGCGCGCTGCAACGCGGCAAGCCCGACGAAGCCAATCGCGCGCAGAACCAAGCTTCCGAGCAGCTGAAGGCGCTGTCCGAGTCGCTCGCGCAGCAGCAACAGTCCGGCGGGCGCGGCGGCAAAGGCAAGCAAGAGGGCAACATGTCCGAGGTCAACAACGGGCACGTTCGCATCCCCGGAACCGAGTCGTTCCAAGGACCGACCGAGCTGCGGCGCAAGCTGCTCGATGCGATGCAAGAAGCCGCTCCCAGCGGCTACGAGCCGGCAGTCAAACGCTACTACCAGGAGCTCATGCGCTGATGCGACGCTGTCTGACGCTGGTTCTGCTGCTGTGGGTTGCGGTCGTGCCGCGCGAGGCGCTGGCTGCGCCCTCCGGCAAAGACATCGGACACGTCAACGACCTGATCGAGTCGCTGCAGCTGACGGAGGCGAACGCGGCGCTCAAGGGGCTCGAGACCAGCTACCCGGATGCCGCGCCCGTGATGTTCCAGCGCGCGCTCTTGACCTTCTACGCGGGCGACTATGCGCGCGCGGTGGAGATCGCGGACCGCGCGCTCGAGCTGATGGGTGAGTCCAAAGCCCCAAAGGCTTGGCAATCTACGCGCGACCTGATCGCTTCGACCTTGGATGCCACGCGCGACCATCTGCGCGCTGTGTCGCCCGACGGCCGCTTCCAGATCTCGTATCCGCCCGGCGATGCGCAGGTGCTTCTGCCGTACGCGTTCGATGTGCTGCAGCGCATGGACCGGGCGCTGAGCAGCGTCGTAGGCATGGCTGTTCCGGGGCCGATCCGGCTAGAGCTTTACTCCTCGGCGGCGGCGCTCGCCCAGGTCAGCACGCTCACGCTCGATCAGATCGAAACTTCGGGAACCGTCGCGCTGTGCAAGTGGAACCGACTGATGGTGACTTCGCCGCGGGCGTTGGTGCGCGGCTATCCGTGGGTCGACACGATCGCGCACGAGCTCACACATCTGTACCTCTCGTTCGCCACGGAGGAGCGCGCGCCGGTGTGGCTACAAGAAGGCTCGGCGAAGCTGCTCGAGCGTCGCTGGCGCAGCGCGACCGAGGAGTTTGTGCTCGACCCGACCTCGCGCAACTTGCTGTTGCGTGCGACGCGAGACGGCAAGTTGCTCACGTTCGATCAGCTGCACCCGTCGATCGCGCTCTTGCCCTCGCAGGACGACGCGACTCTGGCATTTGCGCAGGTGTCGACGTTCATGAACAGCTTCGTCGGCGCGCATGGTGAGAGCGCGTTGCGCGACGCGTTGAGCGCGATAGCTCGTGGCGCGGATGCGCGAGACGCGCTGAGTCGCGCGGCGAACCGGCGCTTCGCTGAGCTCGAGCGCGACTGGAAGAGCACGCTGCCCAAAGCGGCGCCCGCGAATGCGCCGCGCAAGCTGCAGCGGCGCTTCAGCAGCAGCGGTGGCAGCGCGCCCGACGAGAGTCAGGACGTCGCAGTCACGGAAGCCCGGCGTTATCTGCGGATCGGCGACATGCTCTGGAACAGGCATCACCCACGCGGCGCGATGCTCGAGTACGAAAAGGCGCATCGTGCGGATGCCGACGACCCCATCGTCGCAGCGCGCTTGGCACGCTCCGCGCTGGAGGCCGGTGATCCGGCGCGCTCGCTCGCTGCGCTCGAGCCGTTGCTCTCGCGCTATCCGGAGCACGCGCCCACGCACGCGGTGCGCGGCGCTGCGCTTCACGAGCTCGGCCGATTGCCTGAAGCGCGCGCCGCATTGCTCGAAGCGATCCGCATCAATCCATTCGATCCCGATCCTCACTGCCGGCTCGAACGCATCGCAGAGGAAGCCGAAGAAGCCGCGACTGAACGCGCGGCATGCGATCGTCTGAGCGCGCCCGCGCACTGACGTCACTCTGTTTCTGGCTCGCCGAAGGTCGGCCAGCTCGGTGGCACCTTGACGGAGAGCTCTTTCGCGAGCAGGTGCACCGTGCTGACGATTTTCGCAGCATCCACGCTAGCACCCCCGCGCGCGATGTGACGCAACGCGCCTTCGAGATCCTGGTGTTCGAACGCCGACAATGGATTGTTCACAAACCAATTGATCGACGTGATGATGCCGCGCACGAGCACAGAGTCGGTCATGATCGCAATGGGCGGGATCGACGAGGGTACTGATGCACGCAGGCGTTCCCGTTGTTTGGTCGTTGGGCCCCCGCCTGCGGTGAAAACGAGCACGCCGCGTAGGCTGGCATGCACAGTTTCTAGCTCCTTGCAGTGCTGATTCCACTCGTCGGCGCCGTGACGGGGTGCACCATCACGTAGATGCCATCTACGTGGCGGTACACCATCGTATGGCCGCGACCCATGGCTAAAGAATAGGCTCGTTCGCTGGCGGCTGGAAACTTGATCGCGCAACCACTGCAGCGGCTCGCGCAGGCATTGCCTACCCGGCGCTGGAACGCGGGAGCTCGCACACCTCGGCCGACAGGTGACTCGCCTGGGAGACGTTCCCGCGGTGATAGTCGGGTCACCGTGGATTGAGATGAAGTGCGCCACTTTCTCGCGCTTGCTCGTACGGGCTCGGTTCGAGGTGCAGGCTCGGCGCTCAACGTGAGCCACTCGACTGTGGCGCGGCGCATCGATGCGCTCGAGTCGCGGCGTGAAGCTGTTCGATCGAAACCGCGACGGTTATCTGCTGACTGATGCGGGCAACGAGATGGTCGCCGCTGCAGAGCGCGTGGAGCGCGAGATGATCGCGCTCGAGCGTAGCCTGGCGGGATAAGACGCGCGGCTCGCGGGACCTGTGCGCGTCACCTGCACCGATCCCTACCTCGTGAAGCTCCTGCTACGATCGCAGCACGATCCTGCGAGAGATGCAGGAAGCAGGCTTCACGCAAATTCAGGAGCGGGAAGTCGGCGCGGAGAAGATCGTGGCGTTCGTCGTGGCGCGCAAACCAAGCTGACGCTCACTGTTTGCGTTTGTCGTCTGCACGCAGCGCGCGTCGACGCTCACGCGCAGACACCCCGATCGAGCGCGCGATCTTGGGAGCTGGCTCTCCGGCCTGCGCGCGCGATGCAACGAGCCGCTCCGCGGCATCGTCCAAGAGCCGCGGACGCTGACCGTCTTCGGTATGCGCTTCCACTAGGTTGTTCGCCTTTTGTCTTTTGCGCGCGCTGGCGCGCTGCGCATCGAACGAGAGCAATGCATCGAGCAGCACTTTTGCGTTCGTCGAGCCCGGCTCGATGGCGCCTTGCAGCTGCAGCGTGCGAACACACGCGCCCTTCGCTTGCACCTGCACCATGCGCGCGATCAGCTCGGACAAGTCGCCGGCCAACCGATCGAGCCCGGTCACCAGCAAGACGTCCTGAGGCCCAAGCCGATCCAGCGCTTTGCCGAGCTCGGGCTGTTGCTCGGCGGCCGTGCCTACGCACGAATCCGCGAACACCAACTCGCAACCCGCATCGCGGAGCGACGCGCCCTCCGCCGCAGAAACCTCGCCCTGTTGAGCAGATCGAACATATCCGACGAGCATGAGCCGATACTGGGCCGACCTTTCAGCACACGGCAAGAAATTGCAGAGTGGCGCGGTCCGCGGAATGCGTTAAACGGACAGCTGCAGGTGCTCAGAACTGCAGGAAGGCGCTGGCGTCGAGGGGCTGGTCGGCGTTTAGGGCGTCGCGTAGGGCCGGGAGGCGGCGCTCGGTGGGCTGCAGCCTGTATGCCTGTGCGAGCGCTTCGCGCGCTGCGGCTGGATGGCCCGTGGCACCGAGCAGCACTGCGTTCATGTAGTGGATCCACAAGAGCTGGCGGGCGGTCTCGCTCTCCCGCTGCTGCTCGCCTAAGTTTTCCTCCAGCTCGGCGTAGAACTGTGGGAGCTCACGCACCGCATCGGCCGCTCCGAGCTGCGCGTACACGCCGCGCGGCGCGAGCTGCGCGTACAACGTCGGCGAGACTCGCGTATCGAGCTCCAAGAACACCGGTCGCGTGTTCGCCAGCGCAGCGAGCACCGCCGCGTCTTGAAGCTGATCGTGCGCGCGCTGATAAGCTTGCACGAGTGCTGTGAGCGCAGGTTGACGCGCGAGCAAGTGCTGCGCGGCGTTCGGGTAGCGCAGAAAGGGCAGCGGCACGTGCACGAGATCCGGGCGCGCACCTTCCACCGCGCTGAGCTCCAGGCCTCTGAAGACTGTCTGCGGTGAGCTCTCGATCACGACAGCGCGCGCCGGCAGCTGTCGGAAGCGCAGCTCATCGAGCGCGTCAGTCGCAGTGAATGCAGCGAGCGATGCACGGGCAGACGTTTCGGGGATCACCAGAAGCGCGCAGAGCGGCACGAGCAGCGCCGCGCGCCGCACGACAAACCAGCTGCGGCGATGGCGCGCTTTCCACGCCCAAGCCACGCCGCCCACACAACACGTGGCGAGCGTTCCGAGTGCCAAAAAGCTCGGCGCGAGATAGCCCAGCATGTCCGGGTTTGCGCGCACCGGCCCGAGCCACGCCCGCGCGAGCCCATCACTCGCAAGCACCAGCAATGCGACCGCAAGCGCCGCACGCGTCGCCGCCAAGCGGATTCCCAGGTACACGCCCAAGCACGCCAGCACGAGCGGAAACCAGCCTAGGTTCTCGTACCACAAACCAATTACATCGAGCATACGCGTGGCCAGAGGCTCTGCGGCTTCAACGCCCATGTCGTGCGCGTAGACGCGCGCGCTCACGACCCAGAAGAAGCGTTCCCAGTTGCTGGGATCGCCCAAATTCAGCGGCGGATCGCGCAGCGCTCGCACTGGCAAGTACAGGTACGTCAGGAGCGCGAGCGCACCGAGTAGGCACGCGACTCCCAGCTGATCCCACCTGCGCCGATGCACGACGCCCGCGAGCACAGGCAAAAACGCAGGCGTCAGCAGCAGCGCGATCAAGTGATGGTTCGTCAGCGCGATGCCCAGCGCGAATGCGGCCGTCAGCAGCGCCCGCCCCTGGCCGCGGCGCGTGCTCGCCGCGTGCATCAGGCGTTCGTAGACCAGGGCCACGCACAAGGTCTGCAGCGCGTAGACCTCCGGGCGCACCGCTTGGAACCAGAGTGCATACGTGAATGCGCTCAGCCACGCGCCGAACACAGCGAGCGCCCACCGCACCTGCGGATCGAGCCGCATGCCGCGCAGAGCGGCCGCGTTGGCGCGACAACACAGGGCACAGGCGAGCGCCGTGGCGATCGCTTGTCCGACGGCCACGCGAAAGCTCAGCGAGCCGAGCGGTACGAGCGAAAGCAGCTTGCCGTACAAGGCGGACAGTGGGTGTCCAGGCGGGTGCGCGATGTCGAGCTGCACCGCCGCCGCTACAAACTCGCCGCTATCGAGCCAATACGCGTACGCGCTCGCCGTCATGATGTAGGCGATGCACGGCACACATGCTGACAGCCACAACGCAAGCGATTGAGGGCGCAAGCTCTAGCCTCGGGATCGAAAATGCTAGGCAGTGTCTCGCGGCGCGTCAAACCCTCCGCGAAGGTCGGGGGTCGCGGAGCTTGTCCCGCACCGCCGCGCTGACGAACTACGTGCTAGGCTCCGGGACGCAGCCTGCCTGGTTGCACGCGTTTACGATGGATTCATCTCACGACATCTTACAGCCCAGCCCGTCCCCATCCGCAGCCAGCGAGCTCGACGACGTAGAACGCGTCCGCGCCCTCGCGAAAGCCAAGGAGCAAGTCTTAGAGCAGCTTCGGCGCCGCATCGTCGGCCAAGAGACGGCTGTGGACCTCCTGCTCGTCGCGCTGTTCGCGCGCGGCCACGGCTTGCTCGTCGGCGTGCCCGGTCTGGCGAAGACCTCTCTCGTTACGAGCCTGGCGCAGACGCTCTCGCTGGAATCGAACCGAATTCAGTTCACGCCCGATCTGATGCCCAGCGATATCACGGGCACCGATGTACTCGAGCAGGACGTGAACACCGGCGAGCGGCGTTTTCGCTTTCTGCGCGGCCCGATCTTCACGAACATCTTGCTCGCGGACGAGATCAACCGCACGCCTCCCAAGACCCAAGCCGCCCTGTTGCAGGCGATGGAAGAGCAGCGCGTGACGGCTTCGGGCACGACCCACCGCATCGAAGCGCCGTACTTGGTGTTCGCGACGCAGAATCCGATCGAGCAAGAGGGCACTTACCCGCTCCCCGAAGCGCAGCTCGATCGGTTCATGCTGCAGGTCGAAATGGGGTATCCCGCGGCCGACGAGGAGCTGGAGATCGTGCGGCGCACGACCGCCCCTGAGCCCGCGCCGCTGCAAGCCGTGCTGGAGCGCGCGGAGATCTTGGCGCTGCAAGCGTTGGTGCGGCGTGTCCCGGTCGCACCACACGTGATCGAGCACGCCGTGAAGCTGGTTCGCGCCACGCGTCCGAGCGAGCCGGCCGCCGCCGAGCGCGTCAAGAACTACGTCGCGTTTGGAGCAGGACCGCGCGCGAGCCAAGCGCTGATCCTCGCGGCCAAAGCGCGCGCAGTCCTCGCAGGAAGGTTCGCTGCCGAGCTCGAGGATGTGCGCGCCCTGGCGTTGCCAATCCTTCGCCATCGCCTGGTCATGAGCTTCCGCGCCGAAGCTGAGAACGTGCGCCCAGCCGATATCATCGACGCGCTGCTGCGCTCGGAACGAGCCTGAGATCCCAGGGGATGTCCGAGAGAGCCCACGCGCGAAAGCCACTGCTCGATCAGGAGCTCACGGAGCGCATCGCCAGCTTGCGGGTGCGTGCGACTCACGCGGTGGAAGGCATTCGCTCTGGGTTGCACAAGAGCCCGCACCGCGGCGCCAGCGTGATCTTCGCTGAGCACCGCGACTATCGACCCGGCGACGATCTGCGCATGCTCGATTGGCGGGCTTACGCGCGCAACGATCGCTACACGATCAAGCACTTCGAGCAGGAGACACACCTGCGCGCGCATCTGCTCTTGGACTTGTCTGCGTCGATGGACTTCGACGGCGGCAAGCCAGCGACGCACAAGGCCGGCTTTGCAGCCACGTTGCTCGCCGCATTCGGCTGGCTCTTGCTCGGCCAAGGCGACGCTGTCGGCGCGTTCGCGTTCGACACGGATCTGCGCAAAGCGCTCGCTCCGCGCAATCGGCCCGATCACTTGGAGGCCCTGCTCTCGGTGCTGGCGCTGCCCACGGCAGAGCGCAGCTCGAGCGAGCAGCCCGCGAAGCTTGCGCATACGCTGACTGCGCTCGGCGAGCGCGTCGGTCGGCGCGGCCTGGTGATCCTCGCGAGCGATCTGCTCGACACAGATCCGGACGCGCTCGCGCCTTTGTCGCGGATGGCTGCGCTCGGTCACGACGTGATGGTGCTGCATGTCATGCACCCTTACGAGCTGGAGTTCCCGTTCAAGCAGGGCCTGTGCTTCGAAGATGCAGAGAGCCCAGCCACGGTCGAGGCCGACGCTGACGTGGTGCGCGGCGCGTACCTGGCCGAGCTCGACACGTTCTTGAGCCACGCCAAGCAGCGCTGTTTGGCCGCGGGTGCGCGCTATGTGCTGGCGCGCACTGACAGCAAGGTCGAGTCGATCATCGCCAACGTGCTCTTGCCAACGAGGCGTGCCGGATGGGGCTAGAGGCACCGCTCGCGTTGCTCGGTCTGCTCGGCGTGGTGTTGCCACTGATCTTGCACCGCATGCGCAAGCGCGAGCTGCCGCGCGTGGTGCTGCCGACGTTTGCGCTGCTCACGCGCGCGCTGGCTCGGTCGCGGCAGCGCCAAGCGTTCACCGACATCTGGCTGCTCGCGCTGCGCATCGCGCTCATCGCTTTGGCCGCGCTTGCGCTGGCGGTACCGTTTCTGACCAAGCAGCTGACCTTCGGCGATGGCCAGCTCGCCAACGTGGTGATCGTGATCGACGACTCGCTGTCGATGGCGCGCGTCGACGGAGGCACGAGCCTGATCGAGCGCGCGCGCGCCCGTGCGCTGGACGTCGTGCGCGCGCTGCCCGAGGGCTCGGAGCTCGCGGTCGTGCTGGCAGGCAAGCCCGCGCGTGTGCTGTTTCCGCTGGCCCGCGATCTTGGGAGCGCGCAGCGTGCGCTGAGCGAAGCCGAGCTGCCTGCCGTACGTTCGAACGATCTGACTGAAGCGCTCGAGCTCGCGCTGCGCCAACAACACCGCGGGCTGGTCTCGCCGCAGCGCATGCTGGTGCTGTCGGACTTCGCGCGCCACGCCGCGTTCGAAAGCAAGGCTCTGCCCGAGAATATCGCGGTCAGCTTCGAGCGCGTCGGCGCGGCGCCTTCCAAGCCCAACCTGTTCATCGCGCAGGCCCAAGCCAGCGTCGATCCCGCGAAACCGACCGAAACATCGATCGCCGTCGAGCTGCGCGCTGCCTTCGGTGCCGAGACCGTGCAGCGCATGGATGCGCGCGTCGAGGTGGAGCTGCAAGGCAAGATTACGCATGCGCAAGCCGTGACGGTCGAGCGCGCCGGCGCGCAGGTCACGCTGCGTGTGCCGACGCCCCTGCCCTCGCAAACGCTCGAGGCGCGCGTACGCATCGTCGCCGACGACGCGCTCGCCGAGGACAACCAAGTTTCGGTGGTGTTGGGACACGCTGATGCCCTCCAGCTCTTGCTGGTGAACGGCGACCCCCATCCGTCGAGCCGCGCGGACGAGCTGTTTTACGTGTCGCGTGCGCTGGCGCTGCTCTCGGAAAACCAGCTCTCCATGCGCGTGCAGACCGTGGATCCGATGAGCTTCGAGCACGCGCGCCTCGAAGACAGCGATGTGATCGTGCTCGCGAATGTCGCGGCGCCGGGCCCGGGTGCCGCCGAGAGGTTGGTCGAGTTCGTGCAGGCGGGCGGCGGCTTGATCGTCGCGGCCGGGACGCGTCTGGACTCTGCGCTGTACAACGCGCGGCTTTCGACGCTGCTGCCTGGTCACATCCGTGGATCGGCTGCCAGCCGCGAGCTGCAGCTGGCAGCGTCAGACGACAGCGCTTTCCTGCCCGAAGGCATGGTTGGTCTACGCGAGGTTCGCGGCCAACAGCGGCTGCTCGTGGACCTGTTCCCGGACGCTGAAACGCTGCTGAAGTTCGAGGACGGCGCGCCGGCGCTGGCAGCGCGCGCCGCCGGCGATGGGCACACGTTGCTCCTCACAACCAGCCTCGACGCAGACTACAGCGATCTGCCGCTGCGCCCGGGCTACCTGTCGCTCTTGGCTGCGATGATCCGTAAAGCGGCAGGCGCTACCGCAGCTGCGCGAGGCAGGATCGCGCCGGGCGAGCGTGTAACGCTGCCGAGCCCGAAGCCCGGCCACCTCGTGGAAGTGCGTGGACCGACGGGCAAGCGTTGGCGTTACAACCAACCCGGGCAGGAGGATCCGATTCGCTTCGGCGCGACCGATGCGCTGGGCATGTTCGAGGTCCGCACCGGCCGGGATGGCGATGGCGCTGAGCCTCGGCTGCGCGCGACGTTTGTGGTCGATCCACCGCGCGATGAGAGCGACCTCCGCGAAGCGCCGGTGCCGGAGCAAGGCGCCAACACCGAAGGCGGCACGAAGGCAGCGCCGGTCTCGGTGCACGCGTCACTCAGCCCGTGGCTGTGGCTCGCGGTGTTCTGTCTCGTCGCACTGGAAGGCATGCTCCGCGCCCGCAAACGCTGGGGCGAGCGCCTCTCGCACTGATCGCGCTCGCGCACCCGACTTCGGCGCAGAAGGCAACTTAGACGTAAACGCAGTCATAGACGGCGCGGTGGACGTGACTCCAAGGCGCCGTCGAAGGCCACGTCTGCGCCAGCGAGACCTAGTTTGCTAGGCGAGCTTCGCTTCTACGACGCGTTCGATGCTGCCAAGGTCTCGATGAGCCGTGACATCGGTGAGGCGCACGTTCGCAGCCAACAGCTGCGAGACGCGCTCAGCCTGCCCCGCTCCAACCTCGAACAGAACCAAACCGCTCGCATTCAAGTAGCGGTCAACCTCGGCGCACAAGCGCGTCAGCACGTCGAGCCCCTCCGGACCGGAGGTCAGCGCCATCCGAGGCTCGTGCTGCAGCTCTGCCGCCAACTGCGGCAGCTCGTCTTCGCGAATGTATGGCGGGTTCGCCACCACCAAGTCGAAGCGCGCATCGTCGGTGAGCGCGGCAAACAAGTCGCCCTGCCGCAGCTCCACACGCGCTTCCACGCCGTGTTTGCGCGCGTTCTCCGCGGCGATCGCCAGCGCTGCTTCGGAGAGATCTGTAGCCACTACGCTCAGCAAGGCTCGCTCGGCTGCCAGCGTCACCGCGATCGCGCCGCTGCCCGTGCACAGGTCGAGCACGCGCCGCGGTTGATCCTCGGGCAGAAACGCGCACGCACGCTCGATCAGCGTTTCAGTATCCGGCCGCGGAATTAGCACCGCGGACGTGACCTTGAACTCGCGCCGGTAAAACTCGCGCTGGCCCACCAAGTAAGCAACCGGCTCTCGCTGACGGCGGCGCACCACCAGCGCCTTGACAGCCGCGAGCTCCGCGTTGCTGAGCGGCCGCTCGAGGTCCATGTACAGGCGCACACGGTCCACGTTCAGCGCGTGCGAGATCAGCAGCTCGGCGTCGAGCCTCGGCGTCCCGAGCTCTTGCGCCTTGAAGTCCTGCGTCATCCACGCCAAAAGGCGCCGCGCCGTCCAAACGTCCGTCATGGCGTCATCGTCATCGTCATCGTCATCGTCAAGGGCCACGCTTGATCTTCATCTTGGGCGCAAAGCCGGCTTGCTGAAGCGTCTGGCGCGCCAGCTGGATGATCTCCGGTGGCGTGCCCTTCAATGTGAACGCCGCGACCATGCCAGGCTCCACGTCTGCCAGTGTCTGCAGCGCCTTGGTCGCGAGGCCGCGCTTTTTGAGCTGGAAGTACGTGAACACCTGCGCGCGGAGCAGCATCGCCCGCACCTCGGTGAACGCCGGATCGTCCGCGCTGTAAGTGTCGAGCAGCTTCTTGGCCTCGTCCGCTTTGCCTGTGCGCGAAAACGACTCGGCCATGACCGCGGCGTAGAACGCCTTGGCCTTTGGCTGCGGCTGGCGATCCAGCCGCATCTCGTCGGCCAGCGCACGCGCCTCACGCACGCGGGCGACGCGCAGGTACATGAGCGCGAGCTGTGCCCGCACCTCGTCCTGCACGACCATGGGCGCCTTTTTGAGGTCGATGCCCTCGAGCACCTTCTGGGCCTCAGCCGGGTCGCTCGCCGCCAGGAGCTGCGCTTTGGCGAGCGCCTTCATGGCATCGCCGCCGCCTTCGCCAAGCGCATCCAGGGCCTTTTTGCGGCCTTCTTCGTCGGTCGCACCCTTCATGATCTGGAGGATGGAGCGCTGGCGCGTGGTCAGACGCCACACGTAGATGCCGAAGCCGATGGCTGCGAGCGTGAGCAAGCCGACCACGCCGACGCCGAAGTAGGAGATATACGGCACCGCTATAAAGGCGGTCACCCACAGCACGGCCAAGCCGCCCGCTATCTGGGCGATGGCAGTCCACTTGATCTCCGGGACTTCGATCTTGGACAGCGCCTCGGCCGGGTCCTTGGGCGCGAGGGAACGCTTCTTAGGGTTGGTCACGCAGCTTCTCTCGGGTATGGGCTCGGGGCCTCTTAACGCGGAAGCAGCGCGGCGGCAAGCGGTGAGCGGTCTATGCCGCAGGCAGGCCTACCCTCCAGCACAACACACCGTGCGTAGTCAGAGCACACACCCCACTGGGCTGAAGGAGCTGAAAGTGCGCAACCTTGACAAGGCAGAGGCCTATCCGGGACCCTTAAACCGTTGCGGCTCGCCTGCTTGGGCGCAGCAGTACCAGGAGCTCATAGCGCCCGATGTCTTCCGATCGCATTGGCGAGTTGCTTGTCCGACAGAAGCTGATCAGCCTGCAGCAGCTGCGCAAGGCTCAGGAGACTCAGCGGAAAGAGGGCACCAGCCTCGGATACGCGCTCGCGAAGATGGGCTTCATCTCCGACGAGCAAATCACCGATTTCCTGAGCCAGCAGTACCGGGTTCAGGCGATCGATCTGAAGGAGTTCGAGATCGACCCTGAGGTGATCAAGCTGATCTCTCAGGAGATGTGCGAGCGGCACAAGATTCTTCCTGTGTCGCGCGCTGGCTCGGCCCTGATCGTCGCGATGGCCGACCCATCGAACCTGCACGCGATCGACGACATCAAGTTCACCACCGGCTACAACGTCGAGCCGGTCGTCGCGTCAGAGAGCTCGATCAGCGAGGCGATCGTCCGCTACTTCTCGCAAGAGACCAACATCTCGTACGACGAGATCATGGAGGGTTTCGACGAGGAGGAGATCGAGTTCGCCGAAGACGATCTGGACGGCGAATCGATCGACATCGAGAAACTGTCCGCGGATGCGCCGGTGATCCGGCTGTGCAACGCGGTCTTGTTGAGCGCGATCAAGAAGGGCGCATCGGACATCCATCTCGAGCCGTACGAGAAAGTGTTGCGGGTGCGTTACCGCATCGACGGCGTCTTGCACGACGAGATGCATCCACCGCTGAAGCTCAAGAACGCGATCTCCAGCCGCTTCAAGATCATGGCGTCGCTCGACATCTCCGAGCGCCGCCTGCCGCAAGACGGACGCATCAAGCTCAAGCTTGGCAAAGGCCGAGAGATGGACTTCCGCGTCAACGCGCTGCCGACGATCTGGGGCGAGAAGATCGTCATGCGCTTGCTCGACAAGGGCAACCTCCAGCTCGACATGACGAAGCTCGGCTTCGAGCACAAGCAGCTCGTCGACTTCCAAGCCGCGATCCACAAGCCGTTCGGCATGGTGCTGGTCACGGGACCGACCGGTTCCGGCAAGACGACGACGCTGTATTCAGCGCTCAGCGATCTCAACAAGGTCACGACCAATATTTCGACAGCGGAAGATCCGGTCGAGTACAACTTGATGGGCATCAATCAGGTGCAGATGCACGACGACATCGGGCTGAACTTTGCAGCCGCGTTGCGTGCCTTTCTACGTCAAGACCCCGACATCATCATGGTCGGTGAGATTCGTGACTTCGAGACCGGCGAGATCGCGGTCAAAGCCGCGCTCACGGGCCACCTTGTTTTGTCGACGCTGCACACGAACGATGCACCCGGCACCGTGTCGCGTCTGCTCAACATGGGCGTCGAGCCGTTCCTTGTTACGGCGTCAGTGAATCTAATTCTGGCGCAACGTCTCGCGCGTAAGATCTGCAGCGACTGCAAGGTCGAGGCTGCGATCGAGCCGGAAGTGCTCGCTCAGGCGGGTTTCAGGGACGAACAGATCCAACGCGCGCATCTATTCAAAGGCGCGGGTTGCAGAACCTGCGGTGACTCGGGCTATAAGGGCCGCATTGCTCTCTACGAGGTGATGCCGATGACGGATCGCCTCAAAGAGATGGTGCTGCAGGGCGCTTCGTCCGCAGAGCTCAAGCAGGAGATGATCGCGGAAGGCGTGAACACGCTACGTTTGTCCGGCATCAGCAAGATCCTCGAAGGAGTGACGACCGTCGAGGAAGTGGTGCGCGTAACGGTTTCGGATAAGAGCTGAGCGGCGATCGCCGCGCACGGCGGCAGCGGATCAAGATCGCTCGCCGCATGTTCGAGATCGCGGCCACTTACGATCGTAAGTGACACGTGTGATCCGCGTGTTCACGCGCGATCGCTTGCAGCAACAAAACATGGATCGAGCTTGATCCGCCGCGATCGCCCCCGGAAACGCCTCCGGAGGTGATTGAGGCGATCTATTCGCATTTTTCTACAGTTCCGAATTCCTGAGTGATTTCGACATGATGTAGTGTATTTCTCAAGCCAGACATGACATTTTGTGACACTACATGGCGCGTCACCCGTTGTCGTGTCGCATCGCGGCTGGTACAACGATCTGCATGCGAATCAGCAACAGCTTCTCCGAAGGCGAGATCCAGGTTCTCGAGTTCATCGTGCAGACCCTCCTGCGAGGCGGCACCCCCACCATGGCCACCCGGAGCGCGGACTTCCCGTCCCTGTGCCGGAAGGTGCAAGCCATGAAGAAGAAGGTGCACGAGCAGAAGGCGCGGCCCTCAGTACAGGGCAGTCACGACGCCCACCCCGACGAGTCGTCGGTCGGCACCGTCGCGGCCCCCACGGCATCCGCGCTTGCCCACCATGCAGATGCAGACCAGAGCGAATCGGCATCGATCGATGTCGACATCGCGAGGGCAGTCTGACTTTCAAAAGCGCATCACTCACAGGCGCGAACGGCGCATGATCCCTGTCTGACAAACCTTGACAGGTCACCGCCGCTCGCGTACTCGCGCTGCCCATGTTGGTGATTCGAGAGGGTCGCGTGATCGATCCGTCACGCGGATTCGATGACATCGCTGACGTGGTGATTGAATCAGGTCGCATTACGCGCGTTGGTCGCAACGCAGCGGCAGGACTAAGCGGCGAGCGCATCCGCTTCATCGACGCCAAAGAGCACTGGGTCACCCCGGGCTTCGTCGACTTACACGCGCACTTTCGCGAGCCAGGCTTCGAGTACAAAGAAGACATCGCGTCGGGCCTTCGCGCCGCGGCAGCAGGTGGCTTCACCGGCGTCTGCGTGATGCCGAATACCAAGCCCGTGAACGACACCCGGGCCATCACCGAGATGATGATGGCGCGCGCACGCGCAGCGGGTGGTCCGAGGCTTTATCCGTTCGGAGCAGCGACCCAGGGGTCCAATGGGGCGCAGCTCACCGAGATGGCCGACTTGCGCGAAGCGGGCGCGATCGGCGTGAGCGACGACGGCAAGTGCGTGATGAACGCCGCTGTCATGCGCTCGGCGCTCGAATACGCGCGCACCTTCGACATGCTGTTCTCACAGCACTGCGAAGACCACGACCTCACGGCTGGTGCCCAGATGCACGAGGGTCACGTGTCCACGCGACTCGGCCTCGGCGGCTGGCCGCGCGCAGCCGAAGACGTGATCGTCGCACGCGACTTGATCCTCGCCGAGCTCACCGGTGCTCGCTACCACGTGGCGCACGTGTCCAGCCTCGGCGCCGTGCGCTTGCTGCGCGAAGCGAAGTCGCGCGGACTCGCGGTGACTGCCGAAGTCACGCCGCACCACTTGCTGCTGAACCACGAAGCGCTGATCGGCTTCGACACCGCGTGCAAGGTGAACCCACCGCTACGCGAGCCCGAAGACATCGAACAGCTGCGTCAGGCGCTCAAAGACGGCACGATCGACTGCATCGCCACCGACCACGCCCCGCACTCGTCGCTCGAGAAAGACTGCGAATTCGGCGCGGCCTCGCCGGGCATGATCGGCTTAGAGCCCGCGGTGCCCGTGCTGCTGGACCTGGTCCGCGAGGGCCTGCTCACGCCCCTGCGCCTTGTGGAGACACTGTCCACTCAGCCTGCGAAGGTAGGCAAGTTGCCCGGCGGCACCCTGCGCGAAGGCAGCCCCGCGGACATCGCGGTGATCGATCCGAACCGGCGCTGGACGATCAACGCCAGCTCGCTAAGCTCTCGCTCGACCAACACGCCGTTTCTGAACAAAGAGGTTCGGGGTAAGGCAGTGTTCACCATCGTCAACGGCCAAATCGTGTACGAAGCATGAAGACAGCAGCAGAGACTCGCCGCCGCATCCACCTTGTGCTCGCCGACGGAACGGCGTTTCCAGGCTTTTCTATCGGATCCTCGGGTGCGACCACAGGCGAAGCTGTCTTTACGACCGGCATGACCGGCTACCAAGAAGTGCTGACTGACCCTTCGTACTGCGGGCAGCTGGTCACGATGACCGCGCCGCAGATGGGCAATACAGGGGTCAACACCGAGGACAGCGAGGCGGAGAAGCCTCACGTCGCTGGGTTCATCGTGCACGAGCTATCGCCGATGGCGAGCAACTGGCGGGCAAACGCGACGCTCGACCAGTACCTGAAGCAACACGGCATCGTCGGCATCACAGGTGTGGACACGCGCTCGCTGACACGTCACCTCCGCGACCACGGCGCGCAGATGGGTGCGATCGGCGACGAGGACGTCGCCAGCTTGGTCGACCGCGCGCGCTCGACGCCGCCCATGCTCGGGCTCGACTTGACGACGCGGGTCAGCACCAAGTCGACGTACACCTGGGATGCGACCAACGGTCCCTGGCAGCTTCAGAAGACGACGCAGTCAGGCCTGCATGTGGTCGCGGTCGACTTCGGGATCAAGCAAAACATCCTGCGTTGCCTCACCGAGAGCGGCTTGAAGGTGACCGTGGTTCCTGGCTCGACCAGCGCCGAGGAGATCCTCAAGCATCGTCCGGACGGC
>Ga0209082_1000133_pt1 | contig 40012 bp, 29 predicted proteins | sample ColdCreekSource_FD_184127 | JGI IMG/M metagenome (GOLD analysis project Ga0209082, IMG submission 184127) | Groundwater microbial communities from Cold Creek, Nevada to study Microbial Dark Matter (Phase II) - Cold Creek Source (SPAdes) (version 3) | ecosystem: Environmental > Aquatic > Deep... | reverse complement strand
GGCTGCAGCGTACAGCGGCGCGCCATCCGTACCCAGGATCTCCGGCGTCTCCGAGCGCGTCGAAAACACGAAGCGCAGGCCCTCGTCGCCGAACACCTTCTTCACCACCGCGCGCATCTGATGCTGGTCAGCAGGGAAGTACAGACGGGTCTTGTCGAGCTCTTTGCCCTCGCCCCGAATGCCGTTGTCCGCGAAGAACACGTTGATGCCGAAGTGGCAGGAGTTGTCTGCCATGTCGTCCACGCCCGCGTGCGAGAAGTGCGCGAGCACGTTGGCGTTGTTCAAGCGCGCCATGGTCAGCTCGCTGACCACCATCTCCAAGAACGCAGAGAACGTCGCGAAGATGCCCTGCTTGCCCGGCACCGAGCCGAAGCCCGCGCACGCCGAGATGTTCGCGCGCTCCATGATTCCGCCCGACAGATACACATCAGGGTGCGCCTTGCGGATGTGCGTCAGACCGCACGAGCCTTCCAAGTCGCTGTCCACGACGAGCACGCTCTCTTTGCGCTTGGCTTCGGGAATACCGTTCAGAATGTCGACGACAACCTGACCGAACACCTCGCGGTTTTTGCCGAGCTTCGTGCTGCTACCGAGGAACGTGAGACCGTGCTTCGGCTTGACCACGCCCTTCAGATATTCGACCGCCGCAGTGTGACCGCGCGCGGTGAGATACTCGATCGCCGTGGCGACCTTCACGACATCGTGACCCTTGGTCGAGCCCTCGAGGCCTGGCACACCAGGCGCCATCTTGCGCTTGTTGATCAGCGCGACTGGGCCCTGCGTCGACAACGCCTTGGCGAAGCGCGCGAACAGCTTGTCGATGTCTTCGCCATCGCCGATGTCCACCGGCAAGCCGTGACCACCGAGCGTGCTCTCGACACTGAAGCCCTTCATGTACTCGCTCGGGTGGCCCGCGATCGTGACGTCGTTGTCGTCGATCAAGAGCTTAACGTTGAGGTTGTGCGCGACCGCGAAGCGCGCGGCTTCAGCGTCGTTGCCCTCTTGCTGCGAGCCGTCGGAGCCGTACAACAGCACCGCCTTGTCGGGATTCGCGAGCGCGACGCCGTTCACGTACGGCCACAGATGACCCAACCGACCCGACGAGAAGTCGACGCCGGGCGTCAAGCCGCGCTCTGAGTGACCGGGCAAGTGCGCTTCCGCTTCGCGGTAGTGCAGCAACTTCTCTGCCGGCATTTGCCCGCGCAGGACGCTCATCAAGTACTGGATCGCTACGCGGTGCCCGGCTTCATCGAAGTGGATCGGCACGATCGGCGCACCCGACAGGATGAACGCTTCGGCCAACATGACCTCGGGCACGATGTCGTACGGCCCTCCGGTGTGTCCGCCCAACCCCTTCGCATCCGCGACGGCCGTGAAGAAAATGATCGCATCGCGTGAGAGCGCGATGTTCGCCTGCAGCGCCTTTCGCTGCTCGGGCTTGAGCGCTCCGGCTTTCGGATCGATGGCGATGGGCTGGTAGGCGGAGAGATCAATGGGAAGGGGCAGACTCATGCGAACAATCCTCACTGGAGCCCGCCACAGCGATAGCAATCCTCGGCGCGAAACTCAGGCGCCGGGCGCAGCGAGCGGACGCCGTATAGCACGGAATGTGAGCGCAAGCGCCGCGTCCAGGGACAAACCCGCCCCCCAACGGGAGAACGGCCAAGCACCCGTGCCCGTGCCCATGCCCATGCCCGTGCCCATGCCCGTACACGTACACGTCTCTCCCGGAGCGCTTCACGAACAGGAGACGCGTACGGGCACGGGCACGCGTACGGGGAGAGAAAGCAAGAAGGGCAGGAAGCGCTCTGATGCGCTCCTGCCCTCTGCTTTACGGCGCCCCGCGGCGCCCTACCGAATCACAGACCGCCGAGCGGATCCGAGTCGTTGACCGCGTCGAGATCCTTGATGACCTCGCCCCGCTTGGTCTCTTCCTTGCGCGCAGCCGCACGCTGTTGGCGCTCACGCGCCTCGCGCTGGGCCTTTTCCTTGCGGCTCTCGAACTCAGCCGGCGTCTCCGAGCGCGCCTCTTGCTGGAACACGCTACGGCTGACCTTCGCCTTGGCGACCTCACCCTCCGAGCTCTTCTTGGGGTTCTCGGCCGGGCCGTCGTCGTCGCTCTGACCTGCCAAGCGCGTGGGCTTCTGGGGCCGCGTCGAAGCGAGCGCGCGTACCGTCGCCATCTCTTCGAAGATCATCGCGTAGCCGCCGCGCTTACCGTTGTCGTCCGCAGCGCGCATGCGCGAGTTGCGGTCGAGGTATTCGAGCCACTGCGTATCGCCCTGGCTCGGCGTGACTTCGCCCTTCTTCGTGCGGCCTTTGCCGAACTTGTCTTCGACGTACTTCGAGAACTTCTTGAAGTCGCCGCCCGCGGCTTTCTTGTCCAGCACGCGCACGTACTTCCAGAGCTTGCCGTCGACGAAGAAGTAGTAACTGGAGCCCGAGATATCCTTGGACACCATCACGGACTCTTGGTTGTCGTAGGTGAATTCACCTGCGATCGGGCTGTTGTCCCACTTGGACTTGCCCTTGTCGAACGTGGTCAGGCTGCGCTCGACGTCTGCCTGCGCGGACTTGAGCGAGGTCTTCAGCTTGCCTTGCTCGCCTGGATCCTTCGTCTTCGACAGCGCTGCGTTGTACTCGGTCGCGATTTCCCGCTTCGCGTACGTGCTCACTTCGCGCTCTGACATACCCCAACGAAGGTCTCCCATGGCCTCCGCGATCGGGCTGGCTCCGGCGGCGACCTTCTGCGTCACCATTCCAAGACAAAGCCCCACGATCATCACCAACACCACTGAACGCTTCATGCGGACTCTCCTCGCCCCGAGTATCCTGCCCGGCTACTCGGTGTGTGAAACCTTGGTACAGCGTGTGAGCATTTGCAATACCCACTCGTCGCTATCACCGACTGGGGTATGCTCTACTGATTCGAACCCTAAGCTTTTGAGATTACGCAGCTATTACTGCGATTCACACTGCCCAAATGGTGGCGTCGGGATCGAGGACAGTAGCAATCCAGATTCAGCGAACGCTGCGCATCGTGTCGTCGCACTGCATAGACCGGACGGCACGCCTGCATCTTCATCGTTCGCTGGCGCTTGCCCACTTTGTCCGTTGCAAGCAGGTCGACAGAGCAAGTTTGTGTCCGACCAGGCACTGATCGGCTGGTTCACCGGACCGAGACAAACACTGCCCGGCTTGCACGAGACAAGCGCACGACACGGCTGGCCGTCGTTGTCGGGCATCGCTGGCTCAGGCGAACAGAACGCCAGCAGCTGCTTCTGATCGTCGCTCGGGACGAGATAACAAGCCTCGCCGCCCAAGCAGCCGGTCTGCTTCTCGATGTTGCAACCGTCCGTCTTGCGGCAGAACTCACCGAGCGATGCTTGGGAGCTCGCGCACAGCGCCGTCGCATCTTCACATGCGAAGGGCTGGTCGCCGATCGCACCGCTCGAGCACGAGGTCTGGCAGCTGAATGCGCCGCGCACTTTGCGGTTGGGAGCACATACCAAACCGGGACCGCAGATGTCTCGGTACAACGGGTCACTCAGCCCTTCGAGCTGGTAGGGCTGGCCGGCAGTCGGATCCGGGTTGCAGGGGTCGCCCTCGCCACGCTCGCGCTCGGCTTTGAGACAACCGGTGTAGAGCGTGTACTGCATGTCCCCAGGGAACAGGCGCACCAAGAGATCACAGACTTCACCTGCGGGACAGGCGTTGGCATCGGCGCGCTGGCACGGCGTGATCGGATCCGGAGTCTCGCTGACTTGTGCGTCGCGACGCGGAATGACCATCGGGCCTCCGCCGCCATCCTTCATGATGGTGCCGTTCATGCCAGCATCCGTCGGCGTTGTCGCAGGCGCTTCGCCGTCGTCACCACAGGCGATGCCGCTGATGGTCACCGCGAGGAGCAGCGAGAGCACGGACAACCGAGATAGCCGGGTCGCCCTTTCGTTCTTGCGCTGCAGCGCTGCGTGCGCGTTTGAAGTCAGCGAGTCTAACTGAGCACAAGCAGCTTGGCCTCGGATCATGCGCCCACGCTAGAACGCGGGCGCCCTGTGTGCAACTGCCGCGCGGGTGGTTGCACTGAGGCACGAGCGCGAGATCGCGCGCGCGCAGCGCTTCAAGCGCTGCAGATCACGTGGCTTTGCTGGCGCAGCTAGAGCGCTAGGGTTCGTGGGCCATGCGATGCCGCGGCCCGCGGAAATAGTGCCCTGCCGTGTAGCCCAGCAGATTTGTCACGCGATCCGTGTACAGACACGCGTAGCGCTCGACCTGCTCGCCGAAGCTCGAGGGCTCGCTCTCCGCTTTCAGCGCGGAACCCCAAAACGGATGGAAAGCGTGCTCGATCGCGCGCTCCAGCACGAGATGTTCCGATTCGGTGGTCTTGATCTGCAGGCGAACTCGCTCGACCGCGCGCTTCAGGCGCAAGCGCCCAGCCGCGAGCTCCACGCGTCGCTCCGCAGGCAGGTCCTTGTCAGCCAACAGCTTCGTCAGCTGCTTTTGCATCGCGATGCGCTCGCGCAGCGCGTCGTGCAACGCGGTCAAGCGCGACTCGAGCTGATCGGCGCGCGCGATCTCCGGGCCCAGCTTCTCGATCGCGGAGAGCTCGTCGGTCAGCTCTTGAATGATCATCAGCGTGCGCCACGCGCTCTGCTTCTTCGCACGCAGCACGTCGCCGAAGATGTGATCGCCGACGTAGAGCACGCGATCACCCGGAACACCGGTCATGCGCTCGAATGCAGCTTGGCTTCCGCCGAGGTACACGCGCCCGCGAGAGAGCTCTCGCACTTTTTGTTGCTGCCAGCTCACGCCTTCTTGGACTTCCTCGAACGGCGCGTCGCGCATGAAAAACGCAGGTTTCATCGCGCTCGTGATCACCATGTCGAAGTAGCTGCGCCACGAGCGATATTCGGAGTGCTCGCCACGCAGCATGTGGCTCATCACCGCGTCGGTGTACTCGGGCTCGGAGTTGGTCAGCAGGAATAACCGCTTGCCCGCGCTACGCAGCATGTGCAGCGTCGCGCCGAGGTTGGGATCGCGCTCGATGTAGCGAGCCAGGTCCGCCATGATCGTTTGTTTGATGCTGCCATCGCGGTGCGCTTCGTCGATGCACGAGCGTACGTCGTCGAACAGCTTGCCGTAGTCCACGTGCGTGAACGGACGATCGAGCTCGTCGACGACCGCGCAGAACACAGTCACTTCGCTGAGGGCGAACAGCGAGTCGATCGAGTGATAGCGCTGCGGGTCGGGCCGGACCGGGCGCGTGGTCGTGTACGTCTGGCGGCGCTCCTCGCTCGTGAGCTCGCGGGTGCCGTGAAAGGCCTTTTTGACGTAACGATAACGGTCGGTCTTGAGCACGTTGCCGAGCCGCTTGTCGACGAGCAGCCCGCGAACCGGGAAGTTCGTGCGGTAGCTCATCGTCAGCAACGACTTCGGGTAACCCCGTTCCACGAGCTTCTTGGCTGTGGCCTCGATGCTCAAGCGGTCGAGCTCTTCCTGCTTGTAGAGCGCGAGCGTGTAATCCATGTCGAAGCCGATCATGTGGATCTGATCGAGCTTCAGGTTGCGGTTGCAGTAAATGCGACGTGTGCGCGGAGGCTGCAGGTCGGCGGGCAGTGTGACCTCGGCCGGCAATGACAACTGCAGGGGGTCTGTACTGGTCAGGCGCGGCGAATCAGATGGCGGCGTTTCGAGTCCCGTGCGCACCCGTCTATGATACCGCGGCGAAAAGGCATCCGCCCGGGCTTCGTTCACACCAGCCGGCGTTGACGCTAGAATTTCGCGCTATTTCCAAATTGCATCGAGGGCCGACGCTCGTTGGAGCGCGACCCTCGATGGAGATGTAACCCGTTGGGGTTAGAGGCTTACGCCTGCTGCTCGGCCGGGTAGACGCTGACGCGGCGGCGGTCTTTGCCCTCGCGCTCGTACTTCACCACGCCGTCGACTGTGGCCCACAGGGTGTAATCCCTGCCGACGCCGACGTTGGTGCCCGCGTGGAAGGTCGAGCCGACCTGGCGCACCAAGATGCTGCCAGCCGTGACTTCCTGCCCGCCGAAAACCTTGACGCCACGATACTGAGCGCTCGAATCGCGCCCGTTGCGTGACGATCCCTGACCTTTTTTATGCGCCATGTTGGTTCTGTGCTCCCTTGACTGTCCTGAGAGTCCTGAGACTCAGATTAGGCGCTGATGCCTTTGATTCGCAGCTCGGTGAAGGGCTGGCGGTGACCGTTCTTGCGGCGAAAGCGCTTACGACGGCGCATCTTGAAGACAATGATCTTCTTGCCGAGGCCCTGGCCGATGATCTCAGCGCTGACCTTCGCACCTGAAACGAGCGGGAGGCCGATGGAGACCTTGTCGCCGCCGAGCATCAACACTTCGCCGAAGTCGACTGAGTCGCCCTTCTCGCCTGCGATCTTCTCGATGCACAGCCGGTCGCCTTCACTCACTCGATACTGCTTGCCACCTGTCTTGATGACCGCGTACATCCGTCTCGTCCTTGGCTCTGGGTTCTTGTGTGGCGCATATGTCGCCACCAGCCCGCCCGCGGGGCGGGACAGGGGGCAGCAGTGTACGGATACACAGCTTGCCTGCAAGGAAAAAACGGCCATAACACGCGCCCCGCAAACGTCGCCGTCGCGACCCTCGGGTTATCGCCATGAATGAGCAACGTAAAAATCCCTTCCGCCGCCCGCCAACCAGCGACGAGCGGCGCCCGGGTCTCCGTCAACTTCCTAAAGATTTCGACGACCTTGCCACCGGCAAGACCGAACGGCTGCGGCGTCCACGCAAGGCGCCTGCCCCGCTGCACGACGAGCGCGAGGGCGCTGTCATCGCCGGTGTGCGCAATATGGAGGCGCGCACGGTGTACGACGCGCGGGTACGCTCGCTGCGTCAGCACCTGGCCGATGGCCGTCACGCCGAGCTGCAGGCGGGACTAGAGGCTGCGCGCCAGATGCGCTTGTGGCGCGCGCGCAACGTGACTGATTTCCGCGCGTTCGTAGAGAGCGTGGTCGGGTTGTCGCAGGAGCAAGCTGCTGCGCTGAGCGTAAGCGATGAGCCTGATGCGGCACGCTTGCCTGATCATGTGATTGCGCTTGCAGTGCGCTTGGAAGCGGCGCTGCTCGCGCACGCGAAGAACGCGACCGTAGCGCTGCGCGTGGATGACGCTGGAGAGCTGAAGCTCTCGCTGGAGCTGCCGGTCGTGGATGTGCATCGCGCGGTGGATGCTGTGGAAGATGCTGGGCGTGCAGTGTCTGGGTTGCGTTATTTCCTGCGTGACGACGAGCGTCCGCGCGGGTACGGGGACCGCGATGGTGCAGCTGGTGGCGGCGATCGCCGGCCCACGCGTGAGCGCCGCGATGATCATTGGAGCGAACGCCGGGAGCGCGATGCCGGTGAGCGTCGCTTGCCTCGGCGCGAAGATGCTCGAGCTGAAGAAAGCGCGAGTGCGCAGCGCGAGCTGGATGCCAGCGCTGTGATCGAGAGCGCGATTGCAGCCGCTGGCGGCGAGAGTGCGCGCGCGGATTTTGGCGATGACCAGCCGGTACAATCGCGAAGTCGCTTTGCCGACAGCGACGATGCGAATGAGCCCGCGTCTGTCGACGGGTCCTCTGCGCACGAGGATGACGACTTCGGCGATGACGCGTCTGCTCGTGATCGGGCCGATGAAGGCGCTCGTTCTGATGATCAGGAATCAGTGGACGAGTCCGATGGCGACGAGTCCGACAACCGCGATTCCGATGAAGACAAATCCACGGATGACGAGTCTGCGGTCGATCGGTCCGATGACGCGGATGACGACGATGAGTCTGACGACGATGAGTCTGACGGCGATGAGTCTGACGGCGATGAGTCTGACGACGATGAGTCTGACGACGATGAGTCTGACGGCGATGAGTCTGACGACGATGAGTCCGATGCAGACACGTCCGACTCGAGCGTTGGAGAGCCAGAGGATGTAGCTGCCGCAGAAGGCGATGCGGGATCTCGCCCGCTGGCGCGTGGGCGTGCGCGCGATGCTGGCGAAGGCGGCGAGCGCGATGCTGGCTCGCGTCCGTTCGGGCGTCGTGAGGGAGGCGCGTTCAGCCGCGGTGGCGGCGACGATCGCGGCGCGTCACGGGGCCCTGGGCGTGACCAGACGTTCGGCAGCCGCGATGGCGGTGACGCCGGACAGCGGGGCTTTGCAGGAAACCGTGAGCGAAGGGACTTCGGCAACCGCGGTAGCGGCAACGATCGCGGCTTTGGGCGCGACCGTGAGCGCGGAAACTTCGGCAACCGCGGTGGCGACGATCGCAACGCTGGACCCCGTGGCTTCGGACGCGGACCCAACCAGGGCGGCGACCAGCGCGGCTTCGGACGCGGACCAAACCAGGGCGGCGACCAGCGCGGTGGCGGACCACGCGGCTTCGGACGCGGACCAAACCAGGGCGGCGACCAGCGCGGCTTCGGACGCGGGCGTGAGCAGGGGACGTTCGATCGGCGTGGTCCGGATGATCAAAGCTCCGGTTCGCGTGGCTTCGGAGCGGCTCGCTTCGAGAAGCGCGGTGGGGATGACCGCGACGCCCCTCGCTTCGGGGGCCAAGGCGAACGGCGCGACAGCGGACCCGGACGCTTCGGTCGGGATCGCGAGCAAGGCGGCTTCGACAAGCGTGATGGTGGACCGGGCCGTTTCGGTGCTGGACGCGATCAACAAGGCGGCTTCAACGACCGCGGCGGCGCTGGCAACCGGGAGCGAGGCGGCTTCAACGATCGCGGACGCGATGACCGCAACGCAAGCCCGCGCTTCGGCCGCGGCGGAGACGACCGCAACGCCGGTTCCGGCTTCGCCCGTGGTCCCAAACAAGGCTTCGACAAGCGCGGACCGGACGACCGCGGGCCCAAGGGCAAGAGCTTCGGCAAGCCGAAGGGCGGACCGAAGAAATTCCGCAAGTAGCGCTCAGATAGCGGGGTCGCGCGCGCCAGAGGTCGCGCGCTCCGCTATCCCGATGGCTCGCGCAGCGCGCTGTTGCGCGGGCGTCCGGCTACGCGATTCGCAGCTGCTGGCTGCGCGCGTGCGACCCAGGTCTTGTGCTCGCAACACGCAATGAGTGGGTGCATGTAAGCGCGGGAATCATTGTAGATGTCGGCAACAACCGCGCGCTGCAAGGACATGGGCCTAAACCCGGCCCAAAGCTTGCTTCTAGTGCCCGGACTGCTACTCTGAACCTACACTGATAACCACGCACGACGATTTCCATATCTCGAACGGTTTGAGATCGGGGTTTCGCTGCGGCCCACTAAAACTGGGGCCACGCGTGGTCGCCGAATGAATCGGCGACCAGCCCTCCGATGCCGATGGCTCGTTGGAGGGCAGGACACTTCTAATAAGCCAGTCCGAAATGAGTTCTGTCATGGGCAATCGTCTTTACGTCGGCAACCTCTCGTACCACGCAACCCCCGATTCACTGCGCGCAGCGTTCTCAGAGTGTGGTGAGGTGACCGACGTCCACATCGTGCAGGACCGCGAGAGCGGTCAATCGCGTGGTTTCGGCTTCGTGACCATGGGCACCGATGCGGAAGCAGCCAATGCGATCAGCAGCATGAACGGCTTCTCGCTCGACGGGCGCGCGCTGCGCGTGAGTGAAGCGGAAGAGCGTCAGCAGCGCGGCGGCGGCGGTGGTGGTGGTGGTGGTGGTGGTGGTGGTGGACGGCCCGGCGGAGGTCGCGGCGGCGGCGGCGGCGGCGGCGGTCGGTCGCGCTACTAGGTAATGGCAGCGAACAGCCTCGAACACTAGCCAGAGGCTGACCTAGATGTTGCGATGCTCGCAGCGGCGCGTCAGGTGACACGCCGCAGCGAGGTCGCGTACCGCTCCGAAAGGGATCGTTGTATGCAAGTCGCCTATCGAGCTCGAGGCATCGAGGACGCGCGTACTGCGTGCAGTTTGCTGGCGAGCGTCGGAATCGATGCGCACATCGCCGACCAAGGCTTGTGGGAGGTCGCGGGCCATCGGCCTGAGGCTGACGTCATTCGCGTGCTCGTGGACAACCGCAAGTTGGACAAGGCGCGCAGAGTATTGCGTGACTGGGCAACTGGTCGCGAGAACACACACCCGAGCGAACGGAGCTTTACATGATCAGTCATCGCGTTGGTACGTACGTGACACATGCCAAGTTGCCGGATCTTGGGAGCGGAGAGATCATCGCCTCGGACGGCATCCGCTTCTCCATTCGCTTCACGTCAGGCGAACGCAGCTTCGTCTGCGCACTGACCGAAAAACATCTGACTGTCACGACCGAAGCGCCCGCTCCAAGCAAGCCTTCGCGCGCACCATCGAAGCCACGCGCGCCCAAGAAAGCTGCTGCAGCCAAGGTCGCCGCCGCAGCGGCCGCCGAAAAGTAAGACGGCCTAACACTCGCCGCTGCATTTCACGACCGCAGCGTGCGGTCACGAGTCGGTGCGTGTCCAAATGCCGACCTGAGCGTGTTCACTGTGACCAAGGCTCGTCACGGCACTCACGCCGTCGCCGCGTAGAAAGCTCGCGCTGAGCTTGTACATGCTGCGGGTGGTGTCTGCTGGCCCCACGTGCCCGTTCAGGGTAAGGCACGGAGGCCATGAACGAGGCCAGTGTCGATCGCCTAAGCGCGCCTCTGCGCGAGCAGCTCTTACACCTGTTGTACGAAGCCGCAGAGCTCGAGCACAACTTGATGTGCACGTATCTGTATGCGGCTTTCAGTCTACGGGACCGTGATGACCCGAGCTTCTCGCCGCGCGAAGCCGAGGCTGTCGCACGCTTTCGCGCGACGATCATGCGCATCGCGATCGAGGAGATGGGCCACCTCGCAGCAGTCTGGAACATCACGAGCGCGCTCGGTGGCGCACCGTGCTTTGCGCGCGACAACTTTCCGCTCGATCCGGGCTACCTGCCTGCTTCGGTCGTGGTGAAGCTCGCGCCGTTCAGCGACGCGGTGTTGCAGCACTTCATCTTTCTCGAGCGGCCGCACGATTCGCTCGAGCAGGAGGGTGACGGGTTTGTGCCCGAGCTGCAGTTTCAGCGCGGCAACACGCGCCCTCGCCTGACGCCGATGCCGACCGACTACGACACGGTCGGCGAGTTCTACGCGGCGCTCAGCAGAGGTGTGAGCGCGTTCGTCGCTAAGCACGGTGAGAGCGCGGCGTTCTGCGGCGACCCGGCGTTGCAGCTGTCGGCGGCGAAGACAAGCCTCTTGGGGATCAAGCCCGTGATCTGCGCCAAGACCGCGCTGGCCGCGTTCGATGCCATCGTGTCGCAGGGAGAGGGCGCTTCTGTCGACGCGGAGCAGTCGCACTACCGATTGTTCGTGGACATGCGTCGCGAGCTCGCTGCGTTGCAGGCAGAAAACCCGAGCTTTCAGCCGGCGTACCCGGCTGCAGTGAACCCTGTGCTGCGCCGGCCGCTGCGGCCCGAAGGACGCGTGTGGATCGAGGACGAGCCGGCCGCGTTGCTCGTAGACAGCGCCAACAGCGCGTACATGCTGATGCTGCGCTTGCTCGCGTACGCTTACATGGTGCCGCGACCGCTCGCGGAGAAGAGCCTGGCGGTGGACATCTCGGTGAGCTTGATGCGCGCGGCAACGCAGCTGGCAGAGGCGGCCGCACGCAGGCCCGCCGGGCCATCGAATCCTGGCTGTCATGCGGGCATGTCGTTTACGGCGCTGCGCGACTCGGGCGCGTTTCCGCCGGGCAACGGAGCGCGCCGGTTCTTCGTGGAGCGACTCGAAGAGCTGTCGAGCGCTGTCGCGGCATTTGCAGACCAAGGGGAGCGCGAGCGCAGTGCCGCCGCCCTACTCGCTGCGATCACAGCTCGAGCACAACGCGGCTTCAAGGCCGCCGAGCAAGCGCAAGCCCCGCAGCCCACAGCAGCAACGCAGCCTGCGGCGACGCAAACTCCGGCTGATTCGAATGGGCACGCTGTCGCGGGGCCGGTCACAGAGGTGATCGATGGCGTGGAGCATGTGCAGGGTCAGCACATGGAGCTGCAGTTCGAGGGTAAGCGCTGCATTCATGCGCGGTTCTGCGTGACGTATTCGCCGACGGTGTTTCTCGCGAACGTGCAGGGGCCGTGGATCCATCCAGATACGATCCCTGTCGAGCGTCTGGTGGAAGTGGCGCACGCGTGTCCGTCGGGCGCGATTCGGTATCGGCGCAAGGATGGGCAGCCCGACGAGAGCGCACCGGCCGTGAACCTGACATCAGTGCGCGAGAACGGACCGTACGCGGTGCGCGCAGACATTCGGCTCGAAGGCAAAGCGCTCGGCTATCGCGCGACCTTGTGCCGCTGCGGCGCCTCCCAAAACAAGCCGTACTGCGACGGCTCGCACAATGCGGTAGCGTTTGTCGCGAGCGGGGAGCCAGCCACTGGCACTGTCGACATGCTCCCGACGCGCAACGGTCCCTTGGAGGTCGAGCCTGAGATCAATGGACCGCTCGTCGTACGCGGCAACCTCGAGCTCTTGAGCGGCACCGGCCGTGCCGTCGCGCGCGTGACCGCCGCCAGGCTATGCCGCTGCGGCAGCAGCGCCAACAAACCCTTCTGCGACGGCACCCACGCCCGCATCGGCTTTAAGTCTATCTAAGTGGCAGATCGCATGCCGCTGACAGCTGCAACCCCGAGACACACTTCACTCGATACTGGTCACTTGCGCGGGCATCGTCGAGCCCCAGCATGTGTCGGGAACGCCGAGGATGCTGGGTGTTTGCGCGCATACTGGCGTGTGCGGCAGCGATGTGCGCGGCCGCATGCGACGACGACGACCGCGCTACAAGCCGAGTGACTGCCGCGGACAGCGGCAGGGCCGGACGGCTCGGTCAGCGTGCGCGCCACGACCAGCGACGGCGGCGTGGCGAGCGCAGCGGAAGCGACAGCTGAGCAAGCCGACGCTGGCGCCCAGAGCGCGTTCTCGATCGGGCTCAGCACGACAGCATGCACAGGCAGATGCCCAATCTTCGACCTCAAGCTGAACCAGAGCGGCGAGGTGGAGCTCCATGGCCGCGGCAACACCAGACAACAGGGCTGGGTTGGCAAGATGGTCCCCGCTGAGACCGCCACCGAGCTGCTAGACGCGATCGTCGCAGCCGACTACTGGGAGCTTACCGACAGGTACATCGAGGAAGCTGATGGCTGCACGGAGCTCGACCCCGAGCAAACAACCTACACGTGGAGTGTTCGAACAGACGGCCCAACCAAGATCGTCATCGACTTCCAGGGTTGCAAAGGGGTGCCCGAGGTCGAGGCGTTGCGCGCGATCCCAGCACTCTTGATCGACCAGCTGGAGCTGGAGCGTTGGCTGGGCTTGTGAGCGCTACGGCTGCACGGTGAGCAGCGTGCGCACGCGTTCCTCGAGGGCGGCTGCGGTGACGGCTTCGGGCGGGATGGGCGCGCCGATCGTGAGCCGGAGAGGATAACGTAAGCCGCGCTTCTGCTGCTTTTTCTCGGGTGCGGGCATGCGACTGAACATGCTGCCCCAGAGGCCTTCGAGCGCCATGGGCACTACGGGCACGGGCGATTCCTTGATGATGCGCTCGATGCCGGAGCGGAAGCGCTCCATGGCGCCGTCACGCGTCAGCTTGCCTTCGGGGAAGATGCAAACGACCTCACCCGCGCGTAGCTCCTCTGCGATGCGGGTAAAGGCGCGTTCCATGAGCGCCTTGTCTTCGCGCTCGGGCGCGATCGGGATGGTCTTGGCATGCTTGAATACGAGTGACACACCAGGGGTAGCAGCGATCCTGTAGTCCATCACGAAACGCGTCGGTCTGCGGATCATGCCCGCGACGATCATGAAGTCTACGAAGCTGACGTGGTTGCACACCAGCACGACGCCGCCGGTCTCCGGCACGTTGTCATGGCCACGCAGCTCGACGCGGTACATCAGTCGCGCCAACACAAACGCGATGAAGCGGAGCAGAAACTCCGGCATCAGCGAGTAGATGTAGATCGCCACCGCGGCGTTGAGGCCGGCGACGATCAGGAAGATGTGCGGCACGGACACGTTCTGCCCGAACAGCACCGCCAACAGGACCGACGCCGCGACCATGAGCAGCGCGTTCAGCACATTGTTGGCTGCGATCACGCGCGAGCGCTCGCTGGGCTCGGCGCGCTGTTGGATCAGCGTGTACAGCGGAACCGTGAAGAAGCCGCCGAAGATCGCGATCGCGAACATGTCGATCAAGATGCGAGGCGCATGCGGTGCGTCGAGAAACTCCAGCACAGAGAGCGCGTGCTCGGGCGCGCTCGGAGCACCCACCAGGAACAGATCGAACGTGAAGATGGTCATCCCGATCGAGCCGAGCGGCACGAGACCGAGCTCGAGGTTCTTGCCGGAGACCTTCTCGGTGAACAGCGAGCCGAGCGCGATGCCGACACAGAATACCGAAAGAAACAGCGTGACCACGTGGGCGTGCGCACCGAGTGTGGTCTGCGCGTAGCCGGGTAAGATCGTGAGAAACGCAGCGCCGAAGAACCAGAACCACGAAATTCCGAGCAGTGACAGCCATACGGAGCGAGTCTTCTGCGCGATCCGGATGATCTGCAGCGTCGGCGTGAACGGATTCCATTGCACATCGAGCTCGGGCGCTACGGGCGGCAGCACGGGCAAGCGACGACTCGTGAAGTAACCGATGATCGCGAGGCTGATCGCCAAAGCGGCCACGGTGGTGGTGCCCTGCTCCATCAGCACGAGCACACCTCCGCCAATCGTGCCGGCGAGAATGGCCAAGAAGGTGCCCATCTCCACGAGCGCGTTGCCGGCGACCAGGTCATCCGTGCCGACGAGCTGCGGCAAGATACCGTACTTGAGCGGCCCCAAAAACGCAGAGTGCACGCCGAGGAAGAACACGCTGACGAGCAGCAGCGTCAGATCTCCGCGCACGAGGCCGAGCGCCGCGACCGCCATGATCCCGATCTCCGCGAGCTTGATCAGCCGGATCAGCGTGGGCTTCTCGTGCCGGTCGGCGAGCTGACCCGCCGTGGCCGAAAACAAGAAGAACGGCAGGATGAACACACCCGAGCACAGCGAGATCATCACTTCGGGCTGCAGGCCGAACAGCTGCGCGCGCGTCGCGCTGATCCAGATCACCACAGCATTCTTCAAGAAGTTATCGTTCAGCGCGGACAGTAGCTGCGTGAGAAAGAATGCAAAGAAACCGCGCCTGAACAAGAGCTTGGTCTGCGACGGCGGAACCGAAGGAGTCGACATGATCGGCGCGATGGTAGTCGCGTTCCGCTTCCGCATCAGCAATTTCTTCAGCGCGGTGCGCAGCAGCGGATCGCCGCGCACTGCAGCGAGTGACGCCATGAGCGGCGCCTGCTTGCATGGTCTGCATAGCCCTGCGGAAGAACCGCCTACCTTGACGCTCTCGACGGGCACGCGTTATCGCTCGCCCATGACGAAGGGCGTGGCTGGCACTGGCAGTACAACGACGTGCCCCGAGCGCGAGACTGGTGGCGTGAATCGCCTCTCCTACTCGGCTCAGGCGCTCGCGCTAGGCTTCGTCGCTTGCGTTCTGAGCGCTTGCACACCGATTTCCAGGGCGCGGTCACGCAGTCGTTCACCGTGCCTGACGACGCGATCGCGCTGCACTTTGCTGTCGCCGGAGGGCACGCCCACGTCCGCCTCAAAGGCGCGAACGGCAATGTTCTGCAGGATTGCACCGGCAGAGATTCGAACGAACGCCTGATACCAGTGAGCTGGCCACTGAGTGACTTGCGCGGTCAACAGCTGACGATCGCGGTGGAAGACGACCTGTCAAATAACGAGTGGGGCTTCATCACGACCACTGGGTTCGACGTGATCCGCGACAGCGAATCGCAGCTGCGAAACCCGCAGTTTGCGCGCGCGCTCGATGGTTGGGAGACCACAGGCGATGGCTTACACTTCTATGTGTACGATGCTTACAGCTACTTCACGGGGTCGGCGGCGACCATGCAAGGCGAAGCGATGTATGGGCTGCGCCGAGCGGTCACATCGTACGTGCGCGAGAGCGGTGGCCCAGCATCGGGCGTCGCGAGCCGCGGCACATTGAGCCAGACCTTCACAGTGCCGAACGACGCGGTGGCTCTGCGCTTCCACACCTGCGGCGGTCGCGCTGCGCAGGTGAAGCTGCAATCGCAAGGTCAAACGATCTACTCGGCTTCGGGCCTCGACACCGACTCCACGCAAGTGGTCAACAACTGGCCGCTGCAAGCGCATCGCGGCAAGACTGTGCGTTTGCTGGTCGAAGACGCGGCGGGCGTGGGCTTGTTCGACTACGTAGGAACGTCTGGCTTCGATCTGATCACGAGCTACAACGGCCCGTGAGCATAGTGCTATGACACAGCGAATCGGGCAGGGTCCGGCCCGCGGGTTGCCGTCGAGGATTTTCGCGGGCGACCTGTGGGTCGAGAACAAGAGGCGGCGTCAAATCCGCCCGGTCAGGGCACTGGATCAGCGGGCTTTGGCGCTGGCCATGCCGCTGCGAGCGGCTTGGTTGTTGGGGTCGAGCTCGAGCGCTTTGGAGTACGCTGCCCGCGCGCGGGCGCGATCGCCTTTTTTGAGATAGGCGCGGCCGAGCGCTGCTTGGAAGCCGGAGGTTTCGGGCTCCAAGCGCACGGCTTTCTGGTAGGCGGCGATGGCTTTGCGGATGTCGCCGGTCGCGAGCAGGGAGCCGCCGAGGCCTGCGTATGCTGCAGCGTCTCCGGTGTTGTGCTTGGCCGCGCGCTGGTAGGCGTCGGCGGCTTCGCGGTACTTGCCTTCTTTGTAGAGCTCGCGGGCTTGGGCTTTCAAGTCCGCCGGTGCTGCGCTGCCGCTGCCAGCTGCCGAGCGACTCGATGCTGCGCGAGCCAGACCACCTCGCACGGACACTGCGCTTACGGTGGGGACGCGCTTGCGGGATTCGTCTTCTGCGTCGTCTTCGGGCTCCGGCGCTGCTTCTGCGACTGCGGCTTGCTGCTGGACGCGTGCTGGCGCTGCTGCAGCTGCGAGCGGCGCAGGTGCAACGCGGGTGATGTTGCCGCCGATCAACGCTTGCTCGGAGATCTCCGCCATGACCTGGTCGGGTGTCGGCAGCTCGGTCGCGGCTTCCGGGACGTGCACGACGGTGCTGGAAGAGCGTGAGCGTTCGGCCGGGCCGAGCACGACGCGTAGCAAGATGATCATCGCGGCGAGGCCGCCTGCCGCCCACAGCAGCAAGCGTGGGCTCTCTGCCAGGGCTTTGGGTGTCGCGATGTAGCGTGTGCGCCGCGCGCGTGGCTTCCTTGCTGCTGATGGCTGCAGACCGTGTTGGCGCAGCAGCGGCGCGGCTTTGCTCTTGCCGTGCTCGCGCTTGAGCTCTGCGGCGAGCGCAGCCGCTTCGACGTCGGCGGCGCTCACTGGGCCGAGGCCGAACTTCGTGCCCGAGCGCACGCGCCGCGGGCCGTCGTCGCCGTTGGCTGCGTCGCCGCTCGCCGCTGCATCCGCGGCTGACTCCGGAGCGGGCGTCGCTGCAACGCCATGGAAGCCGACGGCAGGGATGCCAAACTTCGTCCCCGTGCGCGAGCGACGCGGCAGCTCGGCGGGTGCCGCCGTTTCGTCAGCAGGCTGCGAGCCCACCGCAGGGATGCCGAACTTCGTACCGGTGCGCGAGCGACGGGGCAACTCAGCCGCTGCGTGCGCGCCGCTATCGGCTGCAGCTGCGGTCGTGGGACTCGTGGAAGCTGACTCGGCAGTATCGAGGCCGACTGCGGGGATGCCGAATTTTGTGCCTGTGCGGGTGCGCGGACGCGGCTCGGGTTGGGTGTCAAAGGCGGCGTCGACGCTGGAAGTTGGCTCGGGCGCGTCGTCGCTCGGGACGTGCGTGCGCTGCGTGGCGTCGCCGCGCGCGGGCGGCGGTTTCCGTGCCATGGCCTCTTGGTCGAGACGGTCGAGGTCCTGCCCTGTGACAGGCGGATACGGGTTCGTGCCGCCAGCGCTCGAGACAGCGCCAGAGCGATCGGCGTTGTGCGTCGCGGTCACGCCGCTGCGAGGCGCCGCTGGTGGCGGCGGGCTCTGGAGCGCAATGGTGGGCGCGGAGTCGTCGACAGACCCTGCCTTTCGCGGTGCAGCGCCATCGCGCTTGTCCTGCTCTTCGCTGGCTTGAATGGCTTCGTCCAAGTCTTTCACGTCTAACTCGACCGTTGCGTCAGGGTACGATGTCGGAGCCCGAGGCTTAGCGGTCGGCCCGGTCAGGCGCAACGCTGCCGCTTCTCGCTGCAGCGCGCTGAGCGAGCCGCTACGCGCGGCAGGTTTGGCCGGAGCCAGCAGCGGCTCGATCGAACGCCTCACTTGCTGTGCCGAAAAAGGCCTACGCCTGGCATCCTTGGAAAGCATGCTGGCGATCGCGCTGCGCACGACGGGCGGCACGAGGTCGGGCAGCGACTTGGGCTCGAAGTTGCGCTGCGCAGCGAGCGTGGCTTGGGTATCAGCCGACCCATCCGAGCCGCGCCGGAACGGGGGCACGCCCGCGATCAGCTCGTAGCCGAGGCAGCCGAGCGCGTACAGATCCGAGCGCGCCGTGCTGGGCGCGCCTTCGATGATCTCTTTTGCAGCGTAGTCGGGTGTACCGCGGCGCGCGTTGTTGTCGGCTACCAGCGGCGATGCGAGCGTTGCATCTATCAGCTGCACGCGCAGCGGCTGACCCGCACGCAATAGCACGTGCCCCGGCTTGAGATCGCGATGCACGAGGCCGAGCTGATGCAGCCCATCGAGCGCCGCTGACAGCTGCACGATCAAGTTGATCGCCGCGTCGGGCGCAAACGCCCCGCTCTGGTGCAAGCGCACAGCCAAGCTCGTCGCCGGCACATACTCGCGCGTGAACCAGACGCGCCCGTCGACCTCGCCTTCTTCCAACACCGCCGGCAGCTGCGCATGTATCATGCCCTGCTGCTTGCGCAGGTCGCGACGGTGACGCGAGCGCTCCGCCGGATCTGCGGTCAGATCAGCGGCCAACACTTTGAGCACCAGCTGCGGGCCGAGCTGGTTCTCGATGCTGCCGGGCCGATCGATCAGATAGAGCGTGCCGGTGGCCCCGTGCGCGAGTGGCTCGCGCTCGGGAAAGCGCTGGGCGAGCTCACCGGGGAGCGGCTCGACCGCCGCCTCGATCGTGCTGCTCTTGTCGTCCGGGCAGCTGGGCTGGTCATCTGAGAAGAGCCTCTTGCAGAGCCTACATAAGCGCATACGTTCGGCAGGCTACCGCGGCGTGGGACGCTGTTGAACTCCCTTGTTTAGGGCTCTGAACACCAAAAGGGAAACAGCATCAGGCAGCGTCGCGCACTGTAGACACGCGCTCGCGTTCGCCGAGCAGCAGCTGGCAGAAGCGCTCGCGATCGCCGACTTCGTACAGGACTGGCGCGACGAGCGAGCGCGGTGGCCTGAGCCAACCGAGCGCGCCGCTGTCATTCAAAGCGTTGGCGCGCGGGCCGTCGAGGATCAAGTACAAGTCGCGCAGATCGCCGTAACTCGGCTGTTCTGCCACATCCACGATCCTGCGCCGATCGATCGAGAGCTCGGTGCGGCCACGCCGGATCAAGACGCGCGTCGGGGTGAGGATGTACTCGGTGTGCGAGCCGAGCTCGCGCGCGCCCCACAAACCTTTCCAAAGCAGCACCGCACCGACTGTGAACAGCACCGAGGCCGTGATCGCGATGGCCGCGATCAGCAGCAGCCAAATCGCAGAACGGACCGGCAGGCCCGAACGCTCGAAGCCCAGCACCAAGCTCGACGTGCGCTGGCAATACAAGACGCCCACACCGACGACGAAGGCACCGAGCGCGGCTGTCAGCAGGTCCGCACTGCCGAGTCGTAGACCCAGCGGCGCCGCGCCCCAGAGCACGTGCTCACCTTCGTCCAGGCGGTCGGTCAGGGGCACATCGCAGTAGCCCGCGAACTCACTCGGGTTCTCGCCGCGGATCAGCGCGTACAGCCGATCGGGCGCTTCGACGTCGTGCAGCACGACGCGCTGTTGACGCGAAAATGGGCCGAATGGGGCCGCGCGCACCAGCTCCAACGTGCCGACGCCCGGGACGCTGCGGTGCCAGCGAATCCGCCCGTAGGTGATGGCGCGGCGCTCGATCACGCGCCGCATCTGCCCGCGCACCCAGATCACGTGCCGGTCGGTGACAGCGTAACGACAGCCGTCCAACAGCAGATACGGCATCACGAGCAACGCGCTGCCCGTCATGAACAGATAAAACGCGAGAAATACGGTGGAACGCACGGCGGCGATGCCCACCATGGAGAGCAGCGCCGCGAACAGCGCCGCAACCGCGGCGAACGCGAAAAACAGGGCAGGACCTGCGAGCCAGGGCAGCGTGCGCGGAACGCTTGGCTGCGGCTTGCCTTGCCAGAGCAACTGCTCCGACGGCAACAAACGAAAGGAGCGATGTAGGTCCTCGCTCATCGATGCAGCGTAGCACCCGCAGACGACGTGAGCCAACGCGAGATGCTTGACAGCGCAAAGGTCCGTCGCGGTTACTTCACAGATGGAGCTTGCTTCCCACGCCCTGGCACCCGCGCTCACAAAGCTGCGTTCGCACATCACTGACACCCCGGAGGTCGCGCTGGTGTTGGGCTCCGGGCTCGGCTCGCTCGCCGACCAAATCGAGGGCGGGGGAAGCGTCGACTACAGCGAGCTGCCGGGCATGAAGAGCTCTGCCGTCGCCGGCCATGCTGGCCGTTTTCGAGCAGGTCGCTTGTTCGGCCGCAACGTGATCGCGATGCAGGGTCGGGTTCACCTGTACGAAGGTCACAGCCCCGCGCATGTCGTGATGGGTGTACGCCTGATGCTCCAGCTCGGCGCGCGCACGCTGTTGGTGTCGAATGCGGCGGGAGGAATTCGCGACGATCTAACGCCTGGGACACTGATGGTGATCGACGACCACATCAACCTGACAGGCCAAAGCTCTCTGCAAGGCCCGGATGACCCTGCGCTCGGACCGCGCTTTCCGGACATGAGCCAAGCGTATGACTTGCAGCTGATAGCGACGGCCCAGCGCGTGGCGACGCGCTCCCATGTCCCGATCGCGACCGGCGTGTACGCCGGCTTGCTCGGACCGAGCTACGAGACGCCCGCCGAGATTCGCATGCTGCGGAACCTGGGCGCGGATGCTGTAGGCATGAGCACAGTGCTCGAAGTGATCGCCGCGCGGCACATGGGGGCACGTGTGCTCGGCATCTCCTGCATCACGAACCTCGCGGCGGGCATCTCGAAGAAGCCACTGAGTCACGCGGAAGTGGAACAGACCGCGCGCGAGAGCCGCGATCGGTTTTCGCGCTTGATCGAGGGCATCGTGACGGAGCTTCCCGCATGAAGATCGACTGGGCCGAGTTGCGAAGGTTGGCCGTGCAAGCAGCAGACGCTGCGTACGCGCCCTACTCTCACTTCCACGTAGGCGCAGCGTTGCTCGCCGACGATGGTCGCATCTTCACCGGCTGCAACGTGGAGAACGCGAGCTTCGGCCTGACCGTATGCGCGGAGCGCACTGCGATCTTCACAGCCGTGACTGCGCGCGCGCGCCGCTTCAGTGGTCTCGTCGTCGTGACGTCGAACGCCGCGCCGGTCACGCCTTGTGGCGCGTGCCGGCAAGTGCTGCATGAGTTTCAGCCGTCGTTCGAGGTGCGCTGCTACGGGCAGAGCGGCGCGGAGCTGATCACGTCGTGCACGGAGCTATTGCCCCACGCGTTCGTTGCGAGCGATTTTCAAGCTGGCTAAGGCTCGACTTCCCAGCTCATGAGCAGCTTGCGCACGTCGTCGCGGTCGAGCGAGCCGTCAGGTGCGATCGCGAGGAAGCGCCTGAAGAACACCACCGCTTGCTTGCGATCCCCGCTCGCGCGCGCGAGCTCACCGGACAGCCGATATACGTCCGACAGCCAATACGGCAGCGGATCCATCTTGTCGCCGATCCGACGCGCGTGCTCGAGCGCTTCGTTGGCGTCGGCGCGTGCGCCGCGGTCCATGCTCAAGCGACCGAACTTGTACCACCACTCGCCGCGCTGCGGATCTTTGCTGAGTGCGATGCGGTAGCTCTGCGTGGCCTCGCCGAGCTGACGCAGCTCGTCGTAGCACTCGGCCATCAACGCGTAGGCGTCGAAGCGCATGGGGTTTAGATCAAGCGCGCGCTTGGCGTCTTTCAACGCGTCGCGCACAGCACCGGAGCGCATTCGCACGATGCCGCGCACCCAGTAGGCATCACCCATCGAAGCGTCGCGTGAGAGCGTGGCTTCGGCTTCGTCGATTGTGCGGCCGAGGTTGCCCATGTCGAGCGCGGCGCGCGCGGCGTACAAGTGGTAGATCGCTTGTGTGGTGTCGAGCGAGAGCGCGCGATCGAAGTGCGTGAGCGCATCCGGACCGCGGCCGCGTGCCAGCGCGAGGCGACCCGTGAAGTACTCGGCCTCGGCGGAGTTTGGCGTCTCGCGCATGACCGTCTGCAGCGTGAGCTCCGCGTCTTCCAGGAGCCCAGCTTCGACTTGTGCCGCTCCGAGCCGCAGGTTGAGCGCTGTGTCGCTGGGGTCTTTGGTGTGTGCTGCGCGATAGGCCGTCACAGCATCTGCGAACTTGCCCTGCGCTTCCAGCAACAAGCCGCGCTCCAACGCGAGACCCGCGAACTGGGCATCGCGCTTGGCGATCCCGTCGAGCAATACGCGCGCTTTATCCAGCTCGTTGGTCTTGCGGTACGCCGTGGCCAGGCCGAACTGCGCGTCCAGACTGTCCGGGTCGAGCTCGGTCGCACGCTTGAACTCGTGCACCGCGCTCTCGAAGCGACCGCGCGCGAGCTCGGATTGACCGAGCATGCGCCGCATCTCGACGTTCTCTTCGACCTTCGATGCCGCCTCGTTGAGCGTCTCCGAAGCTTTGTCTGCGCGACCTTGCTTGAAGTAGTGCTGGGCGAGCGCGAGGTAGCCCTCGAAGGTGCTGGGCGCGAGCTCGACGCTCTTGATGAACAGCTCTTCAGCGATGTTTTGAGCGCCGAGCACAGCCTCGGCTTGACCCGCTGCGCGCACGATCTCCGCGTCGTTCGGGTTGTCTTTCATCAGCTGGGCGAGCGTCGCCTTGGCTTCGGGTGCGCGATTGAGCGCGAGCTGTGCGTGGCTCTGCCCCAAGCGCGCTTCCACATCCGCGCGCCGACCGCTCAGCACGAGCCCGACGTTGCCAGTTTTCGCCAGGTTCAGCGCGGACTCAAAGCGCGCCAGCGCGTCGTTCCAGCGCCGTTCGCGTAAGAACACCCGACCCGCGCCGAGCAACGCCTCGAGCATGTACGGATCGGCGGCCAGCGCTTCATCGTAAGCTTTGCGCGCTTGGCTCAAGTGGCCGCGCGATTCGTTCACGAAGCCGAGCATGCTGTAACTGCCAGCACGCGCAGACTTCGAGGCCCACAGAAAACGCTCACCGACGCGCTCGCGACCGAGCGCGCGATCGAGCTCGGTCGTCGCCTCGTTTTGCTTTCCGCTGTTCCACAAGAGGCGCGCGAGTGCGAGCCGCGCTTCGACGTGCTCGGGCGACAGACGCAGCGTCTCGTCGACAGCTGTGCGCTGCGCCGCGACGTCGGTGCGCGCAAAGGCGACGCGTGCGAGGCCCCACTGTGCGCGTGCTGCACCACCTTGCTTGAGCCCGCGCGCAAATGCCTTGTCGGCCTCGGCGAGCTTGTTCTGACGCATCGCGACTTCGCCTTCGAGCAGCGCGAAATAGGCGTCTTCACCGGACTCTGCGCGCGCGGCTTCCAGCTTGCGCTCTGCTTCTGCGTAGTCGCCGCGGCGAGCGGCATCCGCTGCGCGGCCGAGCTCCATCCCGGGTGCACGACCGTGCCGCTCTTCGAGGCGGGCCAAGATCGCCGCGGAGTGCGCGGCGCTGCTAGCATGCGAGCCGAAGCGCACGTCGTACAGCGACTCGTGCAACAGCGAGCGCGTGAGCAGCTCGCGGTTCAGGCCGGCTTTGTGGCGAGAATCGCCGAGCACTTTCAGACCGCGCTGCACGTCGCGATAGGTGTCGGTGCTCGCGGTCTTTTCAGCGCGCGTGATGGCTTCGTGTGCGAAGCGCGCATCGGCCGCTTCCGGCAAGAACCGCTCGAGATAATACACCGCAAAGAAACCGTGATCGGTCAGGCCCATGGCCGCGCCTGCGCCGCCCAAGAGCACGAGCCCGGCCGCGACACCGATCAACACGCGCAGCGCGCGCTTGCCGCTGGCAGCTTCCTCGGCCTGCTCGGCTTCGCCCTTGTTGCGGCGCAACAGCTCGGGCGGAAGACCCAGGTTCTCATCGCCCGGAGCGATGCCGAACTCCATGTCCTCTTCGGCTTGCTCATCGGTCAAGCCGGCTTCGCCGTAGCTCTCCTCGCCGTGCTCTGCGTATTCGGCTGGGATGCTCTCTGTCTGCAGCGGCTCGCCGCCCTGCTTGAGCTGCACCAAGTCGTCGGAGCGGACGTCGGCGAAGCTCTCTTCTGCCATCTCGGGTCCGCCGAGGTCGAGGTCGCCGAAGCTCGCCTCATCCGAGGACAGACCGCGCGTACGATCGGAGCGTGCGTGCGGCATCGGCAGCTCGGCATCGCCGAAGCCTGCACGCACAGGCAGATCCGGAAGCTCGAGATCGCCAAAGCTCGCTTCGTCTTGCGAGCGCGGCACCGGCAGATCGAGCATGCCGAAGCCGTCGTCGCCCTTGATGACTGGGAGATCGGTGAAGCCCTTCGGCGACGGCAGGTCCGACGCGCCTACAGGTGTGGGCAGGTCCACGACGCCCTTGGGCGTCGGCAGATCGATGCCGCCAAGAGCTGCAGGCATGCTGTTCTTCGGCATCGGCAGGTCGACGTCGCCGAGCACGGCTGGCAGGTCGGTGATGCCCTTGGGTGCCGGAAGATCGATGTCTTGATCGCGCCGCTCGCGCATCTCACGCAGCTCTCGCGAGGGCGAGACGTCGACGCGACGGCGTGGCTTGTCCGCATACGCACGCGGCGCAGGCAGATCCACTTCGCCGCGTGGCGCGGGCAGATCCACTTCGTCGCGCGCTGCAGGCAGGTCGACCTCGACGTCGAACGGTGAGGCCTCCAAGCTGTTGAGCGACTCTTCGATGTCGAGCGAATCGCTGCGCTTCGGGGGCTGCGGTGCGGGCCCGCGCTGAAAGGGCGCCTGCTTTTGTGGCTTGGGTGCGGGCAGATCCACACCGAGATCCGGACCCAGCTCCAGCTCCGCGCCCAAGCCGAGCTCGTGTGCCGCTGCTGGCTGCGGCGTGGCGACCACTGGCAGCGGGGCCGCGTGCGCTGGCTCGGGCTTTTTGGGCGCGGCACCGAAGCCGCCCATCGCCGTGCGATGTAGCTTCGGAGAAGGCAAATCGATGTTGGTCGGTGCAGGCAGATCGACGATCGGCTCTTCCGCGGGCTTCTTCGGCGGAGCTACTTTCGGGCCGAAGCCGAGGCCAGTTTGCTTCACGCGCGGCGCTGGCGCGGGCAGATCCACTTCGCCTGCCCCGAAGTCGGGCAGCACGCTGTTAGCCGGCTTCTGCATGTTCGGCTGGCCGATCGGCGACGCGGCTTTCGCCGCAGGCAGATCGACGAGCGGCAGGTCCGGCGCCAGCGGCTTCTTCGCTGCAGGCCTATTGAATGCGTGGAAGCCGCCCGCGTTGTCACTGGCAGGCTTGGCTGCAGGCAGGTCGACGAGCGGCAAGCCCTCGGCGGGTGCGGGCAGATCGAGCTCGAAGTCGACTGGCTCCGCAGCCACTGGCTGCAGCTTGTTGTCTATGGCAGCGGTGCCGATCGCTGGCGCGTTGGCGCGCGCGGGGCCGAGCAGCGTTTGCTTGGCGGCACCAAAGGCCGAGCCGGCACTGGACTTGAGCGAAGGGCTTGCAGCTCCCGGCGGCGCAGCGGGCGGCGCTCCGATCGCGCCCTTGGGCAAACCACCACCACCGAGCGGAGGTCGCGGCGCGCCGGGCTTCGCGTCGAGCGCGGGAGGTGCGAGCGATCCCCAAGGCACGGCCGGCCGCGCGGCGGGCTTGACCGCGGGCAGGTCGGCGCCGGACTCCCCCGTCGCACTGGGAGTAGCGGGTTTGGGTTTCGTCGCGTCGTTTGCTTTGCTGGCACTCAAACTGAGGATGTTGCCGAGCGGTGCGGCCTTTGGAGCGGCTGCGCTGGACGCTCCGCCACCGACCAGCGTCTTGTTGAACGCAGAGGGAGCGTCTGCGAGCTTGGGTTGCGCTGCAGCTTTTGGCTGCAGGATCGGACCGGCCGTATTGAGCAGCGATGCTGCAGCTATCTGCGGCGAGATCGGCTCGGTTGCGGAAGGCGCCGCCATTGGCGGCAGCGTGTGTGGCACCGGCGTGACAGCTTGCGGCGGCTTGATTGCCGGTGCAGCTGGCTGCGGCGCTGCCGGAGCTGAAGGGGCAAGTGGAGGACGCGCTGCGGCTTGCGGCGCAGCGCTCACCGTACCATCGCGCGCGACCATGAAGCTGGTGCTGCACTTTGGACAGCGCATCTTCATGCCCTTGTCGGGGATGCGACGCTCATCCACGTCGTACGGCGACTTACACGAAACGCACTCGACCTTGATCATGTTCCTGCGGCCGGTTTTGAAGATGACAACAACCCTGCGCGCGTGATGCCGATGCGCAGCAGGACTATGTGCAAGCATGAGAATAACACTGTCTCCCGTGCTTGACTCAATGCGTTCAGCGCGGATAGACCTGTGGGTGTGAAACACACGCTGACCCTCGAGATTGCTGGAACCAAATTCAAGCTCGTCGCCGACGCCGACGCACAACACCTCAGCCAGCTCGCTGACATGGTGAATGAGCGTGTGGCGAAGCTCGAGCAAGCAGGCAAGAGCGCGCCTGCAGCGCAGCTGCTCGCGCTTGTCGCGCTCGGGCTCGCAGACGACCTCACGACGGCGAAGAAGAAGTGTAACGACATGGAGCAGCTTACGCGCCGCACGATCCAAGGCGTGATCGCGCGCATCGACAAGCGGCTCGAGAGTGAAGCTGACCTTTCTGAAAAAGGCGCGCCTGCCGAGTCATGAGCGCGCGTTTCCTCACTTTCCATGCGGCGAACGCGAGTTGTATGCGCGAGGGCGCAGTGGTCCGCGAAGCTCGGCTTACAGAGCACACAGCAGTCGGTTAGAGGAGTCTTTGATGCATGATCCCGAGCACGACCCCAAGGCAGTGGCGTACCTGCGGGAACACGCCAAGCGTGAGCTGCGCTCGCGCATGCGCTCCGTGCGTACGGTGGTGCCTGCGAGCGCACGGGCGCAGCGTGCGCGCGGTGCCGTTCAGCGCGTGCTCGAGCTTGCTGAGTATGTTGGTGCTCAAACGATCGTTGGTTTCAGCGCGATCCAGAAAGAGATCGATCCCGCGGAGCTGCTTGCTGGTGCGCGCGCGAGTGGTAAGCGCGTGGGGCTGCCGCGGGTCGTCGACGACCTGTTAGCGTTGCATGAATTTCGTGACGTGAGCGAGCTGGAGGAAGGTTCGTTTGGTGTGCTCGAGCCCGCGGCGAGCGCTCCGGTGATCGCGCCTGCAGAGGTGGATTTGGTGATCGTTCCGGGGCTGGCGTTCGACGCGCGCGGGCATCGACTTGGATATGGGCGCGCGTTTTATGATCGCTTGCTGCCGGGTATGACAAAGGCGTTTCGGTTGGGGTTTGCTTACGACTTCCAGTTCGTGATGGAGCTGCCCAACGACACGCATGATATTCCCATGCATGCGGTTGCTACTGATCTGCGTGTGTTGCGTGTTTGAGTGCAGCGCGGCGTTAGCGCTTAGCGGGTTCCGGCGAGGGCAACGCGATTTCGGGCTCGAGTGCCGGAGTGGCCGGGGTCTCTTGGACTTCAAAGGCGTGCGCTAGCGCGTCGTTTTCGCTGGCCAGTGCGGCTTCTGCTTCGCCGGATCCTGTCGAAGCGGGTGGCTCGATTTGCTCGCCATCAGGCTGTTCTTCGAACGCTTGATCGAGCGCGCCTTCTTCGCTGGCTACGGCTTCCGGTGCTGCGTTGCGGAAGTGTTCGACGATCACACGGGCTTGTTTGACCGCGGCGCCCGCAGCGACGAGCTCCTCCTCGGTGGCTGCGCTGATCGCTTCCAACGAGCCGAGCTTGCGAAGCAGCGCGACGCGCGTCTTCTTGCCGACGCCGCGGATCTCGTCGAGGCGCGTGCGCAAGCGCTGGCCTTTGCCGAGTCGCACGCGCAGCGCGTTGCTGACGCGGTGCGCTTCGTCGCGTGCGCGCGCGAGCAACACAAGCGCGTAACTCGCCGAGCGTACTTCGACGGGGTTCTTGCGACCGGGCACGTACACGCGATCGACGAGCTCCTCACCCATCACGTTCTGCTTTTCCTTCGCGAGGCCCACCACCGGCAAACCTTCCATCTGCAGGTCGGAGAGCACAGCGAGCGCAACGCCAAGCTGACCGCGGCCGCCGTCGACCACGAGCAGGTCGGGCAGCTCCCAGCCGCTCTCGCCTTCTTTGCCGCGCTTGAAGCGACGCGTGAGCGCTTCGCGCATCGCTCCGAAGTCATCGCCGCCGGAGACACCGCGAATGTGGAACGAGCGATAGCGCTTGCGATCCGGCTCGCCATCACGAAACGCGACGATCGCCGCGACCGTATCCTGACCGCCGGTGTGCGAGACATCGATGCACTCGAAGCGCTGCGGCGGCTTGGGCAGCCCGAGTTTCTCCGCGATGGTCTGTAGACGCACGCCCAAATCCTCGCGCGAGCGCTGCTTCTCGCGGTACGCGTGCGCGGCGTTCTCCATCGCCATGCGCATGAGGTTCGCTTTTGGACCACGTTGCGGCCTGAGCAACACCACGCGACCGTGCTTCTGCTCCGAGAGCAGCTCGGTCAAACCCTCCGCGGCTTCGATCGGCGTAGGGATCAACACTTCGTCCGGCACGAAGCTGCCGCGCAGGTAGTACTCGGTGACGAACGCGCCGATCAGCTCATCGTCAGGCAGCTGCGCGTTGCGCTCGTCGAACGTGCGCACAGAAGCTACGCGCCCGCGCCGCACCATGAGCACAGCGAACTCGACCTTCTCTTCGTGCCGATAGTAACCGAAGACATCTTGGTCGATGTCCCGCACGAGCGACACACGCTGCGCTTGCTGCGTCGACTCGATCGCGCGGATCTGATCGCGGTAAGTCGCAGCGAGCTCGTACTTGAGCAGCTCCGAAGCATCGCGCATCGCGACGCTGAGTCGCTCGAGCAGCTCATCGTGACGACCTTCGAGAAACAAGCCGACGTTGTGCGCTTGCTCGCCGTACTGCGTGCGATCGACGTCGTACACACATGGCGCGGGACAACGCTTGATCTGGTACTGCAAGCACGGCCGCACGCGCGCAGCGAAGTCGGTGTCGGTGCACGTCCGCAGCTGAAAGTGACGATTCACCAAGCGCAGCGTCGAGCGCGCTGCCGATGCAGAATGGTACGGGCCGAAGTAACGCGCGCCATCGCCTTTTGGCTTGCGCACGACCTCGAGCCGCGGCCAAGCCGCAGACTCTGCGAGCCGCAACGACAAGAACTCTTTGTCGTCGCGCAACTTGAAGTTGTAACGCGGCTGGTACTCCTTGATCAGGCTGTTCTCGAGCAGCGCCGCTTCTTTCTCCGTCTGCGTGACGAAGGTCTCGATGTCGCCCAGCTCGTGCTGCAAGCGATCGATGAAGAAGCGCTGATCGGTGGTGCTCGGCTGGAAATAGCTGCGCACGCGGCTCTTCAGGCTCGCGGCTTTGCCCACGTACAGATACGCGCCCTGCTTGTCGCGGAACACGTAAACGCCGGGCGTCGCAGGCAGCACCCCCAGCTTCTGTCTCCAGACTGGCTCTTCCACGCGCGCAATGTATCAGACTGCAGCGCGCATGCCGCCCGGGCGGGCCGATTGAGGCGGTGCCAGGGGGAGGCACACTTCGAACCACGCGCCCGCTCTTTCGCCGTTGCCTGCGCGGATGCTGCCGCCGAGCGCCTCCACGATCGTGTGCGTGACAGCCAGGCCCAGCCCCGTGCCTTTGCCCGCGGGCTTGGTCGTGCTGAACGGCTCAAACAGATGATGGGCGATCTCCGGGGCGATGCCCGGTCCGTCGTCGCTCACGCGCAGCACTGCAGCATCGGCGTCCGTCGCACGCCGCGCGCTGATCGCGATCTGGCCCTGGCCTTCGAGCGCGTCGACCGCGTTGAGCAGCAGGTTGAGCACGACCTGCGTAAGCCGCGCGCGCGATCCGACCACCTCACCCAAACCAACCGGCACATCCACGCTGATCTGCACCGCGCGCAACTCTTTCTGCGGTCGCACCAGCTTGACGGCATCGTCGATCGCCAGGTGCAGCTCACAACGCTGTTCGCGCTCTGCTTTCGGCCCATCGTGACGCGCAAAGTCCAAGAGCTCGCGGATGATGCCGTGGATGCGATCGGTCTCTGCCGCTATCCGCTGCAGGAACTCTTGCTGTTGCGCGTGCTCGAGATCACCCATACGCAAGAGCTCGATCAGCCCCGAGATCGCTGTGAGGGGATTGCCGATCTCGTGCGCGACGCCCGCCGCCAAGCGCCCCACCGACGCCAACTTTTCGCCATGGATCAGCTGTCCCTGCGTGCGCTGCAGCTCGCGCGTGGTGCGCTCCAGCTCGAGCAAGCGCTGCGTCAAAGCTTCACGCTCAGCGCGCAGCAGCGTCGCCATACGATTGAACGCGCGCGCCAAACGCACGGCCTCAGCCGACCCGCGCTCATCGACATGTTGCTGCAGCGCACCTTGCCCGAACTGCTCCGCAGACGCAGTGAGGCGCGAGAGCGGCCGCACGATGAGATACGTCAAAAGCACGTACGAAAACAGCGCCACGCACACGCCTGTCAGCACCAGATAAAACAACAACAGTCGCGCGATCCGGCGCGTGCCCTGCTCTCCCGTCTCGGGCGAGCCGACGTATAGACGCCCCCCGCCTGGCAGCCGCTGACCGCGCAGCTCAGGGCTGCGTTGCAGCGCAACGCCGCAGCTGAACGTGCTGCCATCCGCGCGCGTCAGCGCCACGCCAATACCAGGAACCCGCGCCAGCAAGCCTGCACAAGCGCCGCTGAGAGCGGCAACAGGTGCGGATTCGAGCGCGCCCCACTCCGCAGCCAGCGCACCTGCCAGCATGCGCTGCGTGCGCGCATGCTCCTGGGCCGCGTTGTGGCCGGTGATCTGCACCGTGGCAAAGCCCAGCAACCACGATGACAGCAGGAACACCAAGCTGACAGCGAGCATGATCTGCGCGCGCAGCCCGATCCATGGTGTTCGCTCGCGCATGCCTGGCTTAGCCCGACAGCAAGTCGATGCGCGCCTTCAAGTCGGCGAAGCGCTTGAAGAACGGGCCGTAGTCGCTGCGAAATGCCTGCATGTAGCGGCGCTCTTCGCGCATCACTTGGAGCTCTTCCACGAGCTTGTCGAGCACGCGCACCAGGTGCTCCGGCCCGACGAACGGCGCGTCGCTGAGCTTCACAGAGCCGCCTTCGTAGCGGTCGACATGCCCGGCGCCGACCTCCGAGTACACGACGCCGAGCGGCGCGTGCTTCTGCGCTTGCGCCGTGCGCACCAGCATGTGCCCAGGCAGATCGGCGAGCTCGTCGCGCACGCACACGACTTGAAACGCAAACGACGAGGTGCGATCGAGCCCCGAGCCACCGCGCAGCTCGACCGACACGTCCCAAGGGCGATCGGCGAGCAGGTTCGCTACCTTCTGCAGAAACCCCTGGTTGGGATCGACGATCAAGATCGCTGGCTTGATGCGCAGCGACACGCTGGAGTTGTCGCTGCCATAGAGCTTGCGCCCCAAGCCCATCATAATGCGCACTGCGTCGTCCAACACCGCGCGCGCTTCGCGCACAAGCGCGCTGTCCTTCGAGTTGGAGTAGTAGCGATCGAGCGCGAGGCTCACCGCACCGCGCAGATGCGACACTTGGTCGGGGCGCTTGTTCACCACATCCACCACGCCGACACGCAGCGCGCTCACTGCAGCCTCGAACGAGCGCCGCGAGGTGATCATCACGATCTTCGTGGGGTGTGAGACCTGCTGGGCGTGGGAGGCCAGCGCGAGGCCTTCGTTTGTGCCGCCGAAGTCGAGATCGATCACCGCGACCGGGAAGAACTTGCGGCCGAGCAGCTCGCGCACTTGATCGCTGCTGGTAGCGACGGTGCAAATGAAGCCCTCAGCTTCAAAGACACTCCGGAGCCCCGAGCGATCTCGTTCCGCAGCCTCAGCGATCAGCAGTTCTTCGCCTTTTGCCATGCGTCGTCCTGCGCGCAACCGGCAGGCTCAACACGAAGCATAACGTAGAGCTGGGACTCGCCACATGAACAACGCTACGCGCGACGCTCACGAAGCGGACGTTGTCGGGATTGTCAGTGCGCGACGGGGCCGCGCCTACATGGTCAGCCAAAGGTAGCCGCGATCGAGGTTCACTTCGCGCTCTTTACCTTGCTGATCCGCCACAGTGAGCGCCGACCCGCGATCGATAGCCAGCGAAAGATCACTGGCTGCGCGTGCCGCCGTCAGCTGCTCCACCCGCGTCTCACCGATCGCGACTACCCGATCGCCGACCGAGATGCCCGCGCGCGCAGCAGGTGAGAATGGTTCCACCGACAGCACCACGAGCGAGTCGGAATGTTGCTCGTACGTGACGCCGAGGCCCTTCCACGGCTTGGCCGCCGAGATCGTGATGGTCACGGTGCCGAGGTTGTCCAAGCTCAGGCGCGCTTTTGCATTGGGCAGCGCGTTTGACGGCAAACCCTGATGGGTGAAGGTGCCCGCGGGATCGGCGGATGCCGTGTCCTCGTCCCACAGCTCGAGCCGCAGCTTACTGCCCGCAGGCACACGCACGCTGCGCGGTAAGGTCACGTTCCACTGCGGATTCAGCGTGTTTTGCTGGACCGGCGACTCCCACACGACGCGATTGTCGAGCACGACGCGGATGTAGGGATCGGGGCCTGTGCCGTCCGAGTCCCACGGCAGACCGCCGCCCTTGGTCTCGGGGAGCTGCGCTTCGACGAGCCTGATCGACCACAGACCGCTCGGCGTGTCGACCGGCTCAGCAGATGCTGGCGCGGCGTGCACCAAGGTGGTGCGCCGCGGATACGCGCAGCCGCTGATGCTTATCACGCACAAAGCCAAGAGCAGACGCGAGAGCCACATGAGGAGCAGTCTGCCACCATCTGAGAAAATGCTCCACGTTTTGCGCACGCCCCCTCAGAACACATACTTGAGGTAGGCAGTTGCTTCGACAGCTGTGGATGTCTCGCCGTTGCTAGCAACCAAGTTGGGGTACAGGTGGCCCGCTGCTTTGAGCCCGATCGAATGGTGTGGGTTCAAGAAGTGCCAGTCGAAGCCGAGCGCACCGCCGTAGACGAGTCCGAGCCTGCCGGCGCGGTCCACGCCCCAAGCCTGCAGGAAGTCTCCGCTCACTTTGCCCACGCCCCCGTCCGCGGAGAGCCAAATCAAGGCACGCGCGCTCAACGGAACACCAAAGCGCGCTTGCACCAAGCCGGTGTACGTTTGGAAGCTGCTTGCAGCTGGTGGCGGCGGTGCAGAGCTGGGATGCATGCCGAGGCCGAAGTCGAGCGCGAGCAGAAACCAGTCCGTGAAGTCGTAACCGAGCGCGACGTGCGCCACCGGTCCCGGCGCCGCGAGCCGCCCGATGCCACCGACGAAACCTTGCCCACCGAGCTCCGCGCGCACGTGCAAGCCGCGATGGTAAAGCGCCCGATCGGCTTTGATCGCTTCGGCGGGCAAGCGCTCCACATCGAGCCGTGTCTTGTCGAGCGGCTCGGGCGTCGGGCCGTGCGCGAACGCGCGGGTCGCGCTCAGCACCCAACACACCACTAACAACGTTCTGACAGTCAGACGGGGCATACTAGTTCTCGGGGAGCACGGTCTCGAACAGCTCGGGCATCTGCTCTAACAGCGCTTCATCATCGTCAGCGAGCTTGTCGGCTTCGTCGCGCACGCGCACGCTGACCTCCAAGAGCACGTTGGCAGCTTGCGTGGCGCGCAGGCCCAAGCGCAACGCGATCAGGCCAGGAATAACTTTGGGGATGAATGGCTTCGCGCGCGCGTCGCTCGCGGAGTTGTTCTCGAAGTACACGATCTCGTCAGAGTTGGGCGCGCCGTTGACGACCGTCGCAAGATCGACCGCCATCTCGTCCAGCTCTTCTTCGCGCACCGCCTGCGCCAACCGCTGCCGCGCGCCGAGATCGTAGCGCCGCTCCCATTGCGCGTGCAACGGGATCGCTTGTTCCTCGTCCATGAGCACGCGCGGCACGTACTCATGAAACTCGTTCGCGCCGTTCAAGATCACGTCGATGTTGCGCGGAGCGTCGTCGAGGTTCGTGAGCGTGAAGTCGACCTGGATCGCGATGTCGTCGCGCCTGACCCAGGGCAAGCGCGGAAATGGGCTGGACGCGCGCGCGAGCTCGGCACGCTCTGCCGCAGTGGGCTCGCGCACTGGAAGCTCTGCGCGTGTCTCCACGATAAACAGCGCGGCTTCCTCTTCGATCTCGAGCGCAGGTGCAGTGTCTCGGGTCATCGCGACCTGGTAGAGCTTGCCGTCGCCGATGTATTCAGGCTCGACACGACAAGCGGTGAGCGCGAGCAGCACGCAGCACGAGAGCGCGCGCATCAACTACCCCTGAGCAGGAATGGATAGACGACGTCGACCTCGCCGCCGTCGGGCTTCGGAAACACCCAGCGTTTGATCTGCCGCGCCATGCAGCCTTCGACGCGCGCATTGCTCAAGGTGGTCTTGGCGACGCGCACCGTGGTGACCTTGCCCTGCAAGTCGATGCGCCAGTTCATGTGGACTGCGCCTTCGAGCTTGGGCTGGTGCTGCATCTCCGCTTCGAAGCAGTACTTGATCGCCGCTTGGTTCGCGCGCACAACGCGGTCGATCTGCTCTTTGGAGAGGAAACCCTTCACTTGCGCCGCGCTGTTGTCCAGCGAGAGCTTGGCTTCTTTGGCTTTGGCGCCTTCGGCACCGGGACCACCTGCGCCGCGACCGCGGCCGCCCTTGCCTGCACCGATGCCCGTGCCGACTTCGCCTGCGCCGAACAAGTTGCCTTGGCCTGTGCCGCCGCCCGAGCTGCCCGAGCCGCGCAAACCGAGGCCGCCCGAGCCGCGACCCGTCACCGTCTGCATCGCGCCGAGGCCACCCAGCATCTTGTCGAGCGACGGTGTATCGAGCGCGGATTGCAGGCCACTCGCGGGGCCTCCACCGCTGAGCACACCGAGCAAGCCGAGGCCGCGTACTTTGGCGACGGCTTCGTTGGGCTCGCCCGCGACCTTGGTGTCTTCTTGGGTCGCTTGCTTCTTGCCCGCACGGCCTTCGGACTTCGCTTGTTTCTTGCCGCCTTCGTCGCGGTCGCGCAGGCCGGGATCTTTAGTTTCTGTGCCAACTTTCTTGCGTTGCAAGAGAGGCTCGTCGATCGGTGGTGGCACAACCATGAAGCGCTTGACGAGATCAGTGTCCAACTCGAGGTCGCCCGCGGGTGCGAACTCTTTGGCCGCGATCAGGAACAAGAACAGCAGCACCGTGACGTGCAGAAACAGCGACAGGCCGAAGCACGCGAGCACTGCGAAGTCACGCTCGAGCTTTGCCGGCAGCGCTTGCTGATGCGGGCGCACGTACTGAAAGAACAGCGCCACGCTGCCCACAGTCACGACGCCGTAGTCGCGCGGGCCAAGGCTGTGCGGCTCGCGCATGTCGGCCGCGTTCTTTTGCTGGCCAGACACAGACACAAAGCCAGTGAGCGCGCGGTGCGGCTGCAGCGTGTAGCCTGCAGCGTTCGGCTTCAGCACGGTCAGCTCGTCTTCTTCGATCACGCCGTCGGGCAGCGCAAACAGCGCGTCTGTGCCGCTGCCCAGCTTGATCTCGCGGCCATCGGCGAAGATCTGTTCGGCTTGCAGGGCGCCGTTCCAGAGCAGCGCAACACGCAGCGGATTTCCTAGCGGTGCTTTGGCAGCAGCTTTCAGCATCACAGCTCCTTGTGCTCACGCGAGCGCGCGAGCTCCGGCATGAACGAGCGATGCGGCAACCGCGGGCGATCGAACTCGGCGCGCAGGCGATTGAGGAAGAACAACATCTGCGGCGTCTTGAGCTGGCCTTCGATGTCGAGGCCGGTGAACTCCATGGCCTTGATGCTCTTGTCGCCTTCGGTTCGGACTTCGCTGTCGTCGGCGATCGCTGCCGCTGCCGCTGCGGGCGGCGCCGCTTTAGGTTTCTCTGCGAGCTGGGTCTGGGTGGTGACCTGTGGCTTCTGCTCGTGCTTTTGCGTGCGCTTCTTCTTGTTGTTCTTCGGAGCTTGCGGCTTTGGGTCAGCGGCTTGTGCGGCCTTCTTGGGTTTGGCCTGCGCGCGATCTTGGGCCAGCGCGTCTTCGCTTTGTCCGGCGCAGGCCCAGACACACAGGGCAAACTTCACTGCCCAGTTGAGCGCCCAGCGCTTCATGGCTCACCCCCGGATGCTGCTTCAGGTTTGGCTGCTTGCTCGGCCTGCTGCCGGAGCTCACTCACGTAGCGTGTGGCGGCTTCGCGCTCGGGCTCGTCGTCCGCGCTCAGCTCCAGATACCGTTCGAACAAGGGCAACGCCTCGGCGCGCTCGTTCAAGAACTCGGCGCGCAACACGGCCAAGTTGAAGATGGCGGCGCTGTGGTTCGGCGCGAGCGTCAGGGCCTTTTGGTAGGTGGCCAAGGCGTCTTTGGGTTGGTTCAAGCCGCGTTGTGTGACCCCGAGGCCGACCAGCGCGCTCACGTTCTCGCGCGACACAGACAGCACCTGCTCGTACTCGCCGCGGGCGGCTGCATAGTCGCCCGCGCGCAGCAGCACCGATGCGCGATTCATACGTGCGGGGACGAACGCGGCGTCCGCGGCTGTGGCCTTTTCGAATGCCTCGAATGCGTTCTGCGTGTCGCCGCGTGCCAATGCCAATAACCCCAGATCATTGTGCGCCGTCGCGTTCTTGGGATCTAGGGCGAGCACCTTCTGGAATACGAGCTCCGCGACGTCGAGATCTCCCTTGGCGTGGTAGATGCGCCCAACTTCCAGCAAAGCCGGGACGTTCGCCGGCTCGCGGACCAGCGCCTCGCGCGCCTGTTGCAGCGCCTTGTCGTAACGTTTCTGCTCGCGCAACACGGCCGTGAGCGCGACGCGCACGCTATTTGCGTCTGCGTGATCTTGTAGGTATTCGGCGAGCAGGTCGGCGGCTTCCTCACGCTCACCCAGGGCGTGCTGCAGCTCGGCGAGCGCCAGCAGCGGCTCGCCCGCACCGGGGGCCTGTTTGTGTGCAGCTGACAGATGCGGAAGGGCCTTTTTGAGCTCGCCGCGCAGGCGCAGGAGCACACCCGCGTTGTAGTGGGCCTCCCAGAGCTCGGGGTCGAGCGAGAGCGCGCGCTCGAAGTCGCGGAGCGCGCGGTCCTGATCTTCGGGCAGCGCTTTGACTGCCTCGCGGTACACGCGCGTAGCCTCGGGGTCGGCCGCTTTGATCGGCTCTGGCGCGGGTTTGATGACTGCGTCGCCGCCGTGAGCGGCGCAGGCAGACAGCAGCAGCGCGAGCCAGACGTTGCGCCCGATCATGGGTGCCACCTGGTGCTAGGCGCATGCGCCCCCGTTGGCTGCCGCACGAGCCGCTCGCCATGTTCGCGCACGCGCGCAAACGTCGAGCTCGTGGAGTGCGGCGCGTCTGGAACGCTCTCGTCAGCAAGCGCAGCCAGCGATGTTGCGGCCAATGCGACCACGCGCGGCCCTTGCGGGAGCGCCGGCTTCAGGTTCGCGGAGAGCTCGCGAGCAGCGCGCGGGATGGCCCGCTGCGAGGTCGCCGGCTTCGCTTGCTTGCCTTTTGGCTTGGGCTTCTTCTTGTCGCTGGCTTTTTCTTGGTCGGATTCTTGGTCAGGCGCATTGCCGTCTTGAGTGCGGCGCAGCTCGGTGAGCGGGGCTGGCAGCGGCAGTGGCTGCGCGTCCGAGAGCTCGGTGCCCGCCTCTCGCAGCGGCGGGTATTCAACGTCGTTCAAGCGCGTCAGGGCTTGGCGCTGCTTCTCGGTCCAGGTGTTGTACACGTGCAACTCGAGCGCCTTGCGATAGCCGTTTTCGTAGGCCTCGAGCGCACGCTCTTCGATCGGCACGATGAACTTGGCCAGCTCGTCGCGGTAGGTCTGCTCTTCTTGTTCGCTGAGCTTCGGCGGCACCGAGACTTCGCGCAGCGATTCTGCGAACAGCTCGTAGCTGCGGCCGATCTTGTAGAGGGCCGCTGTCATCCACTCGGACACGCGGTAGCTGACGACGTCGCTGTAGATCTCGGCGGCTTTGCGCAGCAGCTCACTCTTGTGTGCGAGCCGCTTGCCGAGTCCAGCGGCGTCGCCTTCGACAGCGACCTTTTCGAATGCTGCGAGGGCGCGATCGCCTTGTTGAAAGCGCGCTTGCGCGGCGAAGTAGCGCGCGCCAGGTGCTTGCACGCGTTGCCCATCTTTGGCCGCGCTGCTCCAGGCTTTATCCGCGCCGGCTGCGTCGCCTTGCGCGAGCAACATGTTGCCGAGCCGCGTTTGCGCTTCGACTTTGCGCTCGAGGTTTTTTCCGCTCTTCAAGTACAAGCGATAGGTGTCTGCTGCTTCGTGATAGCGCTGCTTGGCTTCGTACGCCTTGCCGACCAGGAAGTACGCGTCCTCGCTGCTCGACCCGTTCGGGAACTGTTTGCGCAGCTCGCGGCCGATGCGCACCGCGCCGTCGCTGTCACCCGCCGCTACGCGCAGCACGAGCGCATTGTAGAGCGCGTCTTCACGCTTGGGCGCGCTCGCGAAGTGCGTGGCGTAGGCCTCGTAGAAGCGCGCCGCATCTTGGAACTGTGCGATCGACTCGAACATCTCGGCGCCGGCCCACGCGCCGAGCGCACCCTCGGCAGAGCCTCGGTGTTGTTCTATCAATGAGTCGTAGCTCTCGGCTGCGGCTTGGAGATCACCTGCGCGTTGCCACTCACGGCCCGCGTTGTAGAGCGCTTTGGGTGCGCGCTCGTCCTTCGGGAACTCCGCGGCGGCACGGCGATAGGCTTCAGCGGCTTGCGCGTGCTCGCCACGTCGCGCGAGCTGTTCACCAGTCTTGAAGACAGACTGTAAGATCAGCGCGGCGAGCTTCTGCTGCGACTCGGGACTTTGGAAGGCGGGTGAAGCTTTGAGCTTGCGCGCCCAGCGTTCGATGTTCGCGTAGTCTTTGGCGCGATTGAAGCTCTCGAGCACGAGCTCACCCGCGCTCGCGACGAATTCGCTGTTGGGGTAGCTGTCGATCAGCTGACCGAATTGGCGGATCGCGGGATCGTAGATGCCGCGATCGAAGTACAGGCGACCTTGTCGGAACAAGATGCCGGGGACTTCGGGGTCGTTAGGATACTGTTTGATGTACAGCGCGACAGCGTCGGAGAATTTGTGGTCGAGCGGCGTTTCGCTGCATGGATCTGGCGGAGCATTGGCATCTGCTGGCGTCGGCTCTGCAGCTTTCGCGCTGACGTTCGCGTTCGCGTCTGGCGTGCAGTGCTCGAGTTCTTTGGTGCGCACGGACTCAAAGGCCAACACGGCGTTGTAGAGCGCGTCTTTGGTGTGCTTGCCTTGCGGGTTTTTGTGCGCCGCGCTCAGGTAGTAGTCGCCTGCTTCGGCGGGTTTGTTGAGGCGGTGGTAGAGGATCTCTGCCAGAAAGAAGGTGACTTCATAGCTCTCGGGGGAATCGCCGAAGGTCTCGGTGTGCACGCGGTACAGGTCCGCCGCGTGCTCGAAGTCTGCCTTCTGTCCTTCTTTCTGCGCGCGCTCGTGGTAGACCATGGCTTGTTTGCGCACGGCTTTTTCTGCGTCACGCTGGGCTTTGCGAACGACTTCGGGATCTGACTGTTGTTTGGCCCAATCGGAGCTCGGTCCGTAGTTGTGCGCGAGTAGCTTGAGCTCGACGAGGGTGTGCTCGGAGTCTTCTAGCGCGGCGTAGCTCTGCGCGATGCGGCGCTGGTATTCCGGGGCGTGTGGGTCGCCAGCGTCGTGCTGGATGAGCATGCGGTACGCTTCGGCGG
>Ga0209082_1000132_pt1 | contig 40674 bp, 35 predicted proteins | sample ColdCreekSource_FD_184127 | JGI IMG/M metagenome (GOLD analysis project Ga0209082, IMG submission 184127) | Groundwater microbial communities from Cold Creek, Nevada to study Microbial Dark Matter (Phase II) - Cold Creek Source (SPAdes) (version 3) | ecosystem: Environmental > Aquatic > Deep... | reverse complement strand
AGCGCAGACGCCGCAAACCCCCGCGACTGCACCCGGCGAGCTCGACCACACCGGCGACATCCGCGGCAACTGCACTATCAAGTCGGCCTTCGAGGACGACAAGGCATGCATTCCCGCGCCGAAGCCCGGCGAAGGTATTCAGATCCACATCGGTCCGAGCAACTACGACGACCCAGCCGAGGTCGCGAAGTTCATCATGAAGCCGGGCGAAGAGAGCTCTGAGTGCTTCACGATTCGCACGCCCAATACAGAGAAGATCACCTACCAGACCTTCATGATCAGCGGTCGTGCTGGCACGCACCACATGATCAACACGGTCTACTCGGGCGACAAGCCGACCGGCTCCTTCGGCGCGTGCGGCGGCTTTGCAGAAGACCCGGAGAACCCAGATGCGCCCGCCCCGATCGGCTCATTGCCGGGCGCCTCAAAGGCGTACATGCCGCGCACCAAAGTCGCGCCCGAGTACGCACACGTCGGCCGCGAGCTGCCCGCGAATGCGCTCATGCAGGGCGACATGCACTACTTCAACTTCACGGACAAAGACATCCTGCGTGAGGTCTGGGTGAACCTGTATTTCCCGCCCGCAGAAGCGCAGATCACTGAGTTCTCCGATCAGCTGCGTGGCTTCGGTGGCCTCGGCTGGAATTGGGAGCCGATCCAACCCGGCACGGACATGGTCTACAAGTACGAGTGCCCGCCGCTCACGAGCAGCGGCAAGATCATGAGCTTGCTCGGCCACTATCACGCGCACGGCAAGCGTTTCACCGCATCGATCAAGCGCGCGAGCGGCATGATCGAGAAGGTGTTCGAGATGTACGACTATCTCGATCCGAAGGACTACGACTACAACTCGATCACGACCAATCCGATGTTCGGCCCCAACATCTCGGGTGCACACTCGGGCGTCCTCGAAGTTGGCGTCGGCGATGTGCTGCAGTGGGAGTGCCACATCATCAACGACAGCATGGCGCCGCTCGCCTACACCAACGAAGTGAAGACCGGCGAAATGTGCAACATCTGGGGTTACTCGGTCGGCACGGACACTCCGATGGGCTGCGACCTCCCATGAGCCTGAGCTCAGCGCGCTTGGGGCGTTGAGCGGATACTGACAAGGGCCGGTGGCCTGCCGCTCAAAGCGGCTGCGCAACCGGCCCTTTCGTTTGTCTGCTGCGTCCACGAACGGCGTATCGCGTGTAAACAGCCGGCTGGTTGGATTGTTGTCGTTGCATGACAGCAGGTTGTGTCAGGTGCGCGATCTCTGACACATGAATGCCGCTGTGGGCTGCAAGCATTTTCTCGCGACGCGAAAGCTCGTCTACACTGCGAAGGATGCGGGGCTACGCAGTGGTCGTTGGGGCGATCGCATGGCTGAGTTGGGGCTGTCAATTGCAGTCTACGGCGATCTGTTCGCCGGCAGAGGAGCGCTGCGCGTGTGTGGACAATAACCAATGCAGCGCCGGGCTTACTTGCGTGAGCGGGACGTGCTTCGACCTTAGCAACTGGTTTGCAGGGGGCGCGGCAGGCGCTGCCGGAGTTGGGATGAGTGTGCTTCCTGGCGAACAGGCTGGCAGCGGCGCTGCGGGAGTCGGAGCCGGTGTACCTTCTGGCGTCGATCCGAATGTACAACAGGCTGGCGCGCTGGCAGCTGGGAGCGGCGCAGCTGGGTTCGGGATGGGTGGGGTTCCTGCGCTCGATCCGGGCGCGCAAGCTGCAGGTGTTGGCGGCGGCGGCGTTCCTGCGTTGACTTGCGCCGCCCTGAGCGGCGATTGCTCGACTGTGCCCTGTTGCGGGGACAGCGTGTGCGTGCTCGGGGTCTGTGCGGCGAGGTGCAAGGTCCATCTGGATTGCACGAGCGGCTGTTGCATCGCGCACGACGCAAACCTCGCGACCTGCTTCGAGGCTAACGCATGCGTTGCGCCTTCACGCTAGCCGAGAAACATGCCGGAACTGGCGGTGATTACCTCGACGTGGGCCGCTTGCTCGGGCATAGCTTTTCGAGAGAAGCGCGCGAGAACATGTGCTTTCGCAGCGGGCGCAGGACAGCGCGAGCTAGCACTGCTGCTCCCATCTTTCGCTGGCCCTCGCTTGTTCCGCACCGTCCTGCGGTTCCGCGGTCACCTTGAAGGGGGAGTGACCCCGTCGGCGGTGCCCGCAAAACCGCAGAACGGCGAGGCCCTGCGCGATCATCCGACGAAAGATGGGAGCAGCAGTGCTAGGAGCTGGTGATGGGTCATCCACTCGAGATCACGCATACGGATAAGCCAGCGGGCTTTGTTCCTTACACTGTGTTTCCGGCGGTCGAGCATGCCATCGAGCGGCAACTGGGGCAGGAGTCTAAATTTCAGCTGCCTGATGACTACCGCCGCAACTTTGTGCGCTATCTGCCGTGGATCGCGCTGTTCTTCTTGCCGCTGCAGCTCGGTGGCGTGTTGCTCCTGTTAGGTGTGAGCGCATTGGCGAAGCTTTTCGGCGCGGGTTCTTTTGTGCCTGCGTTGATCTCGACGGGCGCGTTTGTGCTCGACGCGATCGCGTTGCCGGGCTTGTTCGCGAACACGCGCAAGGGTTGGGCGTTCTTCTGCTATGCGATCCTGCTCAGCGCGCTCGGCAACGTGCTCTCGCTGTCGCTGTTCGGGCTGCTGGTCAGCACGCTCACGGTTTGGATCGCGTTTCAGGTGAAGTACCACTATCGTTGAGCGCGGCGCATGCGTGTTGCACGCGCTCGGTCATCGGGGACCCAGGCCAGGCTCGCTGGAACTGCTGCTGGGAGCGGCGAGCTTCTGGCCAACGGTGCAAAGCACACAACGCGACGACTTCGGCCGCGTCGCGCTCCTGCGCCAGCTCGCCGCGGGGAAACGTTCGCACATGCTCATCGATCAGCCGCAGCGCGGCGGTGGTTTTGCCAGCGCGTAACGCCTGCTGCGCGCGAGCAAGCAGTTGGGTCTCTGCCATGAGGGTACTGCCCTGCCCGCTCGGCACGCGCTCGCGTTCTAGGTCGTGCGCCGCGGCTCGGTTGCGCGCTGCAGCGGTTGGCTGCAGCTCGGAGCCGCTCAGAATACTCGGCTGTGCAGCGAGCACCTGCGGCGCATGGCTACCTCGCGCATCCGACTGCGCCGCGGAATGCTGCTGCTCGCGCTGACTCGCGCCGCTTCGCTGCGCGGCAAGTGCCCGCTGCTCGCTTTTACTCGCGCTGCTCGCCTGCGCGGCGGATGACTGATGCTCATTCCCGCCCGCGCGGTCTGGCTGCGCGGCAAGTGCCCGCTGCTCGCTTTTACTCGCGCGGTTCGCCTGCGCGGCGGATGACTGATGCTCATTCCCGCCCGCGCGGTTCGGCTGCGCGGCAAGTGCCCGCTGCTCGCGCTCACTCGCGCTGCTCGCCTGCGCGGCGGATGACTGATGCTCATTCCCGCCCGCGCGGTCTGGCTGCGCGGCAAGTGCCCGCTGCTCGCTTTTACTCGCGCGGTTCGCCTGCGCGGCGGATGACTGATGCTCATTCCCGCCCGCGCGGTTCGGCTGCGCGGCGAATGGTAAATGTAGATGCTCTTGGTTGTCCAAGCCGCGCTTGGCGGTGTCTTTGGCTTCGTGTGGCGCTGCGTGTTCTGCGGTTGGTGGGGACGGCGCAGCTGCAGGTTCGGTGAGCTGGTTACGGGAGTGCACGGCGCCGGTCACAGCGACACCTGCGAAGAGCGCTGTGACGGCGAGCTTGAGCCATGTGCCCGCGCCGATGAGCAAGCTGGACTTGGCCGTCAGCGCCTGACTTGCTGCTGCAGCTGTAGGCGGCAGCGCTTCGCTCATGCGCGGCGCGAGACGTTGCCAGAGTTGCTCTTGTAGCTCGGCAGTCGGCATATCACCCGAGCTGGCCTCGTCGATCAGCCGACGGCTCTGTGGATCGAGAGGCTTCATGCTCGGCCCTTGCGCTGCCGTGCGAGCGTTCGTTCGAAGTGGGCGCGGCCCAAACGCAAGCGCGAATACACGGTATTCAGCTTCACGCCCAAAGCTGTGGCGATCTCCGGCACGCTGAACTGTTCGATCTCAGCCATCACGAATACGACGCGTTGATCGTCGGGCAGCATATCGAGCACGCGGTCGAGCAGGTCGATCTGTTGTCGCAGCTCCAAAGTTTTTTCTAAATGCGCGGTGACCACCTGAGCGTCAGGATCGAGGTGCAAGCGGGCATCGCGGCGGCGATGCTCAGCGGCCGCCCGCACAGCGATCGCAAACAGCCACGCCCGATGACTGGAGCGTCCATCAAAGGCATGAAGCTTGCGGTGCGCCACCAGGAACACGTCTTGTACAGCGTCCTCGAGGCTGCTCGGCCGCACGCCGAGTCTGCGCAGGCTGCGCCACACGAACTGGAAATGAACGCGGTAGAGCGCCGCGACGGCGCGCGTCAGCTCCGCTTCGTCGGCGGCGGGAGTCTCCAGCCCTCCGAGCCGCATACCGTGCGTGCCGAGCTCAGCCATGTCCAAACACGTCTTGGGACCCTCCATTCCGTCACCTCAAAATGACGTCGAGGCCCAAATAAAGACGTGCCGACAGGCGATCGGGCTGGTGGAACACCAGCGCACCTGCCTCCGCTTCGATCGCGAAGCGCGGGCGGCGCAGCGCGAGCACCCCATCGAGGCGCACGAAACCCCGCACACGCTGGCCCCAAGTATGCGAGATGCTAGGGCTCAGATACGCCGCGAGCCAATCACGACGCTGCGGCGAGCTATCTGGAACGCCGTGCCCGCTGGCAAAGAACAGCCCGGGCTCCACGCCTGCGACGATCGGGAGCTCGAACCCGAGCCCCTCGAAGCGCAAGCCCGCCTCCAGCGCAGCGAGCGCCAGCGCGACGCTGCCCCCGACACCCGTCGGCGTTTGCAGCAGCGCAGCCTGCGGCGGCGCAAACCCCAGCCGCAGCGCTGCACATAGAGAACCAAGCGTCGCCCCGACATGCAAACCAAACAGCGGCGCAATCCCCGGCACCATCCCACTCGAAACTCCTACCGCAGCGCCAACAGACACACCGAGCTGCTTCACGGCAGACCCTCCGCTCGAGGCAGCTGACGGCGTCACTCCAAATCCGCGCCCAACCACACGCTCCCCCGCCAAAACCCCACGCTCCCGCACTTCCGGCCGAAGCGAAACCTCATACCGGTGCGCCACATCTGCTTGTGGGCTCGGCTCGCGCGCAACGGGATGAGAGGTTTGGTCGGTGGCCATCGCGACGATGAGCGCGGCGGCTTGGGTGAGCGCTTTGCAGCTCGCGTCGTGCAACACGTGCGCGCGCGTGCCACCGTTCGCTGCGACGGACACGCTGGCTCGCAGCTGCGACGGCGAGACGCGTGCGATGACGACGCTCGCCGCGGATGACGGGATGCCTTGAACGAGCCGCGCGACCTCTGCCTCGGCCTGCTCTGCGCTCGGGCACTCGGAAGGAGCCTGCCACGAGACAGAACCTTGCGCGGCCACCACGCTCGCCCGCAGCAACACGAGCAGCGTGGCTGCTGAAAGCGCGTGTCTGATCGCCTTGCCCCCGTCTGCCATCCGGCTCCGACGCGTTCCCCTGCACACTGCCTAGCCGTCACCGGCCTGTTTCGCAAACAGGAAATGATCACGACCGCCGTGGACCGCCACCACACTTTTCCAGCAGCGCGCCCGCATCGCAGCTCACGGCGGCGCACATCCGCTAGTCGCCCGGGCTGAGATTGCGGTATCCTGGCCGCCGTTCATGAGTGCCTCGAAAGCTGCAGTTCCGCACTTAGAGATCCGACTTCTCGGTGAGCTCGAGGTCTTGGCGGATGGCGTAAAGCTAGCGCTGCCACAGTCGAAGAAGACGCGTGCGCTGCTCGGCTATTTGCTCCTGACCGGGCAGGAGCATCGGCGAGATCGCCTGTGCTCTCTCTTATGGGATGTGGTCGATGACCCGCGCGCGGCGCTGCGCTGGAGCCTCTCGAAGCTACGCGAGATCGTCGATGCACCAGCTCTCAAGCGTTTGTGCAGCGACCGCGAGCATGTGTCCCTCGATCGCACCAGCCTCTACGTGGATGCGCTCGAAGTTCCGCGGCTGCTCGGTGCCAGCGTGCAAAACACTGCGCCGCAGGCATTGGCGGCTGCGCGCTCGCTGTTTCGCGGTGAGCTACTCGAAGGCATCGAGCTCGCCGATTTCCACGGCTTTTCCGCCTGGCTGCTCGCCGAGCGCGCGCGCTTTCGCGAGCTCCACCGGCGCGTGCTCAACGAGCTGATCGAGCACAGCGGCGGGCACCCCGAGCGTGTGCTGCCGCTGATCCGCGACCTCGTGCACATCGATCCCACTGACGAAGCCGCCCGTGCAAAGCTGCTCGAAGTGCTGCACGCGACCGGCGCCATCGGTGAAGCCCACGAACAAGCCCGCGCCAACCAACGTCTGATGGCGCCCGTCGCTCCGCCGCCGTCCGCGTCAACCCAGGTCGGGCCACGTAGCGCGAACGCAGGCACCGAAGCTGTGCGCGGCAGGCCTGCTCTGCAGGAGAGCGAGCAGCCGCTGTTCGGGCGCGAGCACGAGCTGGCGGCGCTGCAGGCATGGCTCAGCACGCCCAACGCGAAGCTCAAAGCTTGGTTGTTCGAAGGTGAAGCGGGCATGGGCAAGTCGCGCTTGTTGCGCGAGTGCGAGCGCGTGGCCGTTCTCGCAGGCGCGCGTGCGGTGCGCGTGCGTGTGCCCGATGCGCGGCCGGGCTGGCCTTATGCCGCGCTGCAAGCACTGCTCGCGCAGCTCGAGCGCGGCGCCAAAAGCCCACTCGAGCAGCTCGGCGAAGCCACCGTAGCCAGCCGCGAAGAGCTGCTGCAGGCCGTGCAAGCCGTGCTCGAGCGCGCCGTCCAAGCGCACTCGCCGCTCATGCTCTTGCTCGATGACGTACACCACCTCGACGACGCATCGGTCGAGCTCCTGCACTTCTGCGCGCTGAACCTACGCGCGCTTCCGATTGCCTTTGTGCTCAGCGCACGCGGCGGCGAGCTGCACGATCGCCCGAGCATCGCGCGCACGCTGCGCGCACTGCGGCGCGAGCACATCCTCGACGAGCAGCAGCTGTCAGCGCTCACGCTCGAGCAAACCCAATCTTTGCTCGCACCCGCGATCACACTTGAAGCCGCAAGCTCGCTGTTCGAGCAGAGCGGCGGAAACCCGCTGTTTGCGCTGCTCCTTCGCGAACAACAGACAACACACAAGCTGCCGCGCTCGATCGCTCAGCTCGTACAAGACCGCGTAGCTGGCCTGCTCGCTGAACAAGCGGACGTGCTGCGCTGGGCAGCCGTGCTCGGCACCTTATTCCACATCGATCTGCTCCGACAGCTCGTCGGGCTCGGCGCCGATGTGCTCGTGGAGGCGCTCGAAGGTTTGGAACGACACGGTTGGCTCAGCCTGCAAGGCGACGAACACGCGCGCTTCGTACATCAGATCGTGCAGCGCGCACTGTACGATCAACTGTCAGAGCCGCGAAAGCGGCTCATGCACAGCAAGGTCGCGCAGCTGCTGGCTGCACGCACGAGCGACCCTGCAAGACACGGCGCCACGCTCGAGCTTACAGCGCTGCTCGCGCACCACGCAGTCGCTGGCGGCGACCGCGCCCTGGCAGTGCGAGCATGTCTCGCCGCCGGACAGCGCTGCTTGCGCGTGTACGCACACGCCGACGCCTACAGCCTTGCACGCCGAGGGTTCGCGCAGGCCCAGCACCTGCCCGAGCCCGATCAAACCTGTTTGGCGCTGGAGCTGCTGCAAATGCAGCTGCGCGCGCGTTGGCCGGAGCCTCCGGATGATCTGCTACCGGAGCTCGGGCGGCTCACGGAGCGCGCGCTCGACCTCGGCGCCGTAGGCCACGCGCACCTCGGTTTTACCCTGCGCGCGTACATCAAGTGGCAAGCCGGCGATCCCGCCGACGCGCAGCGCTACTCACGCGAGGTCGAGCGCATCAGTCGCATGACCGCGCCGCATGAACGCGCCGAAGCGCTCGCCGACTCGGCGCGCTGCCTCGCCCAGCTGGAGCGTGATCTCTCCGACGCCGAAGCCTTCGTGAACGAAGCCGAGCTGCTGGCCGATCCCGATCAACCACCTGCCGGCCTGCCGCTCGCACGCGGCATGCTCACACTCTTTCGCGGCGACAACGTGCAAGCCGAAGCCGACCTGGAACGCGCACGCCAGCTCGCTGCACGCGCTGGCAACCGACTCGAAGAGTTCTACGCGCTGGAGTTCTGCGTGTACTTAGAGCTGGCGCGCGAGCGCTACAACGTCGCGCTCGAGCTGTGCGCCGAGTTGACGAGCACGGCAGAGCGTCTGCGCGAAGGCAGCGAGCTCACGTTTGCTCGCGCGATCGCTGCGCTTGTGCGCGTGCTGGCAGGCGTCGACACGAGCTTCGATCAATTCGCAGAACACTATGCCATGCTCGCCGCACAAGATGCGAAGCAACGCTGCGCGTTTCTAGCTGCCGAAGCGGCGCGCTACAGACTTGCTCATGGCGACCACGCCGCAGCCATCAGCGACGCACGACGCGCACTCACGCTGGCCCGAGCCATAGATCGCCCGACGGAATGCGCGCTCGCACTCAGCGTCATCGTACGCGCAGAGCTCGCGTCGCAGAGCTCGGCCCTGCCCGACAGCTGCGCAGCCCTCTCCGCTTGCCTCGAACGACCCGTATCTGCGCTCGCGCGCAGCCGAGCGCAGATCGCGCTCGCTATGTCAGCATCACAACAGGAGAAACCACATGGAGCTCGTGATCGTCGAACGCGTGTTCGCGGAACCCGTGCCGGCTGAAGCGCTACAAGCACGCCTGCAAACCATCGAAGGCTGTCACACAGCCCACCGCGTCCGCTTCATCCGCACCCTGCTCTCGCGCGATGGATTGCGCGCAATCTGTGAATACGAAGCGCCAGACGCCGAAGCCGTACGCGCAGTCAACCGCCAGCTCGATGCCCCGTACGAACGCATCTGGACAGCACTGGTAATCAACCCGTAACCGCGAGCTCGTACGGCATCGTGCCTGGCTTGACTTCGCAGGCTTCAGCCATCCTGCAAGGCGATTTGTCATATGCACAGCATCGTGAACGCGATCGCTTGCGTCGGTGCAGCACTCGTCCTATTTTGCCCCAAACATGACTCGCTGCGAGGCGGCAGGCTCTGCGGATGTGCCGCGAACCGACCTCGGATGCAGCGCGTCAAGTGATTGTTGCTAAGCCTCTTCGCGCGGCCGGTAACCGGCGCGCGACCTGTACATGCCCATGGTTAAGTTACGCTTTTCAGCCCTCACGGCATCCATCGTTCTCAGCGTGTCAGGCGCTTGCCAGTCCAGTCCCGAATCGGATGGCGGTGTGTTGCGCGCTGAAGCCAAGAGCGGCGACAAGGCTCGAGCAGGCAGCGGCGGCAAGAGTGGCGGCTCTGGAAATCAGAGCAAGCCCGTGGACACTGGCAAGCGCAGCGTTCCGGTGGACGCCGGCGCAACAATTGCAGCTGACGGCGGCATGACCGTCAGCAGTGCTCCAACTCCGAGCACGCCAGCGGGTAGCGGCGGCAAGGCTGGAAGTGGCGGTGACGCGCGCGGTCCGGCTGCAGCTGGCAGCGGCGGAAGCAGCGCTACGGCGCCTGCGCCGGGCAGCGGCAGCACCGATCCCAGCGCCAGCGCCGAGCTGTTCGACCAGAGCTCGGTCGTGCGCTTCGACATCACCCTGCCGCAAGCCTCGATCGACGAGCTCGCGACTGCACCGGACGTGTACACGCATGCTGCGCTCAGGTACCGCGACACGACGCTGGCGGACGTGGGTATTCGCATCAAGGGCGAATCCAGTCGGCGCACGCTCATGCAGAAGGCTGCATTCAAGATCAAGCTCGACGAGTACGTGGCCAACCAGACGCTGCTCGGCATGAAGCGGATCACGCTCAACAACATGCTGTCAGACGACACGTACATGGCGGAGTGTTTGGCGTACCACGTTTGGCGCGCAGCTATGTTGCCTGCGCCGCGCTGCAATCACGCGGTCGTTTACGTGAACGATACGTATTACGGCGTCTATGCCCACGTCGAGTCCGAGGACAAAGCCTTCCTGCGACGCTGGTTCGCGAACGACGATGGCAATCTGTACGAAGACGGCATGGCCGACTTCGTCACCGGAGCGGAGAGCTCGTTCGATCTGCAGACCAACGAGACAGCCAACGACCGCTCTGATCTGATCGCGTTGATCAGCGCGCTCGATAGCGCTAGCAGCGCAACCTACCTGCAGGATCTAGACGCGGTGCTCGATACCGCTCAGTTCCTGCGCTACTCCGCGATGGAAGCCGCCGTCAATCAATGGGACGGCTACAGTTACACGTACTTCGAGGCTAATAACTTCCGCATTTATAACGACCCGACCACCCGGAAGCTCAGCTTCATTCCATGGGGCCACGACCTATCGATGAAAGCATTCGCGTACGTCGAGGCTGACAGGCCCGCGCGTGAATACGTTCCTCTGTTCACGCGGCCGCTGTACGAGAACCGCACCGGCGCGCGCGACTCGGGCGGCAGGATCTTCGTAGGCGACCGCGTAGGCCCACGCGCGCAAGGCGGCTGTATGGACAGCGATGCGTGCCGCAACGCCTTTGCTGAAGCCGTGCGCGAGGTGATCGCGGTGTACGACAGCGCCAACCTGCCCGCGCTCGCAGAGCAAACCTACGCGCTGATCAGGCCGCACATCTACGAACAAACCACACGCCGCGAGGTCTCGAACGAGCAGTTCGAAGCAGCCTATCAGACACTCTTGCAGTTCATCGCCGGCCGCACCGCAGCCCTGCGCGACGACCTAACTGCCGCCGGCTTCACGCCGTAATTTCAGCGAACACGCTCGATGTTCAGCAAGATATCGCGACACGCCGACTCAGCGCTGGCCGAAACTGGAAGTTGAACGAGCGCCCCGGACGCTGCGCCCCGTACACATCGAACAGCTTGGCGTTTGCGAGCGCGAGTCTGTCGAAGGGTTGGGGGCAGATCCCGAAAACCGCCCACCAGAGCGTTTGAGGGCATTTACAACGCTGGGTCGAACGCTCCTTCAAACGCTGGCCAGACAACTTCTTCTTCGCGGCGGGAGACAGCCCCCGAACACGGAGAAGCGTCATGGCACACAACTTCAGCTACCCATCGGCGTTGCGCGCAGCCGAGCGCGTCGCCTTCAACCTGGACGACGTGCTCAGCCCCGAGGCCGAGCTCGATTACACACAACCTTTCCTCCCGGACGGCTTGGCGGGCAGCGCGGCGCTCGAGCGCCTGTCGCCGCGCGATCGCCTGCTCTTGAACCAGGTGCGTGGCTACAGCTACCTGTGCCTGTTCGGCCTGGTCGAAGAATTCATCCTGCCGTTCGTGCTCGACCACGCGCGGGCAGACCTGGGCAGCGATGACACGCGCACTCGTGCGCTCCTGAACTTCGCGAGCGAAGAGGCCAAACACATCGCGCTGTTCAAGCGCTTCGCCGCCTGCTTCGAGCGCGGCTTCGGCGTGGAGTGTGGCGTGATCGGGCCCTCGGTCGAGGTCACGCGCGTGGTGCTCGGGCACAGCCCGCTCGCGGTCGCACTGCTCATCTTACATATCGAATGGATGACACAACGACACTATGTCGACTCGGTCCACCACGATGGTGCGCTCGATCCGAAGTTCAAGAGCTTGCTTAAGCACCACTGGCTGGAGGAAGCGCAACACGCGAAGCTCGACACGCTGGTCACGGAACAGATCGCGTCGCAGCTCACGCCGCGCCAACGCAGCGCGGCTGTCGAAGAATATCTGCAACTCGTCGCGAAGCTGCGCGATCTGCTCGACGCACAGCTCGGTCTCGACATGGACAGCTTCGAGCGTGCACGCCAGAGCCCGCTGTCTGCGAGCGAGCGCGAGCGCGTCGAAGCGCAGCAGAGAGCGTACGTGCGCTGGACCTTCCTTGGCTCCGGCATGACGCATCCACAGTTTCTAGAGACGGTTTCGAACCTCACGACAGACGGTGTAGCCCGCGTTCGCGCGATCGCTGAGCCGTTCAGCCAACCCCAACACTGAAGGAGACACTCACATGACAACCGCAACAGCCACGCAAAGCAACCACACCGCAAACGCCCCCCGCATCGTCAACGGCTTCGATCTCAATGTGATCGAACAAGCCGGTGCCGCCTTGGCCGCGAATCCTGCCATGGCGCAGAGCACATTCCGAGCACGCACCGAGTGGCAAGGCCAGCTGCGCAGCCGCACCGAGATCGACAGCTATGACCTCGGGGGTCAGCGCATCCCGCGCAAGCACCGGATCATGTCGGACGAGCCGGTCGAGCTGCTCGGCAGCAACGAAGCGCCGAACCCGCAGGAGCTGCTGCTCGCAGCGCTCAACGCGTGCATGATGGTCGGCTTCGTCGCCACTGCCTCACAGGCAGGCCTGCGCATCGACTCACTCGCGATCGAGAGCGAGTGCGCGCTGGATCTCCGTGGCGCATTCGGTTTGGATCCGAACGTGAAGCCGGGCGCGGAGAAGATCGTCTACACGATCCGCGTGAAAGGCAGCGGCACACAGGAGCAGTTCGACGCGGTGCATCGTGAGATGACGACCAAGTCGCCGAACCGCTTCCACATCGCGCAACCGATCCCGTTCGAGTGCAAGGTGCAGGTCGAGTAAGAACAGGCAACGTCCGGAGTGTGAAAGCACTCCGGTCGTGCTTTGCGTTCAGCGCTCGAAGCGAACGTTGACCAGCGCGATGGCGCCGATCGGCTGGCCCGCACGGTTGAGTCCCGGCGCCCAGCGCTTGCTCAGCGCACAGCGACGCGCTTCGCGTGCGAAGCCATGTCCAGGATCAGCCATCGCCTTTGCTTCTTTGACTTTGCCGTCGGCAGCGACCTCTACGCGTAGACCGACCACAGCCGAATCGATGCCGGCGTCATCCGCTTCTACGGGGAAAGGGCAGTCCCAATGCAGACCCGACGCAAGCGCAGGCGCGCGCGTCAGATCGGCCGCTTGGTTTTTGCCGGTGCCACCGACCACGCCGTTGGCTTGTGCGTTCTTGTCGTGCACGGCGACCTTCGAGGTGCCGTCGTTCGCGCTGACACCACCCGCGTGCTGGGCCGCGTTGCCCATCACGAACGTGTCGCCGAAGTCGACTGGCGCATCGGCGGCCAAGAGCTTGCCGGACTCTGCAGCTGCTGGCGGCGGAGCTTCTTTGGGGGGCGCCGGTGTTGGTTTTGGGGCCTTGACTACTTTTGGTGCAGCCTGCGGCGGCGGAGGAGGTGGTGTTTCGGGCTCGGGCTCGGGCTCGGGCTCGGGCTCGGGCTCGGGAGCTGGTGGCGGCTGGATCAGCTCGACTTCGAGCTTGTCTACGCGTGCGCTGGAGGTGTCGTGTTGCAGGTGGTTTCCTGCGGCGAATGCGGCGCCCACGATCAGCGCGTGCACCACGCACGCACCGACGCTCGCTACCGCAAGCGCACCACTGCGTCCGCTGCGCGGAGCGTCGAGGCAGCTCGAACCACGCACGCTCTCGCTCATGGAGTCGTCTCCACAGAGACGCTCGGACCGGGCTCTGCTGCAAACGCGACGCGTGTCGCACCAGCCTGGCGCAGCACATCGAGTGCGCGCATCACGCGGTCGTGTGGAACTTTCCCGTCCGCATGCACCACGGCGCGCAGCTCCGGCTCTTTCACCAGTGCGGCCTTCGCGCTCTTGTACAAGTCCTGGTCGGTCGCGATCGGCGCGTTGTTCACGAACAACCCACCGTCCGCACGCAGCGCCACGCTGTACACGGTCTGCACCTCACCGGCGGACGCAGCCTTGGGCAGATCCATCGGCATGGCCCGCGACACCACCAGCTTGGCTGTGACCATGAAGATGATCAGCAGCACCAATGTGATGTCGACCAGCGGCGTGACGTTGATGCCCGTGATCGGAGCCGAAGGCTTGTCCGAGGAAAAACCTGCCATGAGCTTACTCAGCCGCCATGTCGGCTACGCGATGGTTGAGCGACTCGGTGCTCGCGCGTGTCTGCAAGTGCGATAAGAGCACGTGACCCAAGGTCTCCGCGTCCGCCATCAGGCCAGACACGCGCGCTTGGAAGTAGTTGAACACAGCGACCGCGGGGATCGCGACGACGAGACCGACCGCGGTCGCGACGAGCGCTTCAGCGATCGTGCTCATCACGCGCTCAGGCGCAACGTTCATGGCTGCAGAGGCAGCCGCGTTGACCGCCGGCTTACCGAGCGCATCGAACGCACCCACGATGCCGATGACCGTACCGAGCAGACCCACGAACGGCGCGTTGTTGCCGACCGTTCCGAGAAACACCAGCCGCTGCTCGAGGCGCCTGCGCTCGAGACCGATCGCCGCGGCCATCGCTTCCTCCGCAGCACTGGGGCCGCCGTTGGCTTCAACCAAACCGGCTGCCACTACGCGCCCGGGCACACTCGGTTGGCGCTCGAGCAGCTCGGCAGCCTTGGTGTAGTCCGAGGCATGCAGCAGCTTCCGCAGCTCGGGCACCACGCGCACCAGGTCCGCACGCGTGCGTTGAAAGTTGATGAACCGCTCCAGTGAGACCGCGACGCACAGAAAGCTCAGTGCAAACAACGTCCAAAGCACCCAGGCGGCGCCCGAGTCGATCATGAGATTTGTGATGCGTTCGATCATGGTTACCTGTGTTGGCTCACCGGTGCCCGGTGACTTGAGATGCGTGGGCTGTTGCGTCAACCCGATTGGGAGCGATGCCGCTGTGCCGCCCAGTCGAGGCAGCCCGCGAATCTACTTACAATTTCACGCAACTGACTTGCATGTTCAGCTACTACAGCGCTCGTGCCGGGTCTAGGCCAGGCCGGCGCATTGCTTCCGGAGTCGACAGCAGTCGCCTGCCGAGCTAATTATTATTGAAAATCATTTTCATTCGCAACTCAAACCCGCGCATATCTCGTTTCGATCGCATCTCGTCCGGAGAACCACGACTCGGACGACGTGGGAGGGCCCCCCAGCGGACCGGGTACCCCCCATCTCGCGCGCGATACCACCGCCCTGCCGGGTCGTAGCTCGCTATGCTGGCGGCTCGTCCCGATGACCCGAGGGACGTGGTGGCGCCGCGCCATCTCGTGGCTAGTCAATATCCAGGACACGCCGAGCAAGCACACGCGCTAGCACTGCCGCTGTGAGCGGCAATGCGATGGCGAGTAAGGTTACAACCGCCGCTTGCTATGGACAAAGCGCACGCCTCCGATGGCTGCGAACAAAACCACTTCACGTGCCCGTGCCCGTACACGTTCTCCCTCTCCCGACCCAATGCGGGAACGACGCACGCGTACGGGCACGGCGCACCGCGCTATGCACTGCAGCGCGCGAGCTTTCTCACGATGTGAGCCATGTCTTGATGATCTCGACAAGCTCGCTATGTTGGACCCGGTATGCACGTGCGGCAGGGCTACGTCTCAGGCAACGACGCGAAGATGTCCGTGTTCGCAGCGCCCTACACGATGCTGGAGGAGCTGGGCCGCGGTGGCATGGCGCGCGTGTATCGCGTGTTCGACCGGCGCAGCGGCGCACTGGTCGCGCTCAAGCAGCTGCTGCCCGCAAGCACGGCAGCGCTCGCGCGCCAGCGCATGCAGCACTTCGAGCACGAGTTTCAGGTGCTGTCGCAGCTCTCACACCCGCGTGTGATCGAGGTCTACGACTACGGCTTGAGCGAGCACGGCCCGTACTACACGATGGAGCTCTTGGACGGCGGCGACCTGAGCACGCAAGCGCCCGTGCCGTGGCGCCGCGCCTGCGAGCTCGCGTACGACGTTTGCTCCTCGCTCGCGCTCCTGCATCTGCGGCGCTTGGTGCACCGCGACATCAACCCGCGCAACATACGCTGCACGTCGGACGGTCACGCAAAGCTGATCGACTTCGGCGCGATGGTGTCGATGGACGCGCTCGCGCCACTCGTAGGAACACCGCCGTTCATTCCGCCCGAAGCGCATCGAGGCAAGCGGCTCGACGCGCGCGCGGATCTGTTTTCGCTGGGTGCGACGCTATATTTCGTGCTCACGGGCGAGCTGGCGTACCCCGCACAAACGCTCGACGAGCTGACCGAGCACTGGCGCCAAAAACCGCTGCACCCTTCCCGGCTCGCGCGTGGCGTGCCGGCGGCGCTCGATCGCTTAGTGATGTCGCTGATCAACCTCGATCCTGCGCTGCGGCCGCGTTCGGCGTTCGAAGTGATGCAGCGCTTGAAGGTGATCGCGAGCATCGCGCGCGATGAGCCGCCGAGTGTAGTGCGCGCGTATCTGGCCAGCCCGAGATTGGTTGCCCGCGATGCATCGCTGGAGCGCTTTCGCTCGCAACTGCAAGAGGCACAGAGCGGGCATGGCCGTGGCCTCTTGCTCTCCGCCGCGCCAGGGCTCGGGCGCACGCGCATGCTCGATGCCTGCGCGATCGAAGCCAAGACCATCGGCTTCAGCGTCCTGCGCGCGACGCTGCATGTGGATGAGGCTCCGGGGCTCAGTTTGCTTCACACACTCAGCCGTGAGCTGCGCCGCACATCCCCCAGCCAAGCGCTATCTCGCGCTGCGAGCACCAGCAAGGTGACCTCGCGCAGCACCGCGCATGCAGTGCGTAAGCGCGGTGCGCAGACGGTTGAGCTCACACGCTGGGTCGCGCGCGCCAGCCGGCAGCACCCGCTGTTGATCATCGTCGACGACTGCGAGCAGCTCGACGATGTCTCGCTCGGCCTACTCTGCAAGCTGGTGCAGCGCGCAGCCAAACAGCACTTGATCTTGCTGATGGCGAGCTCCGAAGCGCGCGACACAGCGCCGCCAGTAGGTGTGAAGGTGCTGCGAAGCCACAGCGAGCTATGGACACTCGATCCGCTCAGCCTGGAGGAGACGGCGCAGCTCTTGGCTTCGATCTTCGGCGACGTGCCGAACCTCGCTTTGTTGAGCGCACGCATCCACGAGTTGTCTGCCGGCAATCCGCGCGAGACTTTGAGCATCGCGCAGCACCTGATCGATCGCCGTTCGATCTGCTACGAAGGCGGCTCTTGGAGCTTGCCGCAGCAGCTCACAGCGGCGCTCTTGCCACAGGGCGCGCTCGGCCTCGTGCAGCTGCGTTGCGAACGGCTGCAGCCGCTGGCACGCGCGCTGGCGCAAGCGCACACGCTGGTGGTCGAGGAGCGCTTCAGCCTCGACGACTACGCGTTGGTCGCAAGACACTTGAGCGACGACCCCACGCTCGCTGCGAGTCTGATCGCTGGCGCGCTCGAAGAGCTGACCGCTGCCTCTGTGCTGCTGCACGAAGACGGCCTGTACAAGCTCAGCGCGACCAGCGCGCGCGTGCTGCGTGAGGCGCTAGAGCCTGACTTCCAGCGCGCAGCGTATCGGGCGCTCGCACACCGCAGTCAGCACAAGGCACGCCATCCGTTTGCGACGGCGCGCCTGCTCCTGCAAGGCGGCGAGCTCGAACGAGGCGTGGCTTCCGTACTCGAGATCGTGCACAGAGCGCGTTCGCGGGAGCAGCTGTTCGCGGAGTCTCAGCTCAGCGCGGACGAAGTAGCGCGCGTGCTCACGCTCGCGCTCGAGTCTGCGATCGCGCTGAACTATCGCGCGCGCGACGTGCACGATATTCGCCACTGTTTGCTGCTCGCGAGCGTGTCTACCGAGGCGGACTTCTACTCGCGCGTGGCGCCCGCGTTCTGTGAGCAAGTCGTGCAGGACTCGGGCCTCGCCGACTATCGACAGCTGAGCCACGTGGCAGATCCCGGCGAACGCCTGCGCTTGGCGCTGTCAGCTGCAGCGGCACGTCACGCCGACGCGCCCGAGCACGAGCGCGGATACGCGCCGGTCGATGCGATCCGCCTGCTCACACACTACGCGGTCGTGTCGCTCGCGGAAGGCTCGCGCGCATACGACATGCGCATGGCGGCCGCGATGCCCACGCTGCTCGAACCGTTCACACCGCTCTCGCCGCTGGTAGCTGCGATCCAGCAGAGCTCACTCGCATTGCTCGAGGCTTCACTGTACCGCCAGACCGAGCGCGCTGCGGCGCGTTGGCGCAGCGTGTACGACGAGCTGGCAAACGTCACCGGCCAAGATCGCGCCGTCGTCGCCACCATCCGCATGGCCACTGCGTACGGTCTCGGGATTTGCTACGCCGCGCTCGGCATGCGCGCCGCGCTCGATTGGGTGGATGTGCTCGATCAAGATCCGCTGCAGCGCGTCAACGCCATGTACATTCGCAAGATCTTGCGCTTGCAGCACGGCGACCTGGAGGGCGCGGAGCGGTACCGCAGGCAGGCCGAGACGCTCGCGCTGCAGGCGCGCACGCGTCAGATGTTCAACAACACCATCAGCCTCGAGCTGAGCGTGCACGCCGCGGCTTGGGATCTGACCGGCTTGCAGCAGATCAACGCGCGCATCGAGCCGCTCGCGCAGCGCTACGAAGGTTGGTCGCCGTTTCAGCATCTCGGTCAGGGCCATTACTTGCGTGTGCTGGGCGATCTGCCGGGGGCAGAGCGCGCCTATCGCCAGTGCATCGCGCTGTCAGAGCCGAAACCCGAGCACCCGCTGCGTAGCATCCTGGCTTGGCCACTCGCGGTCGCGGGCCTCACCGACACCCTGCTCTCGCTCGATCGCACGACCGAGGCACACACGCTCGTGGCTGCGGCCTACGCGATCAGCCAAGCGCGGCAGATGCACGCCACCGTGTTTGAAGTAGCGCGCATGCTAGGCCTGACCGAAACGCGGCTCGGCCGCTACGATCAAGGCAGCGTGCGCTTGGACAAGGTGATCGCCGATCAGCGCTCGCTCGGTGTGTCCGGTCTCAATCTCGGGGCAAGCTACGAAGCCCGTGCGCGCGCGGCGATCTGGGCAGGGGACACCCCGGCCGTCGAGCGCTTCAGCGCGCTGGCCGCGCAGCAATATCGCTATGGCCACGGCTCTATGCTCGGCGTGCGTTACGAGCGCCTCATGGAAGAGGCGCAAATGCACAAGCGCAAGCCACGCAAGTTGCGTAGCTCGGCAGCGAGTCCTGCATCGACTGAAGGCCCGTGCTCGACGTAAGCTACGGGCATGACAGAGCTGGCATTCGTTGGAGCGCGGGATCTCGTGCGATCGATCCGTCGCAAAGAGCTGTCGAGCCTCGAGCTGACTGACTACTTTTTGAAGCGCATCGCGCAGCACAATCCAGCGGTGAATGCGGTGGTGACGCTGGATGCTGACGGCGCACGAAGCGCAGCGCGCGCTGCGGATGAAGCAGTCGCGCGTGGTGCGGCGCTCGGCCCGCTGCACGGACTGCCGCTTACGGTCAAAGACGCGTTCGAAACCGCAGGCATGCGCACGACCGCGGGCGCGAGCGTGTGGAGCGACCACATTCCGACGCGCGACGCGCTCGTGATCGAGCGCATGAGAGCCGCCGGCGCGATCATCCTCGGCAAGACCAACACACCTGCTTTTTGCGCCGATTCGCAGAGCTATAACCCGATCTTCGGCACTACCAACAATCCCTGGGATCTCACGCGTACGCCGGGCGGCTCATCAGGTGGGTCCGCGGCCGCGCTCGCGGCGGGCATGACGCCACTCGAGCTCGGCAGCGACATCGCCGGCTCGATCCGCACACCGGCCAGCTTCTGCGGTGTGTTCGGGCACAAGCCATCGTTCGATCTCGTGCCTGCGCGCGGTCACTTGCCTGGTCCTCCAGGCAGCCTGTCAGCGCCGGATCTCGGCGTGATGGGCCCGCTCGCACGCTCGGTCGATGATCTCGTGCTGCTGCTCGATGTGATCGCTGGGCCAGCCCCCGAGCGCGCCAAGGCCTACCGGTTGCAGCTGCCAGCGGCACGCGCGAGCAGCTTGCGCGGCTATCGCGTCGGGCTCTGGCTCGAGGACGAGCGCTGCGTGCCCGATGCGGGTGTGCTCGCGAGCTTGCACACCGCCGCTCAAAAGCTGCAGCGCGCTGGCGTCCACGTCGAGCAGGCCAAGCCTGGCTTCGCGCTGCGCGACGCTTACAAAGTCTATCGCGCGCTGCTCGATCCGATCATGAGCGCGGGCCTCTCGGCCAAGGTCGTAGGCATGCTCGAAGCGCAAGCCGCACGCGATGGCGCGAGCGATCCGCTCGCCCAGTTCGCGCGCAACACGCTGATCCGTCATCGCGATCTACTGGTCTGGTTCGAGATGCGCGAGCACCTCCGCGCCGCGTGGAGCGCGTTCTTCGAGAACTATGACGTGCTGCTGTGCCCGTCGGTTGTGACCGCTGCGTTCCCGCACGATCACTCGCAGCCACAGCCGGCGCGCAAGCTTCAGGTCGATGGCCAAGCCCGTCACTACGACGAGCTGTTCATTTGGCCTTCGCTCGCAGCGTGCGCGCATCTGCCAGCGACGGTTGCGCCGGTGGGGCATGCAGCTGGCTTGCCTGTCGGCATTCAGATCATCGGGCCGTACTTGGAAGATCGCACGTGCCTCGACTTCGCTGGCCGCGCCAGTGAGCTGTGGGGCGGGTTCACGCCACCTCCCGGCTACTGACCTTCTGTCACCTCGAACAATGAGCTGACACGATAGTAGTTGTTACGTCCGAAGTAGGAATACACGCTCGAGTATTCGAGGCGGTGTTTGCCGACTGTGGGCGGCGCGACCAACGCGAAGTAGCCCGCGAAGTAGCTCGGGCTGACGGTCGCGTTTTCCACGTCGAATCCGGCACAAGTGTATCGGTTCGGCCCTTCGCCAACAGTGATGTCGATCGCCTTGGGACCCACCGAGTAGCGTGACAGGTCCGAGGTGGGCTTTTGATCTGCGAACAACGTCAGGTCGCGCATGGTCTCGTGGAGCTCGTCGACATTTTCCTCGAGCACCTCGGGCGGTCGTTGCAGCACCTCGTCGTCATCCAAACCACCGTTGTCATCCCCGACGAAGCCGATCGGAACCATGATCGCTTTGCCCTCGGGCACCTTACACAAGGTGCGGTTGACAACTGGCTCAGGTGTGCGCGCGAACTCGCAGCTCGCGAAGAAGAACACAGGGCTGTCTTTTGGTTGATTGAAGCCGCAGCGCGAGCCATCGCGATCGTCTTCCGCATTCAAGCACTGCCCGGAAGTCCACGAGTAATGCCAATGCATAAACTCGACCGCCCACTGCTCGAGGTCCTTGCCAGCAAACTCTTCATCGGGGGGCAGCACACGCAGAGTCGTACTGATCACGTTCTCCGCAGGCTCATCGCTCGTTGCTCCGTCATCCGGTCCACACGCTAACAGTCCGAGCGCCGCTCCTAAGGCAAATACGCGTGCTCCCATCGCTTCTCCTCGCTGCTATCCCTTGCAACGAGTGTGCACGCTTTGGCATGTGGACCGAAATGACAAAACCGACACTAAGCCTACTGTTCACCGCACGTACGCTGACATCAGAACAACTATCACGACAAACCGCTCGTGAGTGCGTGCAGCTTCTGAAGCCCAGTGAAACCCTTGAGCAGAACAGGGGCGCGCTCCTCACATACAAAGTCCGAAGCGATCAGCGCTCTCACACAATCCGAGACCAATACTTCATCGGCCTCGGCTTGCCCACACACGCGAACAGCGTAGTTCACGCAACCTCCGAACAACCTTCCTTCTTCGGGCAAAGGACGCCCTGTGTGTAGACCGATACGCGCGCGCAGCGGCATATCCGGATTGCGTGCACGCTGAGCATGCAAACTACGTTGAATGCGCTGTGCGCAGCGGACGGCGGCGAACGGATCCGCAAACGAGGCGATGATCCCGTCACCCGTGTGCGCGGCTTCGCGTCCGCCGTGCTGGCGTAGACAAGCACGCAGGATGCTGTTGTGAGATTGGATCAGCTTGTGCCCGGCATAGTCGCCCAGAGTCGTAAGCAACGACGAGAACTCCACGAGGTCAGTAACCAGCAACGTGACGCGCGGCGGCTGACGCAAAGCACGCGCGATCGCCGCTCGCGCGGGCGCGGGCCAGATCCGCAGAGTGGTCAACGCGCTATTGCCCAGCTGACTCAAGTCAGACAGCCAAGCATCTGTCTGCGGCAGAACGCGGTGTATGAACGTGGGCTGCATGCAGCGTCATAGAGCAAGGCACGTGCCGAAACGCCACAGGCAGTGAGGGTCGGCATCACCCGAACAACGCGCTGCGTGCTGCCAACGCGAGTAGACACAGCTCGCAGTCTTGTGTCCACTCGACTAGACACCCGCGCTAAGCCCGCTGAAATGCGCGAGCTCGCGATGGATTCTAGGCGTCGTCGCCGCCCGCAGAGGCGGGCCGTGCGATCGCATAGGTCGCGAGCAGGTTGTACATGTGCGCGCGCGTCAGGCCGAGCGTGCGCGCAGTGGCTGCGACGTTCCAGTTCTCGCGCGCGAGCGCATCACGCAACAAGCTAGCTTGGAATCGTCGCGTGGCCTCGTGAAAGCTCTGTCGTGCATCGCTTTCGCTGCGCGCTTCGAGCGAGTGCGGCTGCAAATGACGGCGCTCGATCTCGTGGCTGTTATCGGCTTGCGCACGCAGCGCGGCGGCTTGCACGGCATGCGCAAGCTCACGGACATTGCCCGGCCAATCCCTGTACTGCAGCGCCATCAGCGCACCTTCGCTCAAGCGCAGCAATCGAATGCTGTTCTCCTGGCAGGTCTGCTCACTGAAGCTCTGGGCCAGCGCGCTGATGTCCGACTTGCGCTCTGCGAGCGAGGGCACGCGGATCGGGAAGACGTTCAGGCGGTAATACAAGTCTTCACGAAAGGTTCGCGCAGCCACCGCAGCCGCGAGGTCTGCATTGGTCGCGGCGATCACGCGAATATCTGCCTTGCGCGGGCTAGCGGAACCTAGCGGGAAGTAGTTGCCCGACTGCAACACCTGCAGCAGCTTGGCCTGCGCGCGGATCGACAGCTCGCCGATCTCATCCAGGAACAGCGTGCCGCCCTCAGCGGCTTCGATCTTGCCGGGGATGCGCTTGGTCGCTGTGGAGTGACCGCCTGGCACCGCACCGAACAGCTCGCTCTCGAACAAGTCGTCCGGCAGCGCAGCGCAGTTCAGCTCGATAAACGGCCGGCCAGCGCGCGTGCTGCTGTCGTGCAACGCGCGCGCGAGCTGCGTCTTGCCCGTGCCGGACTCGCCGGTCAGGAGCACGCCGACGTTCATCGGTGCAACCACTGACAACTGCTGGAAGAGCCCGGCGAGCGCGGTGCTCGAGCCGATGATGTTTTGCACGACCAGCTTGCTGCGCAGCCCGAGCGTTGCGTCGGCGGCCGCGCGGCGCTCCTTCTGCCAGAGCAAGCGATCGGCGACGCGACCGACGTTACGCGCAAACAGCTGTGTCCGCGCGAGATCATCGTCCCTGAACGGACCGGGCTCGATGCGATCTTGCAGGTACACCACGCCGACCGGAGGTGTTCCGCCCATCGGCACACACAGCACGGCTTCCAAGCGGCGCGCACGCACGCTGCGACTCTGAGAAAAGCGCGGGTCGAGGCGCGCGGACGCGGTGACGATGGCTTCGCCGGTCGCGTACGCCTCGGCGATCACCGAGCTGGAAAACGCCTCGGAGCTCAGCTCTTCCGCAGCCATGCCCTGCATCAAGTTGTAGCGAATCGTCTCCGGCGCCTCTGTCGAACGCACTTCGATGTAGCCGTGGCGCGCACCGGCCACCGAGATCAACAGCAACAAAGCTTCGGAAAGAAAGGCATCCAGGTCTTCACCCGCCCCGAGCCGCAGGAGCTGCATGAGCAAATCGCGCTCGCGGCTGACGCGCTCTAGCTGGGTCGCACCGCTTTGCGTTTCGACGATGCCGCTCTCTGTGTGCTTGGGTTGCATGATGCTTGCCGCTCTCCGCTGCAGAACCTCAATATGTGCCGCGCAGCTCTGGGCCGAGGGCTTGTGGCGACAACGAGAGCGCCAGCGTGGGCCCAGGTGCGACGTCGGGCGCAGGAGCGAGCAGCCACAAGGCCACTCCGGACGCCAACGCGACACCACCCGCAATGCTCAGCACGGTCGAGCGCGTCGCGTTCGCGAACGCGGTTTCACGCAACAGCACGCCCTGCGGCGTGCATTTGTTGCTGTCGTTGCACAGCCTTTCGGAGTCGTCGTTGGCGTTCTTAGCCAGCTGACCGAACAAGAGGCCGACGCCGATGCTGACGATGCCGGCTCCGCCGACGCCAAACGCTGCGACGCGCATCGCTCCCCAGGTCTCCTGCTGCCGCTGCCGGCTCTGATGCAGAGCCAGCACTTCGGGGCTGACCATAGTGCTGGGATGGGGCGCCGGCTCTGCCGCTATCAGCGGCGCCGACGGTTGGCGCTGGAGATCCGGGATCACGAGCTCCTGACGGATGCCATTTTCGATGTGCACGCGGCGCTCGAACGGTGCGTGCTCGGACGCGCGGATCGAGACTGTATGGTCACCGGCGTCGATGAACATGGGCTTCGACCAGACCTCGCGCGGCTGCGGAATGTCGTCGATTCGCACCTCTAGCTCATCCGACTCTGCGTTCGGAATACGCAGCCAGAGCGTCGCCCGGTGTGGTGCCAAAAGCGCCGCTTCATCGTGCGCGGCTTCCTGACGGCCTTTGTCACCGTTCAAAGTGGCTAGCACCTCCGCACGCCGATAATAGTCGTGCGCCGTCACCAGGTTATCGAGGTCACGGTGACACAACCCTAAGTTGAGCAGCGTGCCGATGGTCGGATGGAGACTCAGGCTGCGCTGTAAGGTCTCGCACGACACCTTGAGCTGACCATCCTTCTTCTGGCGCTTGGCTTCGATGAACAGCTCGCGCGCTTGCTTGGGATCGCTCCCGGCGCGCTCGTCGTCCGTCGCTTCGGCGTCTGTGCGCACGGTCGTTTGCTCTTGTGCGTGCACGACGCACAATCCGAAGCTCGGGCAGAGCACGAGCGCGCAAGTGAAGCTGACGATATGCCGCGAAGTCGTCATGGATATTGGTCGTAGATCGAAGGGTCGGGCCGACGCGGAGCACCACTTGGTTTGGGCTTGGCAGAGGCTTTGGGTGCGCGCTTGGGCGCTTGCGTCGGCGGCGCGTTTTGGGCGCCGTGGTTGTTCTGAGCAGCATCCGTGCCAGGTTGACCGAGCGGCGTGTGAGCGGTTGCCGCTGCTGGCGGCACTCCCGCATCGGGCTGCGCGACGAACGGAGCGTCGACGAGCACGGTTTGCGTGTCCAGTCCGCTGGACGGCTGGGTGTCGGTCGTGGCTGGCTGCTGTTCCATAGGCGCGCGCGTCTGCAACGGATGCTCACCCAGCTTGAATTGCAGCATTGTGGAGGAGATCACAGCCAAGACGGTTAAGCCCAGCAAGAGCGCGCTTGCAGCCAGTACGCGCGGCCGGCGCGTGAATGCGATCGGCTGGGAGCGGCTGGCTGCCAACAAGAGCGACACCGGGCCTTCTGCGGCGACTGTCTTTTGAGTGTCCAATCCAGCTGACAGCTCGGTGCCGAGGTCGGGCGGACGCGAAAGAATGCGCCGAATGTGCTCCGCCCTGACCGCTCCACCCGGACCTGCCCACGGCTGCAAGGCCAGCGCGAGCTCGGCCACATCGGCGAAGCGCAGCTCGCGCTCGCGCGTGAGGCAGGTCGCAACCACCTCGTCGAGCGCTTCGGGGAGCTCCGGGAACAAGCTGCGAAGCGTGGGCACGGGCCGCTGCATGACCGCGCGATACACCGCCGGCAAGCTGCCACCTGTGAAAGGCGGCGTGCCCGTGAGCAGCTCGAACAACGTCGCACCGAGCGCCCAGATGTCCGAGCGCACGTCCGCCTCTTGAGCGTCCACAAACTGCTCAGGCGACATGTAGCTCGGCGTACCGAGCACTGCGCCGCGCTCGGTGATGCCGGGCGCTAGCGTGTCAAAAGCTGGATTGGTCTTCGCGAGACCGAAGTCCAACACCTTGATCAGCATGTCGCCCGCAGCGGTGCGCGTCGCAAACAGGTTCGCCGGTTTGATATCGCGATGCACGATCTGCTGGGCGTGTGCTTCGGCGAGCGCCTCCAGCGCTTGCAGCACAAAGTCGATCGCCTGCGCGACCGACAAGCGGCCCGAGCCCGCGATCCATGCACCCAAGTCGCGCCCGTGCAGATACTCCATCACGATGAACGGCTGGCCGTTCGAGAGCACGTCAGCATCCATCACGTGCGCGACGTGTGCACTGCCGATGCGCGCCACCGCACGCGCCTCACGCAAAAACCGCGCGACGGATTCGGCGTCTGTGAGGTCGTGCGACAGCAGCTTGATCGCGACCAGGCGCTTGAGCTGACGGTGACGCGCACGAAACACTTGACCCATGCCGCCGCCACCCAGCGGCTCCAGGATCTCGTACTTGTCAGCTAACAGCTCGAGCGACGGTCTGTGTTGATCGCTGACAATGTTCTTCGTGGTAGTGGTCGTAGTCACGGCGTTTACCACGCGCGCACTGTCGTTCCCCGTTAGTCAGCGGCGCTGCAGCAGAAAGAACTTTCTAGCACGGAGCACGCAGAAGATCCGCAGGTCTGCAGCGAACAACCTTCAGAGTGATCAGTGCCACAACCCATCAGTGACTTACGTCACATACACGTGTGAGGGTGCATGGGGTAACGCGCCTACCAAGATCGTGCGATTCGCCTGACGCGCAACGATGCCATGTTGCTTCGTGATGTTTGAGGGCTGCGTGGCGCAGCGATGCAGCACGCATGGCCATTTGGAGGGCATAATGAATTCGAAACGCTTAAGGAACTGGGCTCTCGGTGTGTGCACGCTTGCCGTGCTGTCGTTCACCAGTAGCCCGCCCGCGTTGGCGCAAGAGCGTGTGATCTTCATCAATGGCCAGCGGCTCAATCCGCAGGACATCGCGACCCGCGAAGCGATGAAGCCATCGCTCTCTCTATCAATACAATAACTTGCATTCAAAAGCAAGTTATTGTATTGATAACCGTGGCTCTCTCTGACCGCGCTGCCGTCGAGTTCTTCCATCTCGTGTTCTTGCGGGCTCTTGTCGGCAAGGGACAAGACAAGAGCCTGTTTGCCCTTAAGGGCGGGTGCAACCTGCGCTTTTACTTCGGCAGCGTTCGCTATTCGGAGGACATCGATCTCGACGTAACCGTGGTCGCGAGAGCAACCTTGCAAAGCAAGGTAGATCGCTTGCTCGCTTCGCCTCTCGTCGGCGCGCCGCTAAGGGCCCAGGGGCTCGAGCTGACTGACCTGTCTGCGCCGAAACCGACCGAGACCACCCAACGCTGGAAAGTTGGTTTGAGGGTCCTAGCCCGCAGCCTCGAGCTGAGAACGAAGATCGAGTTCTCTCGGCGCGGCGCCGTAACGGGCTCGCAATTTGAAGCAGTCCCCCCGGCTATCCTGCGTCCTTACGCACTCACGCCTTTTCTCGCGACGCACTACAGCGCGCAGACTGCAGCCATTCAGAAGATCGAGGCGCTCGCCGGACGCGCCGAACCACAAGCGCGCGACGTGTTTGACCTCAACCTTCTGCTGGCTCGCGTCGGAGACGACGGCGGAATCCGCAAAGCTTCGAAGCCGCGACTCGCTGCCGCAATGGAACATGCGCTGGAGATCTCGTACGACCAATACGCAGCACAAGTTGTCGCCTACCTGGATCCGGATCAACGCGAGCTATACGAGAGTCGTGATGCGTGGAACGCGATGCAAGACGCTATCGTTTCTGCGCTCGAGGCAGCTCAATGAACGCAGGCGAGGCCTACGCACGACTTCGAGGCCTCGGCGTCCCGGTCATACGTACGTCCGACGCCGCAGCGGCGCTCGAGCTCGCCCTACCCGCTGCAGCCCAAACTCTTGCGGCACTTGCGAAGTCGAAGCTTGTCAACCCGATCAGGAAAGGGCTGTTTTGGGTCGACGGATCAGTCGAGCTCGATCCAAACCGGCTTCCAGAGTTTTTGACCGCGCCGCTGCCGAGCTACCTCTCGTTACAAACGGCACTCTATCGGCGCGGAATGATCGAACAGATTCCGGAGGTGTTGTACGCCGCAACGCTGGCGCGCACGCAACGCGTGAACACGCGCGTGGGCAGCTTCTCGCTTCACCACCTCGCACCAGAAGTTTTCGGCGGATTCGAAGAGCTCACGAATGGCGTCAAGTTAGCGACGCCAGAGAAGGCGTTGTTTGATTTCGCTTACCTATCAGCTGGCAAGTCGCGGCTTTTTGTCGCGCTGCCTGAGCTAGAGCTGCCTCGCAAGTTTCGTCACGCAGAACTCAAGCGTTGGACCGCTCAGATTCCCTCTGAACGCAGCCGAACCATCACGCGCCGCAAATTGGAAGAGTTCCTTGCCACCGCAAACCGGCAAGCTGCTATGCGTTGATGCCGCCGTCGACGAGGTAGTGAGGGGCCTGTGATGCTGCGTGCGCCTTCGCTTGCTAAGAATACTACTACGTTCGCTACGTCTTCTGGCTGGGCGTAGCGGCCCGGTGGCGTGAAGCTGCGCTGTGCGTCCGCGCTGGGTCCGTCGGCTGGATTCATATCCGTATCGGTCGAGCCTGGATTGACGAGGATCACTGTGATGCCGCGCGGGCCGAGCTCGCGTGCGAAGCCTCGTGTCAATCGAGACCAGTGCGCTCTTGCTCATCGATGCACGCACCTACACCGCGCCCGGCCAGCCGCGTGGTTGCATGGTTGTGTTGGCAGCGAGTGTGGGTAGCTCAGAGAACGCTGAGGTAAGGAGCTTCTTGGCAGCGATTCGCAAGCAGTCGCGAGAGCAGCTCGCTAAGCGCATCCAGCGAGGCGTGCGCGATGGAGATGTAGCAAAAGGCGCGGATGCACAACGCGTTGCGCTCTTCTACGGCACGCTGCTCATAGGCCTATCTGTGCAAGCGCGTGATGGGTGTCGGCCCAAGCCATGAACGCTGCCATCGACGACGCCATGGCGATGTGGGACGTGGTGGCTGCGCCCCGGCCCAAATAGAACTGCTATGGGCTGTTATTGCCGAGGCATGCATTCGAGATGCTCTGAAACGCAAACGTGTGCTCGCTCCACGCCTCGAACGGATGCGAGCCCGCAAGTGGCTGCGGGTCGGCGGCCGCAGCCATTGACGGGCGCTCATCTCGAACCTTCACGTGCGGACAGGAGCACGCGGTGGTGGAGTAAGAGTTGAAGGGCGACGATCGCAACGTGGTCGTCTAACTGTTGGCGCACAGTCAGGTCTCGCACGACGTCGTGGGCGAGCTCTCCGTCGATGAGTCGCTCGAAGAGGGCCGCGCCGTCTACCTCGGGGATGCGGCGCGCGAGCACCTCGGCCGCGGCAGCCGCGCCAGCTCCGGGTGAGCGATGCAGTCTGCACTGGGGGTCGAGCTGGATGGCTTGCCGAAGAGCTGGCTCGTGCTGGCGTTCGCGCCAGAACGAGGCATCCGGAAAGCGTTGCTCGAGCCAGTAGTAGTGACAGCGCGCATCCAAGTAGCGCTGCCAATCGTGCTGAAGCTTTTCCTCGTAGCGTGCGAATGCCTCTGAGTCGCCGGCGAGGCTGTGCGCGATCGCATCTGCTGCATCGCACGCACCGCGTAGAGCTTTCGCGAGGCCCGCCGAGGAGAGAGGATCGAACGCGTGGGCTGCATCCCCCACCGCGATCCATCCCGCGCCGTAGGGACGTCGGAGGCGCTGAGAATGCGCCGGAAAACTGCGAGGTCGCCCCCACGTCGCGGAGGCGAGCTCCGGCGGCAAGCCCGCGACCGCTTCGAAGTGGCGAGCGCAATGCTGCTGCCAAGGATCGCGTTGGGCGAGCTGCCCGACCTGCTCGACATCGGTCATCCACGTGGCGATGCGCTCACCCCCGGGTAACGAAGCGACGTACCACCAGCCGTCACGAGCACTCCAGATGTGGAGCTTGTTGATGTTGTCGTGATGTGATGCAGCACTTTGTACGCGTGCGCTCACGCCAACGAGCCGGTCGTACACGACGATGCCTGCACCTTGCGTGCGCGCGAACCCCGCCGCGCGTCCGGTCGCATCGACCATGCACGAGAACGTTTGTGCAGAGCCGGAGCGCAGCGTGACACGCCATTCCCCGAAAGACGTATACGTGGCGCTCTCCACGCGCGTCCGCTCGAGGCACGAGATGCCTTGCGCGCGTGCATGCGCCAACATCGCTTGATCGAAACACGGACGCTCGACGATGCGTCCACCTCCGAAGGGCGTGAAGAGCTCCAGCTCTTGAAACTGCGGCTTTGCCGAGCCCCACGTGGCGTCGATGCCTCTGCAAGGCAACGCGCGATCGTACAGGCTTTGTAAGCCCAAGCGCGCCAGCGTCGGTTGCGCGGATGCGGCGAGGTGCTCACCCGCGCGGGCAGCGCTCCAATCACCCCGCTCGATCACGCACACCTCCAGGCCATGAGCCCGGAGCGCAAGCGCAGTGGCGAGGCCGGCCGGGCCGCCTCCAACGATCCCGACCGGTTGATTCGCGACAGTCATCGTGTGCCTTACTGTTGTGGAGGAATGAGTCGCTCAGTCTCCACGATGTTGAACTCCGATCCGCGATCGCGCGCCAGGAACCCGAGCTTCGCCCAAGCGGTCACCATTGCCGATGGAGTCTCTACTCCCTCGGACCACGAGTAACCGGTTGGCCGCGTGGCGCTCGCGACTTTGGAAGGACGGCCGCCCGGCCACCAGCCTTCACCGCAGGCGAGGAAGTCAGCTTGCCACGGCACCGACAAGTGTTTCGTCAGCTCACCGGGCTCGACAGCCAACACGTCGATGCGATGCGGTGTCGCATAGGTCGAAGGGCGCGCCATGATGTCGCCTGCCTCGATGCCTGGATGGAAGCTCCCGCCCACGCAGAAATCTAGACCGGCTCGGTCGAGCGCCGCTGGTTGCTGCGCGATCGGCAGCGACTCGAGCGACGGGATCGATGGAGGTGTCTGCGGATTCGCGCCAGCAGGCCAATCATCGACGTATTCTCCCTCAGTCCAACGCTGCAAGCGCGCGTACTGCGTGGGCGTGACTGCGAGACTGATCAGCTCGGGCATGTTCTCGCCGTCAGCGTCACTGCCACCCGTCTCGGGATTTCGAATACGCGAAAATACGGCAGTGCGAGCTTCGGCAGCTCCCGCGACTGTCTTTGAGTGCAAGCGCGTAAACAAATCCGGTGCGAGAAAATCGCCGGGCGATCCCGCTCTGTGACCGAAGCTCGCAGCTTGACTCGCAAAGCGCATGTATACGGTGCGCTGCAGCACCGGGTAGACGTGGCGCAGAAACGAGACTTCACCGTCGCGCGCATTTGGAACCGACAGGTCCTCAGCCAAATCGTAGAGGGAGACGATGCTCTGAATGGAATGCGCGTAGTCGGGCACGCTGGTGATAACCCACGCCGGCTCGGCTTCGACCTGCGTGCCTCCGGGCAGCGTGATCGTGGCGCGGACCGATCCGTCCGCCACGTCGTCGTACCAACCGGCGTTGAACAACCCATTGACTGGGCTGTTGTTCCAGCTCGCTGACTTACCGTGCCCGCCGTACACGACTAAACGTCCGCTGTCGTCGGTGTGGAGATCTCCGAGCTTGACCTGTTGCCCTTGGATGGGCCCTTCGACCGCGACGTGCTGATTTTGGCCTTCGATCGACTTCGGTCCGGGATCGATGAGAAAGTCTGCGGAGCCTTGGTCCTCGATCGCAGTGGGCTTCGCGTTTACGAGATCGACGGTCCAGCGAATGCCTGCGGTCACCTCTCGCACTGGTGTGTCGCCATCGTATTCATAGACGCGGAAGCGGGAGCCCATGCGTTTGATCGCGCCCGCCGCATCACGATAGTGTGATTCAGGTGGCTCGAAGTCGAGCTTGGGAACTTCTTGGCCAAGGTAGCTGCCGGTTGCGCTGTCGCCGACGCGCGCGATGCCGATCGCTGGATGCACGCGGTAGCTGCTGCGTTTCTGAGGCGCATTGACCTCGAGCCGCACGCGTTCGTAGCGACGCCCGACATTCCACTTCACGTCCGCTTCTGTGTTGAGCAGCAGCGTCGTGCCGGAGAAGACTTTGAAGTAAACGTCGGGCTTGCGATCACCCGGGTCTGCAAACTGCAGGCTGTCGAAGTGAATGCTGAATCGTCCCTGCTGCAGCGTGGTCGCACTGCCCAAGCGATCATCGGCAGAAGTGACGTCCTTATCCCACGCTTCGATGGTCAGTCCCTGAATGCCCTGGCCAGTCGTTTTGTCGACTACGGCACCGCGTATCCAATATGTATTACGCCACGTCGATAGCTTCACGGAGCCCCTCCCGTGTTTCTGCGTCAACTGCGTCCGATGCCACCCAAGCTCCGAACCGTTGCGCAATCTCAGATGACTGTTGGGTATTACAGGTCCGAGCGAGCTACGCAACTCGACAGCTACTGCATACCGTCACAACAATGGCGGAGCGTACAATTGTGTGCGTTGCATAGTCGATTTCGATGTGTCATGTGATCTCGTCCACAGTGAGATCATAAGCAGCCAAACAAAAGAGTGAAGTGACACACTGGTGCCGTCGCACTGACGCCAATACCCTGCGAATACGCGGAGCATTCTATCTGACTCCCGTGGCGTTCTTCGGCGGTCCTGGCGCTCCTTGGCGATTCCTCTTCGTAACGAACCTCTGACGCCCGCAGCGCATGCGAAGATTTACGCCAATGCCCGATGCGGGCTTACAGACCGAGGCCGAGTTGCATGCGGAATGATTCGGGGCGCACGCTGTCGGCGGAGTCGACGAGCATGCGTGTGAGCTTGCCTTGTGCGAGCACATCGGCTCGGCCGAGCACTACCAAGCGATGGCGTGCGCGTGACACCGCGACGTTGAGTAGGTTTGCGCGCTCGTCGACAAAGCCCAGTGAGGCCGAGCGTGTGATCACGCAGCTGAACAGCACGATGCTGCGTTCGCCGCCCTGGAAGCGGTGCACCGTGCCTAGCGCGATGCCTTGCGCGCGCAGAGGCAGCGCTTCTTCCATGTCGGCGAGCTCCATGCTGCGGTCGATCGCGAAGCCTGCTTGGGAGCAACGCTTGCGCAGCTGCTCGAGCTGGCCGCGGTAGGGCGTGATCACCGCGATGTCGTTCGGTGAGACGCCGTGTTGCGCGAGCGCGTGCAAGAGCTCCAGCGTGTGCTCGAGCTCGGCGCGGTTGTACCAGCTGCCGCCTACGCGCTCTTGCGTGCCGTCGACGTCGACCAGGCTCACCGGGTCGACTAAAAACGGCAGCGGCACGCGCGGGCCTTCGCGCGGAGTCAAGACTTGCAGCCCATAGCGGCAGAGCCGATCCGAAATGCGGATGATCTCTGGCTGGCAGCGAAAGTGCTCGGTCAAGCTGGGGCGTTCGCTGACCGCGCGGTCGGCGAGCGCTTGCACCGAGCTGCAGGCTTGGTTGTGCACGCGGTACGGCGCGAGCGCTGCGCGGCTGAGCTGCAAACGACAAGCTTTGATCACACGCTCATCGTCGTCCAACTCGATATCGATCACCGGCTCGAGCTGGTGCACGTCGCCGATCACCAATGCACGCTCGGCGCGCATCAGGCCGCTTACCGCGTACGCGGGATGACATTGGCCGGCTTCGTCGATCACCAGGAGCTCGATCGCGTGCGCGTCTGCGGGCACGCAGTTGCCGAGCGAGAGCAAGGTGCAGCCCCACACGCCGAACAGCTGGCGCAGGCGCTTGTAGTCGCGGCCGCCGTCCTTCCATAGCCGCCGTAAGCTGCGCTCGTTGCGCACGCCTGCGATCGCAGTGAGCAAAGCTTTCGACAAGTCCTCCGCTTCGGCCCAGGCCCAAGCTTCGCGCAAGCGCACCGCAGCGTCGAACAACGCGTGCTGCAGTGCGTCGTGCGCGTCGTCGTAGGCGGGCAACTCGCTCAGCTGCCCGGGCAGGCGCTCGAGCTTCAGCGTGAGCATGCGCGCGCGCTCGCGACGGATCTCCTGTTCGACATGCGCGGACAGCTCGCGCTGCAAGCCTTCGACCACGCTGTGTGCGGCTTCGATCGCCTCGCTCCAGGTGTTCATCAGCACGGCGGGATCGGAGCTGGGCGGCAGCACCGGGGGTAAGCCGAGGCGCTCGCGCAGGTCCGCTTCGATCAGGGCTTCTTCCAGCTCGGGCAGGAGCTTCTTGCCAAGCCTGCGCTGCTCGCGGTCGATCGCTTGCAGCGCAGGCAAGCTTGGTTTCGCGTCGGCGAGATCGATCAGCTGCTCGAGCCGAGGCGCAACCTTGTCCAAGAGCTCGCGCAGCCGTGCGCTGCGCTGCGGCGACAGGCGTAGCTTGGGTGCCGCGGTCAGCTCGCGTTGCACGCGTGCCAGTTGCGCTTCGAGCCCAGCCCGCTCGGTCAGCGCGGCGCACGCGGCAGTCCGCGTGGCCTGCGCCTCTTCCAGCGCTTGGCGCGCTTGCTTGAAGTGCTCGGTCGCCGCTTGTAGCTGCAACTCGCGCTGGCTCAGCGGGATCTTCATGGCCGCTTCCAGCTGCGCGCGCGTTTGCTCCAGTTGGGGCAAGAGCAGCTGTTCGCAGACCTGCTGGCTACCTACGCGCAGCGCGAGCGGCAGGCCTTCCTCTGCGGTGTCGGACAGCCCTTCGATCACATTGTCGACGGCGCGGTTGTTGGTGCTCGTGACCAGCATCAGCGCATCGCCCATGTCGGACGAGTCGAGCAGGCCTTCGACCTGCTTGATCAGTGCGGCTGCAGCGAGATGCAAGATCAACGTGGTCTTGCCTGTGCCGGGTGGACCTTGCACTGCGGTGAAGCGCGAGCCGCCGCAGCGCTCAGCGGCGTAGCGCTGACTCGGCGAGAGCGCGGGCGCACGAAACAAGCCACGCTGCACGGTCATGCCGAGCGCAGGCGCCTCGCCAGTCAGGTACGCACCCAACGGAGAGTCCAGCTCCCAAGGCCGCGAATCTGCATCCTCGAGTAGACCCGCCATATCGCGCTGCAGATAAAAGCTAGCTTTGCTGCGCGCGCTATCGAGCACCAAAGCCACCGGATAAGCACGCGCCCGCCCACCCGCCAGCGCCAACAGCCCGGCGCAAGCCGTATGAATCCGCGCGATGAGCTCGGCGGCGCCTACACCCGCCAGCCTGCCGCCACCAGCGGCGCCCGGCTGGCGAGAGGCAAGACTCTCGTCACCGCGAACAGACTCGGACGAGTCATCGGTTCTTGCGGAGCGGCGTGCGAGGCGCGCTGCGCCAACCGACGCATCGGCGGCATCGGGATTCGATGCGACATCAGCTTTGGCACCGCGTGGGTCGCGCGCTGCATGACCTTGTGTGTCAGCGGTACCCTTGCGCGCAGCTATGACGTTGCCGCTGAGAGCGGCAGGGTTGGAGCGTTCGCTGAGCTCGGTTTCGAGTAGCTCGCAGATGAGCTGGAGCATGCAGCGCGTGTCGGGGGATTTCACCGCGCGCAGGCGTTCGAAGGTCTCGTCGATGCGTTCGCGCACTACCCCGAGCTGTTGTTGGAGGAGGCGCGTGTCTACAAAGAAGGGCCAGCGCTGCTCGGATTGCTCTGCGAGCGCGACGCGTGCTTCGTCCGGCGGCGGGGGATATTGTCCGTTGCGCCGCTCGCCGCGCGTCGGCACTGCGAACGCGGCGCCGCCTGCTTGGGCAAAGCCGACGTCGAGCGGGCAGCGCAAGAGGCCCGCGAGCTCACCGCGCGCGAGGTGCACGACAGGAAATGTCAGCAGGTGTGAGACCGCGCGATCTTGGTCGCCGCGCCGGTACTGCCCCGACAGCCAGCTCTCGAAGAACCCGCGCAGCTCCGCATCGAACGGCTTGCTCAACGTGGCAGGCGCTTTTTCCTCGAACAGCTGCGCCGCCTGCTCGAGCGGCAGCTTGAAGTACTCCTGCCCACTGCCAGGCATGTCGAGCCGCGGCACGCTTGGCCCGCGCGACGGCGCGCGCGCTTTCGGCCGCGCCATCAGCGCTTCTTCCTGCTGCACAGCCGCGAGCCAATAGCGCAGAACCTCATCCGCTTCGGCGCGGGACAGCGGTACGCGACTTTCAGAGCGTTTGACCACGGGTCCCGCAAGTAGACCGACCCAGCCCCAATGGTCAAGCGTTCAGTGCATCGGCGTCGCGGACAGAACCGTCGCGACCGCCGCGCTCAGCTCGCGCTTGACGCGCGCGCTCATCTCTTCCGTGATGCGATGCCCGACGCCCTCGTAACGCACGAGCTCCAGCGGATACCCGAGCCCGCGCAGATGGGTTGCGAGCTGCTCGTCCGCCTCGAAGCTCACCACCGTATCAGCGGCGCCGTGCAGCGCGATCATGCGCGGTACCGAGCCGCGCTTCGATCGTGCTTTCGGCCACAGCTGCACCGGCAACTCGCCGCTGATCGGCAGCGCGAACTGAATCTTCTGTGGCTCGGTCAGCGCGAGCGCGTAGCTGAGCATGCCGCCCTGCGAGAACCCGGTGACCACGGTTCGACCGCGCGTCGGACGCTGCGCTTGCAGCGTGTCGATCATCTGCGCGAGCCGCGCTGCGGCTTCGCGGATGCCACCGGCCAGCGCATCGTCGTTGCGATCTTGGAAGCGAAAGGGGAACCACGCGAAGCCCTGACCGTACGGGGTCGGTGCTTGTGGCAGGATCATCCGAGCTTTGAGCTTCGGATCGAGGTCGATAGCGTACAACCAATCGCGATGGGGCCGGTCGCCGAGCCCGTGAATCACGATCACCAGTGGCAGCTTGTCGTCTGCCGAAGCGCCGCCGCGCACGATCTCGAGGTACTTCAGCCCGGCCGCCACGCCCCACCCGGAAGCATCGGGCGGTGTGTCGGGTCCCACGTCCGGCGCAGCCGAAGCGGGTATGCCTTGCGCCGGTGCAGCTGACGGAGGCGGTGCTGCAGCAGCCGCAGGGGCAGGGGCAGGGGCAGGGGTAGCGGTCGTTGGCGCCGCTGATGGCTGCGCCTGCGACGGCTCCGAGCTGCCCGCGCTCGGCCGCGGCGCGGAGCACGCACCCACGACAGCGATCAAACCCGAGCACAGAAACTTCGACGCGGAAACCATGGCGCACCAGCATACGCCACAGCCTCCGCGTTTCGGTAGTTACAGACTCAGAGGAACGTGCCGGTGATCCCGCTCCCGACCGTGCTGCCCCACAGATTGCACATCTCTCCCTCGTACACCTGGTTCGAGAAGCGCAACGTGTTGTCCGACTCGTTCTCGATGAAGCACGTGAACTTCAGCGGATCACCCGCCTTGAACTCGACGAGCCCACTCACCGCACCATCCACCTTGTTGGCAGTCATGATCGGTGGGTTCTTGCTGATGCTGTCGTAGTTGAACGTCACCGAGTCCTGCCAGCTCCAGGAGTCGTAGATCAGCTCGTCGCGCAGCCACACAGCGAAGCGCGGCGTCCACGCGTGGCGATGCCCGTACATCTGAATGATGCGACCATCGCCGGTGAAATTCCCGGTGTAGGTCGCTTCTTTCTTCATGCGCGGCCCGAGGCTGAGCCCGAGCCCTCCCACCATCGCGATCGGCGCAGCCTTCTGAGTCACCTTCGCTTCGTCGATGAAGTAGAGGTTGATCCAGATCTCACGCATCTGCTCGCGGTCGGTGAAGTTGTACGAGTGGAGGTTCATGCACAGGCTCGAGTTGCCCACCACGCTGCGACCGAGTCCAGCATTCTCGGGTGCGGGAATTCCGCCCGGTGGATTGTCGTAGATCAGATTCTGACCACCACCCAAGCTGCCCGCGCCCGTGGATCCGCCGCAGCCCGTGTCATCGTAGAACTTCTCTTCGATCTTGCCGTTGGCCACGGAGCTGATCCAGTGGTGCGAGCCCGGTCGCATCTGCACGGTGATGCGCTGGAAGTACTTCTCCTCCGTGAGCGGGATGTGCGCCGCGACCGAGTTGTCGAACTCATCGCCCGACTTGATCGCGTACTTCATGACCTCACTCATGTCCTTGAAGTCTTTCGGACCGATGTGGATCTGAACGCCCTCGCCTTCTTTGGGAGGCAAGAGACAGTACTCGTCGCCCGCCCAACCGCTCTTCAAGCCGCATGGATCGGGGTTGTTGTGACACGGCTTGGCGTACGAAACGGTTCTGTCGACGCAGGTGTCCGTAGGGCCTGCGACCGGCGCCATCGTTTCGCCAGGCGCTGGCGCAGCGGGTGCTGCTGTGTCGGTAGGCGTTGCGGGAGCGGCTGCGGTCGGTGCAGGCGCGGCTGCTGCCGGCGCGCTGCTGGCTTGCACCGCTGTGACCGCAGTAGCGGGCGTTGTCGCAGCAGCAGGTGTTGCGATCGCGCCAGCTGCGCCGCTTGCAGGCGCTTGCACGGGGTCGATGGTAGTCGTCAGCTCATCGCCTGCACCATCAGTCGAAGCGCATGCAGCGAAGAACCCTGCCGCGATAAGCACAGCCCAAGAATGATGTAGATGTGTCGTCATGCCTCCTCCGTCCACCATGTCGATGATCCGCTCGTGTGTTGCGCGATTGGGGCTTGGCTTCGCACTGCGCCCCAAGACACGTCTTTCGTTGGCGCGTGCCCTATGAAACAAAGAACAACGTTTTCGACTCGCCATGAATGACATCCCAACTCGCCCGCGCGGAGCGCTCAGGTGGTTAGCAAGTGAGTAAGTTACACAGTTTCCTAATCCTGATCTTCTCCCTTATCTGCGGACAGCTGGCATGCGGAGACACGGAAAGCGCTGCGAATGAGCCCGGAATTGCGCGCAGCGATGCAGCGATGGATACCCAATCGGACGCCGCAAGCATGCGCGACGGCGCTGCGCAGCCGAGCGATGCAGCAGTCACTACAAGCGACTCATTCCGCGTGGATGCGAGCGCTTCAGGAGCAGCTGGCGGCGCTGCGGGATCAGCGGGCGCGGACGATGGCGGAGTATCCGAACCGGCCGCTGAAGCACCGTACGGCAGTTTCTCTCACATCTACGATGTTGCGTTCAGAACGTGTCGAACGCAGTGCCACGTGATGGGCTTCAGCATGCTCAACATGGCGACGCGCGAATCGGCCTACACATCGCTGGTCGATCAAAACTCCAACCCGAACAACATGAGCTGCGCGCCACTCGGGCTAAAGCGCGTGAAGCCCGGCGCGCCTGAAGAGAGCCTCCTGTACTTGAAGCTCGACATCAACGCGCCCTGCGGCCAGCAAATGCCACCAGGGGGCACGCTCAAAAAAGAGCTCCAAGAAGAAGTCCGAGCCTGGATCACCCACGGCGCCAAGAACGACTAACACGATCGCGCTTCGGACGACACGCGAGCTCGATGTAAGGTTGCGGCTCGCTACGAGCGAACCGTAAACACGCTGCTCAACGCGGCGACAACGACGCACGCATGTCGATGCCCGCAGCGTCCGGTCGCGCTTGTAACGCAAGCTCAACGAAGCAAATGTTGCCGCCCACCTCAACGAGCTGATCGTTGTGCCAGCAACGCGCACTATCCGCGGACTGGCGACGGAAGTCATGCTGACGCCCGACGATGGGATGCCGGTCACGTGTGCCCTTAACTTTGATCACGTTGCATCGGCTCAACGCGACCGCCTCGGCGCGCTGATTTGCTCGTTGCCAGACGCGCGCTGGCCAGAAATCCGCACAGCGTTGCTCCACGCGTCTCAGCAACAGCCATGTCGGGAACCGAACGGGTCAAGCGCGCAAGGATTAACAGCTCCTGGACGAGCGATCTCGTTCAATCGGGAGCCAGCTCGGTGGCGCATCCGAAGCCGACTTGCACCACGGCCGTGCTGTCGTTCTGCACCAAGCTGCAAGCAGCAGGACACAGGCGCACCAATTTCGGATTGGCAGCGTCGTCGTACGCCCAAGCGCTTCGATCCTGACAGTTCTCTGTTGCGGACACGCGAGGAAATGTCGTCGCGGCGGCGCTCGGTCACGAGCTGCTCTGGATTCGCGCCCTCGCGCTGCACTTCGGCAATACCACACACGCGATCACGGCCGTGGTCGCGACGTTCATGGCTGGGCTCGCGTGCGGCAATGCGTGGTTGGGGCGCCGCGCGGATCGCTCGCGTGCGCCGCTGCGGCTGTACCTAGTGTTGGAGCTGGTCGCCGCTGTCAGCGGCTGCGCTGTGTCGTTGTTTCTGCTGCTGGGTGGCGCGCAGCTCGATGCCTTGGCGCGCTGGTGTGCCGCGGCGGGCGCCTGGTCGACATCCACGTGTCTCAGCAACACTTAGCCGACATCGTTCCCAAGCTCGCGCGCGGCATCGAGCGCGACGACATCACCGCGCTCATGCCCAAGAGCTGGCTGCTCGCTCATCCCGAAGCCGCCATGGCTCCTCTTCGATAACCGCGGCTCCGCGCCGTTGTTTACGCGCCAATAGCGTGGAGCTGTCCGTCGCCGGACCTGCGGCCCAGCGAGTGCGTAGCGGCCTGCAGAAGACACCGGTCGAACTGCCTGCTAACTTTTCATGCCTTCGACCGTTACGTACGCATATAGCCCATGAACGACGTGGCTCCTGCACCCGCCTGCAAACCGTAGCTCATGCCGTGAAATACAAGGTAGCCCTTCACGCTGAGATGCGCGTGTGCGCGAGCCAACGGGTTCATGACTCCCGCGGCGAACATGGCTTTGTCCATTCCGAATGACATCAGATACCCCGAGTGGCCCCACGCAAGTGCGGCGGTGGCCGCCCCGAACAGACATCCACCTTCGAAATCTGTTTGAGCGAGCTCCGAGCCTTTGAAATCCGGAGCCATGTAGACAGTGCCACTGCTCGGCATCGACTCGGAGGAGCCGCTAGCACCGGGAAGCTTATAACGGCCAAGCTTCGGCATCGAGATTCCCACGCCCAACCCGATCCCCAGCGCCGCATAGTAAAGCTTCAGCAACTGCCCGGTCGGGCTTTTCAATGTGATGCTTCC
>Ga0209082_1000131_pt1 | contig 40784 bp, 32 predicted proteins | sample ColdCreekSource_FD_184127 | JGI IMG/M metagenome (GOLD analysis project Ga0209082, IMG submission 184127) | Groundwater microbial communities from Cold Creek, Nevada to study Microbial Dark Matter (Phase II) - Cold Creek Source (SPAdes) (version 3) | ecosystem: Environmental > Aquatic > Deep... | reverse complement strand
GGCATTCATCCCACGCTGACACATTGGCGGCGTTAAGCAAAGCTTAACTTTCATCCGCCTCGCTTTACAGACGTGGGGCTTCTGCCAAAAAAGCTAATTAACTTTCGTCATCTATATTTGCTGACTCCAAAATAGCGGGAAGCTTAAATACACCTTTGGTTATTTCGGGCATTCGATTTATTTTGTAGAGCAAATTGTACTCTGGGATACAAAAAAAAGGTCTCGCAGGATACAAAAAAAATATTTAAGTTGTACATATATAGTTATTTATAACTGTCCAATTTCAATCAAAAGCTTACTGTGCAGTTTACTGGGGTTAAATACAAGCAAACCTTTAAGATTTAGTGATGATGAAGAATTATTACTATTTATAGTGATTCTTCTTGAACTCCTTCGAGTTCATCTCACCGTTCCATAGCAGCCAACAATTTTTTAGCATTAGCAGGGGATTTCAGCAAGTGCAAAGTTTCTATCATACTGGAAAGTTCTGAAGCAGCTAAGATGGCCACATCTTTTTTTCCTGGTCTACTGACGATAACAACTCCACGATCTTCGATTGTTTCGTCTAATACCGATGCTAGATTCTGGCGCAAATTAGTGTAATTAGTTTGTTTGGTTAGCATAAGACCATGGTAAGTACAAGTTAAAGTACTTACCATAGTTTAGTCTGTTTGACTTTTAGAAGAGAAGGATTTCCGCGAAGCCTGCTAAAATTCTTCGAGAAAGTATAAATTCACCGCCTCATTGAGAGTAAAAAGTTCCATGCAACTATCACCCCAAGAACAAGATAAACTGACAATTTTTACTGTTGGCTTATTGGCAGAAAGACGCAAGAATAAGGGATTAAAGTTAAATTATCCTGAAGCAGTCGCCTATATTTCTGCTGCCATTTTAGAGGGTGCTAGAGAAGGAAAATCTGTCGCCGAGTTGATGAGTTATGGAACTACCATTTTGAATAGAGACGAAGTGATGTCAGGAATTCCTGAAATGATTCACGATGTCCAGGTAGAAGCTACCTTTCCTGATGGGACGAAGTTAGTTACAGTACACAACCCTATTCAGTAAAAAAATTATCATGATCCCTGGTGAAATAATTACCCTCGCGGGTGAGATTGAGTTGAATGTAGGTAAAGAACAGCTGGAAATTGAGGTGGCTAATACAGGAGATCGCCCAATTCAAATTGGTTCTCATTTTCATTTCTATGAAGTCAACGCTGCACTAAAATTTGAACGTGAGTCTACGAAAGGGATGCGGCTCGATATTCCCGCAGGTACAGCCGTAAGATTTGAACCAGGAGACGAAAAAACGGTAAACTTAGTTGCGATCGCAGGTAGTCGTGAAATCTACGGTTTTAATGGTTTAATTGAAGGTAAATTGGCTTAAATTGTGCAAAAATCTGTAGCTAGATTGGGAATAGGTGGTCCGGTAGGTAGTGGCAAAACTGCTCTACTAGAGTGTTTAGTTCCTATGTTGACTGAACAAGGGATAGAAATCGCCGTAGTTACTAATGATCTTTTAACTACCGAAGATGCAGATAGGCTTAAGAGCCGAGGATTTCTAGCTGCTGAACGAATTATCGGTGTGGAAACTGGTAGCTGTCCCCACACGGCAATTAGAGAAGACCCCACGATGAATCTACTGGCAGTCAAGGATTTGGAGTTACTTTTTCCTCAATTGGATTTGATTTTTATTGAAAGTGGCGGCGATAATCTGGCTTCTACTTTTAGTTATGATTTGGTCGATTCTTATATTTTTGTGATCGATGTGGGAGCGGGAGATGATATTCCGCGTAAAAATGGCCCAGGTTTTGTTCAAGCGGATTTAGTGGTGGTTAATAAAATTGATCTTGCTCCCTATGTCGGTGCAGATTTGGATTTAATTCGTAAACAAGCCCCTGAATATAGGCGGGGAAAACCGATTGTTTACACTAATTGTAAAACGGGAGTTGGTTTAGATGAGGTGGTTGATTTTATTTTGGAAACGGTTTTATTTGAATCTGTGGAATGAATTTTGTTTCGCGCAGAGGCGCAGAGGCGCAGAGGCGCAGAGGCGCAGAGGAAGAGAGGAAGAGAGGAAGAGAGATGCAAAAATATTAAGGTGTGTAATTGATTTTGCCTACGCACTTATTAGCCCGCACAAACAATCTGTATGAGCGAAGAAATTACTAAATATGAACGTAAATATAATTTAGAGCTAAATCTTAAATGCGATCGCGTTTCTCAGCAGACAATTTGCTATCATCAATATGCAACCTATCCTCTACGTCTATCTCCTGTATTCCGTCTAGAGGGTGTAAATTCTAACCGCGCTTATCTCTACATCATGAATACGTCTCCTGGGTTATTGGCTGGAGATGAGTTGAACCTATCTTTACATTTAGCAGCTAATAGTAATCTCTATTTGAGCGATCAGTCTGCTACTAAGGTTCATCCTATGCCCCAAATAAGTACAAAAGCGGTAATTAATTATCAGATAGAAGTCGATGCAGGAGCTACTTGGGAATTTGTCCCAGAGCCAATTATTCTATATACAGACTCGGCTTTAGAACAAAATATGCAGATAAAAGTGCATCCCACAGCTAAACTATTTTTAAGTGAAATAATCTTACCTGGAAGACTAGCAAGAGGCGAGTCTTATCAATTTCGTTACTATTTTAATCGTTTGCAAGTTACTGATTTAACAGGAAAATTACTTTTTACTGATGCAATGCGTTTAGAAGGTAAGCTTAATCCTTTTAATAATAATAAGCTATTTACGTCGTTGCCGATTATCGGAAATGCGATCGCAATATTGCCAGATATAGACCTTAAGTTATTAAGTACCAGCTTAGAAAGTATACCAGAAGCTAACTATCCCCAGCTTACGGTCGCCACCTCAATTTTGCCCCACAATCAAGGCTTAGTAATTCGCGCCTTAGCTAATAAAACTATTGAACTCAAAAATTACTTTAGATCTGCTTTGAATTGTATACGTACCGTAACCCATCAATCTCCTTTACCCTATATTCCTAAATGACTGAATTAGCAGAAACTTATCTAGGTAACTTAAACGAAAAGCCTGACTTGTCTGATTTATTAAAAATAAAAACTTGTATCGAAGTTTATCTGAGTCAAAGCGATCGCGCTAAAGGTAGAATTCATATTGATGATGATTCTGGGATAACTGTCGGCATTATTAAAAGTCGTGATTGGTTGCTGCGGGAAGGGGATGTTTTTCAAACCCAACAAGGGAAGTTAGTGTTAATTCATCTTCAAGATACAAAACTGATGGTGCTTAGTTTTTCAGGCTTGGGAACAGATGTTTTGCCCGTAAAATTGGTTCATCTAGGTCATGTTTTGGGCAATCATCATTATCCAATTGTGGTCGAGAATAATAAGATATACGTGCAGTTAGTTACTGATCCTGCCGTAATTGAGCAAACAATCCGCGATTTTGATATTCCTGGGTTAGAAATTAATTATGAAATGCGATCGCCCCAAAAACAGTTAAACTTTTCTAAAGATAGTCATAAAACGTATCAAAAATGAAAAATAACAGAATCAAAGTTCGACCTGCTGAACTTGATGACGTATCCTTAATTTTTTCATTTATTCAAAAAAAATCAGAATTTGACCGCAGTATCGGTGCTTATTCTGGAGTGATTCAAGTCTCTGAAGACAAGATACGTAAAACAATTTTTGGCGAAATTCCTTTTGCTTACGTTTTGTTGGCAGAAAATTTAAAGGGTGCTTGTGGCTTTGCCTTGTATGGATTTAGATACTCGTCATTTGTCGGACAACCTAGTATTTGGCTTGATGACATATACGTAGATGAAAATATGAGAAATCAGGGCGCAGGAAGCGTATTAATGAGTTATTTAAAGCAAATTGCTCAAGAACATGACTGTACTCATCTTGCTTGGAATGCTGATGCAAGAAACGTTCGTGGGCTTAACTTTTATCATCGTTTGGGAGCAGAAATTATTGAACAGAAAAGCGATCGCTGTTGGTTAAAATGGACAATATGAATCATAATCAAGCAAAAATAGCTCAAAAACTCGCGTTAATGCAATTATCTGATTCTTTCTTTCCTTCTGGCTCTTTTACTTTATCTCACGGATTAGAATCTTTGGTACAAGAAGGTAAAATACAACAGCCTGAAGACTTGAGCATTTTTTTACAATTACTATTGCGTAATAAAATTGGCACTTCCGATTTAGTAGCTTTGATTCATGCTTATCGCGGCAGTGCTAAAGATAATTTGGCAATAGTCAGACAAGCCGATGCTCAGTTATTCGCCCAGACGTTAATTGAAGCGACTCGTAAAACTCAACGCCAAAGTGGACGCGCTTTATTAATGGTTGCTCAATCTACTTGGCAAGATCATCAATTAGAAACATTAGATTGCGAGCGCATTTTGGGCGATTTCAATTGTTTACATCCAGTCGTATTCGGCGTAGTCGGAAGAATTGCAGGTTTACCTGAAATAGATACGGTGTTAGCTTTTTTACATGGCTTTGTCACTGGTTTACTCGGTGCGGCGATTCGCCTGGGTGTCATGGGACATCTGCAAGCACAGCGAATATTACTCCAACTAGCACCAAATATAGCAGCAACCTATCATACTGCAACTTCTATGAGTTTAGAGCAAATGTGGTCATGTACTCCCGCGATCGATCTTGCCCAAATGCGTCATCAGAAATTATCTAGTCGATTATTTACCAGTTAAGCCGCCCGCGCGAAGCCCATCGCAATGTGTAAAGAAATTTGTCCCTGTGGAAGTAAAGCTATACCTGTGCCGACACGGCGATTGCGCCAAAGCACCCACTGGCAAAGCCAATCGCCAGTTGCTCACCGACTACAATCAACACCCGCCCAAGCTTTTTTTTATTTCTAAGCCGGAGCAAGCTTGATTCTAGCTTTAAGTTGCTTAATTTCCAGTTTAGATTTTTCTAATTCTTCTTGAAGTTCTTGAGCAGTTTGTTTCCATGCCTTAGTCTGTAATTGATTCGACGTGTCATCGTGCATGTTTAGGGCAACACTACTCATAATATGCTCTAAACGATGTCTAATCTTCTTGCCAATCGTTAAAGGACTTAGTTTTTCTTTAACCTCGCGAGCGGCTCTAATTCCTATTTGTTGAGCTGAGTCATAGTTATGAAAAACATAATGCATCAAAGCGGCAGTATGTTCTACATCTGGTTCTGCCCAAATATTGCCTTTTTTGTAAGAACCGCTATCTTGCGTTACCTTAATCAAATCATAATTTACTAAAAAACTATTGCCGACATTCATAAATTCGACATTTGAAGAATACCCAGTAGCGATAACAGGCTTTCCATAATACATCGCCTCCGCCATAGTTAAACCGAAGCCTTCGGCACGATGAAGGGACACATAGCAATTACTATTATAAAATAGCGCGTTGACTTCTTCTTTTTTCAGGTGACCTTCAATAAATTGAATCGAGGGATGACTGCTAGCAGCCTCTTTTAATAGTTCTACTTGTTCTGGATAGTGTTTGCCGTTAGAAAATTTGAGAATCAAACAAACATCTTGGTTACTGCTTTTAAAAGCTCTTTTGAAGGCTTCTACAATCCCCAGGGGATTTTTTCTAGCCAAAGTACTATGAAAATCAAACAGAAATAAGAAGATAAATTTATTTTTAGGATAGTTAATAGCAGCTCTATTTAGCGAAGGAGCAGGAAGAGAAATGCTATGCATAATCTTAACAACTGGAACAGGAGACACTACTGATAAAGCCTCTGCACAGTAACCGCTAGGAACCCAAATTTCGTCATAATATTGAAACAGCCATTCCCATTCTGGGGGAAAAGTTGGTAGCTCCCAAGCCCAGTAACCAATATTGTATTTACCTTTAAGATAATCTGGCCCAATATTGTCTAAAAATTCGGGCATTGCCTCGGCATTAAAGTTTAGCAGATTGATTGCATAAGGATTTTCAGTAGTAAATTCATCATCTTTAATTGTGGAATCTAAACTACGATGAACGTTAGACTCAATATTACAAATAGTATGGGGAATATCAGCAGCTTTAATTGATCTGATTTGCGCTCTGGAGCTTTCTCCTAATCCGAACTCGCCTTTGACGTAACCAGTAATATTAATACCAAATAACGGCGTATTTCCTTTGATAACCATAATTATAATATATCCTTAAAATATCAAGTAGAGAGCCACATACAGACTAAGTTTTCCATAGTCTTTTGAGTTAAAAGACTATGGAATCTAATCGTTTTGCCACCTAGAAAAACAAATTACAACGATTACCAAGGCTTTTTTTTAAACATCAAAAAAAGCCGACCATTCGGTATTAGCAAACTTCTGCTTCAGGTCTTCATAGTTGAGTATGTAATCCGAAATGGGAGGGTTATTTCTTCTACCAGTTCCTGGTTTTAACTCCACCATAGGCGTTCCCAGAAAATCTTGGAGATTGGTCATTGTTGTTGTGTAGTCTTCACACAATTGCTCGTATGTTACATTGATTGTGGGATGATCGACGAAAAACTGGTTGAACTCATTGATTTTCTGGCGCTGTCTGGTAAAGTCTTCTTCCAGTTCTACTGGATCGAAAACCTTGGGCTCTGGCTTAGTTTTAACTAAATTAGAAATCTGCTGTAGTTGAACTGACAAGTAGCGACGTAGTAAATTGTCCCTAGTCAAACTAACTATATATAGATCTTCAGTATTTTTTAAAATATTCCACAAATTTGGCCAATTGCCAAAATTAGAGCCAAAACGGTGCAGGCAAAATCCTACTGCTTTAACTTCAGGCTCATAGTCTTTGTAAATATATTTTTTTAGGACTTGAGGAGCAGGCATACTGTCATCATAGTCATATTCTCTAGCGATGTAATCGGGATTAAACATTTCCGTCAAACAGACCATATTAGGATGAGCATCCAAGCTGGTCTTGAGCATATGAGTTCCAGAGCGAGGAGAAGTAAGAAGAAGGAATTTGCGGTATTGTGTCATGACTTTTACTTTACGTGTCTACAAGATTTTAACATCACAATATAGTGAAATAGTGAGATAGATTATTGTTGTTAATCCACCATTTAAACAGGCTACGTATAGGGAATGTTGATTAATAAGTTAGACTACCAGGCTTGAATTGAGTAAAAAACCTAGAAGCGATGTGACTCCATTCAGAATAGTTTTCAATGTGTTTTCTTACATTTTCCAACCGCATCTTTTTGTTGGCAATGTTTTCTTGATTATTGGAAACTAGTAATTCGGGAAAACGCCATAAGTCCCCAATTAAACAATGTTTATTGTCTTCGATTCCTAAACTTTGAATACCCAAGTTAGTAGAAATAACAGGTATACCTATGCTGAAATATTCCAGTACAATTGGTAAAGTATCAGAGCTAGAGGTCGCTGGGTTTAGGGCAACGTCAGCCAAGCCGAGAATAATTGACTTGGTTTTCTCATCTAAACTATTAATAAATCCTACATTAGGGGGAGTTAATCTAGGTTCAAAAGTAATTCCCACATCTCCTAAAACTAGAAAGTAAACATTCGGCACTTTGGAAGCAATATTTAGAACGGCGCGAGCTTCGTTGGCATTGTGGGGATTTCCAGTACCAATAAAAATAGCAAGAGAACTATCTTTAAAACCTAACTTGTCTTTGTTGACTAGCCGCTCTTCATAAGTCACAAAATCGACTCTAGAAGTGTCAATACCATTAGGTAAGCAAATAATTTTGCTTTTTTCGATGTTATGTAATTCACTTAATCCTTTAGCGTCATGATCGCAAGTCGTAATGATCAAATTACTAGTTTGGCAACATTTTGCTTCGTTAAGAGCAATTTCTGACCAAAATTCTTGACCCAGGCTATTTTCGGGTAATATTTGTTTTTTTAGTTCGGTTTCTACACCACTAGCTTCGTACCAAATTGGTTTGTTGCTTACTGCTTGTAAAACGGGAAAGAGATAGGGCTGATAGGTAATTAAAAAATCGGCACTTTGAGCTGACTTTTTCAAAGCTTGGAGATATTGAGGAGTCAATGTATACAGCCGCAGCAGACTCGCATCGCCAATATTGGCGCCTAACTGTTGACACAAATCGACTTCTGCTTGTTGGTGTTTGAAAGTTTTAGGAATCCTAATTTCTGTTAAACCTGGTGCAATTGCTCCTTTAAAAGCTGGTTCAACTACACTACCCAAAGAAATTATTTCAATAATAAACTCTTTAGCTAAATGGCGATATAAATGAAAAATGCGGCGTGATTTAATGTTGTTAGGAGGAAATACCGAAAATGGAACTGCTAAAGTTATTTTTTGACGTATTTTTGGCATTTTGCTTTATATGGAGCTGGAAATAAGAACTTCCTGACGAGATTTTCCTTGGCTGAGTACTGCTAACTGAGCTGCTTTATCCTGGGATGAAAGCGATTGCTTGAGATAAGCTCGATAGGCTATCTCAACAAAGGCTTGAGCGTTTAAACCAGCAGTTAGATTGACAAATATTTGTGCTGCTTCCCCTGATGTACGTACGGCATAGAGAATATCTTGGCGAGCTACCCCCTCAGCCAACTGACTGACTTTCCCAGCTAAACCACCCTCATCCGCGTCCCGCTTGAGAAATGTTAGATAGAGGGTTTTAACAAAGTCGGTGTCGCTAAACTCTCGGCTATTAGCGATAAAAACTTGATCTTCTTGATAAAAATCTCCCTTCAAGTTGTCTAAGACCGTTTTTAATTCTTGAAATTGTTTGAGGGATTCAAATACTTCGCGGCGAGATGAGCCTTGATTCAAAGCTTGTAAATCTTCCTGGCGTTTATCTTGAGGATATTCGTTGTTTAAATAAACTTCTTGAGCAATATCAAAGAAAGTTTCGTCGTCTAAGCAATCAGTAACTCTAAGAAAGATATTATCAGCTTCCCCGGATCGACGGATGCCAATCACTAAATTCTCTCTCGGTGCGCCATTATTTAACTGTTGAACGTTTCCTAGTAAACCGCCATCATCAGCTTCTCTTCTAAGAAACGAACGATACATTTCTTGAACAAAGTTGCGGTTATCTAAATTAATAGTTTCTCGTAAAAACACTTGGTTAGGAAGATAAACGTATTTGCTGCTATTAAATTGGGTGTCGGTATTGCTAGAGAGGACATCGGTAAATTGCTTTTCGCCAAATATGCCCGATAAGCGTAAACATAAAGTGTATGTTTGAATATTTCCAGACCAGACATTATCATCCCTTACTTCTCTGGCAGCCTCTAAAGAGGCGTACGCCAAGAGCCGATTTTTAATTTCTTCGGCGGTAATTTCGCTTTTAGCAATTTTTTTGAACATATATTAGTAGTCCGTTACTCAAATAAAAAATCTAATTTAAGGGTTGATTGTTTCTAGCTTTACGGCTTGACGATAGCTACCACTAGCTGCCTCCGTATCTCCTTGACGAGCAAAAATATCCCCTAATTTGTAATACAAAACCGAGTTTTGAGGGTTAAGAGCGATCGCTTTTTGGTAGGCATCTATGGCTGCATTTAGCTCACCGCATCTTAGCAATGCTTCCCCTAAGTTTGTCAAGATTTCTTGGCTATCAGGCTTGGTTGTTAATGCTTGACGATAGGCTGAAACAGCTTCTGAATAACGATTCTGCTCGATCATAATTGCCCCTAATTTGAGCAGTGCTTCTGGATATTCGGGTCTTAGTTCAAGTGCTTTTTGATATTGCACGCTAGCTTCGTGAATTTTGCCCGTGGCTGCTAGAGCGTTAGCTAAACCGTAATATACTTGAGCTTCTTTGGGGGCTATCTCAATTAATTTACGGTAACTGGTTATATCTTGGGGGTCTGCTTTAATTTTGGCGAGGTAATGTTGTCTGGCATCTGCTAAATTTGCTTTGGCAAGTTGTTGCAGCCCATGACTTAGTTTGTCTCGCACATCGGGTAGATCTGGTTGAATATTTAAGGTTTGACGATAAGCTTCTACTGCTGGCTGCCATTGTTCTTGCTGGGCGTAAATTTCACCCAAGTAATAGCGAGACCAACCACAGTCAGGATTGAGTCGGGTAGCCTGCTCAAATATATTGATCGCTTCTGACCATTCTTGCAGGTAATACAATACTTTCCCCAAATTATGATGCGGCCAAAAAGCATCTGGTTTGAGTTGGATTGCCGCACGATATACGACTTCTGCTTCTTGCCACCGTTCTTGTTGAAATAAGATATCTCCTAGTTGACACTGGATATCAAAGTTTCCTTGATGCTTTTGCCAGAAGTCGGGATCTAACTGAGTAATTTGTTGATGACAACTAAAAGCTTCTTCCCAGCGTTGCAATTTGACTAATGCTGTTCCTAAATTGTGGTAAGCCCAAATAAAATCTGGCTTGAGTTTTAAAACTTGATGATAACAATCGACTGCTTCAGGCCACCTTTCTAAATTGACTAAAGCATCGCCTTGATTGTGATAAGCTTGCCAGTAGTCCGACTGAATTGCGATCGCTTTTTGATAACTTTCCAGGGCGGCAGCCCACTGTTTTTGTTGCCTTTGGGCATTACCCAAAGAACACCATAAATCTGGGTTTTGAGGATGTTTGGCAATTGCTGTACGGTATAGTTTAACAAGTTCTGACCACTCTTCTTGTTGGCCGAGAACTGTTCCCAAACACAAATAAGGTTCAATCAAATTAGCCGATAAGGGTAAGGCGCGGCGATAACAATCTGCTGCTGCTGCTAATTGCTCTCTAGCCAGGAAAGTATTACCTAGATTAAGATATGTTTCTAGGGTCACTCCTTCTGGAGCGATCTGAATTGACCGATATAGGCAATCTGTTGCCTGTTGTCTGTCCCCTACCTCGTCTAACAATTGTCCTAAGTGACGATAGCCTATGGCACATTGAGGGTCAATTTTAATTGCTTGTTGATAAATTGCGATCGCTTCTTCTGGTTGTTGTTGAGCAGTCAAAGCCTTTCCTAAACTTAGATACAAGTCGATTTGGTGAGGCGCGATCGCTAAAGCTTGACGATAGTTCTCCAGATCTCCAGGATTTTGCTGAATTTCCTGTAAATACAGCTCTAAAGCCGATTTTAAATCTGATTTAATTCTTTGGTGTAGAGCTTGATTCAGTTTTAGGGTAATATCTGGCAAATCGGACTGAAGTTTGGCAGCACTACGATAGGCTTCGACTGCTCCTTCCCAGTCAAAAATTGCAGTTAGAGACTCTCCTAAATTGTAGTAAGACCAACTAAAATCAGGATTGAGCTTAATTGCTCGACGAAAGGATTGAGCTGCTTGTTGATAACGGTTTAGCTGTAGTAAGGCATCTCCTAAATTATGATGAGACCAGCTAAAATCAGGATTTAATTCTATAGCACGATTGTAGCTAATCAGAGCTTCTTTGAGTTGCTGAGTTTTTAAATAAGCGTCTCCTAAATGATGATAAAAAGGAGCATGATCGCTCTTAAGGGATATTCCTTTTTGGTAACAGGCAATAGCTCTTTGCCAATCTTGTTTGGCAGCTAAAATCTGACCTAATAGGTAATAAGATTTACTGTCTGAATGATTATGTTTGACTGCCTCACTGTAGCAAACAGCAGCTTCATTACTTTGTCCTTGTTTCAGCAATAATTGCCCTAGTTGATGATAGGCTTCGGACAAGGTGGGTTTAATCTGAATGGCTCGACGATAACAAATAATTGTCGAGTCGATTTTTTCCTGTTTAAGTAGCTTATTACCTAGCTCTAGATGTTCTTCGGCTGTAACTTTGGTTGGCTCTAAACTATAGGCTTTTAGCCAGTACTTGGTCGCTTCCTCTCCTCGTTGAATATGGTCTAAAACTCGCGCTAAATTGCGATAAACTCCAGCAAAACTCGGATCTATTTCAATTGCTTTTTGATAGTAAGAGATCGCCCGTTGCCATTCTTGCTTTTTGGCGTGAATACTCCCTAAGTTGCTATATTTCTCGACGATCCCAGAGTTATGATCGGCTTGGAATTTTTGATTCTGAAGCTTGACAACTAAGGAGCTTTCGGTACGAGCAACGGATTGGACTTTGGTCGATGTTGAGGGATTAGAGATAATGGTTTGAGCAGAATTAATTGGCACTAATTCTTTAAGCTGCGAATTTTGCAGTTTAGGGCAAGAATTTACCCCAGTATTACTAATACTGGGAACACTTTGAAAAGAGGCGACTTCAGGGAGTCTTTTGGGCTCTTGTCTAATCTGTTTGGACTTTGATGCCTGACGGTAACGTACTGCTGCTTCTTCCCACTCTCCTTGTCTTTCTAATGTCTCTGCTAGCTTTTGACAAGCTTGAGTAAAGTTTGGGTCTAATTTAACTGCATAGCGATAGCAATTAAGTGCTGCTAAAATCAAATTTTGCTGCAATAGTTCATTGCCAACCTCAAAATGAATTCGAGGGCTAGCTTTTTCAGGCTCGATAATTAGTGATTGATAGGTAGCTTGAATCGCTTTTTGTTTTTCCCCTACTTGATGCCAAACTTTGGCTAAGTTACGATATGCTCCTGCAAATTGCGGCGAAATCGCAATCGCTTTTTCGTAGCATGCAATCGACTTATGCCACTCTTGTTGTTGGGCATAAATACCACCGAGGTTGGCATAAATTTGAACAAAATTAGGATTTATTGCTAATGCTTGGTGGTAAATTGCGATCGCTTCAGCAATTTGACCATTTTTCTGCAAAATATTGCCTTTTACTTTGTATGCCTCTGCTAGATTGGGAGTAATTTGAATGGCGCGATCGCAAAAATTAATCGCTTCTGACCATTTCATTTGTGCTGCACTTTCTAAAGCCAACTGGAGCTGTTTTTGTGCCGCTGTTTCGTCCTGGGTAAACGTGACTAAATTGGTGCTTCGAGTTGGTCTTTGCCATTGGGAAGGCTCAATAAAACTATCAAAGTTTTTGACTATCGTTGTCAGATTTTCTTGAGGTTTGATTTTACTAGCTAATTCTATAGCTTCTGTTGTCGTTGAGATTGGCTCTAATTTGACAATTGCCTCAGATAAAAAAAGCGATTTTTTATTTTCTTCCCCCTGCATTGATGACGGACACGCCCTGGCTGACTCTGACTTCCTAAATACGGCCAATTCATTCGGCTGATTAAGTTCTATGGCTTGACGAAAATAAAGGGCAGCTTCTTCTAAATTACCTTGATGTTTTAAAGCTTCAGCTAGTTTTTGAAATGCTTCAATCGAATTTGGTTCTAATTGGATAGCTTGACGGTAAAAAGAAATTGCTTTGTCAAAATTTCCTGCTTGCCAAAGATTATCGCCTTGAATAACACAATATTGACCAGTAGTACAAGAAGCTGAAGGAGCAATAAAAGTCAGCGTTGTTTCCCCAGCCTCAAGTTCTGGATTGCTCTGATTTATCATGATTTTGTTCTAAAATTTTTTATAAACTAAATTATTGATTAAAATGAAAATATTATCGTTAAGTCATTAAAAAATTTAAACTTAAAAATCTCCTTGATCTATCAAACGTAAAGCCCAAAATAATAGTCCAATCATAATTGCCAAAGCGATTAAAATGTAGGCAATAAAATTAAATCCTGATACTAAACAACCAGCGATCGCGATTAAATAGGGAACAATCAATACAGCAGTAATTAGTATCCGTTTCGTTGGTGTCCACTTAATATCCTGCCAATTACTTTGTATTTTGCCTGCTCCGTATCTTGGATCGAAACTCGCTCCTTGAGAACCTGAAGTTTTACCTTGAATTAATTTCTTAGGAAGCTTTTCTGGGTTTTTCTTGGACATGACATTTGATTTGGCAAAAAATGGTGGGATTAATGGTGATTAATATTTTCAGGTACAGCAGTTCATTAGTATTTAGTTGGGATACTTACAGAATTTTAGGCGTATAAATATTGATACTAAATTAACCGATTTTATTCTTATTGATTAAAAATTATTTATATATAATTTACTACCTGTACTTTAATAGGTGAAATTCTGAACTCAATAATTATCATCTATGATAATCAATCAATTACAGCTTTGCAATCCTTTTTTTTCTCTTTTTCGTATCAATTGGTAACTATTTTAAGAGTTTTGTTAGATCTTAAGACCAAAAAACGCGATCGCCTTTCTGATTTTAAAAAGTACATGTGTACCTGCTAGACTAAACAACCAAGATCATCGCTCCAGTAAAATTGCTGGTATGAATGGACAATAGCTTAGTTTAATGATTTGAAGAACCCTGTTTTGGATTAATGATAATTGATCGTTAATTTTTTAAGCTAGAATATTTTTTTTTACGTAGACCTAGTTATGGATATTGATTCAATTACTTTAGCAAAAGACATAAAGAATAAATTTGATTACTTTAAAAAACAGCGTCAATTTTCACATATAGCCAAACTAATAACCTATGCTTTACAAGTAAATCTCAACCATTGTAATCAGCAAATATTTGGATATATTCCAAAAATATTTAGAGAAGTAGAACTCCGAAAAACTCCGAATAAAATACAAACAACAGACCTATGTATTGGAGAACCAATAATTTATAAAATCTACTATAGATCTGAAAAGGAATTGTACAAAATTCCTTTTTTTTATATGTTCTGTTATTTAAAAGAAAACTCCAATAAATTAAATGTTTATTTTCAAAGTGCTAATCCAAAATATAAGTCGTTATCTCAAAATGAGTATGATGTATCCCAAGAGAAAATATCTTTTGAAGGAGCTATTTCAGCTTTTAGTAGCAATGATATATCAGTGATAAGTATCAGTGATCCTGGTCATTTTGTCCCTGGTTTTGGCTCTAGTTATTATGCTGGTTCACCAGAAATAAATTTTACAAAATTAATCAGTGAAATTTTAGAAAATATATGTCAGATATCTGAGATAAAACCTCAAAATACATTGTTAATTGGTTCTTCCGCAGGTACATTCGGGGCATTATTAAGCAGTACTTACTTCAACCAAAAGGTAAATGTTTTGTCAATTAATAGTCAAATATTTACTTATAGGCAAAGTCATCTAATGAGATTTTGCTTTGGTACTGATGAGCAAAAAATATTGCTAGATAAATTCGGAGATCAAATATCCTGTACTCATAGATTTAAACAAAATATTAATAGTGTGCCAAATATTTATATATTAGCTAATCTTAACGATAATTTGCATCAAAGAAATTATGATTTTTATCAGATGTATCAGCAACAATTTGTCACAAAAGGTGTAAACAATCAATCAGTTTTTGATAGTTATTATGGCGTAGAAGGACATGGTCGCCCGGAACCAAATTCTCTGAGAACAAAAATACAACTAGCGAGAAAAATTTTAACAATGAAGTCAACACTATAGTCATTCCAAATGGGATGAGCTTAATTCCAGTCAAATTTAATTCCTAGATACTCTTCTAGCTGTTGATTATAAGGATGAAAATAGTCAGCAAGGGTCTTTCTCAACTTTGGTTCGACTGCATCATAAGACCCTCCATTTACCTGAGGATATTTATCCAAAGGACAGTTAGGTAAACCCAAAAATGCCAAAACTTTTGCCATTTCTTGATCTGGATTACTGTAAAATTCTTCACTTTTTAAAATTAAAAATTGTTCGCGACCTAGCAATTCCATCCAGACTTTAATTTGATATATATAAAGACTGCTCAATAAATTGTCTGGATTGTAATAACCCGTATTAATAAAGTCGGATTCACTTAGAGTGGCTAATCTTGCCATTTCTGACGCTACAACTTGAGCAAGGTCTCCTGTAGCTAAACCAGAATTTACTTTGTGATAGTGCCAAGAAACAGCTCTATCTATAGGATTGCGTAATAGAATAATAATTTTTACTTTGGGGAAGCTGCCTTTAATTCTTTGGGCAACCAGAGGAAAGCGCAGATAATTGGGGGTTGCTTCACCAGTAATAAAATCAGGTCGGTCAGTAATAGTGGGAAAATGAGCTAAATACCAATCAAGTCCCCTGTCAAAATTTTTCCAGAAGAAATCTATTTCTTTTTTATGAGGCAATAAGATTTGAGGATGACGACTTAAGTAGTGATGAAGAGAAGATGTGCCGCATTTTGCCGCACCAACGACAATAAAATCTGGTCCAGATTCTTTGCGATCTTTCCAATCCAGTTGGGCTAGGTGAGGATAAAGATTGATTGTTTTCTGATAACAGCTTTTGTTATAGCATTCAATCGCCTCGGAAACTCGCCCTTGTTCAGTTAGAGCATCCCCCAAGTTTCCCCAAGCAATTGGTATGTTGGGGTGATCTTTAACTATCTGACGATAAAATTCAATTAATCCCGTTAACTGTTCGGGGGCAATAGGCGTATATTGAATATCGATGTAGGCTGATTGAAATTTGGGGTCTAGCTCGATCGCTTTCTGATATGCGGAGAGCGCATTGGGAAAAAGACTTTTGGCTCGCAACAATCTGCCTAGCTGGTAATAAAGAGCTGCTTTAGGTTGGGGGGAATCTGCTATGGTTTTCTCGTAGCCATCAATAGCTTCTTGTTCCATAGGCGAAGATTCGGGAGCAATGTTAATTGCCTGACCATAGCTTTCAATTGCTAATTTATATTTCTTCAGTCGCCGATACAATAACCCCATCCTAATCGGGGCTGGGGCAAACTGAGGATTTATCACCCTGACTTTTTGATAAGCAGCAATAGCTTTTTCCCATTGATGTTGTTGTTGCCAAATGATGCCCAGTTGATGATGGGCTTCCCAATAATTCGGTTGAAGATGGATTGCTTTTTGGTGACATTCTCTAGCTTGCAACCATTTTTCGACTTGGGATAGGGCTAATCCCCAACTGTAATAACCTACAGCCATAGATTGATCTAACTTTAATGCCCTTTCATAGCAACTCCCAGCTTCTATCCATTCTTTCTTAGCTGCTAAAGCTTGCCCTAAAGACAAGTGAAACTGAGCATTCTGGGGATTGCACTTAACTCCTTGACGATACACTTCTAATGCCAGTTCGTCTTTCCCTTGCTTGCTTAAAAATTGCCCCAAACAGTTATAAGCAGCCCAAAAATCTGGTTGAAATTGAATTGCTCGACGATAACAGGCTATTGCTCTTCCAGGCTTCTTTTGAGACTGGAGGCTTTTTCCTAGCAAATAGTACTGCTCTGATGTGGCACAAGTAGGCTCTAATTTGAATGCTTGGTACAGATTATCCGCCGCTTTCCTTTCGTCGCCCATTTGAGTGTGAATTTTTGCCAGATTTCGATAAACACCAGCACAATCTGAATCGAGATTGAGCGCTTGTTCGTAACAAGAGAGTGCATCTTGCCATTGCTGTTGTTGAGCATATAGGCTACCCAAATTGGCATGAACTTCTGCTGGTTGTGGGCTAGTGGCTATTAGCCGAAGATATTTGGAGATCGCTGTTTCGATTTGAGCTGGATTCAATTTAGATAAGGAAAGTTGGTTCATTGCTAGTTCAGCAATACAGTAATTAATACAGTACTTGGGACAATAACCCTTGGGGCTTATGATTTGCGAATGATTAGTTGATTTATTTGATAAGCTTGATCAATTAACTCCCACTGATCTTTGATCGAGTTAAGAAATCGATCAATACCCTGTTTAGGATTGTATTTGGGATAAGCTGGATTACTCCAGCCATAGTAATTGAAAACCAGAGAACCTCCTTTTTTTAATAGTTTCCAAGCCAGAATTGTATTTTGCTCTACATAGTCTGTCAGCTTACACTTGTCTTGAAGATGCACCAAGTCAAAACTATCGGGAGCAAAATCCGCTAAAAGTTGAGGGACATTTCCTGCTGTCAAGGTGACTTTAGATGCAAATCCAGTTTTAGCAATATTTTCTTCGAGTTTGCGATCAAAGTCTGGTTCGACACAAGTAAGTCGATCTAGAGGACTAGTCAGCATTTGATCGAGTAACCAACAAGAAGACATTCCTTGATAGCTACCAACTTCTAGGACAGCTATTCCTTCTTCCTTGACTAAGGATTTAAGGTGTTTTTCCCAAAGCGGAATGCGATAACTAAAAACATCTTGAGTAAAAAAATAATCGTTGTCAACACATTGATTCCAACCTCTAGACCCACAGGCTTTCTGGAAATTAATGGCAGCTTCGGCAAATCTTCCTTTTTCTCGCAAAGCATTGCCGAGGTGAACATAAACCCAGGGATATTCTTCTACTAAATTAATAATCGCATAACAAGTCGCGATCGCTTCATCCCATTTTTCAAGCTGTAAAAAAGTTTTAACTAAATCTCGATAAGCCCAGGGAAAATCGGGCGCATTCTTGATCGTCTGCCGAAAACAATCAATAGCTTGATCGTAGCGTTGATTTTGGAGGTGAATTGTACCCAGTTTATATTGCGCTTTAGCTTCTGTGGGGCTTATTACTAAAATATTTTCATAGATCGACTTAGCTATTTCTAGCTTACGCTGCCGTTGATAAATTTCCCCTAAATCATAATGGGCTGCGATGATGCCGTTTTCACCTTTACCTGCTTTTTGATAACAGGCGATAGCTTCGCTAATTTTACCACTTCGTTCCAAGGCTTTAGCCAGTTTATAATATCCACTATTATTGACTAAATTAGGGTTGATTTCGGTTGCTCGATACCAACAGGCCATTTCTGCTTCTCTTTGTTGGAGTTGGCCATGAATTTGAGCCAAACTTGAATATATTTGTGCCGAATTGGGCTGATGCTTTAAAGCATTTTGAAAAGAAGTAAGAGCTGCTGACCAATTTTCTTCAAGTACGTGTAGTTCTCCTAATTGAGAATATACTTCTCCTAAATTAGGTTGACTTTCTGATGCCAAAGAATGCCAAATAATCGCTCGGTCAAACTGACCCATTCCTTGAAGAAGATTACCCAAATTTCTGAAGGCAGCTTGCCACTTTTCCGAGTTATTCTCTTCTACTACTAATGCCTGTTCACATTGTAAAATCGCTTGAACTAAATAGCTATAATCCACAAAAAAATATAGTTTTTTTCTAAGTTTACTGTTGCTTTTGAATACTTGAGTGCCAATGATTAAAAGGCTCTATGTATAGCGATATTATTGATTGTTTTTAATCGCAACCACAATGTGATTTACTATTATAATATTGGTCACTATCATTTGCATTTAATTATTTTTCTACTGGTTGTTCAAGGGTTTTTAAAATTAGCTGCAAAGAACTAATATTTACTAATATATCTTCTGTTAAAGCATTTTGATACATTAGACTACGCAAGGGCGAACAATCAAAACTTTGTCCTATCAAATAGTAGTGCTGCAATTGTAACTGCTGGCTGATCATCCAATAGTCGGTTCTAACATAATTAGGAGAAAAAATTTCGACAACTTTGGTATTGGGAGAACAAAAAACTAAATTGCTCAGGCCCGAACCATGAGGAGCAATAATAGCTTCAGCATTGGCAAATACTGCTACCTGCTCGAAAACTGACATTTCCTCCAAAAAAATAGTTTGAAAACCCTGGTTATTAAGTAGCTTTTCGACCTCTGATTCGTTGATTAATTGTCTATTTTTCGCCCGCGCTCGACTAATATAAATTCTTTTACCAGAATTGGTGTTGGCAAGATTAATTTTAGCTAAAAAAGCCTGTCTCAGAAACTTGATTGTTCCTTCGGGAACCCAATCTAAATATCCAGGGAAAGATGGTACAATCATCTCTGTAGCTTGGATATGGCTATGGAGATCGCTTTCTATAATCTTAGTCTCTGGAATCCCTAAAATACTCAGGGTTTCTTTTTGATAAGGCTTACTCAGACTATTGACCACAAACCAATCAATTTCAGCCAATTTAATCCCACTAAGTCGAATTAATTCAATCCTGGGAATAATATCAAACATCCAGTGGTAGTAAACATGACCAGCCAATCCCGATAATAAAGCAACTTTACCTTGAATTTCTTCGACTGGGGGTAGTCGCTCTAAGCTGTATAAAGTATGGTCTGTTCGCTCTTGATAAGGACATTCTGGCAAAAACCAAGGATAGTCGCGAGATAAATCTCCCAGCAAATAATTATCGGGAGTTATGACTGCTAGGGCATTACAAATTATCCAGGAATTTTTTTGCGGGGCAATCCAACTTCGCCCCCCAGGAATAGTCGTCACAAAAGGCAAAGAATTTTGAATCGGCGGGGATTGTTCAAAAGAACATTGATATGCATTTTTTCCCAGCTGTACGGGATGAAAATACTCTATTAGTTTAGTCATACAGGTGGCACAGTTAATTCCACCACAATCTGGATTTAATTTATGGCCAGGAGTTGTTAAAGTTATTGCTTTGGGCTGTCTTTTCCCTGTTAGTCTATGGGGAAGAGCAGTATCTCCCCAAGTTACCTCAACGTAGTTAAAGTCTTCTAGCTGACAATCTCTAATCCAATCTTGAGTGTGATGATAAATTTGCCGTGGAAGCGAAGCCAAATTCTCTTGCGATGGAAACAAGCTAGGTAAATTTTCCCACTGATTAATGCGCTCTATTCTTTGATTGAGTACGGCTTCATAATAGTCAATCGCTTGCCCTGCTTCTTCTTTTCGCTCCAGAACCTTACCCAATTGAAAACAAATTTGTGGATGTTCTGGCTCCAAAGTCAATCCTATTTGGTAAATAGTGGTCGCTGCATCTAATCGCTTTTGCTTTGCCAAACAGTTTCCTAACCTTAGATACAACTCTGCTTGATTAGGCTTAATTTGCAAAGCCCGCTGATAGTAGATTTCAGCTTGCTTTACTCCTCCATATTCAAATAAGATATCTCCCATATAGAAGTAGGTTCGCCAAAGATGATCATAAACTTCGGAGATTTCTCGTTTTTGTTTTAAAGCTTCGAGAAAACGAGCGCAAGCTATTTTAGCTTTGTCTAATAAATCGGTTGGTGTGAGAGTAAAAGCTTTGTGACAATAGGAATTGACAAAATTAGGTTGAAGATTAATCGCTTGGCGCCACAAGTCTAAAGTCGATTCTAGGTTGCCTATTTTCAACAGTGCGTCGGAACAGTGACTATATGCCAAGATGTTGTTGGGTTCTAGTTTGATGACGGTACGAAAACAATCTATTGCTGCGGTATAGTTTCCTTGTTGTTGCCATAATTTTCCTAAATTATGGTGAGATAAAGCCATTTTGGGTTCTAAAGTGATGGCATACTCAAAGTTAGTTATGGCGAGTTCTGGTTGACCGTTGAACCAATAGACCTGACCCAGATTATTATGTAAAGTTGCCCAAGTGGGATCGAGATGAATTCCTTGTTGAAAGATTTCGATCGCTTTGGTGTATTCTTTCTGTCTAGCCAAAGTGCTGCCCAAATTGCTGTAGGCTCTAATGAAATTTGACTGCAAGTCGATCACTTGCTGGTAGTTAGCCCTAGCAGCCTCTAATTCGCCTTTTTGATCGTAAAGAACTCCTAAATTAAAATAAACTGCGGCATAATCTGGCTTGATTGCTAAGGCTCTAGTGTATGCTGCAATTGCCATGTCCCAATTACCTAACTGATGAATTACTACCGCTAGGTTATACTGTAATTCAGCCCAATCTGGTCTCAGAGCCAAAGCTTGCTGATAGTGAGAAGCAGCCTGTTCTAAGTTCTGTTGCTTGCTATATAACAAACCCAACTCAGCATGAACTTCTGACTGATTTAATTTAGTGTCAAGTGCTTGATGATAAGCGGCGATGGCTTCCTTGATTTTCCCTTGATGGGCATAAGCTTTGGCTAAAAATGGATAAAGCTTAATCGAATCGGAATCATTGGCAATTGCATTATGACAAACAGCAATGACCTTACTCCATTCTTCTTTGGCTAAATAGGAATTAATATTCTTAATCGAGTATTCGCCTCTCATCATAATTGGCGGCAACGGGAATGACCCCAACTTAATTACAGGATGATTCAAACTAGTTGATAACGAAATCCAATTAAGAAAGGATTCGACTTACCTAGAGTAGCCCATATTTTTCTTAATTTCACTCCACTCTTCTTAATAGGTCACTTTTCAGGGGCAGAGTGTAGATTCTATTATATTTTATTTGAAAAATTTAATAGAAATTTAAACGTCCAAACAACAAATAAACCCACGAGCTGAGTCGTGGGTTTATTTGTTGTTATCTAGTTATACAGAATAAATAGCAATAGTCAGGATCTATCTAGAATAATTCCCAGTTACCATTACCATCGGTGTCTGATGCTTGAACATTCAAACCTTCTTCCAGTTTGATGATGTTTTGGTCGTTAACAGATACGTAGCCAGTAGCAGCATCGTAAGAAACGTTGGCATCATCACCAATACCTTGGAGTCTGATAACGTCTGCAAATCCATCAGCTTTGAAGTCAGTGATTTGATCTACTTCATTGTAGGCAAAGTCAGTAGCGAAGAATTCAAAGATATCCGCACCTTCGCCACCATTCATCACGTCTACGCCTTCACCACCAATGATGATGTCTGCACCTTTACCGCCAATGAGGTCATCGTCTCCTTTGCCGCCCTTGACTAGGTCGTCTCCTTCCCCACCTCTAATGATGTCATTTCCTAAACCGCCATAGAGATTATCATCTCCATCTAGCCCAGCAATTGCATCATTTCCTTCGCCGCCAGCGATCATATCGAACTCGTTACCACCAACTGCATTATCAGAACCCTCTCCTTCAAAGGTGAAAAAGTTAGATTCTCCTTGCTGACCAACAACATCCAATCCACCATCGGCATTAGAAGATTCCAATAAAGGATCGGTGCTGGACTCTGTAAGAATACTTGACATGATTAATTATTACTCCCTTTATTTAGTGTAAATTTGACCTGAAATTCGCCTACATTAATTAGGCACTCGAAACCCTCTTTCGCTATGATAAATCATATTTAATTTGATTTTAGTAAAATGGAATACCCAAGCCTTCAAATTGGTTCATATTCCATACTACCTTTTCACAATTTTCCTCATATTTTTGATATTGTCAACTATTAAATATATTCATCTGTACTTATATCTTTAGACCCAGAAGTATTGACTAATTTTTATTGAATGTAATCAAACACTTTAAAATGCCGATAAACCTCTTAAAGTGACTGGCTATTTGGGTTCAAAGTTATGATCGTCTTAGCAATTTACTTACGTATTAATTCAGCTAATAAGTTCATGTTTTATTTCTTTAGCTTCATTACTAAGATTAGAATTTATCCTTAGCTACAGACTCGTCTAAACAGTTTTTAGCTAGTTGTTTTTGTCAGCATTTTTGGGAGAAGTTAAGTAACTAATTTATTTCCCAGTCTCTAATCCCTAGCCGCCATCAAAACTGAGGTTTTTCTACTATCGACAATAGGAATACGTACTAAAAAACAACTACCGATATCAAGTTCACTAGTAACAATAATTTTACCCCCATGACGCTTGGCGATCGCTTGAGAGATCGCTAAACCTAATCCTGTACCACCTTCTCGACGTGAACGAGCTTTATTAGCACGCCAAAAGCGATCAAATACCTTAGAAAGTTGTTCTGGGGCAATGCCAATGCCTGTATCCCGGACAGTAACAATTGCAAAGCGGTTTTGCTTGTATAGGTCTAGGCTGACTCTGCCACCTTCTGGGGTATACTGTAAAGCATTTTCTAGTAAATTGGAGAATAAACGAGAAAGCTGCCCTATGTCTCCTATAATCTCCATTTCATCCCCCAGTTTAGCCTTAAAAACAATCTTTTTTTCATTCGCCAATGGCTCTAACAGGACAAAACTATTTTGCAGGATTTGATTGAGAGAAATTGTAGTGAGTTTGCGATCGCTGGTGGAGACATCGGGATCGGCATCAGCACGAGCTAAAAACAGCAAATCTTCAAGAGTCTGGCTCATTTGTAAGGTCGCACCAGCGATCGCTATCAGCTTTTTAGCATCTTTCGGATGTACACGCTCTGGATGATTACGCATTACATCCACTGAAGCTTTGATAGCCGTTAATGGACTGCGTAGTTCATGGGAAGCATCAGCAGTAAACTGTTTAAGCTGTTGAAAACTCGCTTCAATTGGTTCAATCGCTTTTTGAGTCAGCCAAAAACCACCAAGTCCAATTAAAATCAGGGTCAGCAGCCCCCCGATAATCAGTATGCCAAAAAGCTCATTTTGAGCTGTATTGATTTCATCAATAGATTGACTGGCTCTAATAAATCCTACTAAAGAAGGTGGCCCGGCTTGACCGTTAGTTCTCACAAATACAGAAAGAGTGTGAGTGCGAAATATCGCTTCGCCATCTTGTTGCTGTATGGTTGCTGGTCCAACTTCGGGAGGTACATCAATTTCAATAAAGCCTTTTCTGCCGAGTAAATTACTTTTGGCATCAAACCACTCTAGACTTTGCTGATCCCGGTTAAAAATATCACGCCAAGGAACTTCTTCAACCTGATTCAGATACTTGCTGCCTTGACTTCGCACTGCGTTAAAAGAAGGAGTAGCAGATTGAGCCAAGGTCAATAATCTTTTATCTAATTGACTGTACAAATTGCGCCGAAAAACAACATAGACTCCCGTACCAAAAACGCTCAGTATGGCTGCCATAACCACCAAATAGGATAATAGCAAACGCGATCGCAAACCTTGAAACATACTTTTTATTTATACCTGTTGAGGTTCTTCTTTTAGGCGATAACCCAAACCATAGACAGTTTCAATTAAGTCATGGGGTGCGCCTGCCGCTTCTAGTTTTTGTCTCAACCCTCTAATATGAGCTTTAACGGTAGCTTCTTCTGGCACTTGTTCAAAAGACCAAAGATGTTCGAGGATTTGAGCGCGACTAAATACCCTGCGACCATTACGGAGGAAGAATTCCAGCAGCTTGTATTCTTTGGGACTCAAAGGTAAAATTTCGTCTTGATAAAAAACTTCACAACTACTGGGGTCTAGACGTAACTTTTCCCAAGTTAATATTGGAGGTAGGCTACTAGTACCGCGACGCAACAAAGCGCGAATGCGGGCTGATAATTCATCTAACTCGAAGGGTTTAACTAAATAGTCATCTGCGCCAGCGTCTAATCCTTGGATCTTATTGTCGAGAGTATCTTTAGCCGTCAACATTAAAATGGGAATATCACAACCTTTTTTACGCAGTTTTTGACATAGAGTAATCCCGTCCATTTCTGGCAACATGACATCGAGCAAAATCAGATCATAGGTAAATACATCTAGTAAATCCCAAGCTCCTTGCCCGTCATAAACGGCTTCAACAGCGTAATGTATGTCTGATAGATACTCAACTATGGCATCACTAATACGCTCGTCATCTTCTACTACTAAAATTTTCATGTTTTCTTCTTTTTTAAGATAGTTGCAGGCTGGCAATAGTATCGTATGTAAATAGCGACCAACAATCAAGCTTGTAACTTACGACTTAATAAAAAAGTAGGGTTACCCGAATTTCAAATTTAGATGATTCTTCTATGATTAAGTAGAGTGTAAGAAAATTTAACATAACATCTAGGAAAAGAAAATATATGGGATTATTTGGTTTAGGCAAAAAAGCAGCAATCCCCTCTCCTCAAGAGGCTTTACCAGGGCGTAGCCAGTCTATGGCTGTACCAGAAAAACATCATGTTAACGGCAATCCCCTCCAAGCCCCTTTTCCTGAAAATATGGAAAAAGCTGTCTTTGGTATGGGTTGTTTTTGGGGCGCAGAAAGAAAATTTTGGCAGCTAGAGGGAGTATATACCACCGCAGTCGGTTATGGAGGAGGTCACACTCCCAACCCAACTTATAAAGAAGTTTGTAGCGGGATGACAGGACACAATGAAGTTGTCTTAGTCGTATACGACCCAGCAAAGATTAGCTATGAAGAGTTACTAAGAGTGTTTTGGGAAAGCCACAATCCTACTCAGGGAATGCGACAAGGTAATGATAATGGCACTCAATATCGCTCTGGTATTTATACGTACACTTCCGAGCAAAAGCAACTGGCTGAAGCATCTAAAACGGCTTATCAGCAAGAATTGAGCCAAGCTGGTTATGAAACAATCACTACCGAGATCTTAGAAGCACCAGAGTTTTACTACGCTGAAGATTATCATCAACAGTATCTTAGTAAGGTGCCAAACGGCTACTGTGGGCTTGGAGGTACTAAAATTCAGTTTCCTGCTGTTAACCTGCAAGAAAGTCAAGCTTGAAAATAACTATTTAAGCATTAACTTAACTTAACACGCGATCGCTTTACACTAGCAATTAAATACATTGGCGATCGCTTGACAAAAGTGCAATTTTGTACAACGACCTGCGCTCATTTTAAAAGAAGCGATTGTTTGGTACTTTGATAGTCTGACTGCAACAATCTAAAACAGTAAATCTTGTCGGACTATGAATTAATCTGAGTCATAGTATTGCTTATTTAAAAAGCGATCGCGCCGAGGACATGGAGCGACAGTTCTTTGCGCGCTTCTAGCACCTCAATTCAAATTTAGCTCAAACTTTGGCAGAAGGTCTATTATCTGGCAAAATTCTATTTAAATACCCTATACAGAGTAGTTATCTGGAAAATGTCAGCATAATAGTCCTATCTAGGGAATTATCTGGAAAAATTCGGTTTAAATGCCCTATACAGGGGAGTTATCTGGAAAACGTCAGTATAATAAATAGTTAGACCTACAAAAAGCTGAAGGTATCAGAGCAATCCATCGTAAAGCCTGAGTTCTGACACAGTTTGAGCTAGCCCTTCTCTTTCCTACGCTGCAAGTAATGCCTCAACGCTTTGGGGTGGATTTTTCAGACTCATGCGCTGTCGTTTAGCAGCCTCACAGATCACTGATGGAGCCAAATCAATCAAATGGGTAATGAACTCATCAGGATGCTGAGCCTCAATGCCATACTGCCCAAGAGTTCTAGCGGGAAAATCTGACAAGTTGTAAGTGACAATTACATCAGCGCCTCCACAAATTGCAGCTGCTAGTACGTGACGGTCATTTCTATCTGGCAAAGTCAGTGATGGAATTAGATCTTCATAGCCTGATACCAAGCAGTCACGCACATTACTATTCATCAAGTCTCTTGTGCGTTGAAGACGCTCCTGCGTGAGATCGGGTCTATTCTTCAGTAGATTCCGAATCCACTCATCATGAATCTCGTCAGTCCATTTAGCGCGAAAGAGGTCTGTTATTGCCAAGTGCATTAAGAAGTCGCGCAGAGGAGCTGGGTAGAGGACACATGCATCGAATAATACGGTGAAATTGCCCACTATCAATAGCCCATGTCAAGCTCTTGGGCCTCGCGTGCGAGTTCTTCAAGTGTTTGAAGTCTTTCTCTGTCGATCTCTTGCTTATACGCCATGAGATCGTCAAAGCGTATCCGGCGATGTGTTCCGACTTTTCGGTACGGAATCTTGTCATTTTCAATCAAACTGATTAGGAACGGGCGCGACACATTCAAAATATCCGCTGCCTGCTGAGTCGTTAATTCAGCATGTACAGGCATCAAAGTGACTGCATTGCCGCGAGCCATCTGCGTCAGAATGTCAGTCAAAAGGCGAAATGCAGACACCGGAATGACAACCACCTCTTCTGGCTCATTGCCTGCTTGTACATGAAGCTGGAAGTTAGAAAGTTGCTTTCCAATATTATGCTGCTTGCCCAGAAGTCTTGAAAGCTGGCGACTTGACTCACGGGCAAGTTCTGTATCTGCTTCAGTTGGTGCAATTGTCTCTTGAAAATCAGCGATTCCTATAGCCATATTCCCCTTTCGCATTTGCTGTGCTTTATCCAATAGTGTACCCCACCAAGCGAAATAAACGCAACAATCGAAACAATCGAAAAAACAAGCCCATAACATAATGCGCTCATGGGCAAAGAATTTGGGCGTCTTTTGAATTGGGTTGGGCAATAGTCTAACAAGGGCTTGCAGCGGAACGGAGCGATATACTGGGCGCCGTCCGCTGAAGCCCAAGCCGTTAATTTTTTTTAACAATAGCGAATGGTCGATCAAAGCGGATTAATAATTTTTGGTGTATCTGGTTTGATTAAATCTTTGCGAGAAGTACCTACCTTACTACTAATGAGGCTAGCATTCGGTGCTGGTCTTTGCCGATTCGGGATGTTCCGCGCTCTAAGATCGAACGCGCCAGGGCAATTAGCAGAATCAGGTTAGACTAAAGCGACTCAAATGTGATTGTTGAGCAAAGATTGTCTCTGATTGTCTCCGATTCTATTGATTTGATGCATTAGATTCTTGGAACAAGCATAGAACTGCTTGCTGTCCTGTCTGATATTCTTCTAGGCTAAATGAATCCACTTGAATGACATCATTGCGAATGGATTCAGCTTGTGTCAATAATTCCACTTCATCCAAGCTGATAACTTTTGCTTCTAAGGCATTACGAATTAAGGTTTCTGGTTTTGCTTGAGGTAATTTACCTACATTGCTAGCAGTCTTTATTTTCTTCAGAATAGGTTCTGCTTCAACTGATAAGACTAATGCCTGTTCTAAACGAGCTAAAGCTTCGGCGGAATTAGCGGGAAGGTAAATATCTGCGGTTAGTTTATCCCTTTGAGTTCCTGGAGTTTGCATTATCTGGGCAATTTGACTGCCCAGTTGATCCGATGGCATTGTGCCGATGGGATTCAGTCGCCACCAAGCGGCAATAATTCCTAGTAACGGCACTGGCATATTGCTAACAATGCCTGTAAATCCTTGCTGTATTTGAGCAAAAGCATACTGCATTGACCAATGTACTAAAGGAAGATCTTCCGGGTTGCGCCCTTCGGCTTCAAATCGACGTAAGGTAGCAGTTCCTAAATACATCCAGGAGAGAATATCGGCAAATCTTCCTGTAAGTTTTTCTTGTCGCTTGAGAGTCCCTCCAAAAGAGATTAGGCATAGGTCAGTGAGTAAGGCAAAGGTAGCCGATGCCCAAGCTAACTTACGGTAATATTTAGCTGTAGCTCCAGATACGGGGGAACGGGCTAGATAACCGCGAGAAAGATTAAGTAATACAGCACGGAAGCAGTTGCTGACCATCGAGCCGAGATGATGCCAAAATACCCGATCAAATGCTGGGACATCAGATTTATTTAAAGCATCTATTTCTTGGTAAACGTAGGGATGAGAACGAATTGCTCCCTGTCCAAAGATAATCATCGTACGGGTGAGAATATTCGCCCCTTCGACGGTAATCGGAATCGGGGTAGCAGTATAAATATTGGCGAGTAAATTTCTCGGACCGCGACAAATTCCCGCACCGCCCAAAATGTCCATACCATCGTTGATAATTTGACGGGAAAGCTCAGTAAAGTTGTATTTTGCGATCGCCGAAATTACCGCAGGCTGTTCGCCTTGATCTACCGCGCCAACTGTATACAGCCTTGCTGCTTCCATGAGGTAAGTCAGTCCGCCAATGCGAGCCAAAGGTTCTTCAATACCTTCAAAACGACCAATGGGCAGTCCAAACTGTCTTCTGACTCTGCTATATGCTCCTGTAACTCTCGTGACTAATTTGGCAATACCAGTACAGGTAGCAGGAAAACTAATTCCCCGTCCAGCAGCTAGAGACTGCATTAACATTTTCCACCCTTGACCCGCTTGTTCTACGCCGCCGATGATTTGGTTTACGGACACTACTACATCGTGTCCTTCAGTCGGGGAGTTAAAAAAAGGTACGCCCATCGGATCGTGTCGGCGATCAATAATCACCCCTGGCGTATTAGTCGGAATTAAAGCACAGGTAATCCCAATATCTTCTCCTTTACCCAATAAATTATAGCGATCGCGGAGTCTAAATGCCAGTCCCATTAAAGTCGCGATCGTTGCTAGAGTAATATAGCGTTTCTGCCAATTTAAACGCAGATATAGCTTACCGTCTTGACCTTCAAATACCTCTCCATTAGAGATAATACTACCTGCATCCGAGCCAGCATTCGCTTCGGTTAAAGCAAAACAGGGTATTTCTTCGCCTGTTGCTAGTCGCGGTAAGTAATAGTCTTTTTGCGCTTGTGTACCATAGTGAAGCAATAATTTAGCGGGGCCTAAAGAATTGGTTACGCCAACGGTTGCCGTATGGGTAAAGGAGCGAGAAGCCAATTTAGTCATCACCGTACTATATGCCAAATTGGAAAAGCCCAACCCGCCATATGCTTGAGGAATCATCATGCCGAAAAAACGCTCTTGTCTGAGATAGCTCCAAACTTCGGGAGGTAAGTCCTTACGGGAGTGAATTTCCCAATCGGTTGCCATTGAGCAGACTTTTTCGACTTGGTTGCTGAGAAAAGATTTAATTTCAGGTGTGAGTTGAGGATAAGGCTGACTAAGGAGTCGTGGCAAATTCGGTTTGCCAGAAAAGAACTCGCCATCTACCCAGACGTTGCCAGCTTCTAATGCTTCTCGTTCGGTAGCAGAAATTTGGGGTAAAATTTGGAGAGTGGCGATCGCTCTAACGATCGGGGCTGTAATTAATATCTGACGGAGTTGAGGGATATTGAATGCGATCGCCAAAATGCTGAAGATAGCCCAACTCCAAAGCGGTGCTTGGCAGACTCCTAAAATAGTAGCTAAATAGAGCGACCATAACCAAAGAGGAATGCCAAGGTATCCGAACAATACCAGCAAGAAAGCGAGCGTTGGGATTGTAATTGTTGGTTGGAGGATGTTCATGATGGTATTTCCGCACTAGGAATGATTGAAACAGCTAAGAAGCTCACAGCTTATTCATAACGAATAACTAAATCATTAAATTCTCAAACACTCCCGCTGCACCCATGCCGCCGCCAACGCACATAGTGATCAGTCCATAGCGAATGTCACGCCGTTGCATTTCTTGGAGTAAAGTGGCAGTTAGTTTTGCTCCTGTACAGCCCAGAGGATGCCCCAGAGCGATCGCTCCGCCATTGACATTGATAATTTCTTCATTCAGTCCCAGTTTGTGGATGACGGCAAGAGACTGTCCAGCAAAGGCTTCGTTGAGTTCGATTAAACCAATATCATCTAAAGTTAAACCGACTTGTTTGAGTACCTTGGGTACAGCTACGACTGGCCCAATGCCCATAATTTCTGGTGCAACACCAGAGACGGCATAACCCAAGAGTCTTCCCAGCGGCTGTACTTTGAGTTGGCTCACCATTTTCATGCTCATTAATACTGTTGCGGCTCCCCCATCGGACATTTGGGAGGAATTCCCCGCAGTTGTCGTACCTTGGAGATGGAAAACGGGTTTTAAACTAGCCAAGGCTTGTAAACTGGTATCAGCTCGCGGCCCTTCGTCTATTTGGAAGACTTGCTCGATTGTCTCAAGTTTGCCGTTGTGGTAAACAGTTTCTTTGACGGTGATGGGGACAATTTCGGCTTGAAAGCGATTTGATCTAATGGCTGCTAAAGCTCGTTGATGCGATCGCAGGGAAAACTGGTCTTGTTCTTGTCGAGATATATGGAACTCTCTGGCTACATTTTCCGCTGTAAGACCCATTGTAATATAAATATTGGGAGAGTTTTCTAACAGTTCTGGATTAGGAGAGAGGTAATTGCCACCCATAGGCATCAGACTCATAGATTCTGCACCACCTGCGACAATCACTTCGGCTTGTCCTGTCATAATTGCTTGGGATGCCATAGCAATAGTTTGCAATCCCGACGCACAGAAACGATTTACTGTACAGCCTGGTACGGAATCGGGCAACCCAGCCCTACGAGCGACAATCCGTCCTAAGTTAAATCCCTGTTCTCCTTCGGGAAAGGCACAACCCATAATGACATCATCAATCTGTTCGGGGTCGAGTCCTTTAACTCGCTCAATCGCACCTTTGACCGCAATTGCACCAAGATCATCAGGACGAACATTATGTAGAGTTCCTCGTGGTGCTTTACCAATAGCAGTCCTAACGCTGCTGACTATATATGCTTCTTTCATTTTTCTTACCCCTGATCAAATTTATTGTGTCGCTAGTTGCTAGTTGCTAGTTGCTAATTAATTCCTTAAAGGTTTTTTAGTTTTTAGTAAATGAGCAATCCTTTCTTGCGTTTTCTGCTCATTCAGTAACGGCACAAAGGACTCCCGTTCTAGTTGCAGTAAATAGTCTTCACTAACTAGAGAAGGCGCGGACAACTCTCCACCTGTGAGGACGTAGGCTAGACGATTGGCGAGGAAGCGATCGTATTCTGAGATATATCCTCCTTGTTGAAAAATATAGGCGGCGTGTTCGAGGGCAGCGCGGGCGGGACGACCTAACACCATAATGGAATTGCGGTTTGGTATGGGTGCATAACCTTCGAGATCGAGACGCATTACCTCTTGTTTGGCAACATCAATACGGCGATCGCCATTAATGATAATCTTGGCTGTAGAAGCGAGAAAACCGAGTTCTTGAGCTTCCAAGGCACTATTAGCGACTTTTGCCATACCAACAGTTTCCAAGACTCTTTGCAAAAATGGCTGAATCTGAGCCGCAGTTTCATTGGCGGCTCGTTCTGCTGCCCAAGCTGCCAGACGCATAATGCCCCCAGCCCCAGGAATTAAACCAACGCTTAGTTCGACCAATCCGATATAGCTTTCTGCTGCGGCAACTACTTGAGGACAAGCCATGACGAACTCACAACCACCTCCCACGGCTAGACCCCTCACAGCAGCAACAATTGGTTTGGGGAAGTAGTGAATTCTTTGTAAGATTGACTGGAATTGAACTACAAGATCGGCGATCGCATTTAACTGACCCGACTGAGCAAGCATTCCTATCTCTGCGAGGTTAGCACCACCACAGAAGTTAGCGTTGCTGTTACCGATAACCATGCCTCGATAGTTACTGGTTTCGAGGATATCTAATACCTCTGTCAGCCCTTGCATGACTTTAAAGCTGAGAGTATTGCCTTTCGAGCGAAACTCGTATAGAACTACTCCATCACCAAGATCGAGTAAGGCAGCTTCATCATTTTGCCAAAGTAGACTATCTGGTTGGGATTTAATTAGATTGAGATCAATTTCAGCTTCGGAACTGCCGATGGAAACATATACGTGATTCGGAGTGCAGACTTTATCTCTTTTTTCGCCATCTCGTTGATAAAATCCACCAACCTGATGATGTTTAATCATCGTTTCTACCCAGTCTGCCAAAGGAATATCTGATGTTTGCAGATCCGTAATTACGGTTTTAAAGCCCAGAGCATCCCAGATTTCAAAGGGGCCAAGTTCCCAACCAAATCCCCATCGCATAGCGCGGTCGATGTCGGCTGGACTATCGGTAATTTCGGGAATTCGATAAGCACTGTAGCTCAGTATGGATAAGATCGTCGAGCGGAAAAACTTGCCTACACGACCCGAATCTTGATACAAAGCCCGCAACCGTTCTGGTAATTCTAGCTTTTGTATTGAGTCAAGATCGCCTAAATTTAGGGGCTTGGCTGGCTCGTAGGCAAAGGTTTTAGGATTTAAAGAGAGAATTTGACCGCGTTCTTTTTTATAGAACCCCTGATCTGTTTTTGCGCCCAGAGTTCCTGTCTCTACGAGTTTTGCTAATAGTGCGGGTACGCGAAAGATTTCGCGGCTTTCATCATGGGGAATCGCAGGATAAAGATTTTTAGCGACATAAACTAGGGTATCTAATCCAACTACGTCAGCAGTCCGAAAGGTTGCCGATTTAGGTCTTCCAACTAGAGTTCCAGTCAAGGTATCAATTTCTTCAATAGTGTATTCTCCATCAATAAAAGCTTTGATACCTAGCAGGATGGTATAAATGCCAATGCGATTGGCGATAAAGTTAGGGGTGTCTTTAGCGACTACTATTCCTTTGCCGAGATGTTGGCGACCAAACCACTCTATTCTGGCTAACACTTGCGGATCGGTGTCTTCGGTAGGGATTAGTTCCAGTAACTTAAGATAGCGCGGTGGGTTGAAGAAATGAGTTCCTAAGAAACGGCTCAAGAAGGATGGAGGCATTCCGCGAGCAATTTCATGGATGGGCAAACCACTGGTATTGGTAGAAATGATTGTATCTTTACCAATAACTCCTTCTAATCGCACCATCAACTGCTGTTTAATTGCCAGATTTTCGACTACTGCCTCAATCACCCAATCGACATCAGCCAGACGATCAAAATGCTCATCAAAATTGCCTAAAGTAATGCGACGAGCTGTTTTTTCTGTAAATAAGATCGGGGGTTTTAGGTTGAGTGCTTTTTTCCAAGCAGCTTCAACGATCGCATTTTTATGGGCTTCTGGGGCGGGAATGTCTAGTAAGTGAACTATTAATCCAGCATTGGCTAGGTGAGCCGCAATCTGCGACCCCATGACTCCTGCTCCCAGAACGGCGGCGGTTCGGATTGGTTTAAACATAATCTTTTCCTCGCTTTAATTCACTTTAATTCTTCAGAATCAATGGTTTTTTGTAGCCTCCAGGCAATAGTGGAGGGCAAGGCAGTATGGTTTTTGATTAATCGCCATGACAGTCTAACTTTGGCGGCAATTTTCCGAGCGAGTCGCTTGGCTGGAGTTTTAGTGGCGTTTGTTTGAGGCGAAACTGGTTGTAGCTCTGTTTCCCCATATAGAGCATTGATTTCGGTAGCAAACACTTCGCTGACTCTAGTTCGTCTAACTTTTAGGTTGCTATCTAGCAGACTATTTTCTACCGTGAGATTGGCATCGAGCAGTAAAAACCGCTTAACTTTCGACCAACTAGGCAGCCGTTGGTTAGCTTCATCGACTAAGGTTTGATAGAGGGCGATAATCTGAGGCTGTTGCAGCAACTCGTTAATCGGTAAATAGAAACCTAAAGCCAAGGCGCGATCTCTCAATTCTTCTATATGGGGAAAAATCAGCATGGCGCAGAACTTTCTTTGCATACCTACTACCACTGCTTGTTGGACAAGAGGCGATTGTTGTAAATGGCTTTCTAAAGGTTGGGGAGTAACATATTTGCCAGTCGAAAGTTTAAACAAGTCTTTTTTACTGCCAGTAATAGTCAGAAAACCTTCTGGGCTGAATTCTCCTAAATCTCCCGTATGCAGCCATCCTTCATGATCAATGGCTGAGTGAGTTGCGGTAGGGTTTTTATAATAGCCCTGCATGAGGTAGGGAGCTTTAACTAAGATTTCTTGATCCTTGGCGATCGCAATTTGAACTCCCGCAATCGGCACTCCCACGGTTCCCGCTCGGTTTAATCTATCCCGATTACAGCAAATTACTGAACTGGTTTCAGTTAAGCCATAGCCTTGTAGCACAGTCATCCCCGCCGCACTTAATAGGTTGGCAATCTCGGCTCTTAATGCCGCACCACCACTAATAAAGTATTTGATTCGTCCACCTAAAGGCGATCGCCATTGGGCAAAAACCAGCGAATCTGCTAGCTTTAGTTGGAGAGCATCGAGGGGCTTTAGTTGTTTGCCCAGTTCGTAACTTTGAGCCAGTTTCCAGGCCCAATTAAAGATAATTTTTTTGATACCTTCGAGCTTACCACCGCGATCTAGAATCTTTTGATAAATCTTTTCTAATAGTCTGGGAACAGTAGCCACGATAGTCGGTCGTACTTCCTGAAAATGTTTTACTGCCCGATTAGGGGTTGTAAAATACAAAGTATGCCCGTAGTTAATATGACCGTAAATTAATGCCCGCGCAAAAATATGGGTTAGGGGTAAAAAAGAAAGTATTGTTTCTCTCGCTCCTGATTTGAGGCTAGGTATGCTCTTAAAAGTAGTTAAAATATCGGCGGTAATGTTCTCGTGGGTTAGCATTACCCCTTTTGGTTGTCCTGTCTCTCCTGCAATGTATACTATGGTTGCCAAGTCTTGAGGAGCGATCGCACTTTTTAATTCCTGTCTTCGAGCTTCACTCCATAACTCTTTGCCCCTGGCTCGAACTTCAGCGAGAGAGAATATTTGAATACATTGTGGCAGTTGTGGACAAGCCAGGTCTTGTCGTCCTTGACAGAGCAGCATCGGAATACACAGACAGGCTGGAGTTGATATCTTGCTCTGCTCGATTTCTAGTTGGGTTATTGCTACTTCACCAGCGCAAGTTAAAAGTTGCGATCGCACTTTGTGCCAATCATCGGGAACATCAGCCACAATAACTGTTTCGAGCTGGGAAATATCCCAAAGATAGGGGACGATCTGAGCGAGTAAATCGAGATCAGAAACAATTAGTGCTTTGGCTTCTGAGTGACGCAAAATGAAAGCAATATTATCTAACGTCTGAGTTAAATCAATCGGTACATCAATTAGCCCTGCTAGCAAACCGCCCAGATCTGCGAGGCAGAAATTGACATCACTCTGCATTAATAAGGCCACGCGATCTCCGTGCGTCAATTTTTCTTCTAGCAACCCCAAAGCCAGCTCTTCAGCAGCACTACGCAGCTCTCGATTAGATTGAGCCTGCCAACCATGTTCAGTCCATTGATTGAACCCACGACTATTAAAATTGCGATCGCAAGCTTCGTCTAGCAACGAAGGTAAGGTACGTCCCAAAATCGGGGGACTAGAGTGGACAGGAGATTGGTGAATTTTGTTTGAATAAAACATTGGCAATTCAAAGAGACTTGATCTCTTTGCTCCTAAAAGCTAACTTGAGTCTTTTAAGTAGCCGCCCAAACTATTTTTATAACTGTAAGACTTTTGATAGCTATGTGATTAAGAATAGGTTCTAAGTAGCTGCGCCCAAGTAAAGGTGGAAGGCAGAAGGCAGAAGGCAGAAGTAAACCATTCTGCTAGTCGCTAGTCGCTAGTCGCTAGTCCATTAAGTTGACTTACTTAACAGTTTGAAAGTTCCGTCTTTTTTTAAATCCTAACTAATACTGAATATTTTTTACCGCAAATATTAATAGCAAGTAATAGCAGAATTTACTGGTTGATTCTGTGATTTTAGGTTTTTGTTTTTTATTGATAAGCTTTTTTGATATACCAAATATTATAACATAAACCAATCTTGTTCATCAGTTCTAAAAACTAATGTAGTGTTCTCAGATAAAAATAGTTTACGGCAATTCTTATATTGATGCTCCCCTGTTCCCTGTTCTCTGTTCCCTAATTGCTACGAGGTGTATTTCCTCTAATCGAGAAACGCTATATTTTTAAGCAAAAAACTGCTCCCATTTAACTTTCTATTTTATTTGAAGCATTATTTTTCAACTCTTCTTGAGTATTATCGCTCAAATAAATACATAAGAAATATATTGTAATAAACATTTTTTATTGCTTATGGTAGTCTGCTATCAGACAAAACGTGTACACTATTATTATCTAAAATTTTAAAATTATGGCAAGAAGAGGTAGAGGCGGCAGATCATCAGCTAGCAGAGTCGCTGACTTTAATGTTGATATTAGCTACGACTTATTTTCTTTAGATGCGGCAGGTAAAGAAAGAACCCCAGGAAACGTTACAGTTAATAAAATAACTAACTATACTTTTGCCGATGCGATCGAAAACTTCAAGGGAGACTTTGACCCAAGTCAGGTATTGTTTGCCTTTGCATCCGACTCGCCCGACCCAGCAAAGCTAGATGTACCAACAATTCCCTTTTTAGATTTGACAGCAAGATATCTTCCCGACAAAACACTTTTAACTCTGGCAGATGGTACAACACGTATCATCGACGGAGACTTTAACGATGCCAAGATCCTTAACGGCGACAGAATTGAATACATCTTTTCTGGTTCTGAACTAGAAGATAAGAAAATATCCGAAGTTGCTCTGGTTGTAGAAAATCTTGACACTCTCGAAGATGTTCAGGGTAATTTAATTCTCGACACCAATAAAGATGGTATTGTCGAGGAGGCAGAACGTACCGAAGCGATTACCAAAGCAACAAGTGATATAGATTCAATATTGAATGTTATAAGTTCGGCTGCTCTAACATATAATTCTGAGGATCAAACATCTGATTTACAGATTCGCGTTAGCGGTGAATCGGCACAAAATCCAAATGAAATTATATCTCTAGAAAACATAAATCAGACAAAACCTGAACGAATTATCATCGAGGCAGAAGACTTAAATGATCTTGGTGCTTATAAAGTAGTAAATATTCCCGCAGTAGGAGGAGAAGTTATTAGTCTTCCTCGTTCAAATTGCAACAGTAGGATAACTACAGCTACAGCTACTTCAGGCAAATTAAATCTAGGCACATTAAGTGACAATGGTACTTACGATGTCGAAATCAGCTATTTTGATGAAAATGATGGCGTGGGACAACTAGATATTTTACTCAACGGTGCCGTAGTAAACGGAGGAACTATAGTACTCAATGAAGATACTAATAGAGATTTCCCTGATGAAGATATTCGTCGCTCGTTCATTATTCAGGACTTGATTATACCGGACAATGCCACAATTGGTATTCGAGGTACTTCTAACAGAGGTGAAAGAGTCAGAGTAGACTTTATTAGTTTTACTGATTCTGATAATCCTCTGACTTCTAACCCCACAATTATCGCAGATACTACATCTGAATTGTAATTAATTATTCACTACGCACACAAAAAGCGCTCAATCGCTTTTTGTGTCTGTTTGATTTATAGGATAAACAAGCTGCTTATGTCTGCGAAGCGTCATGAGCAGTAATATTCACTATTGTCAAATTATTAAAACTGCTGGCTTTAATCTTGTATAACTCATGAATAAATCTTTTCCTATTTGGTTATTTAAAACAAGTATTATCTTGGGCTTTTCAGTACCCCTTTCTGCTGAAGCTCAAATCACACCAGACAATACCTTGCCAGAAAACTCTAGAGTTACTACGCAGGGAAACACTACCAAGATAGAGGGTGGAACAAGAGCAGGAGACAATCTGTTTCATAGTTTTGAGCGGTTTTCCGTTTCTGAGGGTAAGACAGCTTCTTTTAATAATGCTGCTGATGTTCAAAATATCCTTTCCCGCGTTACGGGTGGTTCATTGTCGCAAATCGATGGTTTAATTAAAGCTAATGGTGCTGCTAATTTATTTTTAATCAATCCCGCAGGAATTATTTTTGGCGAAGGTGCTTCTTTAAAACTGGGGGGTTCGTTTCTTGGTACTACCGCCGAGAGTATTCTTTTTCCCGATGGCGTTGAGTTTAGTGCTAGCGATCCTCTCAACCCTCCTGTACTAACTATTAACGCACCAATTGGTTTGCGATTTAGAGATGATCCGCAACCAATTAGGAATAAGGCTAATTTTAGTGATGATGATGGCAATTTAGTTGGACTGGAAGTATCACCAGAAGCAACTCTCGCCTTAATTGGTGGAGACATATTTATCGAAGGAGGCTTTATAACTACTAATGGCGGTCGTATTGAGCTGGGTAGCGTTGCAGACAACAGTACCGTAAGCCTAACTCCCATTAAAAAAGGCTGGGATATCGGCTATGAAGGCGTGTCAAATTTTCGAGATATCAATCTGAGTGCGGCTGCTTTAGTTTCTAGTTCTGGCAAAGACACTGGCGATGTCCAGGTTACAGGTAGAAATATTAGTTTGATTGAAGGGAGTGGAATTGGTATTGATGGAGTAGCTGGTCAGGCAGGTAATGTAGAAATTATCGCCTCTGAGTCTTTAAAATTGGATGGAAATGCCGCAGAGGTAGATTTAGGTGATTTCTCAACTCTTGTTTTCCATAATATTGCGAACGACGCTACGGGACAAGGAAGTCAAATAACGGTAGAAGCACCACAATTAAGTATTACCAACGGAGCGAATATAACCGCTCTTAATTCAGGTAGTGGTCAAGGCGCGGATATAGCCATATCAGCTCCAGAAATATTTTTAAAGCATAGCGACAGCGACACAGGTATTTTTGCTCAGGTTGACGTAGATGGTGTCGGAAATGGTGGGAATATAACTATCGACACAGAAACATTAACGATCAATGAGGGAGCGCAAATAACAACTGATACTTTCGGTACTGGTAATGGAGGGAATTTACTCGTCAAGGCTGGAGAATCGATCAAATTAACAGGTACAGTTACCGATAGTAATGATCCTAGTGCTTTGTTTGCCAATGTCGGAGATGAAATTACGGCTACAGGAAATGGTGGAAATCTAACGATTAATACTCCCAGACTCGAAGTGAGAGATGGAGCGCAAATTGGCACTACTGCCCAAAATAAAGGAAATGGCGGTAATTTAACTATTGATTCCGATTCGATTTTGCTAACGGGTACTTCTCCTCTGGCAGAATTCCAAGGAGAAGGAAGAAGTGGAATTTTTGTCAATGTGGAGCCATCATTTAAAGATCCTGAATCTGGGGAGATAATTGCAACTACTGGTAAGGGCGGCACTTTAAACCTAACCGCAGGGGAGTTTATTATTGAACGTGGAGCAATTCTGTCTGCGGATACTTTTAGTCAAGGCCAAGGGGGCAATGCCACGGTCAATGTTGATAATTTAATTATTCGCAACGGTGGACAGATTAGTGCAGGTTCTCTAATCGGAAAAAAACCCAAAGATAGAATCAGGGGTGCAGGAGGAACTCTTAACATCAGTGCTTCCGAGTCAGTGGAAATATTTGGCACGGGAGATATAAATGGAGAAACTGTCAATAGCAGTGTGCTGACTTCGGCTGAAGCAGGAGGAAATGCAGGAAATTTGAGCCTCACTACTAATAACTTGACCGTCCGCGATGGAGGAACGATTGATGTCAGTGGCGAAAGTACAGGGGCGGCAGGAGAACTGGATATTACGGCTCAGGATATCTCTCTAGATGGAGGTGAAATTTCTGCCACTACCACCGCAGGAGAGGGAGGAAATATTACTCTCGATATCGCTAAGAATCTAACTCTACGAAATAATAGTTTAATTTCGGCTAAAGCTACAGGGAATGCCAATGGCGGCAACATTAATAGGACTTACGCAAAAGAAAAATTTGATTAGGTAAGAGCAAACAAGTTAATGTCAAATCATGGCAAATAGAATGTCCTGTTTGGATTACTGTCAATATCTCATGGCGACTCAGATTAATTATACTCT
>Ga0209082_1000130_pt1 | contig 40905 bp, 34 predicted proteins | sample ColdCreekSource_FD_184127 | JGI IMG/M metagenome (GOLD analysis project Ga0209082, IMG submission 184127) | Groundwater microbial communities from Cold Creek, Nevada to study Microbial Dark Matter (Phase II) - Cold Creek Source (SPAdes) (version 3) | ecosystem: Environmental > Aquatic > Deep... | reverse complement strand
ATCGACGGGTTCTGTCATCTGTCTAGGATCAGCGCGCTCCGGCCTCGCCTGCAGATCGCTGAGACCTGAAATGATCTGACAGCCGCAGAACAGTTGGGCTGCGACGAGCATCAGTGCGACCGATCCTGAGCGCATTACAGGGTGCCTCGGAGCACGACACCGTTTGGCGCGATCTCGAAACGCAGCGCCGCCGACTCTGAGTCCGCCGGCGCGTCGGGCAGGGTGAGAAGCTCGAACAGCCCATAAGCGATGCCGACGACGCCCAGCGGGACGGTGATGTTCGCCACGTGGCCCAGCGTATTGGCCTGACTGATCGCGCCGCTCTGCGCTGCATCACACAGCTTGTCCGCGGCGCAGTGGTTCTTGATGTCCATGGTTTGTTTCCACGAAAGCAAGCCGGTGACGATGCCCGCGGCGAGGGAGATGCCGCCCACGCTCAGCCCGATCAAGCCGCGCACGCGACCACTCTGCCGCCTGCCATCGATCTGCGCCGCATAAGCTGCCTGTCCGGGTGTGAGCGAGGGCTGTTCGGCCGCGGGCTGCAGCTCGGCCGCTGCCTGCGGTGCGGCGACCAGCTCGAGCTCGACTTGTTGATGCACCCCTTCACGCAACGTCAGCTCCCGTGTCAGCGCCTCAAAACCTGGCGCGCGAACGCGGATGACGTGGTGACCAGGGTTGGTCTTGAACGGCACCGCGCGCGCCGCAGCCGGCAGCGTGAGGTCGTCGATCTGGACCGTGTACTGCGCGCTTGCTGGCTTGACGTGTGTCTTGAGCGTGCAGATGCGCGGTTCGAGCGCGCCCGCGAGCAACGCTGCGGCATCGCGCGCGCTGGTGAACACATGAGGCTCGCCCGGCGTGCGCTCGACGCGGGAGGCATCGAGCGCGCTGCTGCGGGCCTCTACCAGCAAACCGAGCTGCGCCTGCGTCTCCGCGACTGCGAGGCCCGTGGTTGGCACCTGCATCAGCGCATGCGCCGCCTGATAGCGCTGCAGCGCATTGCTGAGGTCACCCGCGTTACGTAGCCGGTCACCCTCCTGCATCAGACTGCGCGCGGTTTCACGTTCGGCCGGTCCCGGTGCCGCGGACACAGACCCGGCGTACAGCATGACAAGCCAGCTCAGACAGAGTGCTGGCCACGTAGTGTTAGAAACCATAGTTAGACTCTTTGGCGACAGGAGCGGGTGACACTGGCTTGACGACAGCTGGCGGAGCTGGCTCCCGGCTCTGGGCCGGCGCTTCTTCTTTGGGCGCTTTGCGTTTGCGCTTGGTGCGCGGACTGTTTGTCCAAGGTGCCGAGCGCGCGTCGGTGGCCGCCTGGATCGATGTTTGTTGCGGACGCAGCGCGGGCTTGGGCGCGGGTTCTTCAGGGAGCTTTGGGATCTGATCGATTCCTGACGGGATCGTAGCTTCCTCGACCGCTGGCGCGATCTCAGGCGCCAATGCAGGGCTGGAAGGCATGACGTGCGGCGCCGAATCCCCATCGTTCAGGGCTCGTTCAGATCGCTCCAAGATCAGCCAGCTCACGACCAAGATCAACGCACACAACACGACTAACAGCGCGCCCCAGCTCCTCGAAGCGCGCGCGATGCGTGTGCTGGTTGTCAGGAGATGAGTCTCGCCGAGCTGCTCCGAGTTGGATGCCGCTTGAGCCTCGCGACCTTGCAGCGCACGCATGACGTCCGGTCGGATCACCGACTCCGAGGTGTTCGCGCGTACGATGCGTAGGAAGAACGCGGAGAGCTCTTCGACATTTGAGTAGCGCTGGCTCGGTTGGATGGCGAGCGCGCGCGCGACCACTGCATCGACGGCGCGCGGGAGGTCAGGACGGATCGCGCTGGGCGGCGCAAACTTCCCCTGGGCGACGCGCACGGCGAGGTTAGGAAACGTCTTCTCTTCGAATGGGATGACACCTGTCAGCATCTCGTAGAGCACGACGCCGAGCGACCAAATGTCCGTTGCGGCAGTCACACTGTCAGGCTGACGAAACTGCTCCGGGCTCATGTAATATGCAGTGCCGAGCACTTCGCCTGACTGGGTGAGCCCGATCGGATTGCGATGCAGCTCCTTCGCGATGCCGAAGTCGAGCAAGCGCACGAACAAGTCGCCATCTTCCTGCGGCGTCAGGAAGATGTTTCCTGGCTTGATGTCTCGGTGCACCAGGTGGAGCGTGTGCGCGCTGCGCAGCGCTCGACAGATCTGTTCCACGACCACGCCACAGGTGGTGAGCGAGCAGCGACCCTCGCGCGCGAGCCGCGACGCCAGGCTCTCGCCATCGAGCAGCTCCATCACCACAAAAGGCACATCGTTTGCGGTCACGCCGTCACCGATGATCTGCACCACGTGAGGGCTGCGGATCTTGCTAGCCAGGCGGGCTTCGCGGGCGAAGCGCTCGCGTTGCAGCGGATTGCTGAGGGCGCCCTCGCCGAGAAACTTCACTGCGACGAGGCGTCCGAGCCGCAAGTCTTGTGCGACCCAAACCACGCCCATGCCGCCTTCGGCGAGCACATGGTCGAGCCGGTAGTGGCCGCCGACGACCTCACCACCGCGAATGTCCGCGCGACGCGCGTTCATGTCGAGCGCGCGACCTCGCGCGACGTCTCAGTGCGCAAGTCGCAGCAGCGCGACCGCATAACCCAGCGCGGGCCGTTCGCCCCCCAACACCACATCCACTGGTAATACGGTTTAGTGCGCTGTGGCGCAATCCAACAGCATCGGTAGCGTCACCCACAAACACGCCGAGGATCAGCAAACTCGGCGGTGATCGCCGCAGATCCATGTTTAGTTGTCGGCGTCGCCGCCAGTTTTGACGCTGCGCGCGTGCTTTTCTCACTGCGCTTCAACCAACTCACTTGCTGCACGTGCGTGCGTAGGCGCCATCGCGCGCAAGTTCACTAGGCGCCGCGCGCGCTGCGTGGATGCGGATGCAGCGCTCTCAGATCCAAGCGGTTCTGCGTTTGCCCCGCGTGCTGGAGCGTCTGGGGATCGGTGTGCGTGCTGACGATGACCCGCGCTTCGCGTCGAGCTTTGGCGTCGTCGCGGCTGAGTGGCACACCGTCGTAGCCGCCGCCGTTCGGATGCCAGGCGTGCAGCTGGATGTGATGTGTCTGCTCGGCTCGCGTCCACTCGAGCTGCCAAGGATCGTGCGCTTGCACATGGGGATGCAGGCCGTGCTGCGGAACGAAAGCGCGGTAAATGATGCTCGCAAGCCCGTAGTCGCGCTCGCGCGAATGGTCTTGCCCCGTCGGGTAAACAGGCTGGAGCGGGACGCGATAGCCGTTCGCTCCGATCACGCCGAGGGGTTGACCACGCGGAGCGCTCACGAGCACTTGCACGCGTTGTGTGCTCGCATCGACCAAGCGCGCGCCTTGGGTCGCTTGAAGCACAGCGTCTCCGAGCAGCGGCCAAAAGCTGATCGCGTTGTGCACCTCGAGCGTGGCGTTGTTATCAATATCATCATCATGGAGCTTGACGATCGGCTCATGCGGCTCGAGCAAACACGCGCGCAGACCGGGACCTAAACCGAAGCCGTGAGCTTCGAGGTCGCTGAGCACGGCTTCTAGGTCGCGCTCCAAGTGCCAGGGCAAGCTCGCTTTGTCATGGAGTTGCGCGCCCCAGTCGATCAGCGGCTCGACGTAAGGGTGTAGCGCGAGGCGCGCTGCGATGGCGCGGAACAGCGCTGCGATCGCGACGAGTCGCTCGGGCGACTCGGGCATGCGCACGGCCCGCAGCTCGACCAAGCCGAGCTGTCCGCGCGCGCCGAACCACGGATTCCACAGCTTTTCGATGTTGAGCTCGGCGCGATGCGAGCAACCCGAAGAGTCGACGAGCAAGGGAGCGAGTGTGCCCCAGAGCTCTTTTGGCGTCGCGGCTGAACCGCGCGCGGCCAGGTAATCGAGCGCGACCGCAAGCTCATCGAAGCGCTCACGCACGCCTTCGTCGGCGCGCGGCGCTTGACTCGCGCTGCCGCAGCAGGCGGATGCGAAGTAGTAAGAGAGTGCTGGGTGGCGATTGCTGTAGCGGACCAGCCCAGGCAGCAGCTGCGGCCAAACAAAGAACGGACTGCGTTGCGGCGTGGGCCCGCCGAGTGTGATTTGGCCGCCACCACCGGAGTCCGTGATGTCGCCGTTGTAGCGCATGCGCTCGGGCGCGAGGCTGGACTCTCGCGCCGCGTTGTAGACTGCTTCACTCCAGCGCGCGAACGTCGCCAGATCGTGGGCCGGCGCCATGTTGACCTCGACCACAGCCGGATCGGGTGTAACGGTCAGCCACGCTTGATCGGGTTGGAGCGCCGGCGTGGCGCTGATCAAATCGAGCCGACAGTAGCTCTCCGTGTTGGCTGGATCACCTTGGCGCGGAAATAAGGCCCCGTAGCAAAAGCGTGGCGTTGTTTCGCCCGGGTAAAGCCGACCGTACACCTGCAACAACTCGAGCGGACCGGGCAGCTGCGAGGCGAGAGCGACCAGCAACGCTTTGGCGTGTGCTTCCTTCTCGCCGCCTATAGCTTCCGAGATCCAGCACGGGTCTTGAGATCGCGCGTTCGTGAATGTCGGCTCGGAGCCGATCCAACACTCGAAACCGTGTCGAGAGAGGCGTTCGTCGTGGTCTTGGACTTCGGCGAGCAGGGAGTCTTGCATGCTGATCTGGTCGTGATGTCGCGTGCGACCCAAGACGAAAGCTCAACTCTTTTGCGGGTAGCGCACTCCCAACCATCTCGCAATGGGTGCGTGGCGAGAAAGCAATCGTGGCGAGCAAGCTCGAGCATGTAAACAGAACCACGACATGTGACGGAAATGTTTGCTTGAGTTTGTTGGGGGGATGTTTGAAAACCATGCCTGTGAGTGGGCGAGTGTTCTGGCGTTTTCGGGTGTTCCGATGGGCCAGCCTGGCCAGCTGCTTCGGCGTGATGTTGCTGCTCTGCTGCTACTTGGAGCAGCGTCATGCACGCGAGCTGTCGCGCTTGCTTGCTACGGTGCAATGCGCGCCGCTCTCCGTGCGTGATCGCTCAGGCTTGGTGCTGGCGGAGCTGCGGAGCACGTGCGCGGATCGCGGGCAGCTCACGCCGCTCGCTGCGGTGCCGTTGTTGCTGCGCGACATGGTGATCGCGAGCGAGGACAGCCGCTTCGAGCGGCATCACGGTGTGGATCTGCAGGCGATCGTGCGTGCGCTTCGGAGCAATCTGCGTGCGGGGCGCGTGGTGTCGGGGGCCTCGACCTTGACGATGCAGCTCGCGCGGCTGCTGCGTGCGGCGCCGCATCAGCGCACATTTTCCGCGAAGCTGCTGCAGGCGTGCGATGCGCTGACGCTGGAGCGCCTGCTAACGAAGCCGCAGATCCTCGAGGCTTATTTCAACCTGGCTTACTACGGCGCGTCGGCATACGGCGTCGGGGATGCAGCGCGTAGCTACTTTGGCAGGGAGCTCGCGGCGCTCGATGATTCCGAGCTGGCACTGCTCGCGGTGTTGCCGCGTGCGCCTGCGCTTTACAACCTGAAGCGTCATCCCGAGCGTGCGCTGCGGCGTCGGCAGGAGCTTGTTGGTCTGTGGCTCGCGCGCGGCGTGCTGCGACCGGAGCAAGCGCAGGCGATCGCTGATTCTACGCTGTCCTTGTCGCTAGCAGCCGCGCCCGTGCGCGCTGCGCATGCACAGCACCTTGTGGATCTGGCTGCTGGCGAGCTGCCAGCTGCGGAACGTCAGCGCGGCGGTGTGTTGCACACGACGCTGGACCTCGCGCTGCAGGAGAAGCTGGAGCCGCTCGTGCGCCAGCACGTGGACAAGCTCGCGTCGCGCGGCGTGGAGCAAGCGGCGCTGGTGGTGCTCGACGCGCGGACCTCGGAGGTGCGAGCGCTCGTGGGCTCTTACGGCTTTGAGCGCTCGCAGATCAACGCTGTGACGCGCAGGCGTCAGCTCGGATCGCTGCTCAAGCCGTTTGTGTATGGGCTCGCGATCGAACGCGGCGCGACGCCGGAGAGCATCGTGGCGGATGTCGGCGATGTGCCGAGCGCTTATCGCTCGCGCGATTGGGTGGGCCGAGAGGCAGGGCCGCTGAGTTACCGCGAAGCACTCGCAGGTTCCTACAACCTGGCCGCCGTGCATGTGCTCGAGCGCGTGGGCGTGGGTGCTTTGCATCAGCTCTTGCGGCGCGCGGGTGTCGCTGAGCTTGCGAGCACACCAGCGAGTTATGGGCTGCAGCTCGCGCTCGGCTCGGCGCGCGTGCGCTTGCTTGATGTCGCCGCAGGTTACGGCTTTATCGCGCGCTCGGGCGTGGTGCGGCGTGCGAGCACGATCGCGCGGCTGGAGCGACCGGATGGCAGCGGCTGGCGGCCTGAGGCTGCGCGCGATGTCGCGCTCTTTTCGGCGCGCACCAGCGAGCAGGTCGCGGGGATCCTCGCGGATCCGGCTGCGCGGCGTCGGCGCTTCGGTCGCGGCTTGTCGATCGATGCGGCCTCGGACGAAGACACTGGCGCTGCGGGTGTCGCGCTTAAGACGGGAACGGCATCGGGCATGGCCGACCTCAGCGCGATCCTGGTCAGCCCCGAGTTTATCGTCGCCGCTTGGAGCGGCAGGTTCGACGGCCGACCTACGCACGGGCTCAGCGGTATGTGGGGTGCGCTACCGCTCGCTCGCCGAGCGCTCTCCGCCGCGCTCTCGGGACGGTCGCCGCGCGTAGCTGCGGCCGTGTCGCATCACTTCGACGCTGCAGTCATGCCTGAGAGTGATCTCGAGCCATGGGCGGAGCGGGCTCGTGCGCGACTGACGACTGTGAGGCGACATGAACGTTAGAGTGTTCTTTTGCTTGGTGGCTTTCGCTGTGGGTTGCGGCAAGGCTGAGTTTCCTGTCGCCGCTCCGGAGCCTCCGCGTGTGCTGGAATGGAAGCCTGGAGATGCGCTGCAGCGCGTCGATGAGGCGTTGAAGATCAGCTTCAACCACGACATGGTTGGGATCGATGTTGTGGGACCGACGCTGTCCGAGGCACCAGTTCGCATCGAGCCTGCGCTGCCGCTGCGCGTGCACTGGGAGGACCGGCGCACCTTGATCGTCGAGCCCGAGACAGAGTGGAAGGCTGGCGAGCGTTACACTGCGAGCCTACTCGACCCGCTGGCGGCGCAGCTGACAGATGTCACGCGCTTTGTCTTCGACGCGCAGCCACTGCGCATTCACGGCATGTCGCTGCCCCAGCGCAACGTGGAGCTCGAGCCCAAGCTCGGCGTGCACTTTTCATTGCCGGTCGATCGTGACGCGGTGGTCGCGCGCTGCGCGCTCGTGGCGCCGAGCTCCGAGCGCGTGGCGATGCAGCTGTTGGCCCCAGAGTCTTACGACAGCGAAGCCGTGGTGCGGCTCGCTCCGCAGCACAAGCTCGCGCTCGCGACGCGTTACACGCTGCGTTGTGATGGCCTCGTGCCGCGCGTGGGTTCGGCGCCTGTGCGCTACGAGCCCGAAGCCGTCAGCTTCGAGACGCATGGGCTGCTCAGCTTGGGCACGACTTGGCCCAAGGCGAACCCGGCGCTGCCGCCCGAGCGTGCCGAGCTGTGCTTGGAGTTTTCGACGCCCGTCGAGCTCGAGCAGCTCGCGAAGCACGTGCACGTGACACCCGCGCCCGAAGGGCTCGAACAGAGCTGGTTTCAAGACGGCTGCATCCCGTACCACGAAGCCGCAGAGCCCGAGCTGCTGGACACGCATCGCAAGAGCTCGCTCTTGCTCGCCGCGCGCCAGCACTACCGCGTAGAGGTCGATGCCGAGCTACAGGACCAATTCGGTCAGAGCCTCGGGCAAGCGCAGCGCTACGAATTCGACACGGCGGATCGCATCCCGGGGCTGTGGACAGCGACCGGCACGGGCATCGTGCTCGAGCACGGTCGGCGCGAGCACGCGCTCGGCGCGCTCAATTTGGATGCGGTGAGCGCGCAGTGCTTGCCGCTCATGGCGGCAAAGCTGGCTGGTGGTCAGCGCTCGCTCATGGAGTGGAGCTACGCGCGTGGGGAGAGCGAGGCGGACCCAGCGCTCTCGCCCTGGCAGCTGATGGCGGCGCAGCCGCGCGTCACCTCGCTGGACGCTAAAGCCGCGGCGAACCAAGCGCGCACTCTGCCGCTCGATCTGGGCACGTTGTGCGGCTTGCGCGCGGGCCAGCCCGGCTTGTACGCGCTGGAGCTGCAGCCGAGAGCCGCAACGCTGACTACGCTCGGTCGGCAAGGCGACGAGCCAGCGCGCGCGGTCGTGAACATGACCGACCTGGCTGTGGTCGCAAAGCGTGGGGCTCACCAAGCGCTCGCGTGGGTCACACGCTTGTCGAACGGCGCGCTCGTGGCCGAAGCAGATGTTTCGCTGCTCGACGCCAAAGGCAACGTGCTCGCGAGAGCGCGGACTGATCAACAAGGTCTCGCCCGCCTCCCACAGCTGCCAGCGATCGGCGAGCTCGAGTTATTCGAGGTGCGCTCGGGTGATGACGTGGCCGTGGTGGGCAGCGAGAACAACTACCGCGAAGGCCTGCGGCCGTGGCAGCTCGACGTGCGCGAGGGCGACGACGAGCCGCTGCAGCTGTTCGTCCACACGGACCGCGGCGTGTACAAGCCGGGCGAGCGCGTCTATGTGCACGGGCTCGTGCGCGAGGTGAGCGATGGTGGACCGGCGCGCGTGCCTGCGCTGCGCGACGTCAAGCTGCGCCTGCACGACGAGCGTCAAACGCTCCTGACACGTGCGCTCGGCTTGAGCGACTTCGGCTCGTTCGCGAGCCAACTCGAGCTGCCCGCAGCGCTGACGCCAGGCGAATACAGTCTCGAGGTCAAGCTCGGGCAACGCACGGAAGTGTATCCGATAAGAGTGGCTGAGCTCCGACCGCTGACGTTCGAGCTGACGGGAGAGCTCGCCGCGCGCGAAGTGTTCGCCGAAGCGCAGGTCGACCTCGCGTTGCGCGCGCGGTATTTGTTCGGCAGCCCGCTGGCAGGCGCGCAGGTCGCGTTTACAGTCGAGCGCAGCTTCGCGCAGGTGCGCGCACCGGACTTCGAGGCGTTTAGCTTCAACGACTCGGCGCCTATGTTGCCCGATGAAGCACCTTGGCCCGAGAGCCCGGCGGGCCTGTTGAGCGAGACCACCCAAGAGACCGATGCCCAAGGCCGCGCCGCTTTTTCTTTCGCGACCGAGCCGAGCGGGCTGCCGCTGCAATATGTGATCACCGCGAGCGCTACAGACGCAGCTGAAGATCGCGCGACGCGGACGTTCAGCTTGATCTCGCATTCGGGCGATCGTTATCCGGGCGTCCACATGACGCGAGCGGTGTACGGCGCGGCGGAGCTGCCTGAAGCACAGGTTGTGCTCGTGAATCGCAGCGGCAAAGCAGTGGCGGGCGCCGTCGATGCCGAACTGCGGCGCGTGCGCTGGGACTGCGCCGATCCGATCGAGCATTGCCGCGCGACGGTGGAAGTGCTGGAGCGAAAGCGCGTGTCGGTCACGAACGCGGCACCTGCCGCCGTGAGCTTCAGCCGCAGCGCGCCCGGTGTCTTGCATGTGCGCGCGACTGCCGCCGACAGCAAAGGCCGGCGCGCGCGCGCGAGCGACTCGGCGTATGTGTGGTCGGGGCAGGCTTCGGGCCCGTACGAAGACAATATCGCCGCGCCGCTGGAGGTCGACCGGCGCACCTACCAAGTGGGCGATCGTGCCAAGCTCGCGTTGCGCACCGCGCTTGCTCCACAACATTGGCTGCTCACCGCGGAGCGTGGCGATGTGTTGCAGGCTCAAGTGTTGCCGCGGCAGAGTGGCCTCCCCGAGCTGCTGCTCGACGCGAGCAGCGCGCCCAACGTGTTTGCCGGCCTGATCGGGACGACGCCGCGCACGGCGGCGGGTGAGCTCGGGCGGCCGCGCCTCGTCGCGGGCATGCATGAGTTGTCAGTACAGGGCGAAAGCCGCGCGCTCAGCGTGCAGATCAGCACCGCTAAGCCGCGCTACCAGCCGGGCGAGAGCGTGACCGGTGAGATCAACGTCAAGCATCTTGGGCGCGCGCTGAGCGCGGAGGTCGCGCTGGCAGTGGTCAACGAGAGCGTGCTTCAGCTCACCGGTTTCGACACGCCCGATCCAACCAGCGTGTTTCACGCGCCGCGCGGGCTCACTGTTCGCAGCTACAGCAACGTGCCGCTCGTCGTTGCAGACCCTGCGGCCGCGGCGCGCGTGCCCGAGACCGCGCGCATCGGCACGGGCGGTGAAGATGGCCAAGGTGGTCGACCTGACGTACGCAACGACTACGTCGCCGCGGCGTACATCGCGCCCGACCTTCGCACCGATGAACGCGGCAGCGTCAAGTTCGCGTTTCCTGCGCCGTCCGACTTGAGCGCGTACCGCTTGATGGTGGTCGCAGCAGGCAAAGACGATCGCGTGGGCAGCGCAGATGCCCGCATCAGCGTGGCGCAGCCGCTGTCAGCGCGCGTGATCGCTCCGGAGTTTTTCTCGAGCGGCGACCGCATCGATCTCGGGGTGTTGGTGCACGACTCGACCGGCGCCGGGGGTCCGGTCTCGGTTCAGCTCGAAGCGCAAGGCCTCGCGTTGGTGGAGCACAAGGGCGCCGCTGATGGCGGCAGCACGTTCCGCACCGAGGCCGTTGTGCAAGAGGTCGATCGTGCGAGCTTCGAGGTCGAGCTGCACAAGGGCGGAGACAGCGATCGCGTACGCCGCGAGCTGGACGTGCGTCGTCCGCTCGACACCGAGCTGCGCGTGCTGCTGCGAGGGCGGCAACGCAAAGCAGAGGTGCAAGTCGCTTGGCCCGCGGGCATCGACGCACACGAGAGCCGACTCGAGCTGACAGTCGATCGCGCTGGTCTCGCTCCGCTGGCACCGGCGCTCGCCCAGCTGCTCGACTATCCCTACGGTTGCACCGAGCAAACCGCAGCCGCGCTGCTCGCGCTCGCGTTCGTGCCGGAGCTTGCGAGCGCGACCATGCCGGGGCTCGCTCAGCGCGCGCAGTTAGAGGAACACGTGGCGGAAGGGCTTGCGCGCTTGCAAGCAGCGCGTTCTGCCGACGGTCACTACGGATTCTACCCGGGCATGCGCGGGCGGCCGTGGTTGAGCGCGCTCGTCCTGGAGAGCTTACTCGCGCTGCGCGCAGCACGCTTCGTTGTGTCGGATGCGGTGATCGATGAGCTCGTCGGGCTGCTGAAGCAATGGCTCAGCAAGCAGACGCTGACGAAGCAACCCGCAGTCGAGCTGGAGGAGTCCGCGCACGTGATCTGGCTGCTCAGCGAAGCGGGCGCATCACCAAGCGCTGCGCTCGATCAGCTGCTCGCAGCGCCACAACGCGACCGTTCGACGCCAGATGCGTTGGCTTATACGCTTCACGCAGCTGCGCTGGCGAAGCGCGGCGAGCCGCTGAGAGCGGCAGTGCGCGAGCGACTGGTCAAGCTCGATCTGCGTGAACGCGAGCGCGATCCGCTGACGCCATTCAGCTCTCTTGAACGCAGCGCTGCACTCACCTTGTCCGCGCTGCAGCGCGATGGCGGCGCCGCTGAGCGCGCCAACGAGCTTGCGGGCTGGCTGAGCGAACGCGCTGCGGCGCCCGAGCGTGTGCTATCCACGCGCGACAGCGCCGAGGCCATCCGTGCGCTCGCTGCTTGGGCGCGTTCACGGCAAGCGGGCGCGCATCGCTTACGCGTCGGGCTCGATAAGAAGGTGCTCTACCAAGGCACGTTGAGCGGTGCACAAGTGTTCGCCAAGCAGCTGCCAGCGAAGAGCGCGAGCGGCAAGCTCTGGATCGAGGCTGACGGCGACGTGACCTTTTCGGTGCGGCGCGTCGACATCTCGCCGAGTGCGCCGAAGCCCGCGTTCGCGCACGGCTTGACGCTTGATCGGCGCTATCTCGCCGTGCGCAGCGATAACGCGCTGGACAAGGTCGGCCTGTCGGACGTCGTGCAGGTCGAGCTGACTCTCCGTACGCAGCGTGCGATGCGGATGTTAGTTGTGACCGATCCGCTTCCAGGTGGCTTTTCACCGCTCGATCCCGGTCTATCGAGCGGACGCTTCGCCGGCTGCGATCGCTGCGAATCGAACCCGGGCTTTGACTTCGTGCGACGGCGGCAGGATCGGATCGAAGCATTTGCCGAATGGTTGCCCGCGGGTACGCACCGGTTGCGCTACCTCGTACGCGCGACCTCAGCGGGCGCGTTTTCGGCTCCCGGCGCGAGCGCCGAGCTCATGTACCTGCCTGACGTGTTCGCACGCAGCGCGGTCGGCCGAGTCGCCGTCGCAGGCAGTGTCCTCGCAAAGCCTGCGGAGTGAACACTGCTAAACTCGGTGCTGCGCGCCGAGCTACGGCTGCAGGCTCCTCCGGACAGGCGTGTAGCCGTTGTCGGGCGCAGCTGACGCGGCGCATGTCAGCGCGGCATCGCGTCGGCTGCGGCTGAACGACGCGCCCGGCCGAGCCGGCGGCGATGACGCGGCTGCTGAGGGCGAGCGGGCGCGCCTGCGTGTCAGGGGCTGCCGCTGATGGCGGCGGATGTGGGGCTGCCGCTGATGGCGGCGTAGTCCTCCGCGACCACTGCTCGCAGTAGCGAAAAATGCAGTTGTTTCGCGCGCTAATGCCCTCGCTTCGACCCGAACGTATGTGCGCGAGGCAGCGCGGATGGTTGCTGAGGTGCGAGCGACCTGCTAGCTCATCATGGCTGGCTTTGGCTACTTTGGCCATCGCCTGACCGCTCGTCCAGGGGTCAGGGTCATGCTTAAGAACACTGTTTGCCGCGCACTGTTCGCCTGCGCCGCGATGCTCATCGTAGGCTGTAAGCTCGACACGAGCTCGGTCGCACCGACACAAATCATCGTTGAGATCGACGCCGAGCCCGAAGTTCGCGAGCGCATGTTGACGCTCCAGCTGCACGTCGTGACGGCGACCGAAGCGGCGAAGCTCGCGAGCGGCACCGAGACGCTGAGCAAGCGCATCCAGCCCGGTCAGCCGGGGGAGCCGCATTGGCCGATCAGCATCGCGCTGGAGCCAAAGGCAGGCCAAGCGGTGCGCATCTTCGCGTTCACCGCGACGGCGTTGAGCGACCGCGATGCACTGATCGCCGAGCGGCGCGTGATCACCAGCTGGGTCAGCGGTGAAGTGCGGGCGCTCAAGCTGCTCCTGACTGAGGAATGCTTCCAGGTGCAGTGCGACGCGCTCTCGACCTGCAACGATGGCAGCTGCACCGACGCATACGTCGACCCGCGGAACCTGCCGCTGTACTCGCCTAGCCAGCGCGACGCTGGTGAGCCCGATGCCGCTGGTGGCGGCGGTGGTTGGCGGCCGCCTGTGCTTGACGCCGGGCCTGCGATCGATGCGAACGTCCCGACGGATCCTTGCCTCGTGAACCACGGCGGCTGCGACGAGTTGGTCTCGTGCACCAACCAGAATGGCAGCGCAGCCTGCGGTGCGTGTCCCGCCGGCTTCACGGACAGCGAGAACGACGGCTCGTTGTGCGTGGATGTCGATGAGTGCAGCGTGAATAACGGCGGCTGTGACGCTCGGAACGGCAAGTGTGAGAACACGCCGGGCGGTCGCGACTGTAGCTGCGATGCCGGCTACCACGGGGATGGCGTGCACTGCACCGTGAATGTGCAGTGCAAGCAGAGCGCGGCCTGCGCTCCGCAAGCCACGTGCAAGAAGCTCGACGACGTGCAGGTCTGCGTCTGCAACAGCGGCTTCGAAGGCGACGGCGCGACCTGCACCGACATCGACGAGTGCGCGCGCAACACTGACGATTGCCGTGAGAACGCGCTGTGCGCGAACGCGCCGGGCAGCCACAGCTGTCCCTGCCTGACAGGCTTCTCGGACGTCAACGGCAGCTGTGTCGACATCGACGAGTGCACGATGGCCGAGCACACGTGTGACACCGAGCCGATGGCTTGTTGGAACGTGCTCGGTAGTTATTCTTGTTTGTGTCCTGTCGGCTACACCGGCGACGGTCGTGGTGCGGGTGGTTGTGTCGACATCGACGAATGCACGCTGAACAACGGCGGCTGTCACCCGATGCGCCAATGCCTCAATACGCCGGGGAGCGTGAGCTGCGGCGATTGCGCGCCCGGCTTCCGCGCAGTCGGCGCTTGGGCTTGCGAAGATATCGACGAATGCGCGGTGAACAATGGCGGCTGCGATGTGCGCCGCCAGTGCGTCAACAGTGCGGGCAGCTCCTCGTGCGGCGATTGCGACACCGGCTACATGCCGAGCGGCGCCACCAGCTGCACTGACAACGACGAGTGCATGGTGAACAACGGCGGCTGCGATGTGCGGCGCGCGTGCGTCAACTCGGCCGGTGGCTCTGCCTGCGGCGCTTGTGATACCGGTTGGCAGACGAGCGGCGCCACGGCCTGCGTGGACATCGACGAATGCGCGGTGAACAACGGTGGCTGTGATCCGAACCGCACGTGCGTCAACACGCCGGGCGGTGCGGGCTGCGGCACATGTGCCCTCGGCTTCGCGATCTTGGGCGCGACGGCTTGTGTAGACATCAACGAATGCTTGGTCGCCAACGGCGGCTGCGATGTGAATCGTACCTGCGTGAACACGGCGGGCGGCGTGAGCTGCGGCGCCTGCATGACCGGCTACGAAGCATCAGGTGACACTGCATGTGTGGACATCAATGAATGTTCAACTAACAACGGTGGCTGCGATCCGCTGCGGCAGTGCATGAACACAGCGGGCGGCCGCACCTGTGGCACCTGTGCAGCGGGCTATTCGCCGACCGGCGCGACCGGCTGTGTCGACGTCGACGAGTGCGCGATGAACAACGCGGGCTGCGGGACCAACCGAGTCTGCACCAACAGCGCGGGCGGCTTCACCTGTGGCGGCTGCGCCACGGGCTTTGTCCCGGCGCCCACGGGCAACAACTGTGTGCCGGCCCCTACTACGCCGACTACACCTTGAGCCGTAGAAGGGCTGCAAGTACGCAAACTTAAGGAGTAGAGTGCGCGCATGCGCACCCTACCTTTAACGCACCGGGTCTATGCCTGGCTCTCATTGCTGGGCGTTTGGGGATTGTTCGTGACCAGTGCCCATGCCGACGAGGGCATGTGGACCATGAACAACCTCCCTGTCGATCGCATCGCACAGAAGTACGGCTTCAAGCCCGATCAAGCTTGGATAGATAAGGTCCAGCTCGGCTCGGCGCGGCTCGCGCAGGGTTGTTCTGCGAGCTTCGTGTCGCCCAACGGCTTGGTCATGACCAACCACCACTGCGCGCACGCTTGCATCGAGCAGCTCTCGCAGAAGGGGCAAGATCTCGTCGCGAACGGCTTCTATGCGCCGAGCGCCACTGCGGAGAAGAAGTGTCCCGCGCTCGAGGTCAACCAGCTGGTCACGATCACAGACGTGACCGAGACCATGCGTAAAGCGCTCACCGGCAAGACCGGTGCAGCATTCAGCGACGCCAAGAAAGCCGAGCAAGCCAAGCTCACCAAAGCCTGCGCGACCAGCGATGATCTGCGCTGCGAAGTGGTCGAGCTGTACCACGGTGGCCGCTACAATCTGTACCAGTACAAGCGCTACCAAGATGTGCGCTTGGTGTTCGCGCCCGAGCTCGCGATCGCGTTCTTCGGCGGCGATCCGGACAACTTCAACTTCCCGCGTTACGATCTGGACGTCGCGTTCGTGCGCATCTACGCGAACGACAAGCCGGCCTCGACGCCTAACTATTTTCCGTTTTCTGCGGCAGGTGCGCAGGAGAACGAGCTGACGTTCGTTTCGGGCAACCCGGGCCACACCAGTCGCGAGTATTCTGTGGCAGAGCTGCTGTTCGAGCGCCGTGTACGCTTGCCGCGAAGGTTGTTTGGGCTGTCCGAGATGCGCGGTCAGTTGACGGAGTTCGCGCGCCGCGGTGCGGAGCAAAAGCGGGTCAGCAAGACGCACTTGTTCTACGTCGAGAACTCGTTCAAAGGCCTCAAGGGTCGCGAGATGGCGCTGTTGTCGCCGAAGCTGATCCCGGAGAAGCGCGCCGCCGAGAAGGTGCTGCGCCAGAAGCTCGCGAGCGACAAGCGTCCCGGCTTCTCCAAAGCGTATGAGTCGATCGACAAGGCGCTCGAGGTGTACTCGAACATCTACGACTCGTATGAGCTGTTCGAGAAGGGTCGCGCGTTCGAGGGCGATCTGTTTGGCATCGCGCGCACGTTGCTGCGCGCTGCGGAAGAGCTGCCGAAGCCGAACGAGACACGCTTGAAGGAGTACACCGATGCAGCGCTTCCGCAGCTGCGTCAGACCGTGCTTTCGCCAGCGCCGATCTACGACGACCTCGCGATCCTCGAGCTGACCTTCGGGTTGACCAAGCTGCGTGAGCACTTGGGTTTCGACGATCCGCGCGTGCGCGCGATCCTCGGAAAAAAGGCGCCAGCGACTCTGGCTGCAGAGCTCGTGCGCGGCACCAAGCTGAAGAACCTCGCCGTGCGTAAGCAGCTGCTCGAGGGCGGCAAAGCGGCCGTCGATGCGTTCAAGGATCCGCTGCTCGAGCTCGCGCGCACGATCGACTCCGACGCGCGCGCGGTGCGCAAGCGCTACGAAGAAGAGGTGGATGGTCCGCTCACGCAGGCGCACGAAGCGATCGCGACGGTGCGCTTCGAGACGCACGGCACGAGCTTGTACCCGGACGCCACGTTCACGCTGCGCTTGTCGTATGGCGCGGTGCGCGGTTGGACCGAGAACGGCAAGCCGGTCGCGCCGTTTACGACCATGGGCGGCGCGTTCGATCGTCACACGGGTGAAGATCCGTTTGCGTTGCCGCAGCGTTGGCTCACGGCGAAGCCCCGGCTCGCGCTGGACACGCGGATGAACTTCGCCACGACCAACGACATCATCGGAGGGAACTCCGGGTCGCCTGTCATCAACAAGCATGCGCAGATCGTTGGGTTGGTTTTCGATGGCAACATCCACTCGCTCGGGGGTGATTACTTCTTCGATGAGAAGGTGAATCGCACTGTGGCGGTGCATTCGTCGGCGATCGTAGAGGCGCTGCAGAAAATCTATGCCGCTGAGCGGATCGCACAGGAGCTGCGTGGTGGCTCGGCGGTTGGTGCTGCTGCGCCGTAGTTAGGTGCGGTGCGAATGAATGCCCACGTCGGCAGCGGCGTGGGCGTTTCGTGCGGCGTGCACGTGGACGCAGGATGAAGGGGTCGGTTGCAGCTGTCGGCTGCTGGTTGGGGCGAAGTTGACACCGGGGCGTGGCAGCTGTGTGGTGCGTCACCCGTGCATTGGGTGTGGGTGATTTCGTAGATGTGAGATTGGCTGCCGCAGCGGCTAGCTGCGGCGTGATGTCACCGGTCTGACGCCTGCGCGTGCGATACACTGAAGCGGGTGGCGTCGGTGTTAGACGACTTGGTGGTGGCTTTGTCCGAGCTCTATCTGGACACGGACGTGCGCGATGCACTGCCGCGGCTGGCTCAGCGCATCGTCAGCTCCGGCCTGACTCGCAGCCAAATCGAGCAGCTGTGGCGCTGCCAGATCACCCCGACCGTGCACTGGAACCTGCGCTCGCCCGCCGGCGAATGGGCGGGCTTCGACCGCCATTGGCTGCTGTCCGAGGTCGCCCGTCGGCGCGAGAAGCCGGGCGTCGTCGCCTGGCCGCTGGTTGGTCGCATCGTGCACCGGCTGCGAGCGTTCGGCGCTGAGCCTGAGTTTCGCGCTGCGTTGTGGCTCGCCGAGCGCTTGCGGGGCCTGCCGGAGCCGAAGCGGGCCCGGCGTGTCGCGATGTGGCAGGCGCTGCTCACGGTGTACTACGCGGTCGACGGTGAGCTGGCTGCGCCGCACACCGACGCAGAGCACAGCAGGGCACCATCGCAGCGCAGCGCCGACCTGCTGGTCCGGCGACACGAGCTCGACGCGAACGAGCTGTCCGATGAATTTCGTGCGATTTGCGACGCGCTCGCACCGCTCTTGTCGCGCGAGCCGCTCGCCACCCGAGCGGAGTCACAGGTCGCTGCGTGGCTGGATCGCCTGTCACAGCCGAAACATTGATTCTGTGCTGCCTGCTCACCAGGATTCCGGCTTGCGCCCGCGGCCATGGACGGCTACACGCTCTTGCCGCGGGACACTGCGGAGCCATCCTGAGCGCCGCGAAGCACGTCCCGCAGGCGCCAACAGGGGCACAGAGGCACGATGATTTCGACTGAAGATCTCTCACTCGGCTTCGGCGGCCGAATCCTGTTTGAAAACGTCAACGTCAAGTTCACGCCAGGCAACTGCTACGGGCTGATCGGGGCGAACGGCGCGGGCAAGTCGACGTTCTTGAGGGTGCTGTCCGGTGCGATCGAGCCGGAGTCGGGCCAAGTGACCGTCAGTCCGGAGCTGCGCATCAGCACCTTGCGCCAGGACCACTTCGCCTACGACGAGATCGAAGCGCTGCGCACCGTGATCATGGGCCATCCGCGCCTGCATCAGGTGATGACCGAGAAAGACGCGCTGTACGCGAAGTCCGACTTCAGCGATGAAGACGGCCTGCGCGCCGCTGAGCTCGAAGCAGAGTTCTCCGACATGAACGGCTGGGACGCCGAGGCCAACGCCGGACAGCTGCTCGGTGCGCTCGGCATCGCCACCGATCGCCAAAGCCGCTTGGTGAAGGATCTCTCAGACGGCGAAAAAGTGCGCGTATTGCTCGCGCAAGCGCTCTTCGGCGACCCTGACATTCTGCTGCTCGACGAGCCCACCAACCACTTGGACATCGACTCGATCCTGTGGCTGGAAGAGTTCCTCTTCAACTTCAAGAACACTGTGATCGTGGTCTCGCACGATCGGCACTTCCTCGATCGTGTGTGCACGCACATCGCGGACGTCGACTATCAAAAGGTCACGCTGTTCTCCGGCAACTATTCGTTCTGGTACGAGACGAGCCAGCTCGCTCTGCGGCAGCGCCAAGAGTCGAACCGCAAAAAAGAAGATCAGATCAAAGAGCTCAAGACCTTCATCCAGCGCTTCAGCGCAAACGCCTCGAAGTCGCGCCAAGCGTCTTCGCGTAAGTCGCTCCTGGATAAGATCGAGCTCGACGACATCAAGCCGTCTTCACGCAAATACCCGTACATCATGGTCAAGCCCGATCGTGAGGTCGGCAAAGACGTGTTGTCCGTGGAGAACGTGTCGAAGACGATCGACGGCGAGGTGCTGTTCAAGGACCTGCGCTTCACCGTCACGCGCGGCGAGCGCATCGCGGTGGTGGGCGGCGACCGTGCAGTCAGCGCGTTTCTCGACATCCTCACTGGCAACATGGAACCTGACAGCGGCGAAGTGCGCTGGGGTCGCTCGGTCGACTGCGGTTACTTCCCGAAGGACAACACGCCGTTCTTCACCAGCAACTCAAGCATCGTCGACTGGCTGCGTCAGTACTCGAAAAACCAAGACGAGCAGTTCGTGCGCGGCTTCCTCGGTCGCATGCTGTTCAGCGGCGACGAAGCCAAGAAGCCCGTGAGCGTGCTGTCCGGTGGCGAGAAGGTGCGCTGCATGTTCTCGCGCCTGATGTTGCAAGGCCCGAATGTGCTCGTGCTCGACGGTCCAACCAATCACTTGGACCTGGAGTCGATCACCTCGCTGAACAACGGCCTACTCAAGTACGAGAGCCCGATGATCTTTGCGTCGCACGACGTGCAGCTCGTCTCGTCGCTGACGAACCGCGTGATCGAGCTCGGCCCGGACAAGTGGTTCGACCTCGGCATGACGTACGACCGGTACCTCGAGGACCCGGCCCGGTTGGCGCGCATGGGCAAGACAGCGCCCGGTCAGAGCGCTGCCTAGCTGCCTACTCGTTCCTGAAGGGTGCGGGGCCTAATCCCCGCTCATGATTCGGAAGTCGGCAAACTCTCCCGTGTAGCTCCGCCAGCGCGTGTCGACCTTATCGACCCTGGCGGTCGACGGCCCGTGCTGCGCCCAAGCGAGCAGGTCCTTGACCTGGTCCTCCTCGCCCTCAGCGATCAGCTCTACCGCGCCGTCCGTCCGATTTCGGACCCAGCCGGTCAACCCAAGCCGACGCGCCTCGCGCTGGGCGGATGCCCTAAAAAAGACATCCTGAACTCGACCTCGAACCACCAAATGAATTCGTTTTTGACCCATCCGACTTCCCGTAGGGGGCGGCAGTGTGCGGCGCAGCTGCGCCGTGCGCGCTGCTGCAGCCAAAAAGCCTTGTGTTTCCGGGATGTTCTTGGCGTGACCACGCGCCCGCCACTTGCAAGCTGACAGCTGCGGACCCAGGTTGAGTCAGAAGCTCAACCCGGCACTCCGCCGTCGGCCCGTAGGCGTTCAATCTCACACGCATCACCGAGAACATCGCCAACGGGTAGGGTAGCGCAGCACCGGCTGTCGAGCGACCTTTTCATCCGCTTGCAGTGCTTGCCAGGGTCGGCTAGCTTGCCGCCCCCACCAGTTCCTATTTACGGAGCAAAACGACAATGAAACCCGGCATCCACCCCGAATACCCTGAAATCACGGTCACCTGCGCCTGCGGCAACAGCTTCAAGACGCACTCGACCAAAGGCTCTTTCGCGGTCGACATCTGCTCAGAATGTCATCCGTTCTACACCGGCAAGCAGAAGCTGATGGATAGCGCGGGTCGTATCGAGCGCTTCACGAAGAAGTACGCGAAGCAAGCGCAGAAGTAAGCCGAGCGCCCTCTGCTGCTGGGACCCTCTGCTGCTGCCGCATCGTGCAGCCAGCACACTCAACAACTCTGCAGTTTGGGCACTGAATGCTCCCCGACGAAAAGCTGCAAGCGCTGCGCGCCCGCTTCAACGATCTGACTGACTTGTTATGTCAGCCTGAAGTGGCGTCGGACGGTGGCCGTTTCACCGCGCTCTCTCGTGAGCGCGGTGAGATGGAGCCGCTGATCACGGCGTACGAGCGCTATCTGAAGGTGCGGAAGCAGATCCAAGACGATCGCGAAGCGATGAAGGATCCGGATCTGCGCGACATGGTGCTCGAAGAGCTGCCGGGTCTCGAGGTCGAGCTCAGCCAAATCGAGGGCGAGCTAGAGGTGCTGTTGCTGCCGCGCGATCCGAATGACGCGCGCAACACGCTGTTGGAGATCCGGAGCGGCACAGGCGGTGAAGAAGCCGCGCTATTCGCTGCGGATCTGTTCCGTATGTACGGTCGCTACGCCGAGCGCCGGGGCTTCCGCATGGAGGTGCTTTCGAGCAGCCTCGCAGAGCACGGTGGTCTCAAAGAAATTATCGCGCTGGTCACTGGCGACCGCGTCTACTCCGAGCTGCGCTTCGAAGGCGGTGTTCATCGCGTGCAACGCGTGCCCGCGACTGAGGCACAAGGCCGCGTTCATACTTCGACGGCCACTGTCGCGGTGCTGCCCGAAGCCGAAGAGGTCGACGTGGTGCTGCGCGATGAGGATTTGCAGATCTCGATCGCAGCGTCTGGCGGGCCGGGCGGTCAGGGCGTCAACACCACGAACTCCGCGGTGCAGGTGCTTCACAAGCCAACCGGCATGATCGTGAAGTGTCAGGACGAGCGCTCGCAGATCAAGAACAAGGCGCGCGCGCTCAAGGTGCTCCGCTCGAGATTGCTCGAGCGTGAACAGCGCGCGCAACAAGAGGCTGTGGCCTCCGAACGTCGCGGCATGGTCGGTAGCGGCGAGCGCTCGGAGAAGATCCGGACGTACAACTATCCGCAAAATCGTGTGACTGACCACCGCATCGGGCTAACCCTGCATAAGCTGGATGCCATCATCGATGGTGACCTGACCGAGATGATCACCTCGTTGAAGAACGAGCATCAGGCGGCGCTGTTAGCGGCTCAAAGCCAACGCTAATGTGGGCTACGGCCCACCTGAGCTTGACGGAGAAGCGAATTACCCTATGTTAGCAGACAGACCCTTAGGATAGGGCTGAGGCTGCCAAGCCGGGCATTGGGTACCGAGGAAATGAGCGAAGTCCTGCCAGTAGAAGCCCCCGGTCTTACACGTTATTCCGAAGCGGATGTCCCTACGGAATACGGCACGTTCCGAATCGTGGTGTATCGGGAGAACTCGGATCCCAGTGGTGCGCTCGAGCATTGCGCGATCGTCAAAGGCGACGTGGGTGCCGCACAGAATTTGTTGATCCGCGTGCACAGCGAGTGTTTTACCGGCGAAGCGCTGCATTCATTGAAGTGCGACTGCCGCGAGCAGCTCGATCAAGCACTGCGCGTGATCAGCGAAGAAGGCCAGGGCGCCGTGCTCTATTTGCGCCAAGAAGGTCGCGGGATCGGCCTCGGCAATAAGATCCGTGCGTACGCGCTGCAGCAGCAGGGCGTCGACACTGTGGACGCGAATCTGCGGCTCGGGTTTGCTGCGGATGCGCGCAAGTACCACGTAGCGAGCGCGATGCTCGCTGATCTGAACGTGGTCTCGGTCAGGGTTCTGACGAACAACCCGGACAAGGTCGACGCGTTGCGTGCCGACGGCGTGCTCGTGAGTGGTCGCGTCGGGATGGACGTGATCCCTAACCAGCACAACCGCGGTTATCTCGACACCAAGCGCCAGCGCATGGGTCACTTGATCCGCGTGCGCTGACCCAGTCTGCTAAAGCTCAGCTCGCCGACAGCGCACGTTGACGTCACTGCAGATGTGGCCTTCGTATGCGCTGCGATCACGTCAGTGACCGAGACGGTTACGGTTGCGTGATCTAGTTAGTGGAGCGTGGGCGAGCCGTCTGGTTCGCTCGATGTGGACAACGCCATGTGCAGGTGCGCGAGCTGTGAAGTGACCGCGCGGATGCGTTGCTCGACGTCGAGCATTTCGAGCAAGTCCTGCCGCGCGGCGGGATCGAGCACGAACTGATCGGCGATGCGATCGCTCAACAAGCTCGGCGTGTCGTCGTGGTCCGCTTGCATCGCGAAGCCCGGCAGTGCTCGCTTCACCAGCGTGGCGACGCGCGTCGCGAGCGACAAAAGCGCGCTGAGATCGCTGTCCTTGACCCCGCCTGCCGGCGCACGTTCATGCAGCACGGTCGCGGCGGCGCGCCGATAGCGCAGACCACCCGGCGCAAGCTCCTCCAGCTGCACGCGCGCGACCGCTTCGAGCACGATGTCGTACGTCCCGTCTGCGTTGCGAACATGCGTCGCGATGCGGCCCACACCCGCGACCGGATAGATCGCAGGGCGCGCATCGTACTCGGTTTCCCAGCCCGGCATGAGCTGCGCGACGGCGATCAAGTGGTCGTTGCCTACGAGCGTGTCCGCGAGCATGTCGCGGTAACGTGCCTCGAAGATGTGCAGCGGCAGCGACGTGCCGGGAAATAGAACCAGCTTCGGCAACGGAAAGACGGGCACTTCCAACTTGCCTTGGAACAGGCCGTTCATGGTCGAGCCTCCGACCCTTGAGCTAACGCGAAGAACTCGCGGCGCAAGTCAGCGTTGTCACGCAGTACGCCGCTCGTGGCGGCCGTGACCACCTTCGCGTGCGTCGGACGCTTGCCGCGCGCAGTGAGGCACGCTGGTTGAAGCTCGGCGATGCAACCTGCGCCGCGCGCGCCGAGGTCGTCGACCAGCGACTGCGCGATCTGTTCGCACAGCGCCTCCTGCAGGATCAACCGGCGCGACCAGGCCTGCGCCAGACGTTCGAGCGCACCGAAGCCCACGATCCGGCCGGCTGGCAAATATCCGAGGTGCACGACACCCGTCGCAGGCAACAAGTGGTGCGGGCACATGCACGTGATCGATAGGCCTTTGACCACGATCAGGTCGCCGCCCGTGCTCGCGATGCTGTCGCGCAAGAGCGCCGCAGGATCGGCCGCATAGCCGCACAAAAACTCTTCGTGGAATGCGCGCGCTACGAGCCGGCCGGTGTTGCGCAGCTGGGGGTCGCTGTCAGGCGGATGGCCTAGGGCCGTGAGAAACGCCTCGATCGCGCTGGCCGCGGCTTGAAGGTCTACTTGCGAACTGGGCTCGGACCCTTCGTGATGCGCGTTCCCAGCGGCCTTCAGTTGTTTTTCCAAAGCAGCTCTGTCGTACGCGACGAATCATGCTCCGTCACGTCGCAATCAGAGCAGCCTGCCGGGAATTGAGGCTCGCGGCAATCATGGCAGCTACGAATCGTTTCGATGGTCTTGCTCAGCTCAGAGCGCAGTCGGGCGAGCGTATCGATGCGCTCTTGCAGCTCTTGAATGCAGCGACCGAGCACATCGGCCATCTGACAAGCGGCACGCTCAGGTGTCGCGCAAGCGCGCTTGAGGCCGAGCAGCATCTTGATGTCGTGAAGCGAGAGGCCTGCCTCACGCAGATCACTGATCATCTGTAACTTACGCAATTCGGAGCGGTCGAACTTTCGGTGGCAGCCGTCTTCCCGAGCCTGTGAGCTGATCAGCCCCTCCTGCTCGTAGAAACGCACGGTGCGCAGCGTCGTCTTGCTCAGACGCGCCATGTCGCCCGTGGTGAGGCCATCCCCCTCATCGGGGCAACCGTCTTCACCGCTTTTGTCTTGCTCGTCGGTCACCGCGTCACCGAATTACCCAGGTGTGTCGTTCCTGAAAACATAGGGAGTCGCCTTTCCTAGCGTCAAGCGCACAACCGCCATGTTCTCCGCCCGATAGGCTTTCAAAGACCCGGAATCTTAGCCCTGCTCTTGGCATGTTCAGTAACCCGTCTAAAATGGGTACCCTCGTCCTTGACGAATGTAGGGGGGAGTGGTCCCAAAAGGTTGCGGCTGCTACGGATTTCTCTGTATTTCTCGAAAGGCGCGCTTCATGACGTCCATCAAGCCACCCGCTGCCGGGCCCTCTGGTCCTCACGCTCTGCCTGAACGTGCCGACGCCACTGGCGGTTCCCTCCCAACAGATCGCACTCAGTCTAGCTCGTTTCAGCAGTCCTTGGCGGAGGCAAATCAAGCTCAGCAAGTGAGCGGGCCCACGGCCACAGGCGCCGATTCTGTCGGAGCGCTCGCGCGTGCCGTGGAGAGTGGCTCCATCTCGCTCGACCAAGCGGTCGAACGGCTGGTCGATCAAACGCTGGAGCGTGCCGGCAAGCACCTCACCGGTCCGCAACGCGCCGAGCTCACAGAGCTTCTGCGCGCCGCGCTGGAGAACGACCCAACGCTCGCTGGGCTGCGCGGCTGACGCAGCGCGAGACGGCCGCGCGCAGGGAGCGCCGCGCGGAAGTCTCGTGCTGACGGCAGCGTGCTAATGGCGACCGCGTGGCGTGCGCGCCGCGACCTCGCGACGGAGGGTCGCGGAGGCTGCCAGAGCCGCGCAGGGTCGCGGCGTTCGAGCGAGCCGCCCCCGCGGGCCGGCCGCCTGGCCGCACGCCAAGGAATGCCGCTCAGAGCGGCAGCCGAGCCTGGCGTTGCAGCCAACAGCGGCAGCGGAAGTCGAACGTGCCGTCGCGCAGACCACGTGATGTGTCCTGTCAAACAGTTAACTGAGCGAGCCGCGGCCGAGCTCGCCGGAGGCTGCTCGGTAGACGTCGCGGCTGAAGCGACGCGGCTGCTGCGCGTGCTGCGTCTCCAACCCGATCAGCACGGAGACCACAAGCTCCAGCGTCTCTAGGCGCATGGTGAACGTGTAGTAGTCCTCTTCGCTCACCGACTCGCTGTCAGAGAGCGCGACTTCGACCGGCGGACGTGCTTCGTCGAGGATCTGGAAGTGTGCGCCGAAGCCTTCGGCGTCTTCTTCCATCAGCACCTCTTGGGCGACACCGAGTGGGTTGAAGTGCAGGAAAAAAGCCTCGAATTCCAGGCGGTAGCCCGAGTGTTCCTCACCGGGCGTGTGCCAGCGTACGCCCTCGCTATCGAGGCTGCGTCGCACAACCTCCCCGAAGTACGCGCCGAGTGGTGGTGTCAGCAGATCCCGCACCTCCTCAGTCGCCGGCTTGGCTTTCGTGCGTACGTAGTGGTCGAGAATCGGCAAGGTTTCCGGAGTGAAGTCGAGCTCGATTCCAAGCGCCTCCTTCACGAACACCCGACACGCCTCTGCCCATTCTCGGATCTGCGTGGGCACCGCTGCGTCTACTTCTGCCATACAGCGCTTTGGAGCAGGAAAATCGTTATGATGCAAGTGTTCCAGTGGGCGGGTGGGTGACGGATCTCGGCGCGCTTCGGCTATGGAAAAACCTGAAACCGCTAACTCGCACGAGGCCATTCCGATCCAGGAATCAGAGCCACCCTACGCGGGAACATGCGGGCAAACGCGCTTCGAGTTCGTGCACTTGCTTGCACCGGATGGCTCTTCCGCGAGTGTGTCGTTGTGCCGCGCGGTCAATGTGCAAACGCATCCGGAGCTGCGTGAACGGACACTTGCCGGCACGCTGCACAGGCTCGAAGACGGTCGCGAGCTAGCGGTTTCGTACGTGTACCACGACCCGGAGGCGCGCAAGTTCGCCTTGGTCTTGCCGACGGTGCTCGCACACGCCGAGCTGAGCGAGCGCGCGCGGCTGTTGAGCGAGCTGGCGCGCGACACGCCCTATCCAATCCCACTGTATGTCAAAGCGATTACAGTCGTCATTGGACAGGCGGCCTTTGCCGCATACATCGGCGAAGCACTGACCGAGGAAGCCGAGGCCGAGCCAGACACGGACGCGCCAGAAGACCGCGCGACCAGCGTGGAGGTGAGCGATCAGGAGCTGGCCGAGCGAGAGCAGAGCCTGAGCGCGCGTGAGCAAGCGCTGGCTGAGCAGGAGCTGTCCCTTGCGCGCATGTCCGAGACGGTGAGCGCTCGCGAGCACGCGCTCTCGCGCTTGAACGAGCAGCTTGCGACGACGCGGCGCTCGATCGAGCTGCGCGAGCAGGCTTTGGCAGGGCGCGGGCGCTTCAGTCAGCCAGATGTCGCGAACTCGGCCATGCAAGAGGATCAGGGGGAGCTGAGCGCCGTGGCGGGGATGCACTCGCGCAGCCATCCGCCTCCGCTGCCTGCGTCCTACCGGCGCACGCGGCCCCCACCTTTGCCTGCGCGCGGGCTCTCGTTGCCGCCCATGGCTGCGCCCGGCAGCAGCTTGCCGCACGCGCCTCCGCCGTTGCCGCAACACGGTCCAGCGCGTGAGCCCGAGGTGGCGTCGCCGGCGTATTTTGCAGGGCAGCGCACGGGACAGCTGGCGGTGCGCCTGGTCGCGGACGAGCTGTGGTTGTTCGTGCATGTCGACGAGGCGGATGCCGAAAACATGCGCCACGGACTCGAGCTGTTTCTGCAGTACGTGGAGGTCGAGGCGTATCCAGTGCTGATCGTGTCGTTGCTCGCGTCTGCGGCGGACAGCGTGCCGATGCGGCTCACGCTCGATGGTTACTCCGAGGCGGACCAGCGCGTGCTCGAGCACTTGAGCCGATCGTTTCGCGCGCGCGTGGCCCTCTATGTTCGGCGTCGCTACACGGAGACGCTGACTGTCGCCGCGCTGCGTGAAGGTGTGGCGCAGGCCATCAGCGATCGCTTGAGCGACCTGCCCAAAGAGCCGCCGCCGATCGGCGCGACCGATGCGCTACTGCGCGTGCAGCACGCGCCGCCACCGCTCACCAACGACGATCTGCCGTTTGGGCCTGCGCGCCGCGAAGCTTCTACGACCGCGAGCGTGCGCGCGTCGGTCGCACAGCTCGCGGCTTGGCTCGCACCGGAGAAGCTGCGTGAAGCGACCATGCTCTACTGTATGCCGCGCAATGTGATCGAGGCCACGATGCGGCGTGTGTTGCGGGCGGCTGTGGCTTTTGGCGTGGCGCTTCCGGATGCGCTGGTCGAGCGCGCGGTGGAGCAGCGCGTAGCGCGCGATGCGGCGAGCTTGTTGCGCGCCCAGCTGCATTCGTTTCAGCAGCGCGTGGCGCAGGGCACCCATGACATGAGCGCGGAAGCCACGCGCAAGAACTGGGAACGGCTGTTTGCCCAGGCGGCCACCCACGAAGTCGAGGTCGAACCGTCGCTGCGCGAATGGAGCAGCGCACAAGCGAATGCGCCTCGACCAGCGCCCGATCCAGCGCACAGTCGGCGCGACCTGCACGAGCTCACGCACAAAGAGCTGCTGACACGCTTGGAACAAGCGCAGGAACGCGTTGCGGTGATCGAAGAGCTCTGTCTGCGCGGCCAACCTGTGAACCTCGCGCCGGCCCTCGGCGCGCTGCCGAAGGTCGAACGAGAGCAGCTGCCCGCGGCGATGGCCCACCTGCTGCTCATGGGCGAGCTCGCGGGCGACGGCTTGATCGCCATGCTCGATGCACCCCAGCCGGAGCTGCGGCAGCTCGCTGCGCTCGCGCTCGGTAAGCTGCGGCTCAAGCGTGCGCTGCCGCGCCTGATCACGCTGTTGCAGCACGACGACGCGGGCATTCAGGCGGAAGTTGCCCGGGCGATTGGTGAATACGGCTCTGCCGCGGCTCGGCCGCTCGCAGAGGCGGCTATCCTCGGGCCACACCCTGACCGGCTGGCGGGTGCGCTCGCGCACGTCGCGAATCGCGGCGGCGCTCTGGCGGTGGAAAAGCTCGAGAATGCCCCCGAGCCGACGGTGGCGCAGCTGGCGCGCAAAGCGATGGCGAGCCGTTCGCGCATAGAGTGGGAGGACCTGGCTGTACGTCAGCAGCGCACGCTGGAAGAAGCCGACTCAACGACTTTGCTCTCACAAGCCTTCTATGCAGCCGTCCCGAAAGTCGCTATCTAGGGACATGGCTGACTGGTCTAATCAACGCGCGCGCCCGGGCGACAGCGGTGGCGGCCCCTACAGCACCGGCCTCCGCTGGCCCGGTCGAGGCAATTACGCCGAAAGCAGCGTAACGATGGACACTTCAAGCGAGCAGACCTATACCATGTGGTCTAATAGGCTATGCGTCTAGGCATCTTCAGCGACGTACACGCCAACCTCGAGGCCATGTATGCAGTCATCGAAGCGTACAAGTCCGAGCGGATCGACCGTTATTACTGTCTAGGTGATGTAGTCGGGTACGGGGCGAATCCCAACGAGTGCACCAACATCGTGCGCGAGGTTGCGGAGCTCACCATCCTCGGCAATCACGATGCAGCGGTCGCTGGGCGCATGGATTACTCGTATTACTACGAGGCTGCGCGGCACGCGCTCGATGCGCACGCGCAGAGCCTGACGCCAGAGAACATGTCTTGGCTACGCGGGCTGCCGTACAAGCACCGCGTTCCCGATGCGAACGTGTTGCTATGTCACGGGTCGCCGGTGCGGATCGAAGAGTTCGAGTACATCTTCGCGCCCGAGCAGGCGCGCGAGTGTTTGCCGATCCTCGATCAGCTCGCGGACATCACGTTCATCGGGCACAGCCATCTCTGCAAAGTGTTCGCGCTGAAGCCTGGTGAAGTGCGTGAGCTACCTGCGCGCGACTTCCAGCTGCAGCCTGGTTTCAAGTACATCGTGAGCGTCGGCTCGGTGGGCCAGCCTCGCGACTACGATAACCGCGCGAGCTTTACGGTATTCGACACGTCGACATTGACGTTCGAGTTCAAGCGCATCGAGTACGACATCGATACGGCCGCTTCGAAGATCTTCGCTGCCAAGCTGGAGCGGAACTTCGGTCACCGGTTGTTCATCGGCGTTTGACCGCTATCGCGGCGCCTGTTCAATGCCCGAGCACAACCACGGGGTGGGTGAGCAGGGCTACGGGCAGTGCCGAGCTCGTCTTCTTGCAGTTCTCTGAGCTAGCGCATTGCGTCCGGTACTAGACCGGCGAGCGGTGGAGCGCCGTCCGCCCATGTGTCGAATGGGGGAGACTGCATTTCTCCGCTTCGGCAGATTTGAGCGCTGCAGAAGCGTTGCACATACTCGGTAAGCTGTGCTCGCTCGGCTTTGCTGCCCGCTACGCCGACGCACTTCAGGTGCTCGGCGAAGGGCGCGAGTAGCGCTTCGAGCTCAGCGTAGTCGCCGCAGGCGTAGATGCTGATCTGGCGGCCGCCGGGGCTAGGGCGGAGCGGGGCTGCTTCGAAGCTTACGGCGTGCGTGGGGTGCGCGTACAGCTCGCCGCGGACGGCTGCCGTGGCTTGCCATTGCATGCGTTCGGCTTGCTCTTGCAGGGTCGGCTCGGCCGCAGGTAGCAGGTGCGCCAAGGCGGGTAGAGCGCTTGCCGCTAGTAGCTGCGCGAATGCTTGGGGATCGACGGCACCGCCAGGCTCCACGAGCACGAAGTGTGGCGAGAGACAGCCGTGCTGATCGTACGCGGAGATGTCGAGCGCGACGCGCTCTGCTGTGCGCGCGGCTTGCTCTTCGGAGCTCAGCGCACTTCTCGCCACGTAGGCTGCAGAAAGTCCATGCCCGTGCGCGATGACGCGCGGTATTCTAACGCTCGACGTCGCGGTGCCGCTGTTAGCTGCAAGCTCTGGAGCCGTGCCGCGTGCGTGCGTTTTCGGTTGGATGAGCTCCGCACGCGCGTCCGTGAGCGCTCCGCCTGTGGGTGAGTCGGCGTTGCCGCTCGCAGCGGCCACGGTTGCGTACGTTTGCCCGGAGAGCGGGCCGTATTCTGCGGTCGCTCCTTCTGCAGGCAAGGGGCCGCAGAGCCCGGCGCGCGCACAAGCACTGTCAGCTCTTCGTGCGGCGCTCACCAGTCGCAGCTCTTCGACGGTCTCGTCTGAGCCGTATATCGAGAGTGCGTCGACGCCGGTGCACAGCGCATGCGTCGCTTCTGTGTCGGCGCGTGAAAACTGTACCAACGCGAGGCGAGCACCGATCTCAGGATCGGCTAGCGTCAACGCAGCGTGAAACGCTCGGGCGTAGGCGCCTTCGCGACTTGCCGTTTTGGCGATGACGCATGCGCCCGCTAGCAGCGGAAGTGCGAGGCCGCGCACGGCTGCAACGAAGACGTTGCCCGCGAGCACCACGCCGATCACTTCAAGTGGCGCGTCCGCCGGGACTACGCGAGCTATCTCCGCGAGTGGGGCGTGCCGCATGCTCGACAGGCTGGTTAAGAGCCCCCATTCGATCATCGGCATCGACAGACCGGTCTCTTCCTGCAGCTGCCGTCGCAGGTCGAGCGCGACCGGCTCACGCGCGTCGGACAGAAGCAGCGCCGTCTTTTGGAGCGCAGCTGTCAGCGGCGCCGAAACGTCGCCGCTGTTGGCTGCAGAGCTGCGCAGCGTTGCGATCGCGGCTCGTACTTCTTCTGCGCGCGAGGTCTCAGGCGCCGGCATGCGAACGATTGTCGAGCCACTCTTCGATCTGAAGCGAGCAACCACGAGCGACGGCGCCCGCTGCACGACCCAAAAGACGTATGCCACCCTCGCAGCGCTGCGCGAGATCGCTCGTCTGCACCGAGCACACACTGCCCGTGTTCGCGAGATCGTCGATACGCAAGAGGCCGGTGGCGTCACCTTCGACTGGCTCGAGCGTCGTCGGATCGACGGGCTCAGCGCGCACCCAACCGGGCACCCAGAGCGGCCGCTCGATGCTATGCGCCGGGTCGAGCAACACTGCCTCGTACATCTGCGAGCTCAGCTCGGTCATGCCGTACTCTTGAACGATATGATCGATAGGCACGCCGTAGCGCGCGTGCAAGAGCGCCAGCATGCTCTCCGGCTCGATCGTGCGCGAGCGACCTTTGAAACCACCGGTCTGCATGATGCGGCTGCCACGTGGCAGTTGAAAACGCACAGAGCTCAGCGCATCTTCGGCATGCACGAACGCAAACGAAGTTCCGAGCAGCGCGATCGGCTCACGGCGCGCTTCCGCGGCGCGCAGCGTGTCCATCAGCACGCCCAACCGCAGCTCGCCATCGCGCCAGGCGTACACACTGTGCTCGGTGCCGAACCAGTCTACGAAACGCGACAGCATGTACGACAGCGATGAATCAGGCGCTTCATGCTCACTCGGCGCGAGAATGCATAAACGATGACGGCCCGCTTCCGGAAACAAGGCGTGACCCGCAGCACTGCGCGCCGCGCGATCGTACAAGCTCAGATCGCTAAAGGCGTGCTCCCCGCGCGCGCGCCCGGTCGTGCCCGACGTTCGGAAGCAGCGCACATCCGCGTGCAATGGGTGATTCGCCACGCGCGCGAAGCGAAACACGTCGGTCGGCAGCGCCGGCAAACCAAACACCTTGGGCCGACGCTTTTCACTCGTCAGATAGCGCTTGTAAGGCTCGACACTCTGCGACTGCTCGAGGCTCAGCTCGGCGATCAACGCATCGCGGGTAGCGTCGTCTTTCGCGCCGTGGGCGCAGCGATCGATGAAGCGCGCGATGCGAGTCGCGAGTAAGTCAGAAGTCATGCAGTTACCTGAGTGCTTTCCGTAAAGGCAGTCACAAAACCTAGCAGTTGCTCAGAACTGATGCTGAGAGGAGGCGTGAGCGAGACCACGCGAGCATCCGCGCCCGCGGGCACCGTGATGTAGCCGCGCTTCAAAAGCGCGCGCATGCATGCGAGCGACCGCTGCGGCGAGTCCATCTCGATGCCGACCAACAGCCCACGGCCGCGAATCGCCTTCACTTCGGGGCGTGCCAAGAGCGGCTGGAGCGCATCGCATAACGTTTGCCCTAACACACGCGCGCGTTCTGGCAACCGCTCGTCGTCGAGAACCTCGAGCGTCGCGAGCGCAGCAGCCGCCGCAACTGGATGGCCAAAAAACGTGCCCGTGTGCAGCGCTGCGCCGGAGCTCTCGCCCCAAGCTGCCATCACTTCCTCACGACCTATGCACGCGCTGACTGGCATTCCGCCGCCCAAACCTTTGCCGACACACACCAGATCAGGCCTCACCGAGCTGTGCTCGAATGCGAACATGCTGCCTGTGCGGCCCATCCCGGTCATGATCTCGTCCACCACTAACAGGGCGTCGTGTTGGTGGCACAACGCCTGTAAATCGCTCAAAAATCGTACCGGCGGAATGATGATTCCGCCTCGACCCAAGATCGGCTCGACCAACACAGCGCCTGGCTTGCTGTTTGCATCGCCGCTGAAAGCAGCATCGACCGCGGCGAGCACGTCCGGTAGCTGATCCGTGTGCTCTGGGTAAGGAGCGAAGCGCACGTGCGGATTGAGCTGTGCTGCGAACGGTTCGCGAAAACTCGCGTCGAAGCCACAAGCGGCGAGCGGACCGTGCGATAGGCCGTGGTAACTCCCGTGAAATGCCACGACACCTGGCCGGCCTGTGTAAAGCAGCGCGGTCTTCAGCGCAGCTTCGATCGCATCCGAGCCTGAAAGCCCGAGCATCACGCGCGTCGGTCCGGGCACGAGCCGTGCTAAGCGCGCAAGCAGCGCGATCTTCACGTCGGCGGGCTGCATATCACCGAGCGCGTGCATGAGCCGCTCACTCTGCTCGGCGATCGCGCGTGTCACCCGCGGATGCGCATGCCCGACCATCGCTGCGCCGAAACCCGCGCTCAGATCGACAAACACATTGCCGTCGGCGTCCTCGACATTCGCGCCGCGCGCGCGGGCCCACACGATCGGGTCCTCGGGAGCACCGAGACGCTCTTGCCGGCGAGCTCGGCGCAGCGTCAGTGCGGGGCATTCCGTCTGCGAAAGCTGCTCCACCCAGGCCACCGAGCGCGGCCCTGGCACGGGCCCAATAAGTCGCGGTAAAGACGTCCCAAGCTCCATCACGTGGGCGTCTTGACGCAAAATCGCGGGCGGGGCAACTGCGTTAGCGGGTAGCCGTCGTCCAAGGATAGAAAGCGCGCCCGTTGCGACGCGCATTTTTCACCTGGTCCTGATTGTTGAGCAGCAGCACCTGAAGGGTCACGGACTGTCTCTCACCGACATCCAGAATCACATCCGTGATGTCAGCGACGCGATTTAGAAACGATGGGTCGACACGCACCCCAATCAGAGGCACATCCGATTCATCCACCAGAACGCAGGCCCACTCCACTTCAGGAAAGCCGCGAAGCTCGGAAGACAGCGCCTCGAGCGCGCTGTCCGACACCGATGCCTGCAATCCGCGCTGCGTATTCGCGCGATTCGGACGCTCGGCCAAGGTGGGCTCGTCATCGCGAGCGCGTCGCTTCATGTCGGGCGGCTTGTTGTCGTTTGCGGGCCGCGCGTCGCTGAACGGAGCCGCGATTCCGGGCGTGCTCGGCGTCTTTGATTTGGCCGCTTCAGGGACCGGAGGAGGGGTGCGACGCAGCTCGCCTGCAGCTCTTGGCGGCGCAGTCTGCGGAGCAGGGGTTGGCGCCTTGGGTGTGTGAATTGGCGTCGTGTACGAGTGCGGACTCGGTACGAAGCTCGCCTGCGGATGCGTTTGACCTTGTGTTGCTGCAGCTCGTGGCGGCGGCGCTGCGGTCGGGCGCTCGTCCTTCTGCTGCGGCGGGACTGTCGACGCTGTTTCGGCGGCTTGTGGTGGGTACGCTGATGGCGGCGGTGGTGACGCGGAGATCGTGCGACGTCTTGGCAGCACGGATCGGGCAGAGTTGTCTGCTAGCGGCGGCGGTGGCTCTGGATCTGTTGCTTCGCGACGCACCGACGGTGGCGTTTGAATCGGCACGGCGCCTGAGCGCTGACGTGGCGTGGCTTCTTGCGGCGCTTGGTGCTGACTCGGTTGTTGAATCGGAACTGCGCCGGATTGCAGACGCGGGGATACCTGCACGTCGTGGATCGGTGGCCCGAGGGGAAGATTCGGAGGCACCGAAGATGGGTGCTTCGGTGCCATCTGGTCGGATGGCGGCACGGATGAAGATTCGCGTGGGCGTGCGGGATCCGGTGCTCGAGAAGGTTGCCCGCGTGTTGCAGCTCGCAGCGGCGTCGGATCCGAACGTGGGCGGCTTGGTTGCGAGCTTTGCGCGTAGACGGGTGGGCGCGATGAGCCTGCGATGCCAGCTGCGTGTGCGTATTGGCCTGGTTCAGAGCGGTGCCGCGGCGGTTGCGGATCTTGTGCAGGGGTGGGCTCTGCGCGATGGCGTGGCGCTTGATGGCTTTGTGATGACGCAGCCTGCGTGTGCTGGCTAGGCTCCGAGCGCTGACGCGGAGGTTGCGGACTCTGCGTAGGCTCGGAGGCTTGTGGCGAAGCCTGTCGGTACTGACCGGCCTCGGAGCGATGCCGCGGTGGTTGCGAGCTCTGCGGCGCGGCTGCCGGCGCGTGCACAGAGCCTTGCGTCGAAACACCGTGTCGGTACTGGCCGGGCTCTGAGCGATGACGCGGCGCTGCAGCGTCTTGCTGCTCACCCGGCTGCGGGGGCTGCGTCGAGGCAGCGCTGTGCTGGTTTGACTCGGCGCGATGCCGCGGCGACTGCGATGCGGCTGCCGGCGCGTGCTCAAAGCCTTGTGTCGAATGCCGGTACTGACTGGGCTCGGAGCGATGACGCGGCGGTTGAGGGCTTTGCGAGGCAGAACCGTGCGCCGGTTCGGCCCGGTGTTGTGCACCGTGAGATGAAGCAGCGCCTTGCTGCGGAATCTCTGTTGGCTCTACTTGCTCCGAGCGATCGCGCGGAGACTGCGGACTTTGTGATGTCTGCGCGTGTTCGGATAGATCGCGTGGGTTTCGTGTCGACTCCGCCTGACCGTACTGCGCGGGCTCCGATTGGTGGCGCGGCGACTGCGGATGTTGCGAGCTCGACGCTTGCAGGTACTGGCCGGACTGCGCGACGCTTCGTGCACCAGCGGCTTGAGGCTGTGGTGCCGTCGCCGCGGGAGGCGGCAACGACGCTGCTGTGATCTGCTGTCGCAATGCGGAGGCTGCCGAAAGTGCCGCCGCCTTGGGTGCTGCAGCTGACGGCGGCGCATTGCGCGAAGTGGTCTGCTGCGCTTCCTTCTGCAACAGCAGCGACTCAAACTCCTCCCGAGCAAACTCCACGTTGTGCTCGAAGCCCACATCCACCACCACAAAGTTCACCTGCCGAGTCAGCGCATAACGAAACGCCTCCCGCGCCGACATCTCGCGAAAGCGAATCGACCCATTCGGCTCACGCCAACTGAACCGGTCCGCCCCCAGCTCCAAAGTATCGAGCCCGGTAAACAGCGGAAGCGCGGTCTCCCCCTGCGAGTTCGTCAGCGTGCGCGGAGCCTCATTGGGGCTCGGCCAAGTCGCGGCAAAAATCGGACGCTGCCAGATCGCCAACAACGCATCGGCGCGAGCTTGCTCCTGCTCGCTTGCCTCTGCCAGCGCGAGCCGAAACGCGATAATCGCGGGGTCGACCTTAAACTCGCCCATCGCGCCACCAGTCTAGCGCAGCACCGTCGACCCCAGCGCCGGGGTCCCCCTGATCAACAAGCCTTTACGGCGCCAAGACCCGACCCTACCGCCGCCAAACACCCGAGCCCACACATGACCCGCCACCCAGCTCCACCAGGCAAACAGAGCCCGCCAACCCCCCGACAACACAAAGAACGCGAAGCTTGACACCAACCTCGCAGCAGGTATTGTCCGCGGCCGGGTTTCAAACCCACATGCCCAGATAGCTCAGTCGGTAGAGCAGAGGATTGAAAATCCTCGTGTCGGCAGTTCGATTCTGTCTCTGGGCACTACGTTTACCGGGAAATCAGCGCGTTCGAGCTGTCCGATGTGTTGCACTGGACGCTCCGCGCTGCGGGTGCGCTACAGTCGCCGACCCGCTCGGCGAGCATGCGGCCGAGTGATTCGATGGGCATGCGGCCGTAGACGCGTTCGGCCATGCGGCTGTCGGTGTGGTGGCCCAGCGCGACGGCGATCAGGTGTGGCTCGGTGCCGTGTTGGCGGAGCCACGTTGCGTAGGTTCGGCGTAGATCGTTCGGTGACACGGGCGGGAATGCGAAGCGCGCTTGCAGTGCTGCTTGCTGCGACTTGGTGAGCGCAGCGAACGTTTGCTTTGTCGCGGCGAGGTGTGCGTTCAGCGCGGCTTTGGCAGCACGGGCGCATGCCTCGTTGAGATCTCAGCGCGTGTTGGCCCACGGGCGGAAGAGTAGGCCGCCGATGCCCTCGGCGTAGCGCTCGACGTGCGTAAGAAGATCGAACGACGCGCCGACGATCGGGACCGCGCGATCGGCACCTTCGGTCTTCGTGCCGCGCAGGTGGACGATCTCGCGTCGCCAGTCGATGTCGATGCGCTGGCGCGGTCGGACTCGCTCCAGCGCGCGCCGGTCGCGAGGATGAACGCAACGCGCGGCGCGATCAGGCGTGAGCTCGGCGAGTAGGCGCTGCGCTTCATCGCCGTTCAGAAAGCGGACTCGCGGTTTGTATCCGCTCGAGAATCCGTCAGGCATCATCGCGCCGATGTCGCATTTAAAGTCGCCGCGTCGCTTCGCGACCTTCAGCGTGCCGCGCAGCGCGACGAGCTCCTTCTGGATCGTGTGACGCGCTGCGCCTTCTTTGAGCCGCGTCTCGATGAAGCTGTCGACGGCGCGCGCATCAGACGCGCGCGAGACGTGTTTCGGCACCGAGCAATCGCAGCAGATGGCCGACCTTCACGCGGTAGCTGTTCAGCGTGCCCTCGGCGCGCCCTTTGTTCGTGCGATCAGCGAGGAAGCGCTCGAACGCTTCGCTCAGTACCTCGGTCGAGTTCAGGTGCAGCACCCGTATCGATCCCCTGACCGTTCGCGGAACTCAACGGCCTCGCCAATAACCGGGTTTCCGATGCAGATGCGCGACTGCGATCACGCGCACGCTGCTCGTGCCGATCGCGTACAGGATGCCGTACGGAAACCGATCAAGCAGGAGACGCCGCAGTTCGCCATCGGCAACTGGATACGTGACCGGGCTTTCGCCGATCCGTTCGATCGCAGACTCGAACGCTGCCGCGGCACGCTCACTGCGTTCGCGGTACCAGAGAACAGCCGCGCGGGCTTCCTCCTCCGCACGCGGATCGAGCTCGACAGGAAGTGCCATGGTCACGCGCTATCGGGCGAAGATGCGGGCGCGTGCTTCGGCCCACGGCACCGTGTTTACTTCGCCGCGCTCGATCTCCGCGAGCCTGCGCTTGGCCTCCTCGATCCACGCGCGCTCCACCTCGCTGGCAGGCTCGTCGCCGACGCTGTCCAGCAACCGGAGCGCGAGCTCGGCACGGTCTTGTGCAGGCAGCTGGAGGGCCTCGTCCAGCAGGCGTAGGGCGTTCGACGACATGCGCTGAGTGTGCCACGGAGCGCGAAGCGCTGCACCGGGCGTCCGACAGGGCCGCATGTCCCCCGGCGCTCGCTGCTACATATGCGCCACAGCGCCTCGTTTCCAACCGGAGGATGTTCATGATTCCAGGTGCTTATGCCCCTCGGCGACGGGCTTGAAATCCTCGTGTCGGCAGTTCGATTCTGTCTCTGGTCACAAATGACCCTGATTTTCGCGGGGTTTTTGCGTTTGTGGACTGCGCGAGCTGTCCGCCGAGTCCTTCGAATCAAGGCGTTTTCGCGCTGTCTGTTGCAAATGCGCTGCAGTCGCTCTGGCCGATCGCCGCGGCGAGACGACGCTCCAGGTCGTCGATCGGCATGCGGCCGTAGACGCGCTCGACCATGCGCGTGTCGGCGTGGCCCATCACGGTGCGATCAGATCCGGGGCCGCGCCCGCTTGGCGCAACCAGGTCGCGCAGGTGCGCCGAAGATCGTTGGGGGTGCACGGCTCGATGCCAGCGCGGTCGCACGCTTGTGCGAGGTCGCGAACGCCGTTCCCGTAGAACGTCGCGTACCAAGTCCGTGCACCGCCGCGCCTGAAAAGTCTCATGCCGCACCGTCCTTTCTACCACTGCCGACTAGCACGTCCCAGCAGTCCGGCCGGACACGGGGACTTTGCAACACCGACTTGGTGGAGAGTGAAGACCGAGGGTGAAGGTCGTCGACCTGGTCGCGCTGGCTGCGGAGCCGAAGCGTGAGCGGATTGTTGCCCCAAATTTCCGAGCACGCCGTCGCTAGCTGCGCGTCAGCGATGAGCCGCGTGGCGTCTTCGCACCACGCTTCCTTCGCATCCCGGCTCGTTAGCATGTCATCTGCTGTCTGCTGTCTGCTGTCTGCTGTCAGCCGCCCCTGTTGCCTACAGCTTCCGTCTTCGACGCGGCACGGGTGCACGCGCTCTGTCTGCCGAGAGCTGCTGTGCCATTTTGCGTGCGCCGCTCGTGTTCCTCAGCGAGGTGCAGCGCCGCTGCCGGCTGCGACTGAATGGCTCCGGACGGTGCTCGTGGCGATGCTTGCGTGTGTATGTCAGATATGGCATACTCGAAGTCGCTGTCACTCAACGACAAGCCGCTTGTCATCTTGAACGGAGAAATCAAGACTCCTCCAATGTCTGAAGCTTCGAGACTTGAAGTGGGTTACCTCCTGCGGTGACTCCAAAAAGGGGCAGTCTTATCTCTCCCGCACTCGCGGCCGATGCCTTCAATCGGCCTGCCGGTCTACGAACTGCGCATTCAGGACCCTGCGACGCGTTCCACGTGGCGAATCGTGTACCGCGCTGACCCGATGGAGATCTTGGTCGTAGATGTGTTCGCGAAGAAGACACGAGCGACGCCCAAGCAGGTGATCGCTCAATGCAAGCAGCGCCTGCGTGCTTGGGATCAGGAAGAGTAGGAGCTCACGATGGACGCGAAGAAGAGACGAAAGCTGAAGAAGTTAGGTGGCCGCGTGACCACCGTGGCGGAGTTCCTCGGCCTCCATGAGGCTGAGGAGGCGATCATCGAGCTGCGCTTGGAGCTGTCTGCCGCGGTGAAGAAGCGGCGCACAGCTGCAAGTATTACCCAGGCGGCGCTCGCCAAGGCGATCGGCTCCAGTCAGGCGCGCGTCGCGAAGATGGAAGGCGGCGACCCGCAGGCAAGCATCGAGTCGCTTGTCCGCGCTCTGGCCGTGCTTGGGGCGAAGCCTCGTCTCAAGGTGGCGTGACCAGTCACGCGGTATGCCTGGTTCGCGGCCGCACTACCGCAAGTCCGGCCGTCTGTTGCACCCGCGCTGCAGGCTTTGTGTCCGGACACGCATTGCTGTCGTCGCCGCTTGTGCCGCCGTCGCGGCGCGTCTTCTCGAGCACTGAGGGTGCACTGATCGATCTGCGCGCGGCAGTGGGGTGCGTGTGTTGACGCTAGCTCGAGCGGACGCACTGGTGTTGGCGATTGCAGTTGTGGTTGCAGGCGCGCTTGCTGGTTGCGGTAGTGCCGGGTCTGGTCGGCAGATGTTAGAGAGTGGGCGTTTGCAGGGGGTAGATGTTGGAGCGCGGCCGCGGGTTCGGACGCCGTGTGTTGTTCATTACGGGGAGGGGCACGTCACAACGCGTCAGGCGCGTGGGCCTGGTGGTTTGCGCGAGCCGGAGACTCGGTCGACTGCTTGCTATGTGAGTGCTGAGTGTATTGCCCATCATGGTGTGGCGACTGACGGGGATGCGTTTGCTGAGATCGAGTGCGTAGGAATGCGGTGTGTTTGCCGCATTGAGTTTCTGGAGCCGCGGCCGTCCAAGGTGGAGTTTGGTTTTGAGGCTGAGTCGATGTGCGAGCCTGATGAGCGCGCCGATAGGTTGCTGAGGGAGCGCTGCATAGGGCAGTCCGCGCGCTGACTTTGGGAATGTTCACGCGGTGGCCGTCGTTTGTCCTTCTGCGGGCGCGCGATGGGGGTGAGTTTGGACTGTGAGATTGTCTATGGGGATTTGTTGGAGCAGCCGGTTGATGTGATTGTTAATGCTTGGAATCGAAATGTGATTCCTTGGTGGTTGTTGTTGCCTCAGGGAGTTTCTGGGGCGATCAAGAGGCGCGGTGGGACGGGGCCTTTTCGAGAGCTTGCTGAGCTGGGGGCTATTCCGCTTGGTGGGGCTGTGGTTACTTCGTCTGGCTCGTTGCCATTTACTGCCATTATTCATGTGGCTGGGATCGATTTGTGGTGGCGCGCTTCGGAGTGGTCGATCTGTGAGTCTGTCAGGAGTGCGATTGCAGTCGCCACCGCGCGTGAATACGAGCGGCTAGCGTTTCCTGTGATCGGTGCTGGATCTGGTGGGTTCGATGAGGAGCGTGCTTTGTCGTTGATCGTGCGTACATTGCGCGAGTTGCCTGAGACTTGTCGCGTTACTGTGGTTCGGTATCGCGCGTCAGAGGAACCGCGTGGGGGTGATGAGGTGCAGCTGGGCTTGCCCCGATTTTTTGGACAGGTTTACTAAGCTACCTGCGCTGCAGCACATAGTTGCAGCTTCTCGTTGGGCGTGACGTAGTCGAGAGTCGAGTGCAACCGATGGCGGTTGTAG
>Ga0209082_1000128_pt1 | contig 41552 bp, 45 predicted proteins | sample ColdCreekSource_FD_184127 | JGI IMG/M metagenome (GOLD analysis project Ga0209082, IMG submission 184127) | Groundwater microbial communities from Cold Creek, Nevada to study Microbial Dark Matter (Phase II) - Cold Creek Source (SPAdes) (version 3) | ecosystem: Environmental > Aquatic > Deep... | reverse complement strand
AACATTCAGGTACTTTAGCATAAGATATGACGCGCGATAAAACTTTGACCGCTAAACCTAGTCACGGCTCTCATCCCGACGCTCGTGCTATCGCACAGAGCGCGGGGCTTCCCGCCGTGGAGCTAAAAATTTTAAGCTTTATTTTAATTTATATTAAGGCTTATCTAGTTATTTTTACTGATTAATTTGTGACACAAATCATCCATAAGACTGCGATTACCCTTGGCTTTGGCTTCCTGGTCGCTTTTTTTTAGATCGCTACAGCCCAATTGAAGCTATTTTGTCTTTTGTTGCTCAAAACTCTGGGAAACTGTGCTAAAGTTCCTGCTTTTCCCCTACAGAAGCGATTAAGATGTTCTAATTGTGGAGAGTATTTCTTAGCAAAAGTTTTGAATCAAGATCGCAGAGGATATGACAGATCATCTCAATGGACAAAGTAAGACTTTCAATAATCTTGTTGCCATTGCCAATCAATTTAAACCAGATGGGCAAATTGTAGACATTCAGCAATATGGTAGTGGTAATATTAATAACACTTTTCTAGTTACCCTCGATATTGCCACAGAACCGCTGTTTATTCTTCAACGCCTCAACACCAAAGTATTTTGTCAGCCAAAATTGGTGATGAGCAATATCTGTATCTTCTCTGATTATGTTGGTCAAAAACTAAACCAAGCAACGATTGTAGACAATCGCCGCTGGGAAGTTCCCCGCGTCTTACTAACCCAAGACGATCAAAACCATTGGCTCGAAAATGATGGCTCTTTTTGGCGTGCGATGAGTTTTATTGCTAATTCTCAGTCTTTTGACACAATCCAAGATCCCAAACATGGACAAGAGATCGGTTATGGATTGGGTATGTTTCATCATTTAATTAGTGACTTGCCTGTTGAGCAACTAGCCGATACGTTAGCAGGATTTCATATTACACCAAACTACTTACAACACTACGATCGCATTTTAACTACAATTGATGCTCATCAATCTCCTGAAGTGAATTACTGTTTGAAACTTATCAGCGATCGCTCGAATTTAGCCCACGTCCTAGAAAATGCGAAAGCCGAAGGCAAGCTAAAGATGCGGACGATTCACGGCGATCCCAAGATTAATAATATTATGATTGATCGCCTGAGCGGACAGGCTGTAGCGATGATTGACTTAGATACAGTCAAGCCTGGTTTAATTCATTATGATATCGGCGACTGTCTGCGCTCTGGCTGCAATCCTCTGGGCGAAGAAACGGCTGAATGGGAACAGGTAAGCTTTGAACCAGAACTGGCCCAGGCTATCTTACAAGGCTATCTTGCTGTTGCTCAAGATTTTCTGACTGAAAATGATTACGACTATATCTATGACTCGATTCGTCTACTGACTTTCGAGTTAGGGCTAAGATTTTTTACTGATTATTTGGAAGGCAATGTTTACTTTAAAGCGAGTGATGCTGAACACAATCTTGCTAGAGCCTTAGTTCAATTTAAACTGATGGAAAGTATCGAATCTCAATCAGTGGCAATTGGTAAGATTATTCAGGATCTCAGATGAGTGAGTCTAATTTTTCTCTGCAACCATTTTCTGCTGATGTTTCTCTCCCTGATCTAGAAATTACGGGCAAGATTACGCGCGATCGCCAGATACTACAAATCCACTATTTGCTTGCGGGAGACTTGTCGGCGATCGCTTTTTTGCCCCTAACCGCAACACCAACCAGACAACACAATCTTTGGGAAAATACTTGTTTCGAGTTCTTTCTGGGGATGAGAAATTCTACCAAGTATTGGGAATTTAATCTTTCACCAAGCGGGGACTGGAATGTTTATCACTTCACAGACTATCGCCAGGGAATGGAAGAAGAAACGGCGATTAGTTCATTGCCTTTTAATCTAGAAATGCGATCGCATTCTGGGCAACTTGAGCTAAAATTTGAGTTAAACAGTATTATCCCACCCGAACAAGATTTAGATATTGGTATTACTACTGTGATCAAGACTAAAAATAATGAGGTGACTTATTGGGCATTAACCCATCCAAGCATGGAAGCAGATTTTCACCAAAGAGATAGTTTTATTAAAAAGCTATAAGCCTTAAGCTATTGAATCTTAATGTCTAAATGGACGATAAATTTCTTCTGTCTGCTTATAAGCATCTATATTCTAATATTCTAATGATCAAAGTTGCGATCGCGAGTTTTATTCTGCTATCTTGGGAGCATAAAATTTTGATCTAATAACTTTTTTATGGAAAAACTGCCTAAAACGAGTAGTCTAGAAAACTCTGATTTAAGTTCAATTCAAGAACCTATAACTACGGCATCATTTCAGGTAAAGGAAATTATTGAACGAGTTCTGAAATTAGAAAAGGATAAACTATATTTAAAAACACCCAGGAATATTAATGAGGATGTTTTAAATATTATTAAAGAAGTTGTTCAATGAAATTAATTTATCTGCAACTGTGCAACTTTAGACAGTTTTATGGCAAAACACCTGTAATTAGGTTTGCCAGTGGAAAAAAAAACACGACTGTTATTTATGGCAATAATGGTGCGGGGAAAACAACAATACTCAATGCTTTTACTTGGGTCTTATATGAAAAGTTTACGGCGGCTTTTGCTTCTCCTGAATTATTAGTTAATCAACGAGCAATTACCGAAGTAAATAATAATAAAGCGGTTGAATGTTGGGTGGAACTGCAATTTGAACGCGATCGCAAACTATACCAACTCAAACGCAAATGTTACGCCAGCAGTAGAAATCAAGATAACTGCATTCAATACAGTCAGGCAAAACTATTTATGTTAGTCGCTGCTGACGACGGACGTTGGTATCCTCCTCTTGAACCACCAGAAGATATTATTGAAAGCATTTTACCAGCTAGTTTGCATCAATATTTTTTCTTTGATGGAGAAAGAATTGATAGTTTTTTTCGGGCAAGTAAAGATAATAATATTGCCGAAGATACAAAAGAATTGTTAGGAGTTAAAGTTTTAGATCGGGCAATCGAACACTTAAAGAAAGCTAAAAAAAGCCTGCAAGAAGAATTGCAAGAATTGGGCGATACCGAAACTAAGAAGCTACTGCAAGAGCAGATTGAATCAGAACAAGAATGCGATCGCATAGAGCAGAGAATATCTGAAATTGTTAGGGAAATAAAACAGTTAGAAAAACAAAAACGCACTTTTTCAAGTCAATTGTTAAATTCGAGTGGTGCGGATCAAGTACAAAAGTTAAAAAGTAAATTAATTAAGCAACAAAAATCCATTAAGCATAATCTTATTCAAGCTAAAATCAACTTAAAGAAACTATTATCTCAGACTAGTCATATTATCTTTCTCCCATCAATAAACGCTAAGTTTTTAACTTTAGTTCAAGACTTACGCGATCGCGGTCAATTATCGAGCGGACTTAAACAGGAATTTATTCAACAATTACTAGATCAACAACGTTGTCTTTGTGGCGAACAACTAACTCCAGAAACAAGCGCTTATAAAAATGTTCGTTCTTGGTTAGAAAAAGTAGAGATCAAAGATATAGAAGAATCGGCAATTCGTTTAGAAACACAGACTAATAATCTTGAACATCAATCAGCAGAATTTTGGCAACAAATAGATCAACAACAAACTCATATAAACCATCAATATTTAGAACTCAATCACCTCGAATCAGAACTAGAAAAAATCAATAAACAGTTAAGAAACTATCCAGACAGGGATATTCAAAAAATCCAGCAAAATATTGAAACAACAGAAGAAAAAATCCAAGCTTTAACTTTAGAACAAGGAGCAAATAAACAACAAAAAAGCGATCGCGCCGAGCAAATTATTAAACTTACTCAAAAAATTAATCAACACAAACTGACCGAAAATAAACAAACAATAGCCAAAAATCGTCTTCAAGCAACTGAAGAATCTATAGCCAGAATAATTGAAGTTAGAACTCGTTTAGAACAAGAATTTCGTCTAGCTCTAGAACAAAAAGTACAGGCAATATTTAGCTTTATTTCTTTTACTCCCTACACTCCTAAACTCAGCACAAATTATGAACTAACTTTAGTTGAAAATACCTCTGGTGTCGAAGTACCAGTTGCCGCTTCTACAGGCGAAAATCAAATTTTAAGTCTATCTTTTATTGGCGGTATCATCGATCGCGTTAGAGAATGGAGTCAACGCAATACTCTCATGGGGCCCGATAGCAGTACCTTTCCTATAGTTATGGATTCTCCTTTTGGTAGTTTAGATCGAATCTATCGGCGACAGGTAGCCAAAGCCATTCCTGAACTAGCTAATCAGCTGATAATTTTAGCGACTAAAACCCAATGGAGAGGAGAAGTAGAGGCAGAAACAGCCGATCACATCGGGCAAGAATATGTGCTAGTCTATTACTCGCCAAAGTTAGATTGTGAGCAAGATTGGCTAGAATTGGACGCGTTAGATTATCCTTTAGTTAAACACAGTTGTAATAATTTTAAATATACTGAGATCGCGATCATTAACCGTCATTAATTATTAGTCATGTTTTTCAAAATATAGCTAACCGAAACTAACCACTTAAAAGTTCTTTAAAAGTTCCAATGAGACGACTCACCAAAAAAGCTATAGGAGAAAATTATAGATGCTCTTATTAGATTACACACAAGTTCAATATTGTCAGGTGAAGGGGCCAAATAAAACACTATCTGGGCTAATATACAATGGCAATACTTTTATCAAAGCAAAGTCTTTTGCCAAAGAAGAGTTAGAAGCAGCGATCAAAGAATGTCGCGAAGAATACTTAGATCATCCAGAGCGAACAAATATACCGACATTACTAATAAAAGAAAAAGATAGTGTCGGTATCTGGATGCAAGATAATCGCTATAAGCTCGATGGCACAGCAGTAGCTACTCCAGCAGATCAAGTTATCGAGTCCAAATCAAATTTAGATACGAGCCGTATTAGTATCCGACAATTAGCATTACAAATGCGGTCACCAGAAAGCGGCTTAGAAATTAAAACTCGCCGCTACAAAATAAAATTATATCAGCGTTGTTTTCTAGGTAATGAAGCTATAGATTGGATTGTTAAACAGTCAAAAGTTTCTCGCTCTGATGCTTTAGTGATCGGACAAAAAATGATCGATAAAAAAATTTTTCATCATCTTGTCGATGAACACGGATTCAAAGATGAGCCGTTATTTTATCGTTTTTATGAAGACGAAGGTAAAAGCATTTGGACAGACAAATTAGTGTAACAAGATTTAGACTACGGGCTTTCCTGCGTCCAGCACTAACGTTATCAATACTTTTGTCCCCCATTGCCCGAACGCGATCGCTCGGTTTGCTAACGGTATATTCTCCAGTCTTAAAGCCTGTAAAACCTTTATTCCCAGCTAAGGTTAATTTACCCGACTGCTGTACTGGGGCAAGAACATTCATCCCGACTGCGGTGATGCTGGGTAGTTCGCAGTAACAACCTTGTAAATTAACAGTTGTTCCTGTCCCTCTAAATTGCTCTAATAGTTCGGTTGCCATCTCGTAACGGAAAGCATCAATTTTTAAGGCAATAACTAACTTAAATTAGCTTGAAAAACACAAAATCGTTAAACTTAATTTAAAAACTCAATCCAAGAAAAGTCTCAAAAGCTATTGAGTGAGTTAGTTTTAGATTTCTGGAGATGTCTATTGACAGACTACTATGGCTAAGTTTAAAGAAGTTCTCAAGTCTTAGATCGCACTTCAGCTCTTGAATACAGAGCCAAAGTGCGATCGGGAAAATTTTATCAGAACAGTACAAAAAGTAATAATATCAATTTAGTTGCGACTCAAACTCCAAAAACACGAATTTTTTAGGTTGCTAATTCATCACCACTCGGCTCAAGAGAAGTGTTGTTGGCTGAATTGAAGTCGAGTAAAGTACCATCTGCTGCCGAAAACTTTCCTACCCAAGCATCAAAAGAGCCAGTGACGAATCCACTGTTGTTCGCCTTGAGGACTATATTTGCTGAGAATAACATCATTACCAATTCCTGCATTAGCCCCCGCTAATTCGCCATTGGTTCGTGCTAACCAGTAAACATTTCCTTCTGCGTCAGTGTCTACACCGTAACCATTCTCGTTAGAAGTAGTGCCAATTTGTTCAACCCACTCTTGATTACCTGCGTTGTCATAACTGCTAAGAAAAGCATCGAGACTACCAAAATCGCCATCTCCCAAAGCACCAGTAGTATATCCTGTTGATAAGATAGGAGCAGAAGGGTCGTTGCCATTGGCAACACTAAAAGATAAATCAATACCATTAGTGCCAAACTGTTCGACTTCCGTTCTAACTGGCGATTCTGCCGCACCATCCAGAAATTTAAAATAGTCAGTATCGAGACTTAACCCCTCGACTGTGTTGATACTACCGATCAGTTCATCATTGGTTTCACCTTTGAGATAGATTGCCGTTCCTGTTTCTCCTGTTCCCAGTTCGGACAAGTTCACCAAAGTATAGTCTTCGGCACTACCATAAAGTTCAATTACATCTTCCTCGGGATTGAAATCAAGAATCATTGCCACACTATCGTCGCCAGTAGTGCTGTCATCACCGTCGTCATAGTATGGGTTGCTGCGATCGCCCAAAATAAAGCGATCGCTTTGACTACCACCACTGAATAGATCGGTATCTTCTTGACCTGGAAGCGCTTCTTGTGGATCGACTGCTAAAAGCACATCATTTCCTTCACGACCCAGAATAATATCAAGTCCCGTACCGCCAAATTGAAAGGCATCACTTCCAGGAGTACCAGCTACGGTTAAATCGTTAATATATGCGATGAGAGTATCCAGAGTTTCATCTGGGATGTCGAGAGCATTTGTATCTACCATTTCCTCGACTACCTGATCTTCTTCTTCAGGTATTTCGCTATCATCCAGAGCTTGGACCATTGCTTCTGTTGCATCGGTCGGAGTTAAAGAAGACTCGTCTACTAATAAGTCAACAGTAAGGTCTTCAACAACTTCTGGTAGTTCGACAAGATTATTGTTTTCAATGAAATCTTCATTCATGACTTTTGCCTAATAAATTTAATTACTGTTTGCATTATGAAAATATCATGCTTTTCTTGGTCTTTTTTGCTTCTTTTGATTGAATATTAGTCACTTTTATATAGCGGTTTTTATACTTATGAGGTACAGTCGTGGCTGAAATATTAGTAGTTATGGAAGTCTTCAATGAAGCCATACTCAATCGACTTTCGACAGAAAATTATCGAAGTCTATGAAAATGAAGATATCTCAATTAGAAAACTGGCTCAACGTTTTCGAGTAACGAAAAGCTTTATTCAAAAATTACTTAAACAATATCGAGAAACAGGAAATATTAACCCTCAACCTCAAGGTGGAAGTCCTGCCACAAAACTTAACTCAAAGCAATTAATAACTGTGGTCGAAATAATTGAAGCTAATAATGGTGCTACTCTTGCTGAACTTTGTAGCTTACTAGAAGAAAAAAAACAAATCAGAGTCAGTCGATCAACAATGGGGAGACTCACTCAACAATTAAACTATAGTGCCAAAGATAGGTAAGTAGTTGTACTAAATCCGATTGATACAGTATACGTTTGAAGTTGACGCGGAGATACGGGGACGGGGAGACGCGGAGAGTTATGAAATCTCCCAATACATAACATTTGCGAACAGGATTTAGTATTAGACAAAATTAAATTCATAGTTGAAGGCAGGGAACGAGGAACAGTGAAGGGGAAACAGAAATACAATTTGTGTGAAAATTAGTAATTGGTTTATTCATTGCTGTTACTGTACCTCATGAGTCTGAGAATTGATATAGCTTATGGTTAAAAATAGCAACGAATTTGTTATTTTTTCATGACAATAACCAGCTAATTGTAAACAAATTTTAAATGTATGGACGGCCAGGGCGAACGCATCTAAATTGAGTCAAAAAAAATTTGACTGGGTAAGAATCTGCTTGAGTTGTCTTGAACCAACGCATCTTGCCAGTTTCGGAACTTTTGACTCGGTTGACCATCAAGGGAATTGCCCAAGGGAGCTGACCTGTTTCTTCTCTTGGAGGCAGAGCTGTCAAGACTGAATAAGAATGCCCGATATTGATCGGTTTATTCCCTAGTTAAAGCTTTGATACAACTTGTCTCGAAATTGTTGGCTAGATCTGATCCGAAAAGGCAAAGTTCTCCAGAGTTCCCAAATCTGAGTTAAGTTTTGCCCCCCAGCCATCAAAAGACCCTTGGTTAAAAGCCCCTAAAGAACTATCAGTAACGCCAGTAACGTATACACTGCCAAGAAGAGGATCGACAGCAATACTTTTAGCCTGTTCTGTCCCTGAAGTGCCAAACTGTTCGATGAATTGTAGTTTGCCATCATTATTGTGTTTGGCTATCCAAATATCATAAATTCCAGAATTGTTTCCTCCTAAATCTCCTACAGTCCATCCTGTAGAATAAGCATTCCCCTCATTATCAACGGCTACGTCATAAGCTTCATCATATTGAGTAGTTCCGAACTGAGTAAACCACTCTCGGTTACCATCACTATCGTATTTAGTTACCCAAGAGTCATCGGTTTGGGAATTTCTGGATTCTTTGATCGTATATCCTGAGAGATAAACATCACCCTCATTATCAACATCGATGCCAAAAGTGCGATTGATTAGTTCTGTGCCAAACTGTTCAATCCAGATCTGATTACCATCGCTGTCATATTTAGCTACCCAAACATCAGCAACTTCTGCGTTTTTGGTTGCTCCTAAATCGCCTTCGGTATATCCTGCTACATAGAAATTAGCTTGATTATCGGTGACAATATCAGTAATCCAGTCAAAATTAGCACTCCCAAACTGTATATTCCAAATTTGGTTGCCGTCACTATCGTATTTGGTAACTATGGGATCGTAAGCACCAGCATTATCCTCTTCGTTGTAAATCAAGTAAAAACCACAAGACAGAAAGATGAGAGGGAATTGTTTCGTAAGGTGAGCGAACTAAATAAATAAATTTAGCATCAGGAAAAGCTTTTAGTATTGTTTTAATTCGATGTACTGACTGTAGGGTTTGTAAGATTACCTGCTGTTTTCCCGTATAGTAGATTTGGCGTTGTAGACAGCCTTTGAAAAAATTAATTGAATTACGGCGGCGTGATGGTAATTGGAGATCATGAAAGCGAAATTCAGGATATTCTTGATCGTCAAAGCCTAAAGGCGATCTCGCCCAGACAAATTGAGTATCGAGCTTGTGAAAAAATAACAGCTCTTCTTCTTCGACTTTATCTAAAGAAACTCCATGTCCAACTTGGTCTGGTATGAGGGATGACTTATTTTTTTTAATTAGGTACTCAACAATTGGTTTGACCAAGACACGAGCCGCGAGGGAAGGAAACAGAATGTGCCAAGTTTGAAAGGCGACAAATTCATCTGTCTGTGTCAATAGCTGATGGAGAAAAGTATTACCACTGCGGGGATGTCCGATAATAAAGATGGGATTTTTAACCTGAATTTTGCGAAACTGAGGAAAAAAGATGCGGTCTAAAAATAATGTAAAGTGAGTAAAAGCGATAAACATCGGCATAAATAATGCCCAACGCCAAAAAATAGCCCCAAAACCAAAAGTTTTCCAGGCTGAGACGACAATTCGATAATAAACTTGCAACATATTTCTTCATTTGTGATTAGTTAGTGGTAGTTAATTGATAATTATTTGTCGCCAATCGCTCCTTGACGGCTAAAGGATCGTCGCCGATTAAGCAAGACTGTAATTGCTTTAGTGTGGTATTGAGTTCCTGGCGATCGCAAATTCCGAAAACATAGCGGTCTGGACGAATGATTACGATCTCTTTTTGCTGTTTTGTTAACCAGTCGATAATTTGATTGCTGGTATCTTCAACCAGTTCCAATTCACCAGCTAACTTTGTTGGGCAAGGGACTGAACTGGCAGGAACAACATAAATAAACTTGGTGGATAATCCCAGTAAAAAAGCTTGAGATTCAGGGGTAATGAAATCGAGCCAATCGATATTAATTCCTAAAATTGCAAAACTATTTCCCAAGATGTGATCAAGTAAGACTAACTGTCCAGTATTGTTAAGCACCTGGGGTTGAATGAACATTTGTCCTGCTACTGACTGCTTGTCTTCTACAGAATTAGCTAAAATACCGTGTCTTAGTGGAGGCATATCCGACCCCACGTTTTGAAATTTGGTTTTAGCTGTAAACCTTTGTATCACAAGCATCACCATATTTCGTACCAAAGCAACCAACCGATTGCGGGTTTTAAAGATTTTGAATGCCCGTGTCGCCAGTTTAATGATCTCTCGAACGTGGGGCAAACGTTCGCTCTGGTAGCTATCTAAAAGCCGATCTGGTGCTAGACTTCTTAAAACTAAATCCAGTTTCCAGCCAAGATTTTGGGCATCTCGGATACCAGAACACATACCTTGTCCTAAAATGGGGGGCATTTGGTGTGCTGCATCTCCGACAATAAAAATGCGATCGTTACGCCATTGAAGCGCGATTAAGGAATGGAAATGATAAACTACAGCGCGGATAATATTAAGCTTATCGGGGTCTATCCAATAGTTAGAGAGTAATTCTCGTACTTTTGCTGGTCGTTCCATTTCTTCTTTAGTTTCATTTTGGGCGAGAACGAATTCCCAACGTCGATGATTGTTAGTAGAATGAACGAATACTCCTGGTCGTCTAGTATCGCAAAGCTGCTGCACTTTACTGGGTAAATCTACCTTGGCGGTTAACAGGGTATCTACTACAAGTTGTCGCTGGTGAAAGCCATAATCATGAAGCTCGATGCCAGCAAGCTGGCGGGTTATACTGCGCCCCCCATCACAACCCAAAACATATTTTGCCTGTACTCGATAGGTGCGATCGCTTTGAGTATCTTTAACGGCAATAGTTACGCTTTTTTGGTCTTGAATAATCGATTCAACTGCATGACCCAAATTTACTTTTACACAGTTAAAACGTTCTACTCCTTCTCGTAGCTTAGTTTCTAAATCTGGTTGATAGAAAACATAGTTGGGGGAAAAGCCATAAGTCAGGCAAGTTTTACTTAATTCAATCTCAAACAATACTTGATGAGACTGATTTAAAAACTCAACTCCATCTACAGGAGTGGCAACTGGATCAATCTCGTGATGCAGCCCAATCTGTTGAAATATCCGCATAATTTCATGATTAAAACCGATCGCTCGTGGCAAATGATAGACATCTAATTCTTGCTCGAACACGGCGGTTTTAATACCATATATTCCTAAGTAATTAGCAGCAATTACTCCTACGGGACCGTATCCGACAATAACCACATCAAAAGTTAAGTCGTTCATTTTCTTTAAATTACAATTTGCTCTAGGCAGTTACATTTGATTGGGAATTATCGAAATCATACGCTTCAAAAACAAAGTCAAAATCTTGAGCTATTTGTGCTTTGCTCAAACCAAACTGTTGTAAATTTATGATTTTATGTTGGCGTTTGTATTGTTTTTCGGCTTGTTCTTTAATTGCTTGTTGTAATATTTGGCTGGGTTTAATCGCGGTAAAATCAACTATTTGCTTAAAACTAGTTTCTAAATCAGAACAAAGTGATTGATAGCATAAAGTCATGAGATTTTCTGAAGGTATTTCTTTTTGTTTGCGTAATTCATAAAAATAACGATAGAGTTCAATATCATATTGATACCTGCGATAAAAATAGCGTTGTAGTTTTTCTGGAGAAATATTATCTAATCTATCCTGATTTTTAAAAATGTTATATTCTAGCGTCAGATGGGAAGGTATAGTGTCATGGGGAGAGCGAACTAGATAAATAAACTTAGCGTCGGGAAATATTTCTAATAAGGTCTTAATCCGACAGGTAGAAAAATGAATATGAGCAATAATTTGGGATTTTTTAGTGTAATAAATCTGCCGTTTTAAGCAATCTTCAAAAAACTTCACTGAGCCATAGCGACGAGAATCTGGCTGTCGGTCATAAAGGCGTAGTTCTGGATACTCGCGATCGTCAAATCCTAAAGGAGAAAGCAATAATAAAAATTGGGTGTCGAGCTTGTGAATAAATAAAAATTCGTCATGCTCTATTCGATCTATATACAAACCATGACCGCTTTCTTCGGGCATAATTTGAGTAAGATTATGGCAAATTAAAAAATTAATAATTGGTTTAATTACAACTCGCGCTGTTAGAGAAGGAAAAAATATCTCCCAAGTTTTGAACGAAATAAATTCTTCGGTTTGAGTTAATAAACTGTGTAAAAAACTAGTGCCGCTTCGAGGATTGCCGATAATAAATATTGGACTTTTAACTTCAGCCTTAAGGTATTGAGAAAAAAATAATCGATCTAACAAAAGAGTCAGACGAGTAAAAAATAGAAAAAGCGGTAAAAATAGTAGCCAACGCCAAAAAATTAGTCCGAGTCCAAAGTTTTTCCATGCTGAAATTAGAATTCGATAATAAATTTTGAGCATAATTTTGGTACTAGATTATTAACAGTTTACGAATAGAGTTATACAGGGTTTAGCTTGTATAACTCTATTTAATTTTATTGAAGTTTTTGATTACAAGAGCCTAGAAGTCTCTAACTAGAATTTTATTAGCTATTTAACGAAGACTATTTCTGAACTAGCTTTTCAACAGAACTATTTCCATTGGAAGAATCACTGGGAACTACCCAAAGATCTAGATAATTAACATCACTAACTAGACTAGTTGATTGAGCTTGATTGCTCTTGCCATTTTGCAAAAGTTCTGCCGATTTAGGAATCTGTAACGGTGGTTCCGAACAAAATTCTTGATGAGTATCCCAACCAGGTATGCCCAACTTTCTCCAAATCTTGCCAATTACGATTAAAAACATACTAAATAACCAGGTGCTGTAGAGTGCCCAATGAAATTTATCAAAATGTCCAGTTCCCCAGGCATTTACCCTACGTAAAATAGGATTGTTCCAATGGTTACTGTACTTGCCCGATAGTTTAATGTAAGTTTCCATCGCAACTCGATTTTTGAGCATCTTGTACAATAAACTCATCGTCGTAAACACATGGAATTGATATTTTTTGCTCCACTGTTCATATTGCTTAAAAGGTTTTATCTCTCGATCACCCTGCAAAAACATAGAGATCGCATCGGCTGCTTTTTCTGCTGAGTGAAAAGCGATATGTACCCCAGACGAGTAAAGTGGATCGACGAAGAAATTAGCATCTCCGACCAAAATCCAACCATTTCCCGCAGCCTGTTTTGAGCTATAGGGCAAGCCTCGTAACATCCGAATTTTAGAAGATTGTTCGGCATTCTCGAATCGTTCTCGGATAAACTTATACCGATTGATATAAGTAAACAGAATTTCCTCTGGACTCTTTTGACTCCACCAATTGGTTTCTGGCTCATTCATTACCACTCCGACACTCATAGTATCTGAATGAAGTGGAATAAACCAAAACCAACCATTTTCAATAAAGTAGCCATTGAAATAACCTTGGCGGATACCTCGATCGCGAGTAACATGCTTAAAGTGACCAAACACGGCTGAAGTTTTGATTTGTGGGTGCGGAACTAGTAGTTTTTGACTTCTAGAAATCAAGGCGTGTCGTCCAGAGCAATCAGCCACACATTCAACTTGGGTAACATATTCCATCCCATCTTTGTTTCGCCAACGAATACCAGTTGCTTGCTCTCCTTCCCAAAGGACTTCTTTTACGGCTGCTTCCTCGCAAACATTAACCCCCTGTTGTCGAGCGTGATTGAGCAGAAACAAATCGAATTCGCTGCGTTCTACTTGATAAGCATAGGGACGCTCTTGTAGCTTTTGCCGAGGAATATTGTTAAAAAAATTGATACTGTATTCATAGTCAGATTTACGAGGATCGAGTCCAATACGGAACTCGCCAGCATATTTAAATGTATGACCAAGATGTTGCATTGATTCGGCAATCCCCAGCTTTTCCCAGATTCGCTGAGTTGTTGGCAAGAGAGACTCTCCGACATGAAAGCGAGGAAACTTTTCTCGTTCGAGAAGTAATACTCGATATCCTTGTCGAACCAAAAGGGTGGATAGAGTCGAGCCGGCAGGGCCTCCCCCGATAACAACAATGTCATAATGGTTGTGATTCATGAAATTAATCCTCAATCTTGAAACTAAATTTGATTAAGCAGGAATTAAAATGATTAAGCTTACTGAGAGCTGCTAGCATTTCTAATGAATTTTGTAAGAGATAGGAAACGAGGTTTGTTAGCAAAAACAGCAGCATAGTTAGTGTTTTCGTTCACCCGCCTGTTCTTCAGCCGGAATTCGCTGACTCATCAACCAAGCATTACCCAGAGAAAAAGCAAATGCCGTCAGATAAGCACTGTGAATTAAAGGCAGAAAAGCAATTTCTAAAATTACCCCCAGCCAGTTGGGATGTCTGAGATAGCGATAAACACCCGATTTCACCACAGGTAGGTTAGGCACGGTCATAATTGGTAGCGTCCACCGCCATGTCAACGCCTGCATCGAGAGATAGCGTAAGACTTGCCCAGTGATAGTTGCAGCTAAAGCAACACTAGCTAACGCGGGAATAAAAGGACGGTGAAAATACCAAACCTCGGCAATCATTGCTACCCACCAGCTTACTTGCAGCACTTTAACCACACTTAGTAAGTTATCTCCGTGTTCTTTTCCCCCTCTTCGGCAGATTTCTGCGGCATGGCGATCGCTCAAATGTACTTCCAAAAGTCGCTGTAAGATGACAGCTACTATAATTCCGATAAAGAAATATTTAGTTAGCATCGTAAATAAGCTTGCTCCTTACATAACATAAGTGTTTACCACTGCAATAAAATTGCTTCTTGCGAAAAACCGGGACCCATCGCCAGCAGCAAGCCATAAGAACCTGCGGGGGGCTGTTCTGCTGCTAAAACCTGGTCGAGGATATAAAGTACGGTTGGCGAGGATATATTGCCAATTTCAGCTAAGGCATCCCAGCTTCCTTGCAATAACTGCTGATCAAGTCCAAATTCTTCCTGAACTGCCGTAATAATTTTTGGTCCTCCAGGGTGAATCATCCAGCGAGAGATCTTATCGGGGGAAAGATTATGAGCCTCAAGTAAGGGATCGATGGTTTTGTGAAGAGCCACTCTGACATAATCGGCTACTTCTGGTCGCAGAATATTGCGTGTGCCAGTATCCACCAAATCCATCCCCATTAGATGCACCGTATTGGGTAGAGTAATTGAGCGACTGTCAACGATACGAGGTTGACCTGGTTGAGCCAGGGAATGATCTTCTCCCACCATTAACACTGCTGCCGAACCATCTCCAAACAGAGCCGCAGTCACAATGGTCATAATGATATCGCTGTATACCTGAGGCTGTTCGGGTAATTGCTTAATCATGCGGGTTAGATCTCTTTGTAGTGAACCTTGCCACAGTCCCGAAGAAGGTTCCATCGCGAACAACACGGATGATTGATTGGGATGTCCCTTTAAATAGTCCGCAACGCGAGCTAGACCAAACGCTCCACCCATACAGCCCACGCCTGTCAATGCCATACGTTTGATATCGGGAGCAAAGGGAATGCGGTTGAGTGAGCGGGCATCTAGTCCGGGGGTAGCAGCAATTAGAGTAGTGGCCGTAAGTTGAGAGATATCTTGAGGATCAACTGCCGCTTTGTCTAGTAACTTAATAACGGTGGTTTCAATGACGTTGAGACATTTAGTAATCGCTGCGTTGGCTACTTCCGCCACTCCAGGGGGATCGTAAAAAGAATCGAGGGGAAAAGTAAAATAGCGTCCTTTGATTTTTACATTGGCAAAAAAGCGATCGATTGTTTCGAGATCGAACTCTAGATCCATCACTAAAAAATACTTTTTTAAGGCTGCTGCCAGAACTTCTTGAGGGTAATAATGATCGGGAAATCCCGTCGCTGTCGCTACAATGTAAGCCATAGAAATTGCTCCTAAAGTTGTTTTAATTAAGTTGTTTTAATTAAAAATCAAAGAATGCCGTTCTAGCTGTGCCGCTATGGCTTTTAATAAGTCTTGGCGGGCAGAATGTAAAAAGAAATGATCGCTTCTAAACATTTGTACGGTAAATTCGGCTTCAGTTTGTTGTTTCCAAGCCGATAATTCCTCTTGATTTACTTGGCGATCTTCCCAACCACCAAAAGCAGTAATCGGACACTTTAAAGGAGCTTCCTCCGCATAAAAATAGGTTTCTAAAACTGCAAAATCGGCACGTAAAGCAGGCAGAAACCGCGCCATTAATTGAGTATCTTGTAAAACTGCTTCTGGAGTTCCGTTGAAACTTTTAATTTTGGCGATAAATTTTTCGTCAGGTAAGCGATGAATCGGCAGTTTGAGATCGGGTAACTGGGGTGCTTTACTACCAGAAACAAATAAATGAGTAGGAAGAGAAGATTTTTGTCTGCGTAGCTCCCGTATTAGTTCAAAACTGAGCAATGCTCCCAGACTATGACCAAAAAAGGCAAAAGGCAGGTCTAAATAGGGCTTGATTATTGGGGTTAGAGTTTCAATTATCGGTTTGCAGCGAGTTTGGGGGGATTCTTGGAGGCGATCTTCTCTCCCAGGAAGCTGTATCAAACAAACTTTAACCTCAGAAGGCAATTCGGCGAGCCAACTGTTAAAAATTGACGCACCTGCACCCGCATAAGGAAAACAGAATAAGCGATAGCGGGCTTGGGGATTCGTTTTAGGACGCATAATCCACCAATTGTCGTTTTGCGTCCTAATTGAAGTGGTTTCTGGTTGATTTTCCTGGCTTAGAGAACGAACGCTTGGCTGTTCGATTAAACACAGTAGTTGAGTTGAAAATTGTTCTAAATTAAGTTCGGCTAGAAATTCTACAGGAACATATATCTTAAACTGAGTTTCAATGTGTCTTCTCAACTCAGTTGCCATCAGAGAATCCATACCTAGACTAGAAAGACGCTGTTGCCAATCTAGATACGCAGTATCTATTTTTATGTCTATTTTCATGACTTTGGCAAGTAATCGAGTAAGATATAGCTTCAATAACTGTTTACGTTCTTCTAGTTTGGCTAGTAAGAGTTCTTCTCGCTTTGGCTCCCAAGTTTCTGATTCTACAACTTCATCTAAAGTGTCAGTTGTTGTCGTGCGATCGCCCGTACCGTTTTCGTCAGTAGCAGATTGTTGTCGTTCCATCAGCAGTTTTAAAAGTTTAGGCAGTAATTTAACTTCCTCTGCTGAGAGGGTTGCGGTCGTTTCCAACTGACTTGTTACTTGTTCGGTTTTTCCTTGGTACAACAGCGACAACAAGGACTTCTCGTTAAGTACCTACGCAAAATTAATTGTATATTTTGTGCCAAAGTTGATGAGGATTTCTTCGACAGCTTCAACTAAAGCAGAATAACTCTCATAAGCATTGGCATCTAGCCATTGATATTTAATAAATCTCCATAATATTTCGATGATATTTAGTTGAGGAGAATAGGTAGGTAAAAAGAAAACTTCTAATCCTTTAGTTGCCCATTCCGCTTCTTTATCCCAGAAGAAATTGTTTTGATGAATTGAAGAATTATCCATTATTAATACAGTTTTTTTCGTGATTTTTTCACAAAACTTATCAATACAAGCTATGACCACATCACTATTAATACTATCTTGAAAAGTGTATACTTCCAGTTCATTCTGTCTAGTTAAAAATCCTAAGACATTTAATCGTTTACTTTGTCGACTTTTAACCTCTATTTTTTGCTGACTTGATTGCCATGCATATGGAATATATGGAATTAGACAAAATCCTGTTTCATCTACATATCTGATTTCTATTTTTCCTCTTCTTTCAAGTTCAATTAATTTTTCTAATTCTTGGGTTTTACGAGTGAAAAATTCAGGTACTGGTTTTCCTCCTACTGTTCTCTTAATCCTGTACCATCCCATTTTGGTGATTTTTATGACTCTTTTTATGGTTTCTTTACTGCTGGTGATTCCCCATTGCTTTTTGATTTTTTCTTGAACTAACCGAAGATTTTTCGGTGTTTGTTTGACCCATTCTTGAATAATTTCTTGTTGCTGAGCATTAAAAATCTTTTTGCGACCCTGACCTGAGTGATTATAAAGCCCCACTAATCCGGAATCTTCCCAATTATTCAACCAATTATAAATTGTGTTACGACTTACTTTAAATATTTTCATCAACTCTGATATTTTATAACCTTCATAACTTAATTGAATTGCCAGTGCTCTGGCTCTTACTTGATAATATTTACTTTGTTGATAAATTCTTTTGAGCAGCCAAGAAGTTTCTTTAGTTAACCCTTTAATATATCTCATTTAAGCTATCTCTCAACTTTTCTAATAAAAGTAAAAGTGCGCTCTCTAATTACCAGTATGTTTATGACTATACATCCCATAAGCACTAAAAAATTCCAACTAGTTAATTAGTTTAAACTTTCTCTAAAAATATACAAATAATTTTGTTCACGTACTTATGACGATAGTTTGTAGTCCCTCCCACTGCCGTTGTTGATAAAGACCGCCAAAAGCTGTCAGAGGAATAGCCCAAACGTAGCGTTTCTCGGTGCGATGATGCCCTTTTTCTACCGAGGTGTAGTAATCATGCTCAATTTGAGCCAACTGACTGACTCTTTTCTCTTGAAACCATTGCTTGACTTGAGAGAATAAAGTGGGGTGATTAGCTTTGAGAGCCACTATATAATCAGCTTTTTTTGCCCGAATCTGTTGGACAATTTTGGTTTGAGTTCCCATTGCATCAATAGTCACAATTGCTCCTGTAATGTCTAATAATTCCAAGAGGGCGGGAATAGCTGTAATCTCATTGGAATGGTCTTTGACTTTTACTTGACCTAACACCAAACGTTGTTCGCTCGCCCAAGCCGTTACTAGGTGCAAGGTCGATTGCCCTTGATTACGGTTATAAGAACCTCTGAGACTTTTACCATCTATGGGAACAATTTCCCCTTTCAGTGACCCCATTATGGTTTGAAGCCATTTATTTAGGCACTTTTCTAAGGCTTCTGGTTTAATTCTCTCAAATACTCGTCTAAATGTATCATCACTCGGTATGCCGTTGCCTAATTCCAGAAATTCTTCTAACCATTTTTGTTTGGCTATACCGTAGTTTTCCATGTCCTCCCAGCCTTCGGCTCCCCCAATTACTGCTAAGATGGCGATCGCTAATATATCTTTCAGTAAGTGTTTTTGGGTTCTTGAAACTCTAGGGTCGCGAATATCGGCAAAATAGCCTGATAGATTGGCTTGTATTTCATTGATTGTGCTAGATTGTGGCTTTTCCGGTGACTGAGTCCTCTTTTCAGCTTGAGATATAGGTGCGAATCCTTTGCCCATCAACTTTTTATTTTCCATCGCTCAATAGTTTTTAGGACATTATAAATTTGACAACTTTCTTTGGACACCCCTAATTGCGAAACTTTTGTCAAGAACAATTTATACCAAATTAGATGAGCTTACCCTGCTTTGTTAAACTATGTATGGTTTCAGAGTTGGAATGATTTATTCATATTTATTTTAACAGAAGGAGATGAAAGAGAGCTAGTTAATACAAGTTGAAAATTAGCCAAAAAAGTCAAAAAGAAGTTTTTAAAATCAAGTATCAAGCAAGTAGAAAAGAAACCTAAAGTTCTTAAATTAGGCTCGTTAGGTTTGGTTCGATCTGCTCATTTTCTTGAAATCTTTGTGTAATCTGAAAATTAAAGAGCAAAAGTTAAGTATTTTTTTTAGCTATACAAGAAAATACAATTTGTATTTTTCTAAAATGAGAATTGCTGATAACTATTCTTGTTATTTGCAACAGAACCCTCGATAGTTACTGCGAAATGTCGGTAATATGTAGGATAATAAAAAATCATTTACTCAAAGCCAAAAATGCTTATTCCTAAACACATCGGTTTCATCATGGATGGTAATGGGCGCTGGGCAAACCAGCGTGGTCTGATCCGTAGTAAAAGCCATAGTGAAGGTCTAAAGCACATTCTTAAGGTTCTTGACATTTGTCACAACATAGGCATTGAAATTGTTTCGGCTTATGTTTGGTCAACAGAAAACTGGGGGCGTCCCTCAGTTGAAGTTCACGCTTTGATGAAAAGTATTCAATTTTTCGGCCCGCATCTGGCTAACGAACTACACAATAGGCAAGTGCGAATTATCCACAGTGGAAGTCGACAGCGTTTATCCAAAGCAACACTCAAGGTTATTGATGATGCTTTGGAGTTGACAAAGGATAATGGTTCTCGGGTTTTTAATCTCGCCTTTAATTACGGAGGACGGGCAGAGTTGGTTCAATGTGTCCGTCAGTTGATTGCTCAGAAGATTTCGCCAGAGGCTATCACAGAAACAACAGTTACTGAATACTTGTATACAAATGAACTTCCCGATATAGATTTAGTGATTCGCACAGGCGGTGAGAAAAGGATAAGTAACTATTTTCTATGGCAGAGTGCCCACGCCTGGCTATACTTTACTGAGACCTACTGGCCTGAACTCTCACGGCACGACATTGAGGAGGCAATCAAGAGCTACAATAGAGGAAGCAGGCAGAATCAAGGAAGAATGGTGTAGTAAAATAGCTGACTACCTCACACAAGGGTTGTGTTGCAAAAAGTGTGAAATCCTGGTCTGATGAAGTTGACCCCACATAAAAGTAATACCAGTGATGGATTCCAAAAACCCTTTCAAATGGAGGCATTACCAGTCTGAAATCATCTTACTCAATGTGCGCTGGTATTCCCGCTATGCTTTAAGTTATCGGGATTTGGAGGAGATGATTCTGGAGAGAGGGATTCAGGTAGATCACACGACCATTTACCGTTGGGTTCAAGCCTACCTCTCTTTTATCACTCTCGGAGAATTTAACGAATTTGAGTCGTTTTAGCTAACGAGAAATTAAGGTTTTGACCCACTCTGACAAAAGAGAGGTAAGCTGATGTGCATTTAAACTGCATATTATTACAAACGCGAAACTAACCATCAAACCCTCTCCGTGTCTCCGTGTCCCCTTGTCTCCGCGTCAGTCATAACTAGTCAATTAAATGATTAACAGCTTATCTCGGTAGCTAAATGCAGATCAAAGTCTCTATTGTTCCTCTTTCAATCGTTAAATATCTAATAATTGGGGTAATATTTTTTACCGTCATTAGTACAGGTATTCAAATCAGTAAGTATGTTTTCAACTACCATCAAGAATGGATGAATATGTTGAACCTTGATCGCGAAATGAATTTTCCCACTTGGTATTCAGCTTTTATGCTCGGTTTTGGCTCTATTTTGCTAAGAATCATTGCTATAGGAAAAAACCAAAAAAGCGATCGCTATACTGGTGATTGGAAACTATTATCGCTTATTTTTACGCTGCTGGCGATCGATGAAGTACTAAGTATTCACGAAATATTTATTATTCCAGAAGTCAGCAATGCTCTACATCTGCCCTGGTTTTTACATTCGATGTGGGTTATTCCTGGCACTATTTTTGTAGTCTGGTTTCTCAAACGCTACTGGAAATTTAGCCGACACTTACCTTTAAGATCCCAACAGCACTTTATCTTAGCCGCGGCTGTTTATATTGGTGGCGCACTAGTAATGGAAATGGTTGGTAGCTATGTTGCTGAAGCCAAAGGACAACAATATTTACCCTATGCCTTAATCACCACTGTCGAAGAGGTAATGGAAATGGTGGGCATAATTATCTTTATCTACGGGTTACTGTATTACTTAGGCAGGTGGATGCAGGATTTAGAGCTACAAATCAAGATTCTGGGTACGGAATCAAAAAATAGTAATTTTCCCTAGTAGACCTCTTGCATAAATATTTTTATTTAACTTTATTGGCAAAAGTACTAAGTGTTGTTCTTACATTCTGACCCCCTATTAATCAAGATTTTCGATTTTTTTAATCTCAACTCCAGTGAATAAATTAATCAATGAAACACGAGTGATTCTAATTAGCGGCTCTTCTCATGCAGGCAAATTAACCCTTGCCCGCTCTTTGGCGGCGAAGCTTGATTGGAGTTATCTTTCTACGGACAATCTCGCTCGGCATCCTGGACGTCCTTGGGTGAATGCAGATGGAAAGGCTATTCGAGAAGACGTAGCAGAACATTATAGGACTCTCTCTATCGACGCTCTTTTTTTAGATGTTTTGTCGCACTATGAGAAAAATGTGTTGCCGCAAGTCGAGGTTCTTGTTCACTCTCATGCGTCTGATTTATCAACGGAATGCCTTATACTTGAAGGAGCTGCGTTATGGCCTGGGTTTGTAGCAAATTTAGTTGGCGAAAATGGTGTCAAAGCGATTTGGCTTACGGCTAGCGATCAATTCTTCCGAAACCGAATCTTTAGTGAAAGTAATTTTGATAATGTACGTGAGGATGAAAAGTACCTAATTCAAAAGTTTCTGGCTCGTACCCTATTCTACAATAAGCGCATGAGGGAGGAGGTTGAGCGTCTTGGATTTATATGTATCGATGTAGAATCTATGTCAATGACAGAGGAACTTTCAAAGAAATGTATGGAATTGATGGCGATTTCGTAAATGGGAGTATTGTTGTAGAACAAAAATATTAAGCCCCTTAGTAGTTTGCGCAAATTGCCAATGATTTTCGTTCGACAGTTTTTCAAACATAACTACATTCATGTTTCGTTATCAATCATCGTCAGGCGATCGCTCAAATTGCTAGTGCTACCTTGAAAGTCATCCTGTACCACGAGGTTTGTACCCTCTTGCCACCAGGGAGAAGCAAAATCGAGCTGAGTAGGTAAAGAAACAGCGCGAGGATGGGCTTCAAAGTTGCGAAAATAAAGACGAGAATTAGTTTCAGTTACACTAATACCTACTCCAATAACATCGCGTAGTCGGGAATCGCTCACTTGGAGATCGCCAGCTAACAAATAAACTTGAGGAAACTTAATTTTATCTACAAGAAAGACCACGGAATTATTAAAATCCTTGCTCCTGAACAATGGGCTGAAAATAGCGATTTCTCTTAATTAAGAATTACCCAAAAATAGCGATGATCTCTACAAATTTATTATACAGCGATCGCTTGTATTTTCTCAAGTGGTGGTAAGATCAAACCGCCCTTCCGGTTCTAGCTGGCTTTTACTTTTCTAACCGCACTACGTACCACTGTAAATATTTGTCCGCGCCGATATCTAATTCAAAATAATTATTAAGTAAATGGGTTACCTGTGCGTCTGTTGAGTCGAATTTGGCTAATTCTCGCGGGATGTCTACTTCTTCTGACAGTAAAAGATTTTTGAGTTTAGTTTTTAAATTTTCTGCGGTCATAAATTCTTCGGCTTTATCGGATTCTAGGACAACATAAGCGTCCTCTTGATACATTATTGAGTCTGACATTTGGGTTAAGTCTAAGCAAGCTGAGATGATTTCTTATTATGTCACCAGCGGCTGATAATATAGTGATTTGCTCGTTTTTGCTTCGCTGCAACTCACATTGTCCGCCGCAGGTGAGCCAAAAAACGCGCCGAGGAAGTACAGTGTGGGACTTCTCAGCCTATCGAGTTAATTCTAAAGTGGCTTTATTTCTTTAATCTGATAACTGCAATGCAAACCAGTCTCAATCCTCTGCTTAATCTCAACTACGAAAACGCTTTGGAGACTTTGGGGGATGATTATTATGATGTGGTAGCTGCGGCTGAATTTCCTGAACATTTCTTGCGTTTCCGCAATAATTCACTGTTAACACAAGTCGGATTAAATCTAGAGGCGGTAAATGACCAAGATTTTATTGAAGCGTTTGGTAAATTTCAAGGAGTCCGTCCTTTTTTAGCTTTGCGCTATCACGGGTATCAATTTGGCGAATATAATCCTTTTTTAGGAGATGGTAGAGGTTTTTTATATGGTCAGATAAGAGGTGCGGATGGTTATCTTTATGACTTGGGTACAAAAGGTTCGGGAAGAACACCCTATTCTCGCACAGCCGATGGTAGGTTGACGCTCAAGGGAGGGATTAGAGAAGTTTTAGCGGCGGAAGCTTTGCATCAATTGGGAGTCAAAACTTCTCGTTGTTTGAGTTTAATTGAAACTGGAGAATCTTTATGGCGAGGTGATGAACCATCCCCAACTCGTTCTTCTGTAATGGTAAGATTTAGTCGTTCTCATATTCGTTTTGGTACGTTTGAAAGGCTACACTACATTCAGCGACCAGATTTCATTAGCAAGTTATTAGATAGTGTTATTGCCATTTACTATCCCAATATTCCCGATACGGACGAGAAATATAGTAACTTCTATGCTGAATTAGTCGTAAGAGTGGCGCAGTTAGCAGCGCAATGGATGGCGGCTGGTTTTTGTCATGGGGTATTAAATACAGACAATATGTCTATCACTGGGGAAAGTTTTGATTATGGTCCCTTTGCTTTTATTCCTACTTATAATCCTCGGTTTACTGCCGCCAGTTTTGATTATGGCGGACGCTACAGCTATGGCAATCAACCACATATCTGTAAGTTCAATTTGGAAATGTTCCAATTACCTTTAGCAATGGTAACTGACAAGTCGGATTTGGAAGCCGGATTGACGCAATTTGACGATTGCTACCACGAGAATTATCAGAAATTGATGTTGCAAAAACTCGGTTTTGAAGAGTCATCGGCATTATTTACAAATGAGTTATTGACCGCAACAATTGAATTATTGCAGGATACAGATATTGGCTATCATGCCTTCTTTGCGGAACTTACTAAAAGCTTCAATTATGGTTGGCGAGAAGATAGTAAGTTGATTTTAGAAAATGCTATTTTTAGTTCAAATATTAGCGATCGCTGGCGTATTTTATATCATTATTGTTTAAATAAACTACCCGAAGATCAGATGGAAAAGACAAGCGATCGCCTCATTTTCCATAATCCTCAAACTGCTTTGCTACGAACAGTTATAGAATCGGTATGGCAACCAATTACTGAAGAAAATAACTGGCAGCCTTTCAATGATTTGATCGAAAAGATACAGGCAAAAGAATAATTAATTATTAATTGTTCTTTTTTGTCCAGAACTGTTCTATTTAATTGAATAATTCGTCAACAGAACTATTGTTCTTCTGCTACTTTTTCAGCAAGCCCTAAATACTTTAATAAGTCTGCTGCAATATTTGCTTTGATTCAACGTTATGATATTTTTGTTGAATAACTAAACAAGATTTATGCACTAAATTGGATTTTTAGTGGCATTTTTAAAAACTTTTCTTCTGCTTAATCGCTATAAAGTTTTATCTGCATGACTTACGCGGATATGCAAAATATTGCAATTTACTTAACTCAATCAAAACTGCTATTTTGCTTATTGACTAAGTAATAATACTCAGTTGGATTTTATTCCCAACGCTGTTATTAAAATATAAAACAATATTTAGGTTGAATTACTGAGCTATATCGAATATTAAGAGGTTAGATATTATTCAACATAGCTTTTTTCACCGCCTGTATAAAATTGGTCGGGATCTAGTTAAAGAATAATTCAAAACAAGCTTAGGCGATCGCGCGCTAGAACAATTAATTATCTCCAAGATAATCAACTAACGACTTTAGAATAGCTTTCTGATTCAGATTGGGGTTTAGCAAAAATCATTCTGCCAGCGGAAGTTTGCAAGGAAGAGGTAACCACTACCTGTATTTCTCCCCCAACGAGATTGCTACCTTCTTCGACGACTACCATCGTACCGTCTTCTAGGTAGCCAATTCCCTGTTCTGGCTCTTTGCCTTGTTTAAGAATTTTAAGCTCTAGATTGTCTCCAGGTAGATATATCGGGCGTAGTGAACGAGCCAGATCGTTGATGTTGAGAATTTGTACCTTTTGCAAATTAGCTACCTTACTTAGGTTGTAGTCATTGGTCAGCAAAGTAGCATTAATTTCCTGAGCCAGATGAACCAATTTAGCATCGACTGTATCAATATCATCAAAATCTGCATTGTGAATCACAATCTGATTGGGGAAAGATTCTTGCATCTGATTAAGAATATCTAAACCTCTTCTGCCACGAATCCGTTTTTGTGAATTGCTAGCATCGGCTAAATTTTGTAACTCTTGTAGGACAAACTGTGGAATCAGTACTTGTCCTTCCAAAAAACCAGTTTTGAGAAGTTCCTCAACTCGACCATCAATAATGCAGCTCGTATCGAGAACTTTAGTAGACATCGCTTCTAAAGTACCTTCGGCGACTAACATCGACTCGATGCTATTAGGATTAATAAGCCTGAGAAAAGTTCGCCCGTGGGTATCGGCTAAACTGATGCCTAGATAGGAAAACATGACGCTACCCAAAATAGCAAAAGAGGGCTTGAAAAAACTAAGTTCTTTGGGAATAGGCAACAAGAACACTGGAGCCAGCATCAAGTTGGCGACTAACAAGCCCATTACTAGACCGATCGCTCTAGTAATAATAATCTCGATTTTGGTATTGCGTATCTGTTGTTCTAAGCGGCGATAGGTAGTTTGTACAGCAACTCCAATGCCCAAACCAATAATTGTTGCGAAGCCGGCAATAACGAAGCGCAGCGCTTCAATATTAGATACACCTTCTAAGATGTCAGAAGGCAGCAGTTGCAAACCGTCAAAACCGATGTTTACTGCTGCGATAATGCAAATGATAATTATGATGGCATCAACCATTGTTTTAGTTGAAAAAGATAATAAAGAATAATATGTCTTCTTTACTGTAGTAAATTTAGCTGTCCGTGGGGAAAATCACATCTGGTTCTTAATATTCTCTTGGATTATATTAATTAAATGCGTGATATTTTAGTCCCCAGTGCTGCTTATATTCATATTCCTTTTTGTCGCCGTCGTTGCTATTATTGCGATTTTCCCATCTCGGTAGTTGGCGACAAGACTTTAGTATCGGCTTCGACTATGGTTGAAGACTATATTGCTGCTTTAATTAAAGAAATTCAATTAACACCATCAGCCAAACAACCCTTAAAAACTGTATTTTTTGGCGGCGGTACGCCTTCTTTATTATCTGCAAAGCAATTAGGGCAAATTATAAAAGCGATCGCTTTACACTTCGGAATTTCGAGTGGTGCAGAAATTTCCATGGAAATTGATCCTGGTACTTTTGATCGCGATCGACTTCTGGGATACCTTGAGATTGGAATAAACCGAATTAGTCTAGGGGTACAAACTTTTGACGAGAAGCTCTTAAAAGTTTGCGGACGATCGCATTCTCTCACAGATATTATGCAGGCGATCGATTTAATTAAACAAGTCGAGGTAGCTAATTTTAGTTTGGATTTAATTTCTGGCTTACCTCATCAAACCCTGCAACATTGTCAATCTTCTTTAGCAAGCGCGATCAAAATTGCCCCCAATCATCTATCTTGCTACGATTTGGTACTTGAACCAGTTACGGCTTTCGGCAAACAATATCTGCCAGGTAAAAAACCCTTGCCTGATGATGAAGACACCGCCGAAATGTACAAACTAACTCAAAAAGCACTAACTGAGGCTGGATACCAACATTACGAAATATCCAATTATGCCCAGGTTGGTTATCAATGTCGTCACAATCGAATCTATTGGGAAAATCAACCCTATTATGCTTTTGGTATGGGGGCTGCTAGTTATGTCAATGGCAAAAGGTTTAATCGCCCCCGCACCCGCCGAGAATATTATGATTGGCTTGAAACGGGTGCAGTAATTGACGCACCAGAAATATCCTCTACAGATTATTTATTAGAAACCTTAATGTTAGGCTTGCGTTTAGCAGAGGGGATTAATTTATCTCAATTTAATCAAGAAACTTTAAATCAGATTTGGACTTGTTTGCAACCTTATTATTATCAAGGTTGGATAGAAGTAACTGGAAATGATGGACAAGTAATGACTGTAGATCAAGACTTATCGTTATTAAATTCACCAGCGAGATTGCGACTCAATGATCCAGAAGGCTTTTTATTTTCTAATACTATTCTGGCTGCATTATTTGAGAAATTAGAATAGCAAGTCAAAGAGATATAATAACACCACATTTTTGTAGCCGCTTTTATTAAGTAAAGTTAATATATTGCGTAGCCAATCAATAAATAATATCGGCAATATTTTTACTACCAAGAAATTTGTGGAAGCCTGGAAAGTTCTAGAAAAGACAACAAAGCGCAATCTGACTGTTTTATTTAATGCCGGCTTACTGTTTTGGGTAAGCATTACTTTGCTCCTACCCACCTTGCCTACATATATTCAATATATGGGAGGTACTACACAACAGGTAGGGTTAGTAATGGGTTGTTTCGCCATTGGGTTACTCTGCTCTCGCACTTGGTTGGGAAAAGTAGCTGATCGCCATAGTCGCAAGCTAGTGATCTTAATCGGCACTCTAGTGGCGGCTATTGCACCTATGGGTTATCTGCTGGTTCATTCTATTGTAGGCTTGGCAGAAATCCGAGCTTTTCATGGCGTTAGTATTGCTGCTTTTAGCGTTGGTTATAGTGCCTTAGTAGTAGACTTAGCCCCTCGTGAACAAAGAGGCGCATTAATTGGCTATATGAATCTCTCTGTACCAATTGGAATGTCTATTGGGCCAGCCTTAGGGGGGTTTTTGCAGCATAGCGGTAAACAATATATTCCTGATGGTAGTGGTTATGAAGTTTTATTTTTAATTTCCGCTATCTGTGGTGTCTTGGCACTGCTATTATCTAGCCAGCTTATTGAATCAGTCAAAACCAAGAAAAAATCAACCAAAGATCTAAGTAGTAGTTTAGTGCAGCGGGATTTTTGGCAACTCGCGGGCGATCCTGCTTTGTTGACTCCGACGATCGTTTTATTACTCATCGGCTTGGTTTTTGGTACGTTGGCATCTTTTTTACCGCTATTTGTCCAAGAATTGAAATTGCCTTTCAATGTGGGTCTATTCTATACTATAGTGGCGATTGCTTCTTTTGTAGTACGTTTATTTGTGGGACAAGCTGGCGATCTCTATGGTCGGGGATTATTTATTAGCGGTAGTCTAATTTGTTACATCATATCGATGGTGCTAATTTCTCAAGCGCAAACTTCCACTGATTTGATCTTAGCTGCGATCGCTGAAGGTACAGGTGGCGGAATTTTGATTCCTTTGGTGTTAGCGTTAATTTCTGATCGTTCTTATGTTGATGAAAGAGGTAAAGTTTTCGCTCTTTGTCTGGGAGGCTTTGACCTGGGAATTGCTCTAGCTGGGCCATGTTCAGGCTCTCTAGTTATGGTCTTGGGCTATCGGTGGATATTTGCTTTAGCTGCAATTTTAGCCTTCATAGCGTTGGTTATTTTTGTAACTCAAGCAGGTAGAAATTTCAGTCATTCTTTGAGATTTGCCTTGGGCAAAACCAGCGACATTTATTCTTTAGAGAGTTAGTCTAGCAATGAATTCCTAGATTAAGAGATAATATAGACTTGTATTAGGATGTTAATCGTATATAAAAATGGCGATCTCTTGAATAAGATTGTCTATAACTCTTGAAATCTAAACATTATTCATCATAGTTTTACTTGATTTAATTAATTTTATGAAAACCAATGATTCGCGACAAAAACAGCAACAGCTTTTTACTAAAATGCAACTATGATGTACTTTGTTGAGCCGAAAAACGGAGTAGTAATGAACAAAATTTTGATTATAGAAGATGATGCAGACATCAGAGAACTAATATTAGAAAGTCTGACAGACCAAAATTACGAGATTATTATGGCAGCATCAGGTCAGAATGGTCTAGACAAAGCCCAAAAATATCTACCTGATGCGATCGTGAGCGACATTGATCTGCCTGGTTTAAACGGTTATGAAGTTTTTAAAGCCCTGCGTCAAAATCCTGTTACGGTTATGATCCCCTTCATTTTTTTGACCTCATTAAACAGTGAAACAGAACGAGCATATGCTATTAAATTAGGAGTAGACGATTACCTTAATAAACCCTGTTCGATTAAAGAATTAAAAGAAGCGATCGCTAAAGCTTTAAACTTAAAATAATTCAAATAAAAAATTGAGAATTCAAAGGCGTTCTCTCTTTGACAATTTGGCAAATTTTATAGAGATAAGATTGGTTTTTTATGAGTTTTATTAGTTGCAAATATTAAATGTTTTTTGAAAAGATAAACAGTTAAAATATGGTGTTGGCATCCTGCCCGATGGCCAACAGCTCACAAAAGCGCGTCAAGAATTGCGTCAGCATAACTTTTCTCTTAAAAAGGTCGCTGCCATACCTGCAACTGAGGGTACAATGAAAGGTGCGATCGCAGGCGGTTCTGCAGCTGCTTTGAGTGGGATTGGCTTGTGGATTTTACAAGTTCCTTTGGCATTGGCTCATGCTGTTATTGCTGGACTACTAAATTTTATTCCCAATGTCAGTCCGACATTAAGCATAGTTTTACCTATGGCGATCGCTCTACTTGATGTTCCTTGGAAAGCGGGAGCAGTTTTGATTTTATTGTCTATTACTGAAATGCATGATCGATTGATTGTAGCAACTGCAATCGTTTTAGAGAATCAAGGGGAGACTGTAGGATTGTTGACTTGCGATCGCAATATTACTGCATCAGGCTTATAAACTCTTGTTTGGTCATGATATAAATCGAATCCAAAATTGCGATCGCGGTTATGTTAATTTGAGTTTAAAAATCGTTTCTATCCCTGTTCATGGTAATCGACATTTGCCTATCGGTACTCTCAAAGATGCTGGTCTTACAGAAGAAAATATTGGTTAAATAAGATATGAAGATGCGATTTATAATTTAGACGAGATCGCATTATTGTTAATTTGAGTTTTAAGTGCGATCGCACTTAGGATAAAATGAAAATGATGGTAATTTGATTGTACAGAAATATTTATGATTCTCCATGACTGTTACCCCAACCAGAACCACAGTAGGATTAGCTTCCCGTTTAGTCAACGGTGTTTTAGCAATTAAACCTTTGGCAAACTTCGCTAAAACCCGTGCCAGAAAAATGATGATTGATCGTGCTGAAGCCATTGGTGTACCTTGGCGAGAGAATGTTAGACAATTAAGCGATCGCACTTGGGATACAGAATTAGCAGCCGTACAAAATCCTCAACTCCAATATCCAGACTATTACGTTACTTCTTTTCATGCTTACGAGCAAGGTAATTTAAGCTGGAAAGCTGCCTGGGAAGTAGAATCTGCTGCCCGTGCTGTTCATGCCAAAATTTGGTCAGGGGGAAGCGTTAGCGGTGATCCGATGTTGCGCCAAAGTTATCATCAAGCAATTCAGGCACAATTAGATATTGCACCCCAAACAATTCTCGACCTGGGATGCAGCGTTGGCATGAGTACCTTTGCTCTGCAAGAAATCTATCCTCAAGCCAAGATTACAGGAGTCGATCTTTCTCCTTATTTCCTCGCCGTAGCCAAATATAGAACGCAACAAAACCAACAAGAAATCAATTGGGTTCATGCCGCTGCCGAATCTACAGGATTACCCGATGCTTCTTTTGATTTGGTTTCTGCTTGCTTAATGTTCCACGAATTACCTACCACAGCAGCGATTGCAATTATTCCTGAAGCTCGCCGTTTATTACGTCCTGGTGGTTACTTAACCATTATGGATATGAACCCTAAATCGGAAATATTTCTCAAAATGCCTCCCTATGTCTTGACGCTATTAAAAAGCACAGAACCCTATTTAGATCAGTATTTTGCGTTAGATATCGAACAAGTGCTAACGAACGCAGGTTTTGCCAATCCTACCATTACTTCTAATAGTCCCAGACATCGGGCGATCGTAGCACAGGTGGTTTAACGTGAGTTCGATGATACAAAAATCTTGAATTATGCGGGGTCAAAAGTTAGAGGTTAGGAGTCAGAAATGCTGAAAATCCCTTATACATCGGCACTCCTCCCCATCGAGCTATTGTCGAACCCATGTTGCTTTAGGAGTGACGGGTTAAACGGTTTGCTAGTTGCTGTTTAATTAAGTTGATTTAGTTGTTAATTTAGATTTTCGTTCATTGTAATAGTTTATCTTGACTAGTTTTTAACCAAAAAGGTTTATATTTATTGGGCTTGTGTATTCAAGTTGATCTGACCATTGAATTCGATATGTCCTAAATTCAATGGCTCTGGCGTGTAGAATTCAATTTGAATAATGTTACTAAAATCTCCCACTTTAAAATCTCCCTCCCAAAAAAAATTCCTCAATTCAATTAATTATTTTAGAGGCATCGCAATTATTATCATTGTCTTGGGTCATTGCTATGATTTATCTCACTGGAATATATCTAATGATGTCGAAAAGATTTTTTATTCTTCAACATTAAATGGGAGCATTTACTTTCTATTTATATCTGGGTTTTTGTACTATCATATTTTTTATCATAAATTTAACTATCAAGAATTTATGACTAAGAAGGTTAAGTATGTACTATTGCCCTACTTATTTTTTTCTACTATTCCTGTTTTATTAACAGTGTTTCTAGGGGACGGAGGTGAATATTTACCTAGTGAATTAAAACACCAACCATTATTAGCAATATTATGGTATTTTTTAACAGGAAAAATATGCCATGCTTATTGGTATATTCCGATGGTGATGTTACTATTTGCCATTTCGCCAATCGTTAATTGGATAATTAAATCAAAATATCTTCTGAAAGTTATTTTATTTTCAATACCCATATCGATGATTGTTCAGAGACCCATTGATAATATCAATCCAATTCATTCCTTAATTTACTTTTTCCCTATTTATTTATTGGGTATTTGGAGTTCAATTCATCATCAGAAAATATACGCTTATTTACGAAGTAACAATAAAAAGATAATGCTCTTGTTAGTAGCGATCGCTATAGGAGCAATTCAAGTTTTAGTATTCAAAGAATCGGGTAACTTTAATAAAGAGTTCTGGTCAATTTCCGTCCCAGATATTAATTTGATTCAGAAAATATTATTCTGTTTCTTGTTAATGTCTATCTTAGATACTTACGAAGATACAGACATTGCTACCATGAAAAAAGTGGCAGAAACCAGTTTTCCGATTTACTTTATTCACCCGTTTTTAATTAATGCTGTAATTAGTGTGACAACCAGACTAAATATAGACTATGAAGGTAATTTTTTCACTCTAATAATGGTTACTTGTTTGGCTGTAATTATCTCAATGGCGATCGCCTACACGATGAAAGCAATTTTTAAGCAAAATAGTCGCTACCTGATCGGATGGTAGAGGAATAATAAAATTCTGAGCAGATAATTACCCATCGAAATTAAATAAGATGGTAGCGCGAGTGGTGCCATCTTGAGTACCTTTACTGCTAAAAGCGATCGCTCGTGCATGATCAAATAAAGATTGTTCTACAAGTTCCATAACTCTAATCCTCGGTATTTGTTTTTCTAGCATCGATTTACCATCAGCAAAATTGATGTAGACATAACCATCACTATCGACGGGTGGAGCTTTAACTATTTTGGGCGATTTTGGGTTTTCTAACCAAGAATTTTGCTGATTTAAAGCTGTTGCGATCGCTTCTAAGGAACTAGCTAAGAAAACATATTTATCAGTGTGACTGTACGCACCTTTAACATCTGTATTGAGAGTAACGGAATTTCTACCTGATGCACCTGATGCAGTTATTAATTTTGTCCAAGTGGTAATCTGATTATCTCCTACTTGAAATTTACTCACGTCTAATCCTCTCTGCTGGGCAAGATTATCTAAATGGGATATTGCTTCATTAAGATCACCATCAGCTTCTGGGGTAGATTCCGCCACAAACAACCAACCAAAATCACTTGTCTGTGGTTGAGTAGCCGTAGCCAATAGATATCCTGGTTGTACTCCGTTATCATCGTTGCGGTCATAATCGAGGGAAGTAATTGCCAGAGTAACTTCTGTTCCCAACCAGGGTTTAATATCCTGTTGATAATCTAATCCTGTGTTTGCCAATAAGTTAGTTTTAAGCTGATTCCATTCCAGACGATCGCGATTTCTCTTACTTATTGGTACTGATAGCTGATGCAAAGCACTCAATTTTTCGGGATTGACTAGCAGCGACACCATAACAGGGGCTTGTTTCGGTACAAAGATCGCCCCGTGAGGATAGATATTAACCCCACCTGCTAATAAATTGAGGGGGCTTTGAGCGACGAGCCAGTACAAGCCACCAACACCCACCAGAAATATCGCGATCGCTCCTGTGGCTAAAATCAAAAAAAAAGAACGAGGTTTCATCAAGCAATGCCTAAATGATAGTGAGATTATTAGAATGCAAATTGTGGGAAGATTTCAAGGATTTGATAGCGATCGTTACATTAGGCAATATTTTCGTAATTGCTGGTTGAAATTTGCAATTATTTTCTGCTACTTAGTCTGTCTGGTCAATTAATTAGTACATTAGGTTGAAATACTTTTGAATCTATCAATAAGTAAGTAATACGACAGGGCAAAATGCTCTCAATATAGTATTAATGGTAGATGTAATTTATGCATTGGCTACAGGTTACAAGTGTGTTTTATTAATTATTTGTCAATGGCTAAATAAGTAATTTCCTCTTTCTAAGATTATTGAGATACTTAAGTACAATACTAAGCAATCTTCGTGAAATTTGAATAGCCTCTAGAGCTATTATTCATTTAGACTTTTAAACTGTATTACGGATTAAATTGATTTTTCAAAGCTTGATCTCCTGATTCAACAGGCTTTTACAGCTATCAATCTTAAAACTCAAAATACAAAGATATTGTCAAGGGAAAGTCAATTTATTAAGTCGAATTGAACATTAAGGTGAGAAATAAAAAAATAATTGCGGAGATATTCTCAAAAAATATCTAAATTTTATATATAAACTATTCTTCTTTATTTGTTCTTTACACTTTATATGCCAAAATCACTTCAAACGGGTCTAACTACGTATTGATTTTAAAAAAATATTCAATATCATTCAATACCAATCAATATCAATGAAAAATAACAAATCTATAAATTTAATCTATAACTAACCGCTTAATATGAGCTAAAAACTCTAAAAATTCGGTATATTTTCTAATAGAGTTATTTTTTTTTTCTGTTAGTATGGGACAAAATTAAATGGACAAATAGAGCGTATTAATTTCGACAAACATTATGTTGCTAAAATAGAGCAGATCATCTTATGATTAGAAGTCATACTTAATCTTATTTTCACTTAAATTGCAAGCCAATATTAAATAAATTCTCAATAAAATAGCCTTCGAGCAAATCACAACTCATATCTTTTATTGGTTTGAAATTTTACTTAAAACGTCAAATAGCTTAGTTGAATATATTGATTTTGAATTAATTTCAATATACTAATATTTTTGGCTGTTTCAAAGTTTCAAAAGCCACTCCATCGTACATTCATCTTGTTATAACTATCATGACACGACCCAAAAAATTTCAACTTCAAGAAACTAATTCTCCATTTAAAAGATTGAGATTAAGCGTAAAACTATCTCAAGAACAATTAGCAAGACAAATTGGTGTGGCAGTTTCAACTATCCGCCGTTGGGAAAAAGGACAGGCAGAACCAACAATGACAGTTGCTCAAATGAAAGAATTCTGCAAAGCAGTAAAGCAGAATTTTGATGATTTGCCTGATTCTCTTTTGCCTCCTGCTAATAATGATGGAGTCAAATAAATAAACATTTGCTTGACAGAGCTTTAATCTATTAAATTCTATTAAATATTATGAAATCTTAAAAGTAGAAATCAGGTAATGGGGCTAATTCAAGAATTAACCCCATTACCTGCTCAATTTATAATCAATTTATAAAATTGCCTGCTTAAGAGAATGACAGAATTCAGCAATTGCTTTTAACCCTGATTCTGGAGTTCCTGCCGCCAAAAGTTTGACAAAAGCACTCCCGACAATAACTGCGTCTGCACCCCAATCTTTGACCTGTTTAGCTTGTTCTGGAGTGGAGATACCAAAGCCTACCCCAATGGGTTTATCAGTTGTATTGTGCAAATCTGACAATAAATCTTGGACTTCGCTAGCCATTTCAGAACGAACTCCCGTTACTCCAGTTACCGATACTAAATAAATGAAACCTTGAGACTTAGCTGCGATCGCGTTTATCCGTTCCTGAGAGCTAGTGGGGGCGACGAGCAGAGTTACCTCAATTCCCAATTCGGATGCAGGTTGAAGCAGCACTTCGGCTTCCTCTAAAGGCAAATCGGGAACGACTAAGCCGCTAATTCCTGCTGCTTTTATTTGCTTGAGAAATGACTCGACACCCCTATAATAAATAGGATTGTAGTAGGTAAATAAAATAATGGGAATTTCGATTTTACTTCCCACGGTTTTAACCACTTCCAAAACATCCTCTAGCTGAACACCCCGTTGTAAAGCTCTAGTCGCAGCAGCCTGAATTGTTGGTCCATCAGCGAGAGGATCGGAGTAAGGAACTCCTAATTCAATCATATCTGCGCCATTTTGGGTTAAAATCTCTAAAGCCTTGGCGGTTGTCTCTAAATCAGGATCACCGGCAGTAATGAAGGGAATTAAAGCGCATTCAGAGTTTTGCTTGAGGTGTTTAAAGCGATGAGCAACAGAGTTCATTGAGAAAAATTAATTTATTTTATTGATTAGTAACGACTAGGATTTTTTGGGTGTTTGAGATTTCTCTTGTTCTATTTCTTCTTGTAGCTGGGCTAACTCTTGTGGTGACATTGACTCTAAGCGTTTTTGCATGACTGCCTCTTCGTAATCTTTTAGTTGCTGGTTGTAGGTCATATTTTTAGTTCCAACTCGCAATAGATAAGTCAATGACCAACCGATTAACCCAACAACTAGTAGAGTTTGAGTCCAAATTCCAGCACTAATAACGTCGATTCCGACTATTTGTAAAACAAAATAAACAAGTCCACCGACTACAAAAACACCAAGAGCAATACCAATAGCGTCAATTCTGCGCATAGTTTAAATTCAAGCTTTTAAGATGCGACGTTTAGGACGAAAGTTGAGGAAGGGACTAAGCAATAACATTCCAGGAAAGCTTAAGAAAACAAGAAGATACATAATTAGCCGTTCGATGGAGCTAGCAACATACCAACGGTTTTTGAGATAAAAATAAACTAATGCTGGTAGCACTAACAGATATGTGCCGCTTAGAACCAGATATAACAAGGCAACTAAATTAGTCTCTGTCAGTAGCGTCATCATCTTTAATTTTTTGAAAATTTCTAATAATTTCATTCTAGGCGTTAAATAGCACTAAACATACTGTATGATATATTAGTCTTTGTTGAAAAACTGTTTTTCAACTTGAACCATACCTGGGGGTATGGCGGAATCGGTAGACGCTGCGGATTTAAAATCCGTTGATGTAAAAGTCGTGGGAGTTCAAGTCTCCCTACCCCCACTCTATTCGCGCGCGAATACAGTCTGACTTTCAATCCCACGATGTACATTAACTAATTAATTGATTGTGACTTGCGATCGCACTGAACTAGGATTGAGGTTAAAACATGAACTGCGGTACTATTGATGTTTCTAGATCTTATGTAATTTTCAAGGAACTAAATTAATTTAAAAGGTTAAGTTTTATGAAATGCTTTATAAGCTCAAATGCACATTCCTTGTGCTTTTTCCGTAGGACTACCGCGAACGGGTTGTTTAACTTCTTTGATCGCAATACCTAATTTGCTGGATTGAGTGGTAATGTTCTCGATTAATCTACCGTAACTCCAGTTATGAATGTTAATTCGATACTGCTTGGCATATCTCTTTTGTCCTTCTTCGTAGCCAGGAATTTTAACTTCTGCTTTGGCTTTGATTTCACTTTGAACTATTTCTCTCATATCTTCATTTCTAGGAACAGCGATCGCACTAACTTGATATTGCGATCGCTAATTCAATAATTGCCTTGGCTATCAATCGGTCTATATATTTTCCTAGATTGGATTCACCGTAAAAATTATCGCCAGCGCGCTTTTGGGCTTTATGACGTAGATGAGATAAAGTTTGCTTCTGTTGTCTTTGACGATTGAGTAATCTGTAATCTTTGCCTAATAGTTGTTTGATGCTACGAAATGTGATTGCTTCTCCTGTATGTCCATCGATGATCGTCACTGTAGCTGGCTTATCTAGTCCCATTGCTACACCCAAAATAATATTCGGTTTACCTTGGTAGAGTTGGCGAGAAGGACGAGGAAAAGAGTTAGCTAATTTGACTAGGGTAGATTGCTTTTTCTGAACAAAGGCTTGCTGAGTCGGGCTTAGTTCGCCTTTCTCTTTCATATTATCGACAGTTTTTAGTAACTTGGCTTCTTTTTCTTGACGAGCTTGTTGTGTTCCCTCTGCCGACCAAAAACGAGTGTCTACAGTACAGTACAAAATTAAGCGATTGGCATTCCAAGGTTCGTTTTGATCCTTCCCTTGTTTCCACGCTAGTTTCGCGGAACGAAGAGTGAACAAACCGCTAGAATGCTTATCTTTGCCTTCTTTCTTAATTTCTCGATCTTCTAGAAAACGGTGAAACCAGTGTAAATGACGGCGATCGCAATATATCTGAAATGCATGCTCACTTAAGCCATTAAAGCGAACACAAAGACGACCTGTTTCGTTTGTATGCCACTTTAAATCTTCGTTGGTTTCAATTGAGATCGGAAAAGGAAGAGATTTTGACTTGGTTAGAAGTACATCTTGCCAGGAACGAGCTTCTTTATTATCTTCTGGGATTTTAGTTGTAGCGGTAATTAGGATGTCTAGCCACTGTTCGCCTGTTAAATCTCTGCCATGAGGACGACTACCTTCTATCTGGTCTTGAAGTCTTTCAATTTTGATAGCTACTTTACGACGACGTTGAGCAAATTTTTGGCTGTTTTCTGGTTTATCTGGTTTTGGTAGTTTACTTGCATTTTTGAGCAAATAACAAATAGCCGAACGGGTCAAAGTATCTTCAGTCTTATCGTATAAATCGAAGAGGAATGATGATTTGTTGAGAACTTTGTCACTATTTGATTTGTTCTTAGATTTCTCGATCGCAGTTTCTATATCAGTCAAGATTTCTTTAGCCTGTTTACGCAGTATATCAAGACTGCATTCAGATTCTTTGAGGAGTTCGATATCGCTTTTGAGCATTGATAACCAAAGCTGTTGCCCTTCTAGTTTGCGCTGTCTGCGCTGCTGTAGTTTTAGCCAAGATTTATAAATGTAGCTAACTGATTGTATTGCCGAGGCATAAAACCGAGATGGTTGACCTTGGTAAAGAGGCTCGGTTTTCAGAGATTTGCATAATTCACTGACTAAAGAACCAGGTAATTTGCCTTCAGACTGCCATTTTTCAAAGTCTGAATGATTATTTATTTGCCACAGCAATTCATTAATCAACGGTGTGTTTTTCTCTGCCATCAATTTCCAGAGGTATTGGCGGGTTGACTCTGATGCAACTAAACGACACTGAATAGTAATGTTGCTCATGTTTTATACACAAGTGTTTAATACTTCGCTAGCTGCATCTGTGCCAATAATTAAGCGTAACTCACCCCGACAAACCATTTGTTTGATTTCTTCTCGTGCCATACGCTTAAATAAGCCTTGGTGAATAACACCAGAACGCGATTCGCCTGAGTAGATACCTATTTTTTCTTCGGTTAAGTCTTCGGATGATAGTTGAGTAGCAAGCCACATAACCGAATCATAGTATTGTGAAAAAATAATGCAGCCCAATTGCAGCCAGCCTTCATCGATCAGATATCGTTTTACCTCTTTGTACTTAGGGTCTTTTTCTTGGTTATCTTCTAGTAATTGCCGACACTGGCGTAAAAGATCTATTTCATCGGAAGCAAGATGGCGATTCTGGGCGATCGCTGTATCATCTTCTAATTCCTCGTCTTCTTCACTCCAAGCATCAATAGTATCTTCTGTTTCTAGGTCATTTTTATTTAGAAGTTTTTCAATTGTCTTCTGCCCTGCAAACATAGTGCTACCAATTCTTCGTAAAAGAATCGTTTTATAAAGTCCAGCCGATCTGATTCTTCTGCCTAAAAGTTCGCAGAATTCTTCAGCGTGTTGGTATGCTTGTCGGCAATAAAATGGTAGATCTATTGCAACACCAAAGGTTTAGGAGCAATGACTAAAACTGGTTTATCTCCATGTAAAGCCATTAATAGTCCTGAAACAGCAAGTTGTACCGTTTTTCCTAACCCAACCTGATCGGCGAGAATATAACGCGCACCACCTTTGAGATGATCTTCAAAGGCTTTCTTGATAAAAAACTTTTGATACGCCCACAAACCAAGTTCTTGGCGATAAATGGGTGTTTCGACAATAACAGATCAGGTTTACCCTCACACCAAGAGCGTCGGATTGCTTGTTGGGCAGCTTTGGCTGTTTCTATATCTTGTAAGGAAAGATCTGAGTTACAGACTACTCTAATCGTTCCGTCTAATTTTTCTAGGGCTTCTCCTGCTACTTCTAAGATACTGGAGCGAAAGAAACCAGCAAGGCGATCGTAACTAACCGCCTCTTTAAGTTTTTGGTTGATAAATTCTCTGTCTAACCCTTGTCGCCGTGAAGAATAACGTCGCATTTCTTATGCCAAAAAATTAATTCGATCGCTTCTATTTGGTTCTATCTGCTAACTCTTTGATTATGCGTTCTTGTTCTTCTAAAGGTGTATCTGCTGGTACTATAACTGCATTAGGGCGAGGTCGAGCAGCAAACTCATCCCATGCTTCTTGGTCATCTCTGTGAGCTAAAACGTATTGTCTTAATTCATTGAGAGTCATAGTCTGAAAGTTAGGTTTCGACAACTTCGTACCTCCATTTCCCATCGCTGTAGATGGTGATTTCTATGTTTTCTTGCTCTCCAGCAATATAAGCTTAACTCGTGAAGGTTGACAATAAGTTTTCAATATGCAAACATAGTAAATAAGTTTTCAAAATGCAAACCCAATTTATGATATATTCAAATGCACCTAATTTCGGCTGGGAAGCTAAAAAAAGCTGCATCTAAGTATCCAGATGTTGCTACTACAATCAAGGCATTTTGTAAAACAATTGAACAAGCGCAATGGCAGAATTTAATTGATGTACAGCACATTTATAGAGATGCAGAAGCAGTGGGAAACTTCACCGTTTTAAATATTAAGGGTAATAAATACCGCTTAATTCTTGATATAGATTACGAAGAACAGGTTGCTTATTTCAAGTATTTTTTAACCCATGCCGAATACGATCGAGGGAAATGGAAAAATGACCTTTACTATTAATCGAGAAGATTATTTTAAGCTTTTACAGGAAACACAGCTTGTCCCTAAAGTCATTGAAACTGAAACAGAATACGAACAAAATCTGGCTGTAGCGGAAAAGTTAATTGCTAAAAAAAAGAATCGTTCTCCTGAAGAAACTACTTTACTTCGTTTGCTAGTAAAGTTAATTGAGGACTATGAAGAAACTAACTATCATCTGAAAGAGTGGCAAGATCTTCCACCTCACGAAATTTTGCAACATCTTTTAGAAGTTAGTCATACTAAACAAGCGGATTTAGTGGGAATCATTAGTCCCTCAAAAGGATTAATTTCGGCAATTGTTAACGGCAAACGGGCAATTAGTAAGGAACAAGCTAAAAAGTTAGGAGAATACTTCAAAATTTCTTC
>Ga0209082_1000124_pt1 | contig 42671 bp, 33 predicted proteins | sample ColdCreekSource_FD_184127 | JGI IMG/M metagenome (GOLD analysis project Ga0209082, IMG submission 184127) | Groundwater microbial communities from Cold Creek, Nevada to study Microbial Dark Matter (Phase II) - Cold Creek Source (SPAdes) (version 3) | ecosystem: Environmental > Aquatic > Deep... | reverse complement strand
CTTTCTAAATGTAGGCGATCTCCCTCTTCCTCTGTAGTGAGGGGAGCGATGGGCAATACCGCTAGTTCACTACTTTTGCTTGAAGCAGATTTTCTTCTCTTTCCCCATTGCTTTTTGGAACGCGCCATCTATTGATTCCGTGATGATGCTTAAATTATTTTACCTCGTAAGCACCGTTAATTTACTCACCAATCGACACTCAATAACGAAGATCTAGGGTTTTACCCCAAAATAGCTCTTGGAAACATGGTTTCTCAAGAGCTATTTTAGGTTCTTATTAGGGTTGTACTTGATTATTTATGTCATAATTAGCATACTGGTGTAATGAGTACTAATGAAGTTAAAAAACCTGTTGTTTGGCTAGGAAACACCCTGGATGAGCTGAGGCAATTTCCCGATGATGTGCGAGATGAAATGGGCTATGCTTTATATTTGGCGCAAATGGGCGATAAACAACCGACAGCAAAGCCTTTAAAGGGTTTTAGTGGTGCTGGAGTTTTAGAGATAGTTGATAATTTTGATGGGGACACCTACAGAACAGTTTATACAGTGAAGTTAGCTGGAGTAGTTTATGTACTTCATGCCTTTCAAAAGAAGTCAAAGAAAGGTATATCAACGCCAAAACAAGATATTGATTTAATCAAGCAGAGACTAAAGCTAGCCAGAGAAATTAATCAAGCAAACAAATAAGAAGGTGTAAAAATGAGTGAAGAAATAAAAGTACAGGTTGGTAGCGACAATGTATTTGCCGATTTAGATTTACCCAACCCAGAAGAAAGATTAATTAAGGCTGAATTGGCGCGAAGAATCAGTGAAATTATTCGTCAAAGAGCTTTAACTCAAGTTGAAGCAGCCGAGCTATTAGAGATTGACCAACCGAAAGTGTCGGCTCTAACAAGAGGAAGACTTAACGGTTTTTCGACAACTCGACTTTTTCGTTTTTTAAATGCTCTAGGGAGTGATGTTGAAATTGTAGTTAAGCCAAAACCTGAAAGTCGTCTGACAGCCACAATTACTGTTATTGAAGATTAAAAAAGCTCTGGAAATGGGAAAATAAATAGACTTATATTAAAACTCTATAATGAGCTACCTGCTCTATTCTCAAGCAGCACAGCTAAAGCTACATGAACCTGTTCCCGTTACTCTTCATCCCGCCGCAGTTTACCTCAGTTCGCTCTCTGAAGGGTCGCGTCGTTCGATGCTGTCTTCTCTCAATGCGATCGCTCGCTTGTTAACGGAGGGAGAATGCGATGCTTTTTCTTTAGATTGGTCGAAGTTACGCTACCATCACACGGCAGCCGTAAGAACCGCTCTCAAACAAAGGCTTGCTCCTACTACCACTAATAAAATGTTAGTTGCTTTGCGACGGGTACTAACAGAAGCCTACCGTTTAGATTTAATTGAGGCATCTGATTATCACAAAGCAGTCGATCTTGCCAATGTTAAAGGAACGGGAAAACTTCGAGGTCGTGCTTTAAGTACTAATGAAATAGAAAGTTTAATTGATTGCTGTTACGAACAAGGAGGTGCGATCGCTATTCGGGATGCTGCGGTAATCGCCATTCTCCGTTGTGGCGGTATTAGGCGACAGGAAATAGTTCAATTGAATCTTGATGATTTAGATTTAGCAACTGGAGAATTAACCATTCATCGAGGCAAAGGGGGCAAATTTCGCCTTGTATATCTGACCACAGAAGCGATCTCGATGATCAAAGATTGGCTGGAGATAAGAGGGGATTTACCAGGGGCATTAATCTGTCCTGTAAATAAAGGCGGAAAAGTAATCTTACGTCACTTTGCTAGTGATGGAGATGGGATATATAAATTAGTAAAAGCTAGAGCAATGATAGCGTCCGTCAAGCATTTTTCGCCTCATGATTTCAGGCGGACTTTTTGTAGCGATCTTTTAGCAGAGGGTGAAGATGTGTTTACAGTGCAGGAATTGGCAGGTCATGCTTCTCCTGCCACTACAGCTAAGTACGACCGTCGTGGTGAAGGCAGAAAACGCAGGGCAGTTAAGCGATTGAAGTTTAGATAAATAATCTTAAATGCCATAAAATTAGACTATCGGTTGGATCTTTTCAAATTTCTACATTTAAATAGCCATAATCTTCAACTCTCGATAAAAATTCTAATGGTTTATCCATTGACAATTTTTCTAGAAAAACCACTAATACCCACTTATCCATTTGGTCGAGAAATGCCATTGATGGCACAAAAATTGCTTCTACTATTGTCGTTTGTCGAATAAACTGGGCAGTAGCTCTAGCAATCTTTTTATCGAGGAAACAATTAGGAGCATCTTTGAGAGATAGTTCTTGCCAACAAAGGCGATCGCACAAATTAAGGGTATGATTTAGCTTGACCTTCATCTGATAAACTTTTCTACGTTTAGTTTTGCCTGCAAGCTGTTTGGGGCGATCAAATTGAAGAGGGGCTGTCTGGCGAACCTGCGTCGCCAGCTTGTAAGCCCCGTAGTGTCGCGACCACTCTCCTGCTGCTACATCTACACTACCTGCTAGATAAAGTGTTTGCTCTCCTTGAGTATTCCAACGATTATTTGCCGCCAATCCTGTATAACTAAAATCATAGACATCATAATTTCCATCGGGTAGATGTCGATAAGCTTCCCCCGACCAAGGTTCAATCAAATTTTGCAGCATAAATTAGTAGCCTAATCCCTCATAGTCAGCAGCTAAAGCAGCGATTACTCGGTCGTATTTGCCCAAAGAGATAATGTCATAAGCTGTATGCCCATCAAATTCTTCTTGTGGGGTAAACATGAATTCTTCTACCCCTTTTGGCGTATAAACTTTCTGAGCTAGAGAAGCAATTTGTTTGAGTTTGGCTAAATGCTCCTTAGCTTTACTGCTAGGAGACGCATCGCTATTTTCCCATCGCCATAAAGTCTTACAACTAACGCGCAGTAAATGACTCATACGTTCCTGAGACAGATGAAGTTGCTGTCTAATGGCTAACGGATTTAATATTTCGTTACTGAGAACCATCAGTTTTTCTATTTATTAAGCAGTATATTTCTTATCTTACTCAAGATATATCGTCATTTGTCCAGACACATTTAATTCTTGACAGTTTACCAGACGGCGATCGCTTGGCTCAAATAAATCCATCGTCGTAACGATAATTTTTATCCTAAAGGATACCCTAAAGGACTAGCTTCGCGTCGCACTTCGTTATTCCATTCCCTGCAATAACCTTGCTATCTGTTCTGGTGCAGGAAGCTGATCTTTTAATTCTTGAGGTAAAGTTGAAACAATTTGATAGGTGGAAACTCCTATCGGCTGATTGGATTCTTTGAAAGATTCTACAGCCGACAAAATAGCTTGTTCTAACTGACGTTCATTATGCTCATCTGCTAATTCAAGAAAATCAAATGTATATTCATCTTTTACTGCCAACTTAGCCTGAAAGCGAATACTCTCTGATACAGTTTCGTCAAAATTAGTTTGGTTGAGTAGGGTTTTTTCGTAGCTTTGGTTCTCTATCTGATGAATTAAAATATTTTTGGTCCAACCAAACTTTCGTGCCATGCGGATATAAAACTCTCGCATTTTATCGTCTTTGCACTTTTGCATAATTATCAGGTTATGCGTCCAGCTAATTTCTGCAACCATTGGTTGCAGTTTTTCATCTGACATATAGCTCAAATAAAAACTACGCATATTCCAAATATTGCGCGCCGAAAAACCGCTAATTCCTGGAAATTCTTGCTGCAAGTCTTTGGCTAGTTGTTCTACTACTGACTTCCCCCAAGTTTCTCCCTGCTGTCGAGTCACGATTGATTTGCCAATCTCCCAGTAAAGAACAATTAATTTTTGATTTACTGCTTTTAAAGCTTCATATTGAGCAGAACGAATATGCTGCTTGATTTCTCCCAGCAATTGTCCGTAGTTATCAGCATTTAATTTGCTCATTTTTACTGCCTTCATACTCAATTTAATCGTTTATCATTAACTCTGACAGCATTTTAATTCTTGGCAGTTAACTAAAGCTTCTTTGCCGTCTAGATCTTTAATTTTGGCAACTATGCCCGTAGTAGCTTCAACGATCCATGTACCCTTTGCTTTTAACCATTCGACTATCGCTCCTGACTGGATCGTATTTTGGGGTGCTGTTTCCTTTTTCATGTCCACTCCCTGAGATAAATAATTATCTTTCCCTATAGTGGACACGGAAGATAAATTAGAATTAATGGCAAATTCAGTTGGGATAGAAGCACTATCTCTTTCGAGCCAAGTCGCAAAAATCTCTTCTCTACCATCATCAGGAGATTCAAATATATAGACCCTTTCCCGTTTATTTCTAGAACCCAGACGACCAATATAAGTAAGTGTTAGTCCCAGTAAACTCAATAGTTTCTGAACTATTTTAATTGGTGTATCTGACTCTACTATAGTTAAACCCAGAAAAGTTTTAAGTTCTCTTTTGTTAGCATGAGCCAACTCGGCAATCAACTGAAGATTAGGGTCGCTCCCTCGATACTCAACTCCAGGTTTAAGCAAACCAATAATTAGAGTCTCTAGTAATCGCAAAGGTGTAGATAATAAACTACGATTAAAATCTGGTAGCCATAAGCGGTTTCTATTGGTATGAGAGATCGCTTTGAGTTGTTTTGAGTCTCGTTCAATTAAATAAGGTCTACCGACAGTAAGGTAGTAGTGAGAGAGAATCTTACCATACCAACCTTCATCATCTTTAGTAACCAGTTCGGCAGTAATAAATCGCTCATCGCCATAACGTTTAACTAGATTTCCCTTATGTTCAATCCACCTCTCTTGTTTAGTCTTGGCTCGTTTATCTTTTAATCTCTGATATTCTGAATCAGTCGGTAGAGGTGCGTCAGCTACGAAGCTACATTCAGCTTGATATTTGGCTTCGGCAACTTCCTTCAGTTGTGTTTCTACTTCGATTGTAGGGATATAATCTTCTGCTTTATTTTTTGGTGGAGATGTCACAAAATGTCCTTCTGCAATCAAACCATCAACAATAGATGAGCGATAGTTCTGCATAGTGAGGTTAATATAACAGCCACGTTTAGCCCAAGTGTTTAGGGATTCTGGTTGAAAGTTAGTGTCGAGATCTAAGTCGCATAAAGAGGCATCAGCAGCTTGTAGAAACCTAATATTAGTACTGGCTTTATTTTTAGTACTGGCAATTAAAGCTTTTTTAACAGTAGCCCCATTACCCACCATACATTTATAAAAACCGCGTTTAGCTGCCCAGAGATAACGAGGGACTGAACTACGAACGCGGGCTAATACCTGACGAATAGAATCTGCTGCTTGAACTCCTTGAGCGATCGCCCAGACTGAATCAAAATGAGAGACTCGTTTGGGTTTTCCTAAACTAGAACCTATTCCCTGTAGTAATAAACCAAAGGCAATGGGAACTTCAGAATAAGATTTATCTAATCTCTCGCATTCAATACTGACTCCCGTTTCAATCGAAGGAGAAGCGATCGCAATATCGTAGTTCGGTAAGATTTCATTCAGGTGAGCAATACATCCATAAGCAGGATGCTCTGGATCTGCTACTGTTTCCGAGTCTATACGCAGAATTTTCTTGTCTGGGAATTCCAACTCAAGATAAGATTCTAAATTTTGGGTACCCCATTTAGATTTCAGTTTTTGAGCGGAACAACTGATAAATGGTCTGCCACCAGCTTCTATATGACAAGTTAGATCTCGAACTAAACGAGCAGGATTTTTGTCTTCATAGTTATGTATTGTCCAGCGTTGCTGTTTAGGTGGTTGCCAATCGTTAACCACTACAAAGGGTTCGACATGAAAACCTGCAAGTCCCCGAATATAGTCAATAGCAACATCTGATAAGTCGGCATCGGCTAAATATACTTGACCGTCGCCTGAAAGATTATTTTGAATTAAAGTTTTGAACTGGGCAAGAATTTCCACTCGCTCACTCGCACAGGTAGCAGAATTGAGCAGATGCCAAATTACCTGTTCTGCTTCATCGATGATTACTATGCCATCCGACCAGTTATCGGCATTGAATCTAGCTCCTGAGTTAGGATGAAGAGAATCAATACAGAGTCCGTAACCGAAAACATTTCCGTATTCAACAGTTTTGATTTCGGTTAGGTAAGGAAGTCCTACTCTTTGACAAAGTGCTTCTCCAAGTTGAATGCGGTGGGTGAGTAGCAGTACCCATTTACCTTCTTTGGTTGCTTTTTGGACTATCTGTTCGATTAAATGAGTTTTACCCGTATTTTTAGGGGATTTTAGAGCAATTAGTTTGGCAGTGTCGGGAATGGTTAGGGTGTCGGGTAAAAGGTTTTGGTAGACAAACTCATCATTTTTTCCTCCTGATGTTATGCTCTTGTGGCTTGTCCTCGAATGAGGGTACTTCTGACTTTTGATGTTATGCCCTTGTGGCTTGTCCTCGAATGAGGGTACTTCTGCATCTCCCAAAGTTCCTAGATATCTCCTATTAACCTGAATATTGGCTTTATAGGTAAGTTGTACTGATGTTTGTACTAACCAAGTAGAGAGAGATAATGCCTGACTGTATGCTTGATGAAATGCTTCTGCACCGTGTTGAACGATTAAGTCATCAACTCCCTTGGCTGTTTCTTGCCAACGAATGACTTTGACTTCAACTCCACTCTTGGTAAAAAGCTTTCCTGTTTTGGCGATCGCTGTATTGACATTATTCACGGTACTAGCTTTAGTGTCTCGATCGAAGGCAAAATAAACTGTACGACCAGGTGTGGCAAACACTTGAAGTTGGGGAATAAGTTTCGCCAGCCCCGTTTTGCGTCCAAATTCATCTTTGGGTTGGCGATAGCCATTGAAGATCCCTGGTAGGGCGATCGCTGCATAGCCTAAACTAATTAGAGCGGCAGCTTTTTTAGCCCCTTCGGTAATTATTAAGGGAACTTCAGGATTATTTACTACCCATGACCAGAATGATATTTCTTGATGTTCGTCGTAGTCGAGGGAAGAGAGAACAAGTGGAATATTGTTTAGCTCGGCTACTTTATGCCAAAGAAGTTGAGATACTTTTAGGGCAATTATTCCTGTCGGATGTTTAGGAGGGGCTTCATATTTGATTATTTTGCCTTTGTCTGCTGAGAGTCTGGGCTTTATTGGTTTGAATTGACCCCATAGATCGTCGGAATATTTGTTTAAGACATCGACTCCCGATACCCACCAGCCTCCTTCTTCAACGTGACGATAGCGTTTGAGGATGCTGTAGCTGACTGCTCCTGAGTTGGTTCTCTTGAGTTTGTCGGCAATGAACAGGCGGTCTAATGCATCATTTCCTTCGAGGTGAAAAAAGTTGAGTTTAATTAAATCTGGATGAATTCCACTTTTTTCTTGATGTAGTTCATGATACTCGACAGATGTTAGTTTGTTTGGTAATTGTTCTTGACAAAACGTATCTGAAACAGCAAATTGTTGTGACGATTTTTGCATCATCGATCTAGACTCCATTATTTATTTGGAAGCCTTAAGACCACTACACAGCAAGTATTTAATCTTTCCATAGCGAACTCGCGCCTAGAAATATGGCACAGCAGAAAGTAGATCTCTTTGAGATCGCCAGTGCAACTCTGATTAACAAGAGATACAATATAAAGTGCGAATAAATATTGTTTCTCAGTTTTCTAGTTAATTACTAGTCATTCAGAGAAGTGGGAAGGAGCTTAGATACTTGCTTTAGCAATTGTGGTCTAGGCTCTTTTCTAATTTTGTGAAACTAATTGAACAAATTTTCTTATGAGAGTAGGGTCATACTTGCTTACTGGCTTAAAAAATAAATATTGCAACTCTTATTATGACAGAGCCTAAAAATGTGGGTGTTTGGGAAGTTTCCTAAACACTTATTTCGTAGTTAGATAGCTGTAACGACGCAAATTCGTATATTTTTAGTAAAAACGTTTCCGAATAACCCCCAAACGTTTCCGAATAACCCCCAAACGTTTCCGAATAACCCCCAAACGTTTCCGAATAACCCCCAAGTGTTTAGGAGCTATAATTCTTGTTCTATATAATATTCGACATTTATTAAATTTTGTGACTGTTTAGGAGCAAAATAGCGTACCTAAACACCGTCAAATCAAATGCCAAAACCAAATAACCCTTTAATAAAGAGCTATTGAGGCGATATAGATACGCTATTTATTTTATTTGTTATATTTCCAACCCTAAATAAGTTAAGAGTTGAATCTTGAGTTCAGAGTTAACTGGATGGGGATAACAACCATTTTCAATTTGAGATAAACGTGAAGGAGAAATATCGAGTTGTTTAGCCATCGTTCTCAAACTTTCTCTATTAGCTTTACGTGCTTTCTTAATTTGGTTACCGAAAATTGATAAATCTGTATTTGGTATTGACTCATGTAACAGATTTGGCTCATTGTGAGCTGGATAATCTAATTGGAAAGTATCTGTCTCTCTTAGTTGGGACTTTGGTTTGATTTCTGGTTGATTTAAAGTTCCAAAACATTGCAACCAATCATTAAACCAGTGCCTTGGCTTCTTGATCTTGCTATCAGGACAAATCCATTCAGGAATGTCATCATCGTAGACGAAAGTATAAGGATGCTCAAATTTAGCTAAAGTTTTAATCCCTCGATCAAAGCTACGTTTTAAATTAAAGGCAGCACTCCCATTGACTTTAGCTATTTCTATTTCCTCTACGTAACCAATGCTTTGTAAAAGATTTTCTATCTGAAAATGACCACTTTTGTTTTGCTGTAAAGCGAAGAGAGCAAAATAGGCTATTCTCAATGCCATTATTTCTTTGTAAGGATCTAATTTAAGAGTCTCACCAGTTAAATACCCAAATTCTCTTAAATATTCGTGACCTGCAAATTTTTCAAACCAAGAGCCTGGACTGTAAGTAATTTCAATATCGATTATGCTGTCATCACCATAAAGATTTTTTTGTGATATTTGTTCGATGCTATAAATGTCCCAAAGGTTAGACATTTTTAAGGAAAAAATACCTTTATGACGAACTTTCCATTCTCGAACCCAAACTTCGAGTCGCTTTAGCAGATAAGCTTGGTGAGCAATTTGAAGTAATCTTTCATCTTTGGAAAAATAACGGTTGATTTTACCGTCGGTTGTTCGGTCGGTTTTAGATATATATTGTCTCTTTTTTTTATCTTTGCCAAAGTCAGCTAAGAGTTTTGAAGCTGACACGGTAATTTTTGTGTTCCAATTCTTGGGTTTGCGAAAAGCAATGGCAGCTAGTGCATAATGTAACTTGAGAGTTTGTTCTCCAAATTGTTCGGCAATAACTTCTTTGGTTTGATATGCTACCTCAGCAAAATCGGTCAAGTCGAATCGGTCACGAATTTGTAATTCAACTCTACCTGAAGAAAAGTCTTTCCCTCCGTTTAAACTGTTTGGTTTAAATTCCCAGAAATTCATACCAGTAACCCCTGCCGAGTAAACTGTGTCAGTTATTGCACTACTAGGACATTCTTCATAAAATTTATGCTGGCATAGTTGTGATTCTGTCGAGGACCTTGTTTGTTTATTGTTTTGTGGATCTGATTTCTTTTCAATGCTCGACTCATGAGAATTACTTTTCTTACACTTGCTTCTTTTATTACTGATTTTAGCTTCAGAATGTTCCATTTTTACGTCGGCTGAAGAAGAGTTATAATTTAGTCAGAATAATTTGTTTGTTTCTAAATACTATTAATCTGAATTGAAGTAGTTTAATTGGGATTAATAGCCAAATATAGCGCAGAAAATGATTTAAATCTTATTTCTTTGTGTTTCTTGCAGATTAATAAGGCATAAATTATAAATCTGTTTAAAGCTGCCATCAAATAAAAATTTCACAATTCTGCATAAGTAAACATCAATCGATCGTCGAAATCAACGATTCGATTACGATCGACTGTTTTCTGATGTAATCCTGCCGTCTTCTAACTCCACAATACGATCTGCTACGTCTAAGATACGGTTATCGTGGGTAACAATGAGAATTGTACAGCCTTGTTCTCTAGCTAATTCCTGCATCAATTTGACAATATTACGACCAGATTTACTGTCGAGTGCTGCGGTAGGTTCGTCAGCCAGCACCATTTTTGGATGAGAAACTAAAGCGCGGGCGATAAGCCTTCGGCATGGCTACGCTACGCTACTCTCTGTTTTTGACCTCCAGAAAGGTTATGAGGATAATAATCAACGTGTTCTCCCAAGCCTACGGATTCTAATAGAGCGATTGCCCTGTGTTTGACCTCTGGCGCATCAATTCCTTGATGTAATTCCAGCGACATCTGTACATTTTGCCTAGCGGTTAAAGATTCAAGTAAGTTATGCGCTTGAAAAATATAGCCAATATTTCTTCTAATTTGAACCAGCTTTTTTTTGCTGGCGCCAAATAATTCTTCGCCAAAAACTTTGAGACTTCCCAACTGTGCAGAACGCAATCCTCCCATCAGAGTTAGGAGAGTAGTTTTACCAGAGCCAGATGGTCCTTTTAAAATAATTACTTCTCCAGAGTTGAGAGTCAGATCGATATTAAACAAAATTTGTTTTTTGAGTTTGCCTTCGCCGAAGAAATGACTAAGGTTTTCAATTTCAACAACTTTATCAATTGTCGGTCGCTGATTATTGATTGATTGAGTAAAAATCATTAAAAGTTTATTATGGAAGTTTAATTTTACTAGCGATCAGCTTAGAGGAGTGCGCGGAGCGCGACGCGAAGCGGTTATCCGAAGGTGTCCTAAAGGATACACCTGCGGATATACCCTTTAGGGATCCTTTAGGAGTCCTTTAGGGAAGTTAGTCATGTGTAAGCATCGCTTTTAAATGCGATCGCTCTTGCAAATAAGCTAAAAAAGTTTGGATATGAAATATTTCTTAATACTTTGCTGTCATGCTTATATTTTTTAGCAGAAGAATATTCGTGTTGAAGAAGATGCTATGTCATTGCACCTTTCGACTTGTTAAAAAACCTGCATCTATTCTACAATCTTTTCAGTCTCGTACAAAGTATCAGTCGCAACTAAAGAGTCAAGCCGCCACTTAAACGTAATTATCTTGTTCCAGCTTTTCAGAAAAATTTTGATATATCCATCTAAGCAAAAAGCTGGATATACCCTTTATAGTTTTGAATCAGGTTTTACACAGTTATGAAAAATAGCACTTCAGGGAAGATTATTTCTACTAGTATCGGAGATAATTCTCTTGAGATAGCAAATACTACAAAAACAAAGCAAAACGACAGAACAGCAATCAGCACGAGTTCTAAAACTCAAAGTTGTGAATTGCTGGTGGGCGAAGCAGATCATATCCAAGATTATAGCGATCGGATTTGTCAACATTGGCTCAAAGCTCACAAAACCGAATCTTTATGTTCTAAAAATGTTCAAGGGTACACAAAGATTGTAATTTTATTGCAGGATATAACTGAATTAATCGAAAGAATTAAAACAACAATTCAATACGCTCAGTTACAAAAACAAATGATTTCTGAAACAGTAAATTATATTGTATCGAATTGCTTGGATATTGAGCCTGAGCAAGTTGCTATTACAGCAAATTTAGCCAACGATCTGGGAATAGACTCTTTGTCATGGCAGGAATTACTGATAACTTTAGAGGAGACATTTAGCATCAGAATTTCTGATGAGATTGCTGGGACTTTAACAACAGTTCAGCAACTTATTGATTGCGTAATATTAATAGTCCAAAAGGAAAATAAGTTATCTCCTCAATTACAATCTTAATCAATATTTAAAGGTAGGGAAACTGTAAATTCTGTATATTCACCTTCAGTTGATTTAACTAAAATTTCTCCTTTGTGTATTCCTACAATAATTTGATGGGCAAAAAATAAACCTAACCCCGTTCCTTCTAGTGCAGGCTTAATTGTCCAAAAAGGTTCAAAGATTTTAGTAATTATGTTTTCAGCTATACCCTCTCCGTTATCTCGAATTCTAATTTCTATCCGATTGAATAAATTGCGAGTTTGTACAGTTATAGTGGGAATATAATTATCATTACCTTTTTTTTGTTTGCTTAGAACTGTATAGTAAGCATTCTCTAAAAGATTAATTAAGGCTTTTTCAATTTCTTGAGCAACTATTTCTATTCGCTCTATTGAAGAGTCAAAATCAGTTACAAATTTTACTGGAGATTCTCGCTCTACTCCTTGATATTGTCTGGCAACTGATTGGAGTACTTTGTCAATTAAACTATTGAGATCGGTTAAGCTTGGAGCTAATTGTTCTTGTCGAAAATAAGATAATACATCTTGAATAATTTGATTTATGCGAACAACTTGATTTTGAGAGTCAGTAAGTTTTTCTTCTAAATTTAATATGATTTCTTCATTATTCTGAAATATTTCTTCGATAATGTCTTCAAAAATCAATTTATTTTCTTCAATAATTTGTTCTAATTGTCGAAGGAAAATAAGAGAAGAGGAGATGTTGATGTCAATTAAACTGAGGGGGTTTTTGATTTGATGGGCAATTCTTCCAGTTAATGTTCCTAAAGAAGCTTGCTTTTCTTTGATAATTAATTGTTGTTGAAATTGATGTAGCTTTTCTAAAGAATCTTTTAATTCTTTAGTTCGCTCGGCTACTTTGAATTCAAGATTCTTTTTCGCTTCTAATAATTGAATAATATAAATACTCCCAATAATCATCACGGCAGCAACTACAATACTAAACAAATTTGGTACTAGGGGAATCCAGCATCCTTTTAAAAATAGTAAGTAACTAATAATAATCAAAATAACTGCTTCTATTACCAATAAACTTAAGATAGGTATAATTATTTTAAGAGGATTATTGCGTTTTTGCTGCTGGCATCCCCAAACAGCAACTGTGACTATCCAAAAAACCAGCCATAAATATTCTTTGGGTTTTGACCAAACTTGAAGCAAAGGTCGTTCTTCTAAAACCGCACTAATTATTTGGCTAGCTAAGTTAGCTTGTATTTCAACTCCCGCCATAGTGATAGGTGTCGTTCCTTTTCCCTGGCTACAAGGAGTAGTAAAATAATCTTTAACACTAGTAGCTTGATTACCAACTAAAACAATACGTCCTTGAAATAAGTTTTTGGGAATGCGATCGCTTAAAACTTCACTAACCGATATTTGTGGGAAACTAGACTTACAAGATCGCCAATTAAGGAGAATTTGATAGCCATTATCATCAGTATTTACATAACCACCGTCATTAGCTTGAAAAGGTAAAAATACAGTATTTTTCAATTTTAGCCAACCTGATTCTGTAGGTACAGGCTGAATTCCTTCAGTTGACAAGTAATTTAAAGCTACAGCTAGTCCTAAACTGGGAATAGAAGATTTAGGCGAACCATCGGCAATGGGAAATAGGTTTCCTCTACGAACTACGCCGTCGTCGTCAACAACTAGATCGGCAGCACTTACTTGTCCTAATTCTTTTAGTACTGAGGGAGGATTGACACTGGGATATGCTTCTGAATCGGTTATTTTGGCAATACCAATTAAGTTAGGAGTAGAACGAAAAAATTTTAATAAGTTAGAGTAAGCTTGTTGATTTTCTTCTGGTTTCTTGTTGATTGAAGGGACGGGAAAATCTCGAAAAATATCTAAACCAATTACCCTTGGTTTTTGTTGTTTAATTCTTTCTAAAAGATTGGTGAAAACCTCATCAGAAAGAGGATATTCTTTGAGAGAATTAATATCGCTTTCAGAAATATTAACTAAAACAATTCTAGCATCGCTAGATTCTGGAAAGCGATGAAGAAAGAAAAAGTCTAGTGCCTTCCATTCTAAAAGTTGAAGAACGCCTGATAAGCGCAAGATTATTACTAACAAGCTGGTTAATAATATGGTGATAATTGCTCCCAACCATTTTTTATTTATTCTTTTTAATCTAGTAAACATTCATTTTAAAGTAATGAGTAATGAGTAACGATTATTTATCTTTAAGCTTTTTGATAGTACTAATTAGTATCCGAATTATTCTATTTATTTTATCAATCATCGAGCTAAATTTCTTTGATGATAAGTAGCTCCACCTAAATAATGGTCTGGACTTTAGGAAAAAAGTAAAAATAATGAGCTAGAATACTGATAGAGTGACAGTTGTACTTGAATAGTAGACCTGACCGCCAGAATGAAAGAAACAACCCTGTTGGCGATGCCACCATGCTTTGAAAAATGGTGTGCCAAATTTGATGTGTAACTTGAATCATAAAATGGGATAGTTTAAGCTCTGAAAGTTAATAAATTCGTCAAATAAATTTTTCCTTCTTCAAATTTTTTGAATCAAAAAATGAGACTAAATAAGCTAAAATCTGCTTGGAAAGAACAACTATTCCGAGAGCGGAAGTGCCATGCTAAACGCCTCATGTTTCATGATTGGTGTCTCAAACTTCAATTTAAAGAGTCAACTACTTTTTACTCATAACTGTCAACTTTAAATCTTTTAGATTATGAAAATTATTCGTCTTCTGCTCCAAAATTCTGGGAAAGACTTATTTTTGGCAGCAATAACTAGTTTGATCAGTGGTGTAAGCAGTGCTGGGGTAATTGCTCTGATTAATTATGCGATCGCCCGTATCTCAGATATACCTCCTTGGCTACCGTGGTTATTTATCGTTCTTTGCTTGGTTTTATGGCTATTCCAATATATTAGTTGGGTGCTAATTACTCGCTTATCCCAAGAGATTATTTATAATTTGCGCTTGTCGATGACTCAGCGTATTTTAGATTGTCCTCTACAGCATTTAGAAACCCTGGGCGCACCCAAATTATTAGCAACCTTGACAGGAGACATTAATGCGATCGCTCAAGCTTCCATTGCGATCTCACTAACGATTGTTAATTTAGCGGTTTTAGTGGGTATTTTTGGCTATTTATGTTGGTTGTCGCCTCTACTATTTTTAATTGTTTTTACTAGCATTGGTGTTGGTTTTGTCCTTTATAATTTTTTGCAAGCAAAAGGTATTAGAGAGTTTGAAAAAGGTCGTCAAATTCAAGATAATTTATTTAAGCATTTTCGCTCCGTTACTGAAGGAATCAAAGAGTTAAAGCTACATCGTTCGAGAAGAGAGGCTTTTATTAAATCAGAATTAAAGCTAAGTGCTACTCAAGCCAAACACTATTGGGTCAAAGGGACAGAGGCTTTTGCTTTTGCTGCTTCATTAGGCACCATCTTGTTTTTTGTACCGATTGGCTTGATTTTATTTGTATTGCCCAAATTAAATCTGGTTGACATCGCCCTTGTTTCTAGCTACGCCTTAGCTGTTTTATACATCATTAGTCCCATTAGTGAAATCGCCAGATCCTTACCTCAGATAGCTCAAGCAAACGTTTCTTTGGATAAAATTGAATCTTTGGGTTTATCCTTAATCGAACAAGTTACTGAAACGCTGCAAGCAGACAATCATCAATTTAACTCCCACTGGACAAGTTTGGAATTAGTAAATCTCAACCATGCTTATCAAGGAGATACAGAAGAACATCAGTTCACTTTAGATAGCATTAATCTGGACTTTCAACCAGGGGAAATTGTTTTTATTGTGGGCGGTAATGGTAGCGGGAAATCAACCTTAGTTAAGCTTATTACAGGCTTATACGCCCCCGATAGCGGTAAAATTTTATTGAATAATATTCCTGTAACCGATAACAATCGCGAATGGTATCGTCAGCAGTTTTCGGTAATATTTTATGACTTTTACTTATTTGATCGTCTAATCGGCATAGATCGAACTCAGCAGCAAGAAATACAAAATTATCTCCAACTGTTAGAAATAGACCATAAAGTAACAGTCAAAGACGGTATCTTATCCACTTTAAACTTATCTCAAGGACAGCGCAAACGTCTGGCTTTACTGACTGCATATTTAGAAGATCGCCCTATCTATATCTTTGATGAATGGGCATCTGATCAAGATCCTGTATTTAAAGAAATATTCTACAAAAAACTACTACCCCAACTGAAAGTCAGAGGTAAAACTGTAATTGCCGTTAGCCATGACGATCGCTATTTTACCGAAGGCGATCGCCTGTTTAAACTTGATTATGGTCGTGTAGTTCAAACCTAAAACTAAGTAGGTAGACAAGAAAAAACTAAATCGAAAAATGTTTTTTAGGTCAAAGATAAAAAGTCTATATGCCAACAGGGTTTTAGGCACTTGTGTCAGGCAGGCAACTCATTACTTTTTACTCATTACTCGTTACTTTTTACTCATTACTCATTACTTTTTACTCATTACTCGTTACTTTTTGATAAAAGTCCTACTTGCGCCAATAGTTGTTGAAAATATGAATTAGCTTTTACTTCATCTCTAGAATGATAACTGATAGCGATCGCATCATACCAAATTCCATTATTAGCTAAAATTACCGCTTTTTCAGTTTCACTACTAGCTTCAGCTAGTTTTTGCGCTAACTCTGGCTTCAAAGGAACTCTTCTAATAACAGCTCGAATATACCAATTTTCGGCGGGACGACTAGGGTTACAGACAACCTCTAAGTTCCAGACATATTCTTTGCCAACATCTAAATTAACAGTTTGTGGAACTGACACTGATAAAATTCCCGCTCGATTGACGGCAATATCTGACTTCCATAGTGGCTCGATTACACCAGGTTCGATCAAGCTAAAGCGAACTGGTAAATTGGGTACGGATTTAACCGAGAATAAAAAATTTGGGTGAGTTGATATAGTAGTTGGTGTGTGGTTGGTAGGAACTAAAGAGGTTATATCCACGGATTTACCAGGGCATCCTCTCGAACCTGAAGCTGTCGCTTTTTGCTGTTTTTGGTCTTTAGCTGGTGGGACGTAACCATGATTAGTTTGGCTGCTTTGAGCTAATTTGTCAAAATTGCTGAAAAACAATATAAGCAAGCCGAATGTAAGTCCGAATAAAAGCGTTACTATTTTACTCGCAGAAGACATCATAAAATGTATTTCAGATCCAGATTAAATACTTCGGAGCGATCGCTTTTTATACCAAAATCTTGAGAAAATGAGACTGTTTCATCTAGCATGACTTAATTTGGTTCTAGGGATTATAACAATTAGGTTATGGCAGACAATTAGCTAATTCAAGTGGCTGTAGTCCCAATTTATCTAGGACTTTAGTCCCAATTTGTTTGGTAAAGTAACCGCTATTTAAACTATTTAAATGAAATTATGAATATACCAATTAAAAACATATCATTAATTCGAGGTTACTTATTTAAACTTTTTGTAACACTAGTATTAACTTTAGAGCTAATTAATTCTTCCATCGCGCGAGCCAAAGAAGTACCGACAGCTAGAGAAATGCTTGACCAGGCACAAAACTATTACCTTCAGGGAGATTATGATCGCGCAATTTTATTATTAAACGAGCTACTACAAAAACCTCAACAGATAGATTCCGTTACTATTGACAGTAATTTAGCAGAGATTTACCGCCACCTCGGTCAATATAATCAGGCGATCGCTCATTGGAAGACAGCAATTGAATCAATCGAAACTAAAAATGACGAAGTTCAAAAGCCCAAATTAATTGCTCTTAAGATAGATTTGGCAAGAGCTTACACTCATTTAGGACAAACTAGTCTGGCAATTCCTCTACTAGAAGAAGCCATTAGTTTGGCTAAACAGGAGCAAAAACCAGAAATTGAAGGTATGGCGCGAAAAGCCTTGGGTGATGCAGAGAGAGTAGCTGGAGAATACGATCGCGCAATTGCTGCCTATACTACTAGTTTTAATAGAACACGGGATTACGAATCAATTATCAAGATTTTTAACGGGCTTGTGGAGGTGTATCAACTTCGCCGCCAACAAAATCTTGGCTTTGCTGAAGGAGCGAAACTTGAGAAAAACCAAGGTTTATTTACTAAATATAATCAATTAGCGACTACAGATCGAGTCAAGGCGATTGAATATGCAAAACGTGCAGTAGCAGTATCGGCAGATAAAAACCTCACCAGTCTGGCTACTGTCCGTGCTTTACTGAATTGGCAACGTTTATCGCCTAAAAGAGAAACCACAATTAGTTTTAAGCGAATATCTTCTCTTCTCGAACGTTTACCAGCTTCGCGTTCCAAGGTTTATCTGTTAATCGAACTAGCAGAGTTAGCGCAACCTGAAGCTATTGAGATTTTGAATCAAGCAGCAAAAACCGCCTCTGGGCTTGGAGATAAACGCGCTTTATCTTTTGCTCTAGGAGGTTTGGGAAATACTTATGAAAAAAGGGGAGATTTTAAGCAAGCTCTTTTCTGGACTCAAAAGGCACAGCTAGCCGCTCAAGAAGTGTTTGCTACCGATAGTCTCTATCAATGGCAGTGGCAAGCAGCAAGACTTTACCAGGCAATGGGTGCTGATGATGCAGCTAGAGATGCTTATCAAGGAGCGATCGCTTCAGTTCAGAGTATTCGCAATGACTTGCTCAATGCCGAAAAACAATTGCAATTAGATATTCGCTCCCAAGTTGAACCTATTTATCGAGAGTATTTGGGTTTGTTGTTGAAGAGTGGTGACAAGGCTCAGATCACTGAAGCACTTAATACTGCCGATCTACTGCAACTTTCTCAACTACAAAGTTATTTTGAGGATGATTGTCTAGAAATTAAGTCTAGCTCTCGAATAAATAAGGCATTTACTCGTTCAGATACTGTAATTATTCGCTCGATTATTTTAGAAGATAAAACTTATTTAATTCTAAGACTGCCAAATGGAACTGTTAAAAGTTATCCAGTAAAAATTAAGGCAAAACAGTTAGAAACGCAGATTGACAACTGGCGGTATTTATTAGAAGAACTTTCTAGCGAGCGTTATTTGGCTTTATCTCAGTCTCTTTATAATTTGCTAATTCGTCCACTGGCAAACGATTTAGAAGCGATCGCTCCTTCGAGGATTGTGTTTATTAATGATGGTAGATTACGCAATGTACCAATGGCAGCACTTCATGACGGGCAAAAGTTCTTAATCGAAAAATATGCCATAAGTTATTCATTAGGTCTTAATTCTATTAGCAAGCGTGAAACCAAGCGAGATGATTTTAAAACTGTAGCTTTTGGTCTAACAGTTGCGAAAAATGGGTTTCCAGCTTTAATTAATATTGAACAAGAAATTGATGATCTAGCCAAATTTGTAGATGTTAGCCAATTTGTGAACCAGGAATTTACCCAAGAAAATTTTCAGCAACAATTAGATAAAGGTTATCCTATCGTTCATCTTGCTACTCATGCTCAATTTGGCGGAAGTAATGAAAATACCTTTATCCAAGCATTCGACCGAGAAATTTCACTTAATGAGCTAGAAGCAATTTTGTCTGGTTTACCGCAACCAATTGAACTTTTGGTTTTGAGTGCCTGTCAAACCGCTGCTGGTAACGATCGCTCTGTTTTAGGTTTAGCGGGAATAGCTGCTCGTAGTAGTATAGATAGTGTAGTTGGAAGCTTATGGGCAGTTAATGATGCTCAAACTGTAAGCTTGATGGAAGATTTCTATAAGTATTTATCTCAAGAAAGTCTTAATGAATCACAAGCTTTAAGAGCTGCACAATTAGAACAGATCGAGCAACCTTTAGGACATCCTGGGATTTGGAGTAGTTTTATTATGATTGGAAGTTAACCTCTGGTCAAGCTGAATTATGAGTAAAAGTCTGAGCGCTCAAATATGGTTATTTATTTTTGGCATTTTTTGTGTTTTGTCGATCCCCAAACCCATCACAGCACAGGTAGTTCCAGATAATACATTGCCCAATAATTCTGAAGTAGAAACTAGAGGAGATACTAACATTATTGAAGGAGGTACTTCTTCAGGCAATAATCTATTTCACAGTTTTGACTCTTTTTCAGTTCCTACAGGTGGTACGGCATATTTCAATAACGCACAGGCGATTCAAAATATTTTTAGTCGGGTAACAGGTTCATCTGTGTCCAACATTGATGGTTTAATCAAAGCTAATGGTACTGCCAATCTGTTTTTACTCAATCCCAACGGAATTTTGTTCGGGTCGAATGCTTCTCTAAATTTGGGTGGCTCTTTTTTCGCGGCATCAGCTGATAATATTAAATTTGCCGATGGAGTAGAGTTTAGTGCTACTAATCTACAAGTTAATCCAGCTTTGACCGTAAGTGTTCCAGTAGGCTTGGGATTTGCTTCTGAACCAGGAGCGATTACCGTACAGGGAGCGGGAAATAATTTGAGCAATGATCCTCAGACTCGTGAAATCGTCAGAGATGACAGACCCGTTGGACTTCAGGTTAACAAGGGCAAAACTCTCGCTTTGGTGGGTGGCGATATTTCTCTCGAAGGCGGCAATCTCACTGCGGAAGAAGGACAGATCGAGGTGGGGAGTGTTGGCGGAGGTGAAACAGTGAACCTAAGCCTTACTAACTCAGACTATACATTAAGCTATCAGAATATAAAAAACTTTCAAGATATCAGTCTATTGCAGGCTGCATCAGTTGACGCCAGTGGCAACAGAGGAGGTAATATCCGAGTTCAAGGTCGGCGTGTGAGTCTTACTGATGGTTCAGCAATTCTGTCAGACACCTTGGGTAATAGTTCTGGGGGAAATTTAACTGTAAAAGCTTCTGAGGCGATAGAAGTAAGTGGTATTTCAGCGAATTTTACGAGTGGGCTGTTTGTTGGAACAGCAGGGGCAACAGGCAAGGGAGGAAATTTAGAGATCGAAACAAATCGCTTGCAGGTAAATGATGGCGGTCAAATTGGTAGTGGAACAACAGGAGGTGGAGATTCAGGCGCGTTAACAGTAGAGGCTCAGGATGTAGAAGTAACGGGCGGAGTACCATCGGGTCCCAGTGGGTTATTTACGGATGTAGCAATAGGAGCAACAGGCAAAGGAGGAGAATTGAAGATTAACACAAATCGATTGCAGGTAAGTGATGGCGGTCAAATCGGTAGTTCGACTTTTGGAGTAGGAGATGCAGGAGCGTTAACAGTAGAGGCTCAGGATATTCAATTGAGAGGGATTTTGATCGGTCTTAGCGGTTTATTTACTAGTGCAGAATCAGGATCTATAGGCAAAGGGGGCAAACTAGAGATAAAAACTAGTCGCTTGCAGATAAATGATGGAGCTGTAATTTCCAGTGGTACAGGAGGTGGCGGAGATGCTGGAATATTAAGAGTAGTAGCTCAAGATATAGAAGTTAGAGGGGGAAGCTCATTGGGTTCAAGTGGCTTGTTCGCTAGTGCAAGAGGAGAAGCTACAGGCAAAGGGGGTCAATTGGAGATTAAATCCGATCGCTTACGAGTTGCAGATGGCGCAGAGATTTCTTCTCGTAGCCTTGGTTCGGGTCAGGCTGGCAATATTAATATTTCTACTAACCAAATAGAGAGCGATCAAGGGAGTATTACAGCAACTTCTGACCAAAGCGGAGGTGGTGATATTAATCTCAAGACTGGTCAATTATTTTTAGATAATAATAGTTCGATTAGTACAAGTGTTCAAGACGGAACGGGAGGAGGAGGAAACCTTTCTATCGATACAGATACTCTAGTCGCTCTGGACAATAGCGATCTCACTGCCAATGCTGTTCAAGGAGCAGGGGGTAACATTGCTATCAGTGCTGAGGGGGTTTTCCGTTCTTTAGATAGCGATATTGATGCTAGTTCTCAACTTGGTATTGATGGAGAGGTAAACATCAACAGCGTCATAACAGATTTTCAGAATGTCTTGAATCCAATTAGTCCCAAATTTATCGTGGTAGAAGAAGCACTACAAGGCAGTTGTTTTGCCCGTCGTAACTCTCGACAGGGCAGTTTTGTTTATGGAGGAGGAGGGGGATTACCTGTTAGTCCCTCTTCAGCAATAGACGAAGAATCAAGCTTAAGTTCTCAACTACCAGAGGTACAACCCAACTCACAGACATCTGGCTCTTCTGATTTAGGTGGTGAAAATAACTCCGCTGCTGGCGAAACAGTAATCTATTCAGCACAAACCGCTCAGAAATGGCAAGTAGGAGAGCCGATTATTGAACCTACTAACCTGATTAAAACAGCAGATGGACGCTTGCTCTGGGTAAGGAAACAGGTGGATAATGCTTCATCATTGATTTGTCAGTGAGAAAAAAAACTCTAAAACTTCAATGGCACTACCTGGATTGAAAAATTGAAGCCATCAGATTGTAGAGAATCTGTTTGCGACTCAACATCGATTAAAGGAATACCGTAATATGACTGTATTGAGAGAGTTTCCCCTAATTCCCAGTTAATTCCCAATCCTAAACTAGCAAGTGTAGAAGAATTTTTCTGTTCTTCCCTATCGCTCCAAATAGTACCTGCATCAAAGAAAGAAGCTAGCTGAATCAAGCCAATTCCATCAGGATCTCGAATTAGAGGAATCCGCAATTCAACAGATCCTAAAACGCCATTGTCGCCAATTCTTTGATTTTGTTCGTAACCTCGAACACTTCCCAAACCTCCAAGGGCAAATTGCTCAATAGACAAGAGAGAATCAGGTGTAATTTGAGTAGCTAGCCTAGCAATTATTAAGGCGTCACGCTCATTGTTTAAAGATCTTAACCACTGAAATTGGCCCAGCCAACTAAAAAATTGACCATCAGTACCAGTATCATCAACCGTAGCGTCAAAAGCATCAATTCCCCAACTAAATTGCGAAGAAGTAGCTAAAACGTCATTGGTCGAACGAGAGAGCCATTCTTGAGTAAAACGCAGTGCCGTTACCTTTGATTCTCCAGACTCCCCAAGACGCTCTGGTTCAAAAGAAACTGAGTCTTCGTTCAAAAAAGTTTCGCTTTCTCGTAAATCGAGGGTAAGAGAAAGCGCCAATTCACTCTCAGGGTTTTTAATTATTGGTTGTCGCAACCCCAGGGAAAAAGAACGTGATTCTGCTTTGATATCGAGATCGGAAAAAGCCGTTTTAGTTATTTCACTATTATTGTTTCTGTAGCTCACAAGTAAATTACCATCACGAGCATTAATTGGCAGCGAGTAACTTAAGCTATATCTATCTAATCCTTCTGTAAGACCATACTCAGCTGCAAGGCGATCGCCAAATCCGAAGAGGTTTTGATCGGCGATCGCTGCTGTAGCTCTGTATTCTCCAATGTTGGGAGATTCATCATTAGCTACAGTAATTTGAGTAGTAACACTTGGAGCTTCTGCTAGTTCTAGTCTTAGAATGCTTAATCCTGGGGCTGAACCACTAATTAATTGAGCATCGACTGAATCAATTAGTGAATTTTGCTGTAGCAGTCGAATTGCTTTTTCTAGGTTACGAATATTCAGGGGTTTATCGGCAGCAAGTTTTAGACGCGACTCAACATAATTCTTGTTTAACCTCTTTAGTCCACTAATTTCAATGCTTTCTAATTCGCCTTCTATCACTTGAATGCGTACAACACCATCAGAACTATCCTGGACGGGAAAAAATGCCCCAGAGGTTGTGTAGCCTTGCTTAACATACAAGTTGGTAATAGCAGTACGAAGTTGAAGGATCTTCTCTAAATTTGTTTCTTGACCAACTAGGGGTGTGGTTAAAAATTTTAATTCTGCTGGTTTAAGAATAGAACTACCATTTATTTCTACCCGTTTTACTTTAAAAGTTGGTAGCTGAGGTGATGAAGAGGTTTGTGCTGAGGCTCTAAGATTACAGTTAACGATCAAAACTATTAAGATTAATATACAATTTCTTAGTCGAGAAAACTGCCTCACCGTAAAACCTATCTTTAAATTTCTGTTTGATCAAAAAGCTTTTAGCTATTAGCTAATTGGGTTTAAGACCCCCGTTAAAAATCTTTGATTTTTAACGGTCTTCATTCAGTGGTGGGTTGCAATCCCCCACTGAATGTCAAAGCAGCAATGCTAACAGTTAACTCAAGCTAAAAGCTAATAGCTAAGAGCTAATAGCTCATTGAATATTTTACTTGGTTATTGACTATACTGTATATGTAAGCTAAATAACATTAGCGTTTGACAAAATAGTCAATTTATGTATCATTAAATTCTCTCAAACCTCAACTTTTTGCTTATATTGCGATCGCAGAGTTTTGAAGTACAGTCAGAGATTACTCCGCCGTAAAACGACGAAGCCTGCTCTGACCGTTGGTCAAATTACTTTTGTTTTCATCTAGTCTGAGTTTTTCTATTCCTTCTAATTAAATTTGTATTCTATCAATTATGTCTCTAAAAATATTAATTGCTGATGATGAAATCAAAGCTAATAAAGTCGTCCAAAAAAGTTATAAGAAGCAAATTAATAATCTAGTAGATTTCGCAGGCGATGGTCGAGAAGCTTTGAAAATAATCGAAGCCAATCAAGGTTCTCATGCTCTAATTTTGGTAGATTTAAAAATGTCTCCTATGGGGGGAATAGAATTAATTAATTCTTTAACCGAAAAAAACTTACCTATTAAAATTATTGCTATATCTGCCTATGCCACTCAAGTTGAAGTCAATAAATATTTTGAAAATAACGAAAGAGTTTTAGCTTTTTTAGAGAAACCTTTTGATATTAAAAAATTAAATGAAATTATTCAGCAGAACTTTCCTCTAGATTCATCAACTCAGGATTTCGATTATTCTCAGCTTGACTCGAAAACTTCTGTTTTTATTCGCGAGCAAACTGAAGAAATTCGAGGGTTGATGCGGCGAACTGCCCAAGGAATTGTAGATATTGGGCAAAAACTGCTGGATATAAAGGAAAAATTAGGACATGGCAACTTTTTAAATTGGCTTAAAAAAGAATTTGACTGGAGTGAGCTTACCGCTCAACGGTTTATGCAGGTAACAAGACAATTTGAATCCACCAATTTGTTGGATTTGGAAATTGCTCCATCCGCTCTATATATATTGTCTGCTCCCTCAACTCAAGATTCGGTGAGAGAAGAGGCTCTTTCTCGGGCTAAAGCAGGAGAAAATATTACTTATAAAGCTGCTAAAGAAATTAAGCAAAAATATCAGCCAACTAGTAAAGTAAAAAAAGATGAAGAAACAAAGAAACTAGAACCAGAAACTCAATCGGTGTTTGACGTTCGGAGTTCTCTTTTAGATAGACCTCGTACCAGAGCGATCGAGTCATTACCCAAACAAGAGATTCTGGCTGTTATTCCCAAGCAAACAACTGATAAAGGGAAAGCAGTTGTTCGCCGAGGATCTTGGTATCAGTTGGGAGAACATTTGTTGTACTGTGGAGACCCAAATTCACCACAATTTAAGCAGCGATTGCCCAAGGAAATAGCTTTAAATATTGCTTTTTCTCCTACTCCAGATTGGCAGTTGGCTACTCCTGTTAGAGCTAATTCGGAGATTGCTTTTTTCAGCCAATATCAAGATGTGGATTTGACCAGCTTTAAGAAAATGATTCAATCGGCTTTGGAGATATATACTGAAGAAAAAGAATCTGTTGTGTTTTCTTTTTTGCCCGAACCAGAATTGTTGCTGGTAGCACATCAGCTTGGTTGTCACTGTTTTGTTGCTGAGCCTGATGTAGTAAAATGTGAAGCTATCATTGATAGATGGGCATTGCTGAATTGAGGTATGATTTTGAGGAAATGCGATCGCTATCTAGCGAAAAACTTAAATTAAACACCAACGCCATTGATAGTATTATGGAGATGTATATTTAGTGGTTTAAGTTTGTAATTAAATGTTTTCATCTAACCCACTGATTGGCTCGATTTTGATACATGTCGATAATCCCCAAGCAGGTTTAATCTGGTATCAAAAAGCGTTTCCCGAAGCAAAAAAGCGTTTCATAGCCGAATTAGATTATGTCTACCTTGACTATATGGGTGTCATACTGGAAATTGTTGCTGCCGACCATAAAGTTAGCTCTGGTGCAGCAGGTTCAGTCGTCTATTGGCAAACAGATAACTTTCAAAAACGCTTATATTATTTGCTGAAAATTGGTGCTACTCTTTATCGTCGTCCTATGGATGTAGGAGGAGGGCTAAGAATGTGTCAAGTAAAGGATTTGTGGGGAAATTGCCTTGGTATCAGAGGAAATTAAGCACCTGTGCCAGATTAATTTAACCCACCTTCCGCACGTCAAAATGTAGGTTTAAAAGATTACGTTTTTTAGCGATAATGAAATCCCCTTTTGGTCATAATGCGATCGCTATTGGGTAAAAAGCGATCGCCAAATAATTTTTTAAGCATATTACAACCTGACGTGAGGAAGGTGGGATTTAACATTTAAACCGCATCTACTTTGAAACCCGTAGTTTTTCTTCTTCAGGACCGAAAAACTTTTTGTTATTCATGCGTCAGAAAAAATGTTGTTTTTATCAATAAAACTGTTAATTTACTACTTGAAAGAGAAAAAGCTCTCTGAGATAATTTAAGTTGAATTCTGTCATTATTTGAAAATCGCGATCGCGCAGTTACTAGACACTTTTAAACTTAAGAAATAATTCCAAGTCATCCCGCAATGATGCAACGCCGAAATGACAAGTTACAGTCAAACTTGGTGATTGTATCAATTAATCAATCGATACAATCACCAAGGAGAAAAAGGATTAGGGGATTTACGAGCGTTCAATCAAGGAAAAGAGCCATTACTAGGTGATGTACGGCAGGTGTCCTAAAATGGGTATTTGGCGATCGCTCTCAAGAAACATTCTGTCATTTATGGTGGACGATTCGAGGTTGGCGCTGCTTTTTAAACTATCATCTATTCATTGTGCAACGCCCAATTACTGCCAAATTATTCTTCATTAAGATATCATCCTTGCAACGCCCCTTTTTTTATGCTACTTTTTAAGAGAGATGCGATAGCTATATAATGTGTATCGCATTATATAGTTATTCCGTCTCTTTTCAGAATTCAAACAATTTAGGAGTGTTAAATGCATATATCTTCATCCGAACAAAGAAGGATCAAAGCTCTTATCCAGAGTAAACAAGGTAGTAAGCCAAAAAAAGGCTTAATATCAGCGTATTATGTTCGCTAATAACAGTGCATAATGCTTATTCTAGGTACTTTTTCCTTGATTAAGCATTTTCTACCACTAATCTATTAGAAGGTAAGGTACCGTGCCTTCTAATAAAAAGAAAAGATTTTTGGCTTTAGCTTTTTGGTAACTATTACTATAATATCTATCAAAGAAAGGTTTACAGCAAGATTTGGATTAGTAAAATTGTTAAAAAATTTAGAAACTAAAGTGTCATTAAACCTTCTTGAAATTTCTTTGTTCCCATTTAAAATAGCACCAAGGCAAGCCATCATAATCTTGGTATGTAATACAGTGATATTTTGTCTGGATTTATGGTTAATATTTTTACTTTTATCCACATTGCAGCCTGAATTTGGGCAATATTCAGTAGAATATAAAACTACATTTTTAGTATTATTAGCTGTTTGTGCCAAATTTCTGTCTTCTCTCTTACAGATTAAAATAGATTTGTCTGGCAAGAAAAATCTGTTTAAAAAACTAAGTCTTCAACTATCTCATGTTGATGATAAGCATTATTCGGATCAAGGATGGTTGAACAGAATTGTTTCACGCGATATTTTGACTCTTGCAGAACAACTTTTTGCTTTAATCGATCCTTTTCAAATTATCATCGAAAGCTTTTTGCTTATTATAGCTGCATATATAGTTTCAGGATTTGCAGGTGTGTTAGGCCTGATGGGAGTAATTATTTTAGTTCCCATATCATTGGTAATAGGTAAGTTAACTCACCACTATACAGAAAAGCTATTCAAAAATGCAGAAAAGCGTATTGATATTTCGGTTAAATGGCTTTTATATCGAAAGCAGGTTTATTTAATGCAAGAGCAAAAGCAGTTTCTTTTACAGATTGAGAGAAGATTCAGAAAAGAAATCTATCTAAGAAACATGGATTCATTATTGAGGAGTCTCGAACAATATTTAAGTATTTTTGCTCGTCCAATACCTATGATCTTCTCATTTATGGTTGCTTTCGTAGGATTTAATGTGCAGCAAAATGTATTGGAAATATTTTGGCTTTCTATTCCTGCAATTCATCTTACACTTAGGGCTGGTAGAACATTTGGGGCTTTAAAAATCTGTCAAGAATGCATTAAAAATATAGATGAATATATTCAATCCGATAGAAAGAGTCAGAATAATAAACTGTTGGAATCGGATGACAAAGTGATTATTTGTAACGCTCAGTGGCAAGTATGGGACGGCTCTCTTAAGGATAATGTATGTGATCAAGGTCATATGCCCAATTTATTAACAGATTTAAGGCTTGACGAAGAGCTGGCACAAGAAGGGAAATTTGCCGATGATTGTGTCACTATTGAACACTTCGGAAAAAACATATCTCAGGGACAACTTACACGCATTTTATTTGGGCGGTCAATCAATCAATTAGTAGAACTTGAAGAAGGTACTCTCTATCTCAAACTTTCTTTCAGTTCTTTAGATAAAGATTCTTTGCTGAGAGTTGCTAAAATTATAGATAAGCTTCCTTCTTGTTACCAAATTCAGGTAAGTGATGAAAACAAATTTTTATTTTCTAATGTTTTAGAAGCTGCTGACTCGGCGAAGTTGACTAAAGATGAAGATGAAAGATCGAGTAAAAATGTTTTTGAACAAAAAAAAAGAGCATCAAAAATCGATGATAGAAGTCTTTTTAATGCTCTTTTTAGCTTAATGAGCTGGCCGTCTTTCCTTTTCTTTTTCCCAGCTTTTATATTGGGGTGGTTTGGTCAAAAAACAGCAGAGATACCTCGTAATTTCTCAATATTATTGATATGGACATTGGCAATATTTATAGGAATTACTAGTGCGGCATTTGCTGGTTGGATGGCTGAAGATAAAATCCGCAAACGCACTTTTAAGTCATACATGAAGTTGATAACTACAAGAGGAATAGAAAATGAAACTGATTTGAAACAGCGTATTATCTCTGATACTTCAGTGATGCTTGAACGTTTAAGCTGGTACGTACACGATCTCAGTTGGATGTTGTGTGTTCTGTCAATAGCTATTGCTGGGCTTCTTTTGACAGCTTTTAAACAAAGTTGTATGATTGTTTTGGTATATTTATTATTAGCTCTGGTAACGTGGCTTTTCTTTTCGAGGTTAATTCGAGATGCACGTAAAGGTTATGTAGATGCTTTAAACTCTGCACTTTATGGAATAGAGAACCTACTTTGTTTTATGGATGTAGATCCTATACTTGCTGCTCAGAAGAAATGGCAATTTTCAGATACTGCTTTTAAAAATATATATACTTCAATAAGCAGACTTACATGGTTTAAGAGTTTGTTTGCACAGATTTTTGTATTTTTTGCTGGTTTACTCTTAGTAGGAGTCTATGGTATGTACGAGTACGGAAGTTTTGAAAAATCAGACTTTCTTTTTCTAATGTCTTTGATGCTGACTATCGAAACTCAAGCATCAAATCTAGTACTTGCTTTAAGTGGTTTTAATTCTCAGCAAAACTCTTTGGATAGAATCGTTGAATATGATAATTGTTCAAAACTAGATCATTTTTCACCTGTAATATCTGAAGAAAATGGAATGTTCATAATTCCAAAAAGAAAAACTTTAAACACCTTGAGCGAAATAGAATATATGGATATTCCAATGGGCAAAGCTTTAAGTTTAGTCGGTCAATCTGGGTCGGGAAAATCAACTTTTTTGAAGTTGCTTTCTGGACTCGAGCAAAATGAGAATAAACATCACCAAACAGAATTATTAAAAAGCGTTTCCTGTCTTTATCTTGATCGTGATTCTGTCGATATTTTTTTGTGGCTTAAGTTGATTGAAAGTCGTGAAAATTTCAATCCTGATTTTTTATTTTCTTTCCTGCTTAAAAAAATATCCCTAAATCAACATACATTTATAATGTTAGATGAAATTTTAACGGTTTGGACTTTACCTAAAGCCAAAGAGTTTTGTTTGCGATTAGCAGACTACATAGCAAATTTACGCGCAACAGTTGTTATTGTCGATCATAGATTTTCAATAAATTATAGTATCCATGTTAGTGAGATTTGGAATGCTAAATAGTTAATTTTTAAAAATAAAGTTTCTCAACTAACCTATATCAACTAAAATAATCATGGAACTAACTTTTTTAGGTCACCAAACATGGCTAGTATCTCATAATTCTTCATGCGTTCTTATCGATCCCATTCTAAAGGATGGATTTGGTGCAGAAGATATTAATGGGATTGAAATTTTCCCCCCTAGAGCTATTGATTTAGAAAACATGCCCAAACCAGAGGTTGTTATTTTAACTCACGAGCATTCAGATCATTTCAATATCGCATCTTTAAATGTATTATCGAGAGACATCAAAATAATTGTTGGTGCGATGATGATAGAGTCAGTAGTTGAATGCTTGGAAAATTTAGGTTTTTCTGTTACACGACAACTACCAAATAAGCCTTTTCAAGTAGGAGATCTTGAATTTACTCTGTATTCAGCAGCACCCGATACAGTTTTATGGGAGAGCCGTGTTTATCAAGTATACGTTAATCCAGTAAATAAAGCTGAAGATTCTATTTTTATTGCTGTAGATGCACTTATCTCGGAAGAACTCAAAAGGTATATATCGAGTAATTTCCGGGCTGCTCCTCGGTTAGTTGCTGTATCAAACAATGCTCAGATTACACCTAAAGGCGTTTCTGGTTCTCTTGATAATCTTTTATTAACTGATGATAGTGACGATCAAGCAAGTGCTGTCGGTTTAGATATACTCTACGAACTGTTAGTCGACTATTTAGCACAAATGCCTCAAATTGAAAACATTTTAATTTGTGGTAACGGTTTTATGAAAGGATATAAAGAGTTTGGTCCTTTTCCTTTTTCAAATCAAAAAGAATTAGCAGCTATTGCACAACAGCTATCACGAGACGTTAATATATTTGGTCCTTATCCTGGGGATTCATTCTCTTTTGTAGATGGAGTATTACAAGAAAAAACTGTTCCCTGGATTCAGCTTCGGAAAGATAGATTTAAAAAGCTATTATCGCAACAAGCCGATTTCATAGCTTCTAAAAAAGTTATTGAAATTGCGAGTATTTGTGGTGAATTCATTTCTGAAACAGAAGCAAAGCAAGCTGACGAAATGATTGAAAATGAAATGTCCAAAATTGCTACACCTTTAATGTTGTCCAGTTTAGGAGAATGCGCTGTTGAAATGGTTGAATATCTGGAAAATAAACTAGATTCTAAACGCATCTTATTTCGGTTTTTAAACCACAATCAAACCTGTAGACATCAATGGGTTTTAGACTTGAATAAAGCATGTTTTCTCAAAGATTCCACTCCTTCAAATGAAGTTTTGCGTCGTTTTCCCTTTGGGTTAGAGTGCTTCGCCAAAGATTTTTATCAAATGCTTTTAGGAGAAATACAAATTTGGGACATGGCAGGGGTAGCTATGCGTTCTTGGTATGTGTGTGAGAAGCTTCAAAGTCCTATTGCTTTTCTATACTGTTACTATGGAGAACAAATTCAAAATAATAAAACTAGTAAATTTTACCAAAATTTTACGGAAAAAACGATGCTTGTTAATAACAATAAATAAAAATAAACATATCTTACTATGAATCTCAGTACAGTTTTTATAGGTCATCAAAGCTGGATGGTTTCTCTAAAAAAAACAAATATTTTAGTCGATCCAGTGCTGACGAAATCTTTTGGAACTAGTCCAAACCTTCGTTTTAGAGTATATCCGCCTCGGGTTCTCGATCTCAATAGTATGCCTAATATATCAGCAGTAGTAATTACTAATGAACATCTCGATCATTTTCATCTAGACTCGCTCAAACTTATTCCTATAGGTATTCCAATTATTTTTGGAGAGCTTATGCCAGAAGTATGCGTAAATTACGCAAAGCTTTTAGGGCATGATGTACATGTCCTCACTACAGATGCAAGGTTTGAAGTTGGAGAGCTTACTGTTCGGCTTTATCTAGGTTCTGATGAGTCTGAGTTTTGGGAGAAAAGAGTCTATCATACATACATTCAACCTATAACAGGTGATCGTGGAATCTTTATTCAATCTGATGCACTAGTATGTCAAAGATTTAAGAGTTTTGTAGAAGAAGGACAAATTGCCCCTCCCCTGGTTTTTATCTCTACAAACAATGCCCAGATTGTGCCACCTGGATTTAAAGGAACTTACGATAATCTTTTATTGCCTGAATCTACTATGAATCAAGGTCACTTCGGAATTCAGATACTTGCTCAAGTTGTTTCTAGTTATCTTCAAGGACTTCCAGCAATTCCTCATATTATCTTATCTGGAGGAGGATACATTCAAGAACCTATGAAACATCCTCCTTTTTTACTAAGTGACACCCAACAATTGGCAGATCTTGCAAGTAAATTAGCACTTTACCAGAAAATTCACGGGCTTTATCCAGGTCAAAAACTGGAATTTTCTGATTGTGAGCAGGTAGAGAGTAGCGAGGTTAAATGGATAACAATTGATAAAAAATTTTGGTTGGAATTGAATAATCTTCATCAAGGAAAAGTCGAACAACTTAGATCTGACTGGTTCAACTATCCTATATTTTCTGAGCATCAGGGCGATTCAGTTAATAAAAAGCTAAATGTAGTTGAAAGCTTTTTGGAAAAAATGGTTGCTCCTCTAATGATGTCAAAAATGGGAGCAGCAATAACTACATTGGATGAGTATCTTGATGGTCCTATTGGATCTGAGCGATTTATTTTTCAATTTTTAAGCTCAAACAAATATCCAATACAATACTCACTTGATTTTAATAAGTCTGTTTTTGAAAGATTAGAAAATGTATGCAAAAATCCTCTTCAACGTTATCCTTTTGGTGTTGAAGTTCATTTAAATGACTTTTATGCATTGATCGACGGCAAAATCCAAATCTGGGAATTGTCTACTAGTCGTCTTCGACAATGGTATCTGACAGATCAACCACTTCTTAGTCCTGTAGGTTTTCTATACTGTTTCTTCAGCGAACAAGTTCAACCTGAACTTACACGAAAATTGTACGATTACATACTGTCAAGAAATATTCTAAGTAGTGAGGAAAATATAGGTAATGAATTATCCTTGCTAATGTAAATATTTATACTAAATACAGGACAAAAGTTGAAAAAGTTGAAAGAAAAAAGGTTTCATGAAAAGTAATCACACTTAATCAATGAAACCCTGTGGATAATATCAACCTGCTTCGCAAGACCTTGAAACGTCATCTAAACTGGCATGGGGCAAGACTGAGTTTCTAGCACTGTTTCTCATTACCTTGTTTAGAGTCAAGACAGTAAACCTAATATATCTGTCAATCGGATTCAAGAGCAAAGCGAAGAAAGAATTAAGCTATAAAAGACTGCAACGATTTCTGCGATAATTTGACTTTGACATAGGCTACTACAGTATGGCGAAATTAGTCATCGAAATAATAAAAATACCTGAACCTTGGGTCTTAAGTGTTGACCGTGATAAATCTGAAGCTGATTTTCTTCAATCTCTTCACTTTTTGTCCTGTACTTAGGTATTTATATTCCCTTTTCGAGTATTAATCTTATTCTAAAGGTGTAATTTAAAATTGAAAAATCGTACCGAATTTGTATTAATTGGTCCTCCAACTGCGGGCAAATCCACATTAGGAATAGCTCTGGCAAAGTCATTAGGAGTAGAATATGTAAGCCTCGACTCCTTTCGTAACGAAATTTTTAATGAGCTTGATTACAATGTTAAAAAAGCTGAACTCTTGCTCAAGAGCTATGGATTCGAAGCATTATTTGAATATTGGAGGTCATTTGAGTGCATTGTCCTTGAAACCTGTATAAACGAGTTTGCAAATTGCGTTTTTGATGTTGGTGCTGGCTATGTAATTCAAAGTAAACCAGATTTAGCTATGCGTACAGACTTAGCTTTAGCTCCATTTTCTTATATAGTAAGAATTGACTTGTGTTCTAATCCAAAATTATCAGCATCTCTGATGAAACAGCGTTTGTATGAACGCGACAGACAATTAAAAAGCGATCAAGATTATGCTGAAATTGATAAGGTTTTAGCACGTATATTTATAGGAAATCCTGCGTATGTACGCTACGCTCGACATACTATTTATACTTATCAAAGAACTGTAGAAGATTGTGTTGCTAATATACTTGCCACCATCTGAGAGCGAAAAAAGTGGGGGAGATTTCAATCGCGAAATTTTTGAGCAGCGCGAGAGTGTCCAATAATCAATCCATTCAAAACTCTTCAAATCATTTAGAAGATAATTCCGTATAACGAGGGGTAAAACTTGCGAAAATACTGTTGGCTAAAGTAATCAGAAGAAGATTCAAACGTAATATCAAGCAAGTTAATTCGTGCCTCAAACACGCAATGCTTGGATTACATCAATTCGACTGGCTCTGACTGCGGGAAAAAAACTTGCCCCCACTCCTACCAATAAAGCCGAGCCAAGCGATAGGGCAGCCCTTTGGCTCTTGAATTCGTAAGGGGCCTGTACGATTTTCGTGGTAGCTATAACCATTGAGCCATGCACAGTAACGATTGCAACAGCCCCCCCCGCTAAACTTAGTACGACTGCTTCTAAGATAAACTGCGTCATTACTTCTGTTTGTGTAGCACCAATGGCTCGCAGTAAGCCAATTTCTTTGATGCGTTCCATAACTGAAGCAATGGAGATATTGGCAATTCCCACGCCGCTAATCAACAGGGCAATCAGCCCTACTAAGGTAAGTGCTTTTGAAGCCGTTGACTGAAGTTCTTTTTCTTTCAAGAGATCTTCGGCGTTGTCCTCCATGTACACGATTGTTTTGGGATGACGCTGTCCTAACACTTGTTCTACCCGTTTTTTAAGCTTCGGCATGTCCTCTAAAAAGTAGGGACTGATTTGAAGAACATCAAAATTTGACTCTCCTCCTAACACAGTGGCAAAAGTCTGCGGTATCCAAACTGTACCTGATGTCTTGAAATCCTCGCCATCCGTTTTGGTTTCTGTGACACCAATAACAATCAGGCGCGTACCTGAAGCATAAATAGCCTGACCGAGTGGGTTTTGCCCTTTAAATAAAAGGGTGGCTAATTTTTGATCGATAATCGCTACAGGACGGTATTGAGCAAAATCAGCAGCACTAAAAAACCGTCCCTGCAAAATTAAACGTCCTGTGGTCTCTATGTAATTTCGAGAGACTCCTTGAAACTGAATTTCTGTAATTTCTCGATCCTCAAATTGCACTCCATTAATTAGAAGCCAGCTTACAGAACTGATAGAGCGAATTCCCTGGATACTTTGCTCTAGCACCTTCTTATCTTCTGACTCTAGAGGCTCAGTTCTGAAACTACCTTCAGCTTGTAAATACGGCATCATATAAGGTCGATCTCGCTCGGACAATTTGGCTTCAATTTGAGCGTTGGTGATGCTGCTGATATTTAAGGTAGCATTTACCGCAGCTACACCCATAAATACGCCTAATAGTGTTAACCCAGAGCGCATCGGGTCTTTGTACAGGGACTTTACAGTAATGACGATTAAATCGCGAGCAGAAATGGTCATAAATTAGACTCTGTTATTTAATTTGTTTTTGCGCTGGAGTGTCGTCAACTATTTTCACAGGTGTATCGGGAGCCAAAGTCCCAGTTGATGGAGGTAAAATAACCTGCTCTCCTACTTTTAATCCAGAGGTCACTTCAACTAATTCCAAACCTTCTAATCCTGGAATTACAGGTTGTTTTTTGGCTCTACTTCGATCATCTTTGACCCAGACAAATGGTTGACTGCCAGTGCGTTGCAACGCTTCTATGGGTAGCGTAACTACGTTCTGCCTCTGCTGCTGGACAATCTCTACATTAACTTGACTGCCAGGAATCAAAGTTTCGCTTGGTCTATCTAGCAAGATCGTAGTATCTACTTTGTTTTGATTATCTGATTGCTGACCAAATGGATTGCTCGAATCTCCTTCTTTTTCATCTTCCGCCGTGGCAGCAGGATGTAAACTAATGACTTTGCCAGTAAAAGTTTTAGGGTTGGGACCGATCGCACTGACACGGGCAACCTGGTTGAGTCTAACTTTGGCAGCGTTAAGGGTGGTTAGCCGCAGCTTTACTCTTTCTTGGCGTTCGTCTCCCAAGGTTAGTAGTTCGGTATCCGTCGTAATCCCATCCCCATCTTTTGCCTGGACATCTAAAACCATGCCGTCAATGGGTGAATTAACCAGGCGATCTTTGAGTTTTTGCTGAATAGCTAAGAGCTTATCCTGGCTTTTGCGTACATCCAGCTCGGCTTTTTTGACCTCTGCCCGAGTATCCCTCAATTCGGCTTGGGCTTCCACTAATTGCTTCTGCTCGTCTAAAAAGGTTGATTCAGCTACAGCACCAAGTTGAAACGGTTTTTTTAATTTACTAAGCTCAGCTTCTTGATGAATGAGCTTTTGCCTTGCTTCTGCGACTTTTTGACGGTTACGTGCCAAGGTGATTTCTTGTTGGGCGTTTGACGCTATTTGGTCTCTTTCTTGTTCTTCCGCTTCGCGATCGCGCAATAAGAGTAAGGTCTCACCAGCCCTAACTTTATTTCCCTCCAGTACTTTGACCTGCTCCACGGTTAAATTCTCACCAGGCGACTTAAGCGTCCGTTGCTCTCCATACTCAACCGCACCACTCTCAGAAACTGTATTTTCAACGGTGCCTTTTTGCGCTGAAAGGGATTTGACAGTTATCGGTTCGGCAGAATGCTGGATATAGTAGCTGTAACCAAACCATCCACCAACAGCAAACAAGCTTATAATTCCCGACCAAGCCAGCCATCTAGTTTCAGACCGATACTTGTTTTTGACTGTTGGCATGGATTCGGATTTTTCAAAAGCTGGCTTCTGAATCTTGTTACTTATCTTTGACGGCGACCCATTTTTACTGCTTTGTATATTTTCGCCGATTTTTTGTAAGCATTTATCATCAATATCGAATACGGATACTCCCTTAGCATCACTATGTAATAATTCCTGTACTGGTTTTTTTCCAACCAAAGTAGAGCCATTCTTCTCTACTGACGTAATTGATTGGGATACAGAAGCGGAGGCTAATACTTCTTTAAGCAATTTCGATTCTACTTGCGATTGACCTCGATACACTGACCAAATTGCTTGCTCTAAATCCTCTGCTAGGGTATTTTTGAGTAAATAGCCTTCCGCCCCTGCCCGTAAAGCTTGTGTTACATATTCCCAATCTTCGTGGCTGCTAAGAACAAGAACTTTAGTTTTCGGAAACCGCTGACAAATTTTCTGGGTGGCAGTTATTCCGTTCATTTCTGGCATTTCAAGATCCATAATCACAAGATCGGGCTTGAGAGTACCTACTTGTTCTATTGCGCTGTTACCATCTTCGGCAGTACCTACTACTTTAAGCTTCGGTCTGGGTTCAAGCAATGCTTGAATTCCTTGCCTTACGATGTTTTGATCGTCTACTAGCAAGATGCGAATCATAGAAGCACTTTTATTCGGTTAACAAAAAAAATTGGTGTTGCTAATTTTAAGATATGAAATCGATAGCAAGACAATTCGTAGCTATCAGCTTTTTTAAGAGAGATATTAAGTCAAAATTTTCTCACTTCATATCTAATTTAGCCACGTCACAAAATTACGCCCATTCTTTTCCTCACTATTAGAAAAGAAACAATTAGAGATATAGTAATAGCGATTGTTTGATTTCTAATATTAACCCTTAATCGTAAGCAATTTCCAATAAAGATCCTAATAGAGGAAGATTTGCTTAACTAAAGTCAGACGAAAATAGCTACGGTTACCTGCAATTTCGATGATGATTAAGCTGTTCTTCCACACTAGCTCCTGGGTTATATTCCCAGCGATCGCCTACATGAGCATAAATAGAAGTAGTTCTGGGGTCAGCATGACCCAACAAATCCTGTACCTGTCTTAAATCCGCACCCGCTCTCAATGCTTGAGTTCCTGCTGTGTGACGCAAACTATGAGCAGAGAGGGTTCTTCCTTCTTTGTACTTTAATCCAGTAGCTATTAGGTAGCGATCAACTATGGCTCGTATACTTCTTCTAGATAGCTGTCTTCCCTTGCTATTATTACTCACAGAGACAAAAACATAATCTTCTGGCTTTATCTTACGTCTCAACACTGTTCGTCTCATCAGCAGATATTCTTCAAGCTGTTGGGTAAGAGTATCGGTAAGAGGCACAATCCGACTGGCACGTTTGGCAAATACTTTTAGTCCAGTTCGCTGACCTTGATGTAATATTTGCTCTAGCTTGAGATTGTGCAGTTCAACAGTTCGACATCCTTCTAAGGGAGTAGCAAATTAAAAATCATTCCTAAGTCAAAACCAATCATGATAAATATCAACAAACCATTTACCTAATTCAGGTAAACGCTGAATTTGATTTTCTATCTCTTCCATTTCGGTTTTAGTTAGTTTGATTCCCGTTTGATAAGTTTTGGTTACTAACTCAACTTTTGGAGAAGAACCTTTCCATTTCATAGTTTGAGCAAATTTAATCACGGTAGAAACTTGATCTAGCAGACTTCCGTTCCAATGATTTTCTAGTACCCCCCAAGTTCTCTCAATCGGATTGTATTTACGGCGCGTTTTTTGTAAGAATACTCTTACAAAAAAGCCGCCTTACTATGATACGGGGGATAGTAAGCTAATTTTAGATTGAGTTCATACTTGTCCGCAAATTGCACCATCCGTTTCATGAACTGAGTTCTTCGCGAATGGTTTGCTGGTCCATTATCTTGATTGATACGTAAGGTTTTAATGTGCGCAAAACGCTCGCAATTGTCTTTCCACCAGCTTTCGAGAATATCGGCTATAAAGTCACTCGTTACTTTTGAAGTGGTGCAGTAGATATATAATTGCTCTAATTCTGGAAGCTTTATTTTCTTGCAACTCCCTAAGCTCATGATGCCAACCAAAACGCGATCGCGCAGCAGAGGCAGACGTTGTTTGTTGGTTTTTGCCTGGTTCAGTTGAGATTCAATCTCACCTAACAACAGTTCTAATTCATCTAGCTCTAAATAAGAGATGTTACTTGCGGGATCGACTCTTTCGGTGGGGGCTTTAACACCAGCCGCAGGATTGATGGTTATCAGTCTACGATGAAGGGCAGCTTTGTAAAGCGAATTAACCACACTCAGCTTATTGGCAATGGTGCCGACAGTATAATTTTGGTTTATCAAGTATTGGCGATAGAGTTTGACATCATCTTTATCTGCTTCGAGAATGGGAATTAGATTATCTTTGCACTAAGCGAAGTACTGTTTGCTTTGAGATAGGTAAGATCTAATGGTGTCGGATGAAGCTGCACCATCTCCTACCTCCAATACGAGAAATTGGGCGAAAACTAATTCTAATTCATTTGCAGAAGAAGAGACAACGGTTTTGGGCGCAGCTAATTGAATACTAGGTTGGGATAATTCTTCTGGTTCGACAGAGACAATATTAATTTTCACTTTTTATACCACTATTATTTGACTATCAAACCATGATTGTTGGCAATATATAAAATTCCATCTCTTAAATCTGGATGATTTAATGGTAAAATATCAATCTTTGCTGAAGCTAATTTTGATTTAGCCCTTTCGTATAAGACAATCGCATCCTCAGCATTATGCGCTCCTGCAAAAAACAAGCCATCGATATTGCCATACAATTGGGGATTTTCGTAAAAATATTTTCCCCAAGCTTGAGAAATATCTCTTTCAGTGATTGACGATAAAGCAGCTACCGTTCCCGCAGCCATAGCAGCAGAACCGCGCAAATCTAACAACATTAAAGTGTCCTCCAGAGTAATGAAAGCAACCTGCTGCCTACGAAGCTTAACAACTCCTCCCGTGCCGAATATCTCAACTATGCAACAAGATAAAGTACGTCCTGCGTAAATAACACTTCTATCTGGATCTATTGTCTTGGTGCGCGTTCCCTTGCGTCTTACGCCGATATGCGAAGCGGTATCCTTTAGGACGCGGGGTCGCACCGCTTTTTGAAGACATTCTCGATGATGGTCGAATCTGCTAATTGGACCGTAATTTCGGAAACTAATGGCACTGGTATCGTACTTTGTTGGGTCGAAAATCCTAATCAAAATATTATTGCGGGCTAAAGTAACAAATTTAGGAGCAATACTCCTTGATGGTGGAGGAAAATGAACTATAACCATTACCAACCAAGACCCACCGCCATAGCTTCCCTGACTAAAGTTTTAATTTTACCCTGTTTGAGTATTTCGATTGGTGTCTGCCCCGAAAATGCCAAATGAGGCTTGTTAAACCAATTGAGTTTGATAAAATCAGAAACATCTAAAGCAGCTAGTACCTCTGGCAAACCATCAATAACCCCGTCGTCCCCTTCGGGATCGAACTGCCACAGGGGATATTTATAAACTCCTTTATCTTTAATTCCCAGCAAAGTGTTAGCTAATCTGCGATCGCGTACCGTCGCTCTATTCTGACAACCCAAAAGCTGTACTACCTTACTTGAGGTAATACTACCTTCTAATAATTCTCGACGACGCTGATAGTAACGTTCTAGATTTGCTAATTCTAATTCCAAAGACCTTCTTTCAACGTAGTCCTTACCAGCAATTTTTTTAGCCAATTCTTTTTCAGCAGCAGATTCGATCAAGAGGAACTATTTCAGTTCAAGTTATTACTATGTGGTGCTTGCATTGGTATCCGAAAGCAAGCTGAAAACTGGCAAAAATTCCCAGAGACATCAGTAATGCCCAATAAACAAGCTGATCTCGTTAATGAGATTATGCAAACGAAAAGCTATGTCTTAAATTTAGATACCAATTTTATGGCGGAGGCAATTAAAGGAGGTTTGATGTCTAAAGCGCAGCTTCAGTCATTGATGAATGCTTTAGCAGACAGCATATCCTACAGCTAAAGCTCTAAATAAAGATCTAACTATTTGCGGACAAGAAAAACTAAGATTAATCATTCTAATCAGACTTTAACTCAACAGCGAGATAGCGATTACCCTAAAGGACTAGCTTCGCGTCGCGCTCCAAGCGCTTGCACCCGAATGGGTGTAGCCTTCGGATCGCCTAATTTTTAAAAATTCTAGAGATAACTAATCTAAATATTCATCTTCAAGCAACCGTAGTAACCTTTCCTCAATTGAATTAAGCTGGGAGCGATTTAGCTTTTCTAATCCCTGTAATACCCATAGGGCAGCTTCATCTAAATTTTTTACTTCAGCAAGGGCAGTCATTCTTGCCCCTAAATCTAGCATTTGTTCCTCTTGGTCACGAGTAAGCTTCATGGGCAACAGGTCATCTACTGAGACTGTATATTGACTGTTCCAAGTATCTACCACGCACTCATCTTGACTTACCTGGGACACGACACACCAGCAATTCTGTTTGCCTGGAACTCCCGATTTAATGCGACAGATTTCGCCCTCTGAAAAAGGATTGGATGGGGGATATTTTTGTTTGAGATAAGTTTTGACTGCCTTTTCAACTACAACCTTTGGCGGTACTTTCTCTGCTGCCAAGCCGACTGACATTACCCAAACTTCACCAGCTTCAATCGGATTTAAATGTGCTTGAAAAATTGGTCTTAATTGCGATTGTTTGGTAGGTAATGGCTCACTTAGACTGTTAGTCTTTAAATATTCCTCAATAAGATAGTAAGTCTCGGCAGCACGCATACAACGCTCGATATAAAGCATCGAAAACCCGAAAACTTCATCACAATAATTTTCAAAACTGTCAAAGCGATCGCGATACAGTTTTAACCGTTTAATAGTCCTTAAAGCCTGACCACGTAACACAAACCCAGTGAGTACCTGTTGCTCTAATTTATCCCTTAACTGCTTTTCTTGTGGTGATAAGACATACAATCCGTTTTATCCTTAAAATCAATTGATTCTCGATCAATTTTACAACTTTTAGGGCAAATAACAGTGGTTCTACGTAGTAAACTTTTTATAGGGTTTTAAATTGCTTTTCTCTTAGGGGAAGGGGTCAAGGTTAAGGGAAAAAGGGATGGCTATTCGACGGTTAGATAAAAGTAATAAGTTTTCTAAGCCAGGTGATCGCAAAGTCGCTACCGTTTCTACTTTACCGACAGTCAAAGCAATGAGAGACTGTTTTGAGAGATATCTTAACCTAACTATTGCTGATGGCAATGCCAGTGTGGATACGATTAAAACCTATAAGAGTCGTGTCGCTCAGTTTCTTGACTGGTGCAAAGAGCAAGAACTTTACCCTGCGTTGATTACAGAGGAAAATATTAAAGAATATCGCAAACACTTGGTTAATGGCGAAAAAACCTCCCCGACGATTCGTTTATCTTTACTTGCTATCAAGCATTTCTACACTGCTTGTTTGTCAGAGAAATTGGTTAAGGAAAACCCTGTTGCGGGAGTGAAAGCACCAAGGGAAAAGCGAGAAGTTGCTAGCACAATTAATTATTTGACTTTAGAAGAACTACAGCAGTTATTCGATAGCGTTGCGCCTACCTATAAAATTCGTGGAGATAAAACTACCAAAGTACAGGTATTACGCGATCGCATTTTACTGGGCTGTATGGCACTCCAGGGTTGTCGCAGCATCGATAGGTTGTAAAAAACCTACCCTTGTGAGCGCTACCTTCCGTGACAATTGCAACCTTATTTTTTAATTTCATCGTAATTCCGACTCAAGTGAATGCTCTCTAATACGGGTGAACGAAAAAAGGTGTGGGAGAGGGAGATAAGGTTAGCGTAAATAATACGATAACTAAGCTGGAGGTAATTTAAAATCACTCGCAGGTTCTGTTAGCTTCTTCGACCAAAT
>Ga0209082_1000123_pt1 | contig 42696 bp, 46 predicted proteins | sample ColdCreekSource_FD_184127 | JGI IMG/M metagenome (GOLD analysis project Ga0209082, IMG submission 184127) | Groundwater microbial communities from Cold Creek, Nevada to study Microbial Dark Matter (Phase II) - Cold Creek Source (SPAdes) (version 3) | ecosystem: Environmental > Aquatic > Deep... | reverse complement strand
GCGCTCGAACTTTCGGGCCGGTGCGCGCCCGCGGCCGTCCCCGCCTCCCGCGAGCTGGCGCAAAGCGGCGCCCGCCATGGCGACGGGGGCGAGAGCGGCTTCGACGGCAAAGGCGGCGGCACGTTGCACGGGTGGTGCCTTCGGCCCGGAGTGATCGCCACCACCCCCGCCACCGCCGCCGCGACCTCGGAAGTCGTCACCGCCATCCGCCGACGCGGGTGACAGTTTGTTGAGCCCTCTCTGCCCTGGAGAGCCGTCGCCCCCGCGCATCTTGTCGACGGCGCTGCCCAGACCACTCGCGGCCCCCCGCCCAATCTGGGCCACGTCTTGGCCGGCCATCATCAAACCCTTCGCACCGGCGAGCATCGCCGTGCCTACACCGATCGCACCGGGTGCGGCTCCGGAAAAGACGGCTGCAGTGATCTTGGGTACGGCGAGGGTGAAGATGCCGACGATGACGAACTGGCCGGCGCAGAGGAACAGCCCCGCGAAGTCGGCCGTGGACAGGTAGGCCCACACACCGGCTCGCCGCTCGAGCACATTGCCGAAGTTCACGACGGCGGCGACCGTCGACCAGAACGCGACCTGCGCCAGGGCCCTCGCCCAGCTCTTGCCCAAGTTGACGCCTGGGCAGAGCGAGGCGGCGATACAGCCCTTGCCGAGCCCTACGAGAATCAGAATCAAGAGGCCCTGCGATTTCGCGAGCAGCAGGTTCGCGACGTGTGCAAAGAGCGCGCAGGCCATCGTCAGGCCCCAGACGACGATGAGTGCGGCGAATTTGGGCAGCGCGCTGAGGTCCCCTCCCAGGCGCCCATACGCGGCGTCGAAGTACTCGATCGACTTGCCGGCCTCCTTGATGAAACCGTCGGGCTTCAGGAAGCCAGCCCCCGCCCCGCACACGCCGCAGATCAGAGCGCAGACCTTCCCGTAGCAAAGGACCGCAGCTACGACGCCGACGGTGCGCAGCACGAAGTAGGGGACACGAAACACGGTGCCTTCCGAGTGGGCTCGGTAGTTCTCGTGCGCGGCGAAGAGGACAAAGGCGAGCGGGAGCAAGCCGAACGTCGTGACCTCGGAGACCGATTGGTGCAGCTCGGTGATACGAGAGACGATGTGTGCCGCTGCTCCGGTCGCGTCGGCGAGCTTGTCCGCCCCTGAGACGATCTTCTGTGCCCCCATCTCGATGAGGGTCTTCTCGGGATCGAACATGGCGCTACTCCAGGTCGTCGAAGGTCATGAGGGCCGGCTCCTCGGTGGCGGACTGCATGAAGTCCACGGAGCCTTGGGCGACGTCGCGCATGCCGTCCCGGGCGCGCATGCGCGCCCGGTACTCGAGCGCGTGGTCGACGCCATCGAGGCGGACCGAGCGCGACAGGAGCCGGATCATGTACGAGTTCTGCGCGGCGATGAGCATCATCGCCCGCGCGCTGATCTGCTCGCTCTGGCCCGGGCTCGCCTGCTGCGCAAAGCGGTTGAGCTCGGCGGTCTCGTGGTCGAACTTCAACGTAGCGTCCTCCGACGTTGTCGCGATCGCGAACGCACCGGCCGCCTCGCCCGCGAGGATGAGCTCCGCGTCGATGTCGACCTTGCCCTGGTCGATCTGATCTTGGAGGCCCTTGGAGATGTCGCCCGCGGCTGCGGAGATGGCCTCGTAGGCGGTGAACGGCGAGCGCGTGTGCGTGTCCTCCCAGTGCTTCAGGTTTTCCGAAGCGCCGTGGAGCTCGCCGAGGCCCGGGTACTGGTGGTAGAGGTCGTTCTTGAAGTCCTCGACGAAGCTGTCGAACGTGTACGATCGCAGCTCCTCGACCCCTGCGTAGACCATGTTGTACGTGTCGCGCACATCACTGATGGTCTCGGCCGTGACGTGAGCGGCTTCGTTCAGGTCCCGCATCTCGTCGGTGATCTTGAAAGCCTCCGCGAGGATCTGGACGAGGGTGGCGTTTTCCTCACCGGCGATCGAGCCCCACGCGACGGGCGCGTAGTTGATGCCCACGAGCGCAGCGATCGAGCCCGCGACGAGGAAAAGGCGACCGCGACTCACGCGAGCCCCCGTGGCGTGGCCCGGCTGGCTTCAGGCGCGGTCGAGAGGGGAGCGAGCAGCGTTGCCTCCCGGAGGAGCTCCTCGAGGTCGTCCATCACCAGCGCGAGGTCCTCGAGGGCGGTTTCATCGGTGGCGCCGTGCGACCGCGCCGCGATGCGCAGCGCGCGCAGCGGGGACTGCACACGGTGCGCGACCTCGCCGATGGTGAGGGCGGGCCATGGCTCGACGGCGTCGAGCCGCAACGCGCGCGCCAAGCCGAGCAACTCGCCCGCGGCCGTCGTCACGGCTTCGATGTGCGTGGCTAGGATCCCCTGGGTGAGCAACAGGGCTCCAAGCACCGCTGAAGCGGTCTCCAGGCGATCGGCGCCGTCGCGACGCCAGGAGCGAAAGCGCGGCGGTGGATTCTTCGGGTGCTCATCGCGCATGGGTCGTCCTCCTATGCGGCCTGGGCGGCGGCGTCAGCCGCCACGGGCGCGCCGGCCGGGTGGTGCGAAGCGAGGTACTTGAGAAGCTCGAGGCGCGAGAGGCGCGGATGCAGTGCCGCGGTCTGCGCCTCGAGCTGGAGATCCGGTGGATGCGTGGTCGCAATCCAGTACTCGAGCGGGCTCAACATGACGCGGGCGATGAAGTGCCGTGGGCCGTAGAGCACGAGAGCCTCGCTGTACTTGCCGCGAACCATCCGCAGATCGCGGAAGTGTCGAAGCTCCTGCTCGTTGAGGTCGAACGCCTGCGCCACTGCCTCGTGACCCTTCTGGTGCCGGAGGAAGTAGCAGGTCGCCGAGTTGTTGATGAGCGCGGTGGCGATGGAGCTGCCGAGGAAGTCCTCCACGCTCTGCGAGATCGTCACGATGGAAGCGCGGTATTTGCGTGACGTGCGGTACAGCTCCTCGAGCAGCTTGGCGCTGGCGGGTGTCATGAGAAAACGCCACACCTCGTCGAAGACGACGATCTTGCGGCGCCCGCGGGGCTGTCGGTCGAGGAGGTTCCAGATGATGCCGGCCAGCGTCAACATGACGACGTCGCGGAGCGCTGGATCGCCTTCGACGCCCTTCAGGTCGAAGGCGGCGAGGTCGGTCGTCAAAGGGATGGTGCTCTGGCGGTTGATGATGCGTGCGGCCGGGCCCGTCACCCACGTTCGCAGGTCGCCAGCGAAACGCCGCGCAATGGCCGTGTCGTCCTCGTAGTCGCCGGTGTAGCTGCTGAGCACGGCCTGGAGATCGCCGAGCAGGGGAGGGCGGCTCTTGACCCGCTGGTACGTCGCGACGACGGCGGCGCCGAGGACGGCCCGCTCTCCGTTGCGAAGCTCGGCGCGATCGACGTCGCAGAGCATGCGCTCGAGCACGGCGAGGAGCATGCGTGCGCGCTCGGGCTCGAGCGACCCGTCGGCCTGGACGATGTCCTCGTGCGCGAAGAACGGGTTGAGCGACTGGTTGTCGGTGATGGCGAAGTACTTCCCGCCGAAGATCTCGATGATGCGGCGGTAGCTCCCGCCGATGTCGACGACGAGGGCCCCGGCACCGGTCGCGATCAGGTTGAGCAGCTGGTAGTTCGCCGTCGTCGACTTGCCGCTGCCGGCGACGCCCGCAATGAAGGCGTTCAGATTGTCGAGCTTGGTCCAGAACGGATCTAGCCCGACCAGGTTGCGGCGCCCGTTCTGCAACAGCAGCAGGGGCTCCGGCGCGCCGTTCCAGCTCTGCCACGCCGGCAGCATATGCGCGGCATTCTTGGACGTGCAGCGCCGCCAGCGCTTCGTAGCACGACTATTGCCCGGCAGGGTCGCCCGCCACTCGTCGAGCTGGGCATGCGTGTCGTGGAGCGCCTGCGCGCCGTTCATACCACTGCAGGTGCGGAGCACTTCCGCGGTCAGGCGATCGAGCACTGAGGTCGCGTCGCTGTCGGTGCCGTCAACCGTAAGGACGACGCTGACGGCGATCCTCATGGACCGCACCGACGAGCGCAGCGTTTCGTCGATGAGCTCGTCGACGTCGTCGTACTGGGCTTCGGCTTCGTTGTCGCGCTTCGCTCGCGAGCGCGCCAACATGCCGGCGCGGTCGCGCCGCCGCTTCAGCTCGGCGACTTCTTTGAGGTCGTCGAGCGCCTCGACGGCCACGGCCATCCGGCAGCCCGGCGTCAACATCAGCTGGAGCTGCTCGATGAGCCCGGGGTATGTGTGGGTCGACAGGCTCCGCAGGGTGATGACCCGGACGAGCTGGTGGCCGAGCGCCAGCTGGTCGATGCCTTCGGTCACGCTGGTGAGCGCGAGCTGCTCGCGAGCGGTCTGCTCTTCGGCCCACGTACCGGGCGGCGCCCACGGCCGCACAGCAACCAGTGCGGCCCGTTCTGGATTGAGCGCGGCGTAGACGAGCTCGCGCGCCTCGTCGCGCGTCAGCGTGCGGCCCCCGACACCGGCAGCGGCAAATCCGCGCATGACCTGATCGCCCAGCGTGAGCAGGCCGCGGAGCTTCGCCTCGTGGGCCGCGCGATCGATCGTGGGCCACTTCGCCGCGCCCACGTTGCCAGGGAACATGCCGTTGTCGGGTGCATGCGTGAGCGAGACGACGGCGTGGAGGCGGCACCGTCGGAGACCTCCCAGGCGGAGCACCTGGTCGACCTTGGCCTGCACGAGCTCGCGGCCGACCAGGTGCTCGCCGATGGCGGCGGCGCGGTAGTTGCTGACCGTCGCGCCGATGTCGGTGTCCACGTCGTAGAGCAGCTGGATCAGCGTGCCGACGGGAACGTTCTGCAGGATGCCGTGGATCGCGTTTGTCGCCTGTACCAGCGCGTCGTCATCGAGGCAGTCGGTGTCGATGCCCTCGAGCTCGAGCACGAGTGAGTACGTGTGATCGACGTGGACGAGCACGCCCGCGCCGTCGTGATCCAAGAACTCCCAATAGGGCAACTCGTGGGCGAGCGGCTGCTCGGCGCGTCGGGCGAGTAAGCGCTGCGCGGAACCGCGCTCCGCGCGTGCGCCGAGGTAGAGCACCGCGGCGGCGGCGAGGAGAAGCCCGATGGGAAGGACGAGGAATGCTTGCGGCGGCATAGGTGCTCCTTAGGCAGGTCGTGGACCGTCTTCGACTAAAACGGTGCGCCGTCGGCGGCGGGGGACTCGTCGCGTCGCGCGTCAGCGCGCATTCCTCCATCGCGCCCGCGGCCGTCGTCGACAAACAGGACGAGCTTCGCGCGACCGTCCCCGGCGCCGATCGGCAGCGCGTTGAGGTAGATCGAGATCGTGGCGGGCTTGCCGTTCTCCCCCCGGCTCTCGAAGGCTGTCCCGAGGCTCTGCCACCACGTTTTCCTTGGCCCCCCCTCCGTCTCGGAGTACTCGATGGGTGTAGCGACGCGGAAGCGGCGCGGCTCTGTGGGCCCCGGGGCCGGGCTAGAAGACGAATTCGTTCGCGGCTGGGTCATGACGGACTCCTTTCGAGTGGTGAATGCCCGCGGCCGCCGCCAACGGAGCGATGGGCCGCGGCCGTGAACGGGAACGGATGCGCGGCCCCAGCGGTGTCCTGGGCGGCCGCCGAGAAGTGCGGCTTGCGCGCGTAGAACCGCGCGAGGTTGAAGGTGTGGTGCTCCGGCTTGCCGCGCTTGAAAACCCTGACCGCGACGTAGGCGCCGAGCAGGATGACGAGGTCCCAACCCAGCGCACTCTTGTTGAAGAGCATGAGGAGCGCGGCGAGCGACCCCAGCACGAGGGCATCCGGATACTCGATGCCAAAGAGCTGTTGGCGCAGCTCGACGTTGCGGTACACCCGCGCGGTCGGCATGCCCATCAGCATTCCTCGTCGGGGTACTCGTCCACGTGTGACGCGAGAACCCGGCACGCGTGCGCATGCAGCTGGTACACGGAGCCGTAGGTGACGCCGAGGGCGTGGGCGATGTCGTTGTAGGTCAGGCCGTCGACGTGCCGGCACACGTAGACGAGCATCGTGCGGCCCAGGCGGATGTTCTCGTCGCGTGCGCGACGTGGGCGCATGAGCGCGGCGGCACTGAGGCCGAGTTTCTCGCCGAGCTCGGTGGCTCGAGCGCGCACGGCGCGAACGACCTCGGCGAGGTCGTTCGCTGCCGGGCGGCCCTGCCGCGGAGGCAGCAAGTTGACCCGGCTCGCCGTCATGGCGTGGGGCTCCCCGTGCCCGGCCGCCACGCCCACGCCGCGGCGGCCGCGAGCACGGCCAACGTCAGGAAAGGCCCGTGCTTGGTGTGAAGCCACGCCGCGCCACCTCCCAGGGAGATGACGAGGGCGAGGGCGAAGCGCACGATCTTGCGGCGAGCCATCGCGTGACTCACTGAGCCGCGGTGAGCAGCCACTGCCCGATGTGGCCTGCGCCGAAGACGACCGCACCACCAAGGCAGCAGCTCATCCCGCGCTGCATCGCCTGCGGGTTCCCGAACATCATCGAGAAGCCGACAAAGACCAATCCGATGACAAAGAGCCCGGGGCCGATCACCGTCGTGAGAAACCCGATCACCGAATTGATGAAGCCCATGAGCGGGGGCCCGCCCGCGGCATAGGCGGGTGCGGCGAACAGCAGGACAGCGAGCGCGGCCAAGAAAGCACTGAGGTTCGGAGGAAGCCTTTCAGTCTTCGCTTGGCAGGCCTCGGCAGTCTCCCGCTCAAGCCGGACAGCTTCTCGGAGCAGAGGCCGCGCGCCATGCCCGAGGACGATGGGGGCCGTACTGTGAGTGAGCCGTGTGAAGAACCGACGGTGCCGCGTCATGTTTCAACCCTCCAAGTCGTGATATGTTTCATCTCCGCTCATATGTAGTTCGCAATGTTTATCATTGTCAATAGCATTGGAACATCGGCGATTTTGAATATGTGATGGACTTACCAACTCCAGGCGAGACGAGAACGCCGATGCGGCCCTGCGTTCCATCTCGCACGGCCTTGACGGTGCGCCGAGGCCCGCGTAATCAATGGACATGGCCAAGCTCGAACGTCCGCGACCCGACTCGCGGCCCGCCGCGGGACGTACGCCGTCGAAGCAGGGCTCGGCGCAGGTGCGAGTCGCGGTCCCGCCTTGGTACCTCGAGCTTATGGATCAGGAGAGCAAGTACCTCGGCCTCGCGCGGCGCAGCCTGTTCATGGAGATGTTGCTGCGGCGCGCCGCGGGGCAGCAGCACATCGTGCGTGGTCCGAACCTTCCAGCCGTGCCACCGCCGGAGCTCAAGGACCTGAAGAAGGAAGAGATCTGGCTGTGGCACCTGTCCCAGGACAGCAAGAAGCTGTTCGACGAGCTGTGCGTGCGTGCCGGCGGCATCAACCCCAAGGCGTGGACGTTGCTGCAGGTCAACCTCTGGTGCGGATTCCCGCCCACTGGCCCGCTTACGCCGATGCCGCCGGGGAGCTGAGGCGCGCAGCGGCAGGCCCCATTGGCGTCCGTCTGGCCTCGGGTCGCAACGCGGCGAACACGACGATCGCCGTCGCGCCGAGCAACACGAAGGGAAGGGCGAGGATCGCGGACACGTCCTTACTCCCCGCCCGCGATGAGGGAACCGGCGGTGGCGATGATGCCGACGAGGACGAGCAGCGGAGCGATGACGGTCTGCAGCCACAGTTGAGGCTGGAGACCATCCCGCCACCGAGGTCGGAGCCGGGGGCCGCCGCGTTGGCGAGCCCGACCTGAAGCAACAGGAACACGACGACGGGAATGGCAGTGCTTACGCGACGCGAAAGACGCTGGAACATGCCGCTCGATGTGAGGGCGCTGCTCGATGAGCTCCTGATCCCGCTCGGCGATCTGCCGCTCAAGGCCTGGGTCATCCTCAGCACGCTCGAGTGGCTAGGGCTTGCCCAGTTCCCGGACGCGCGGCCGAAGCCCAGGTGATCCTGAGTACGCGTGGAGGGTGCGCCACTCTGATCGTCGCCGCAGATGCTGGCAAGCGCGGGTCGCGTGCGTCCTCGTTAAGGTCGAGTCGTCGAAGACGCCGGCTTGCCGGCGCGCTCGCACGCCCTCGCCCGCCCGAGCGCGCAGGCCCTCTTGTGGTACTCCCCGGAGTCAACCGCGCGAAGTGCATCGAGGTCGGAATGCGTATCCGAAAGCTCGGCGACCACCTGACAGGCGAGCGCATCGTCCCAGCGGCGACACATGACCATCCCGTAAGCGACGGCCAGTCCCACGTAGCGCGCCCGCTCCGCTTGCAACTGAGGCGCCGCGCTCTTGTAGAGCCTGCCGACGAGGACACAGGACAAGTAGGACTTCTCCTCGGTGCACTGCCGCTTGGCGAGCTCGAAGGCGCGCGCGAAAATTCTCTCTGCTCGGGGAAGGTCGGCCGGCACCGTGTCGACCAGCGGCCCACTCAACAGCTCCATCCAGAACGTACACGCCACGGCGTCACCGCTGTCACAGGCGAACTCGAGGAGAGTGAGGCCACGTCCGGCACAGTCGCCGCCTCCGAACTCCTCGGGTCGCCCTGGACGGCACTTCCTGATGCCGATGGCGGTGCACGCCTCGAAGTAGCCGCGGTCGCAGGCGGCGATGACCGCCGTCTCGATGCTGCGGGCGGTGGTTGCATCCAAAGGTTCTTGGATGTCGGCCACGAAGAGAGTTAGCCGCCGGCATGCGCCCGCGTCGCCGGCATTGCAGACGGGCACGCAGGCGACGGCCGAGTTGCAATAGCGCGCCGTCGCCGGCGCGGAGGCGGGCGCGGGTGTGACCGCGTCTGGCGGGGGCGCGTCCGGCTGCGCATTCCGCCCATCGCGACCACCCAGATCGCCCATCGCGACCACCAGAGATCGGCTCGGTGATCGGAGCGAAGCGACGCTGGCTGTGTGGTTGTTCAGTCCCTCTTGGAGTCCCCCTGCCGCGGGTCGCGGCGTGACGGTCCTTTTAGCCTGACCTGGTGGGCGTTGTGGAGGACTCGGTCGCAGATCGCATCGGCGTTGGTCGGGTCGCCGATGTGGTCGTGCCAGAGCTTCGAGTCGAGCTGGCTGGTCATGATGGTGGACCGCGTGTCGTAGCGGTCATCGAGGATCTCGAGCAGGTCGCGGCGCTCCTGGTCGCGGAGCGGCGTGTGCGCCCAATCGTCGATGATGAGGACGTCGACGCGCGCGAGGCGGGCCAGCACGCGCCCGTAGCTCCCGTCGGCGCGGGCGAGCGTTAGCTCGTCGGTCAGGCGCGAGGCGCGGCGGTAGACGGCGCGGTGGCCCTTGCGGCAAGCCTGCTGGGCGAGCGCGCACGCGAGGAAGGTCTTGCCGGTGCCGGTCGCGCCGGTGATCACCACGTTCTGGTGCTCGGCCACCCAGCGGCAGGAGGCGAGCTGGCGGACCACGGCGCGGTCGAGTCCGCGGTAGGCGGGATAGTCGATGCCCTCGACGGAGGCCTGGCCGATCTTCAGCTTGGCTTCCTTGAGCGCCCGCTCGAGGCGTCGGTTCTCGCGGTGCAGCCACTCGGCGTCGACGAGCATGGCGAAGCGCTCGTCGAAGGACAGCTTCACGATGTCGGGCTGCTTGGCCTGCGCGACGAGCGCGTCGGCGAGCGCGTCGAGGCGCATGGCGCGGAGTTTCTCGATGGTCGGTTCATTCAGCATTCGGCTCTCCTCGGTCAGTGGTAGTAGGTGCGGCCGCGCACGTTGTCGTGCGGCGCGGCCGGTGCGGGTTGAGGCTCTTCTGCGGCGACGACGAGACGGTCGAGGCCGTTCTTCAAGATGGAGTCGACGTGACGGTAGGAGCGCGCGCCGACGGCGACGGCGCGGCCGCAAGCCACCTCCAGACGCTCGTGGCCGTAACGCTTGCCGAGTCGCAGGATGCCGAGGCACGAGCGGTAGCCGTGCTCGGGGTGCGGCCGGTCGGCGAGGATGGCCTCGACGAGCTGACGCGTGTTCGGACCGATGGTGGAGGCCCAGTGGATGATGCGCGACGGCGTCCACTCCAGGTGCTTCTGGTGGTGCAGCGGCATGTGCGCGGTGATGGTCGTGTGCTTACCGCGCGCGAAGCTGCGCGCGTGGGTCGCGACGCGCAGGTTGCGGTGGAAGAGCTCGACCGTGGTCGCGGTGAGCCGCGCGTCGAGCTGCTCGTGGACCAGTGCGTGCGGCGCCGAGTAGTAGTGGTGGTCGACCTCGGCGTGGTAGTCGATGTTGACCTTGGCGTGCTTCCATTCGCCGTAGACGAAGCGCGCGGTGGGCAGCGGCTTGAGCGCCGGCCGGTCGATGCGCGCGAAGAGCTGACGACGGCTCTCGCCGTACACGCGCATCACGCGGTCGTTGAGGTCCTCGAGCAGCTCGGCGATGCGCTCGTTGAGCGCGTCGAGCGAGAAGAAGGTCTGGTGGCGCAGACGGGCCAGGATCCAGCGCTGCGCGATCTGCACGCCGACCTCGACCTTCGCCTTGTCGCGCGGGCTCGCCGGCCGCGCCGGCAAGACCGTGGTGCCGTAGTGCTCGGCCATCTCCTCGTACGTGCGCTGGACGCCGGGCTCGTAGCGGCAGGCCACGGTCACGCCGCTCTTGAGCTGGTCGGGCACCAGGGCGACCGGCACGGCGCCGAGGAAGTCGAGGGCGCGCACGTGGCTGGCGATCCAGTCGTGCCCGCGCTGGGTGAGCGTGGCCTCGGCGTAGGTGTAGTTGGACGCGCCCAGCACTGCGACGAACAGCTCGACCTCGACGCGCTCGCCGGTCTTCGGGTCGACGAAGTGCGGCTTCTTGCCCGAGTAGTCGACGAAGAGCTTCTCGCCGGCCTTGTGCTCCTGGCGCATGGTGAGGCGGCGCTTCTTGGCCCACGCGCGGTACAGCTCGCAGAAGCGCGTGTACGCGTAACCGGCGCCGCTGTTCTGCTCCAGGTACTCGATGTGGAGCAACTGCAGCGTGACGCCCGGCTTCAGCCGCTCCGCGTGCAGGTGTGCGAAGTCAGGCAGCGCACGCGCCGCCTCCGCCGTGCTCGGGTAAAGCCGCGCCTCGAGCGCGTCGTCGGCCAGGGCCTGGGCGTCGTCCCACGACAGCCCGGCCTCGCGGGCGCGGTCGACGGTGTCCTGCACGCCCGACGCCGCGCAGCCCACGCTGCGCGCGGTCTCGCGGTTCGAGCGCCCGAGCGCCCACTTCTGGCGAAGAATCTCTCGTACCTTCCGCATGGACAGTCTCTCCGTGGCCATCGCGCTCCTCGTGGAAGCGACGGCTCTTCGAGTTGTCCAGCGTCCCTTGCTCCGTCCGCGCTCCCGACCGGGGAGAGTCGCGGCTGCCTCTGATCACCCCGCATTCACGCGGTCGCGACCCCCGGGCTCAGGTGGTCGCGATGACTGGATCTTGCTGGTCGCGATGCTGGATCCAGGTGGTCGCCATGACTGGATCTTGCTGGTCGCGATGCTGGATCCAGGTGGTCGCGATGACTGGATCTTGCTGGTCGCGATGGACTGGATCTTGGTGGTCGCGATGGGCCGTAACACGCATCCGGCCTCGGCGGAGCGGTGGACGTGGAACAAGCGGCGAGGACAAGAATCCACGCGAGGGGCCAGCGAGCCTTCATGGATCGGCGGAATACCACGAAGCACCGCCTCGGCTGGAAGCCGCACCGGCGAAGTTCGCCAGCTGACACCCGCGCGGAAGCCGCTTCCTTCAGGGAGCGGGAGGAAGCGCGCCTTTGGTGCGATCGAGAACGACATCGTGTCGTTGCGCCCAGCCCTCAACTCTTCGTCTCGACTTCCAGGACCATCGTCAGGTCTCGTCCGGCATGATGCGCTTCATGAACTCGTCAAAGAAGCGGGCGGTGATGGAGTCCGGCAAGGGTGCGAAGAAGGCCGCCAAGTGAGCGTCACCTCGATGGTGCGGGCACGAAGACTTCTTGGGTCCATGGTGGCGATGGGGATGGGGAGCTGCGCGGCGCCCGCGCCGCGATACGCGGCGCCGCCGGCGGCGCCGCGGGCGACCGCCGCAGCGTCGCGCCCGCTGTGCGATCCGCGCGGCACGTGGCGGCTGCGCTACGACGTCGCGGAGAGCACGTGCGTGGCGCCGGGCCGTGGCCGCTTCACCTTGGTGCTGGAGCGTGCCGGCGCCGGGTATCAGGTCGTGGTCGACGGGGAAGCATTCGCGGCGCGGGCGACGTTTGGTAAGGAACCCTCGTGGTGCGAGACGAAGGTGAGCTGGATGGCTCCGCAGCCGCGGACGCGCCGCGCCGGGCCGGCCGAGCCACCCCGGCGCTACGAGCTCGTGTTGCGGCACGTCAGCGATGTGGTGGAGGGATACGGCAAGTGGGTGAGCCCGAGCCGCGACCCCGGCGACCGGCCGGCCACGTGCAGGGCGGGCTTCCTGGTTGCCGGTCAATTCGAGCCCGCGGTCATCACGGTCGAGGGCGGGGCTACTGGTGCGGACCCGTTGGCTCCGAGCCGATGAGGCGCTGAGCGCCGGTGGCGGTGAGGCGGTGCCGCGCTCGAACAGCTCGGACGACCGGCCCAAAGCCGGTCGCGAGCTCGCCAGGCTTCATGCCGCGCGCGTTCGTCACTCGACGCGAAACGCGCCCTCGCCGGGCATGCGCACGCCGACGATGTAGCAAACGTCGGCGGTGCGCTTGTACAGCAGGCGATACCCGTCGACGAGGAGATGGCGATAGCCGGAGTCGGGAGCCTCGGGCACGACGGGCCCGAGGTCGGGGAAGTCGGCGAGGGTTTCGGCGCGGAGGAAAAGCCGCTCGAGCAGCGCGTCGGCGCGGCGCGGGTCGCGCGCGCTCAGGCGGTCGTCTATCTCGTTCACGTCGAACCGAGCGGCGTCGGTCCACTCGACGCGCATGCTACTTGGCGCCCGTCTTGGGGTCGTCGTGGGCCGAGGGATCGCGGCCAGGCGCCGCCTTGGCCGCACGCCGTAGGCGGAGCTGCTCGCGAACCTCGTCGGTCGTGTACGTACGGTCACCGCGCTTGAGCGAGGCCTCCGCCTCCTCGAGCCGCGAGAGCACGAAATCCCGCTCGACCCAGCGGTCGTAGTCGGCCGGCGTAATGCACACCAGCGCGGGCTTGCCATCGACCGTGACCACGACCGGGCCGTCGTCGGTGACGGCCTTGATGATCTTACTCGGCGAGCTCTTCAGCTCGCTAACCGAGACGACACCCTGCGCGCGAAGGGGCTTCATGGTGTGTCTATAGGTACCATATAAAGGCCTAATAAGCAACCCGTATCAGGTGCGCATAACATTGGTTATGTAAACTTGCTTACAGGTTTTGTTGCAAGAGAACGGGCGAAGCTAAGGCCAGAACGGGAAGTCGACCCACATCCGGAAGGCGGCGATGTGCTCGCGATCCCACACCGCGATCGCGGAGAAGACATCGAAGCGACCGGGCGCGAGCGAGGGCACGTACTTGCCGCTACCCTCGCAGCGATCGCAGGGGTCGGTGGCTACGGATTCCTCTCCAAGCACCCGCCCGTCATCGTCGTAGGTGGTCCTAAAATATCGCGCGCCATCTCGGCGAACGCGGCCCGCGGTCTCGTGCGCGAGCTGCCCGACGCCGCCACACGTGTCGCAGGTGCGCGCGGACAACTCCGCGCGCGCGGCTGCGCTCCAGTCGGTGTTGTTCCACACGCCGAGCACAAAGAGACCTGCCCAGCGCGCTCCGCTGCTGGGCGCGGGCCCGCAGAGCCACTCAAGAAACGCCATGGCATTCCAAGGCGCCACGCCGTCGGCCGTCTGCAGCGTCGGGAAAAGGTTGGCCAAGCGGGTCATCGCCTCGGGTCCGGGCTTGCCCCACAGGGCGCGCCTGCGAGCCTCGTACGTCATCTGCGCGTCCCGTTCGGCGGCGATGGTGGCCAAGATGGAGGCCTTGTCCTCGTCGCTGACGTTGCCGAGCACGTCGACGGAGCCATCTCTGTTGAGCCGAGTGGCGACGGCCACTACCTGATCAGGTGCCTTACGCTTCATCATGCTGGGGCCTTTCTCGGTGGGGAGCAGGCTGCGTCGTCGACAGTCCCACGACGTTACGCGACGGCCCTGACGGTGCCTCCTCGTCAGGCATGGTCACGGTGAGCCTTACATAGCGTCTTCCTTTGGGAACCAAGCGCACCGCAGGGCAAGGCGGCTCGGGGCCTTGCGCGAGGAGCGCCACAAGCGGCCGCTGCGTATGATGCGCTCGCGACGAGAGCCCGCACGTAGAGACACAGCGACCGCCCTCCGCAGGACTTCTCGGTTGCCGTGCGCGCGCGGCTGCGCACCGGGTGACCTGATTCACCGGCCGCTCGAGGTGGGCGGGCCGGCTTGCCCGACGCCACCGGTGCCCTCTGTGAGGAGGAGCGGCAGGGTCGTCACGCACGCTCCTGGCATGGTCGATTTTCTGTTCGGTTGCGCGTCCGAGTCCCTACGTACCTTCATGAAGACAGAGAACATGTACGAAGAACTCCACTACCGCGCCCAGGCGCATAAGCGCCGCCGATGCCGCGGTCCGCAACGGCGGCCGCGGCTTCCCGTGGCGCCCGTGGGTCCCCTGCCGCCCAAGGCGCTGCCCGAGGATGCGGCTTGGGGCCGGATCTAGCCTTCAAAGACGCGGAAGCCGGCGTGCAGCACCCACGCGTGGACGCGCTGCTTGCGGGCCGCCTCTTCGTCTGAGTCGTCCGCGCTGAGGCGAATGGTGGGCACGTAGCCGCGCTCGCAGGCGTCGAAGAGGGCTGCCGCGCCGACGAAAGCAGTCGACCGGCGTACGTCGTCCTCGAGCGTCCGGAGGCTGAAGGACGTCGGTGCTTTGGAGCGGGCAGGGCTGGGGCGGCTGGTCGCGGTGCGCATGAACGGGTCTCCTTGGTCGGCCTGGTGTGACCGAAGAGGGCCGGCCAGCTCCTCGACGGCGCAGCGCTTTGGTGAGCCGCCCCCTTGAGGGGCCAGAGGTCGGAGGCGCGTGGGCCTCTGGGGCCCGAGGAACACCAGGCCGACCAAGGAGACGCGGAGGTGCCATGGGCGAGTCGTCGAGGACTACTCGCGGATGAAGTCGTCGCGCTTCGCCTGACCGGTGGCCGCGCGTGGCGCTCCTCGCGCGCGGCGCCAAGCCGCCTCGCGCTGCGGTGCGCTCGCTGAAACCGGCGGTTAAGCATTGGGCCGGCCCCAGACGTTGCAAGGGTCGCAGCGGAAGAGCCACGCTTGTTGGCGCTGACTCCACACGACGCGTGCAGCGTTGCCGCAGCCGTTGCATGTTTCGCCGCGCGGCGGCGCGGGACGGTTGTGGTCGGGCGACGCTGCACCTGGCGGCGCAGCTGTGGCCAAGCGTGGGGGCTTCGCCGCTGGTCGCGTGGCCCGGGCGGTGTCGGGCACTGCGCGCGGCGGCGGCGCCTGCAGCAGCTGCTCGACGACCTCTCGGGTGTACGCCGCGAGCTCGAGCATGAAGGTGTCGCGCGCGTACTCGCCGCGCGCCATGCGCGCAAGCCTCGCCTCCCACGTGCCGGTGAGCTGCGCGCTCTTGAGCGCGGCGGCCGGCAGCGCGTCGATGAGCGCCGCGCCTCGGGGTGTGGCCTCGAGGTTCTTGCGTACACGGACCAGGTACTCGCGCGCGAGGAGGTGCTCGATGACGGCGGCGCGCGTCGCCGGTGTCCCCAGGCCCGACTCGCGCATGGCGAGGCGGAGCTCTTCGTCCTCGAGCGTCTTGCCCGCGGTCTCCATCGCGCCGAGCAGCTCGGCGTCGGTGAACGGCCGCGGCGGCTTGGTGTTGCGCGCCAGCACCTTGACGTCTTCGACGCCGAGCGGCTCACTGGCACGCAGCGCCGGCAGGGAAGGCGCTGCGTCGTCCTCTCCCTTGGCCGGCTTCTCCATCGTCGGCGGATCCACCGCGGCCCACCCGGCGGCTTTCACGACGAGGCCTCGCGCGCGGAAGCGCTCGCCGCCGACGTCGCACGTGACGCTCGTGCGGGCCTCGACGCGATCCGGCAGGAACGCGGCGAGGAAGCGGCGCACGACCAGGTCGAAGACCCGGGCCTCGGCCTCGTCGAGAGATGCCGGGGCACGTCCCGTCGGCAGAAGCGCATGGTGGTCCTCGACCTTCGCGTTGTCGACGAAGCGCGAGCCAAGGGTGGCGCGGGTGTCGATCGCCTGTCTGGCGAGCTGGGCGTAGGGCGGCAGCCGCGCCACGGCGTCGAGCAAGGCGGGCAGCGTTGCGGCGACGTCGGTGGTGAGGTGACGCGAACTGGTGCGCGGGTAGCTGAGCACCTTGTGCTGCTCGTAGAGCACCTGGGCGACGTCAAGCGTCTTCTGGGCGCTGTAGCCCCAGCGCCGGTTGGACTCACGCTGCAGGGTGGTGAGGTCGTAGAGGCGCTCGGGCGGAACCCGGACGTCCTTCGCGTCGACCTCGAGGACGCGGGCCGGCGCGCGGCGCGCGGCCGCAGCCACGGCTCGCGCCTCGTCGGCGCGCTCGAAGCGCTCGACCAGGTCCTCGCCGCGCCCGCGGAACCAACGTGCCTTGAACGTGCCACTGGGCGCCGCGAGCGTGGCGTCGACGAGCCAGAAGTCCTTGGCCACAAAGTCGCGGATCTGCCGGTCGCGCTCGACGACGAGCGCGAGCGTGGGCGTCTGGACGCGGCCCAGCGACCAGACACCGCGGTGCCCTGCGCGCTGCGCGACGAGCGTCTGGGCGCGCGTGGCGTTCAGGCCGACGAGCCAGTCGGCCTCCGAACGCGAGCGCGCGGCGTCGCGCAGGCCGGCGTACGCCGAGGCGGGCTTGAGCTGGTCGTAGGCCGTTCGAATGGCCTCGTCGGTGAGCGAGGCCGTCCAGAACCGGAGCACCGGCTTGCGGCAAGCGGCGAGGCGGTAGACGTAGTCGAAGATGAGCTCCCCTTCCCGTCCGCTGTCACACGCGTTGACCACGTCGGTAACGTCGCCGCGCCCGAGGAGGTCACGCACGACACGAAACTGCGCCTTCGTGCGGTCCGAGGCAGCGAGCCGGAAGGCCGTAGGCAGGATGGGCAGCGCCTCGAGCGTCCAGCGCTCGAGGCTCGGCTCGTAGGCCTCGGGCGGCGCGAGCTCGACCAGGTGGCCGATGCACCAGGTCACGATCATCTCGCGCCCGGCGATGCAGCCCTGCCCGGTGCCGGCGACGCGCAACGCCGAGGCGATCGAGCGCGCCATCGAGGGCTTCTCCGCGATGAGCAGCCTCACGCGCGGTCTCCCAGAAGGGGCGCCACCTGGGCGAGGCCGTACTCGATGAGGAGCAGCAGCTCCAGCGCGAGCTGCTCGCGAGCCGGCGCGTCGCGGTTGGCCCGCGCGGCCGCGCGCGCCGCGGCCGACGCAAGGTCGTCGAGCGTGGACGGCACGCGCGCGGAGAGCAAGCGTCCCACGACGAGCGCAAGCTCGTCGTGGACGGCCTGCTGGCCGGCGGTGATGGGCCGGGGTCGGCCGGAAGGCTGCAGATACCGAATAAAGCCGAATCGAGGCTGGAGCTTCATGGCGCCGAGTCCTGCGAAGGTGCGAGCCGGCCCGGCAGTGTGACGACACGGGCGAGGTCCAACTCGAGTAGCTCGACCAGGTCGCGCGCGATCTTCTCGGCGGTGTACGGCGCTTCGTCGAAGGTCGCCGCATAGTGCTGGCAGGCCCGCACGAGCTCGTCGAACGACTGCGGACGGTCGGGCCGCAGCATGTGGCCCACGAAGCCGCAGCGCGCGTCCCACGCGGCGCGCTGCAACGACGTCAACGGGCGGACGAAGCCATCGACGTGGGTCGCCCGGACGAAGCCGCCCGTCATGGCGTGCCGCCTTCGCTGGTGCGACGGCGCCGTGGTGCCGGAGGCGGCGCCGCGCCCAGGTCGTCGGCGAGAGCGCCCAGGGCGCGCCCCACGAGCTCGGCCTTCTCGGGAAAGATGGTGAGGATCGACTGCACGGCCTGGTGAAGCCGAAGCACGAGGATCTCGTCGGGGCCGCTGCCGGCGGCGCCGACGAAACTCTGCAAATCCGGGACGGGTCGCAACATGGGTACTCCTTTCGCGTCAGGTTGGTTGTTCCCAGCCGCCGCGCGCGGCGGTGATGAGCCGTAGCTCCTGCACGGTCACGCTCTCGCCAGAGAGGCGCAGCGCCTCGGCGACCAGCGGGGCCAGGCGTTCCAGGTCGGCAGTCGAGGGCCTCGTGGCCTCGGGGCACGAGATGGCCCAAGCGCGCAGCAGCTCGGCGACGAACAGATCGAGCTCGTCGACGCCGCGCTGCAGGATCGGCGCGGTACGAAACGAAACGGGTGTGTTCACGACGACCCGTCGTCGGGGCGCCGCTGCGCCTTGGCTTCGAGCTCGCCGGCGAGCTCGCGGAGGATCTTCGCGAGCGACGCCGCCCACCCGCGGCTCTCCAGGAGGAGGAGGTGTGCCAGCGCCTCGCGCACCCGTCCTCGCAAGACTTCCTCGTAGTACGTGCTCATAAAACCCTCCCGGGGCTGTCGGTCGGCCAGACGAGACTCGTGTGCGTGGTGACGAGCAGGCATCGCGCAGGCTGGCGAGCCGCGCCTTTGCAGGAGATGGCGCGTGCCTCCACGGTCGGTACGATCTGCGCCCACGCGTACCAGGCGCGCAGGTCGTCGGTGTCGGCGTTCGTGGCGACGACGGCCGCGCCGCGTCGCGCCGCGGCTTGCAGCGCGCGCGCCAGGCGCTGGTGGTCCGCCAGATCGAACGCGGTGCCCGAATATGCGTGGAATCCGCCGGGGTACGGCGGGTCACCGAAAACGACGTCGCCCTCCCCTGCGCCTGCCACCAGCGCCTCGAAGTCGCCGACATGAAGCCGAGCCGGGGCGAGGGCGACCGCGGTCTGCTCCAGCTGCTGGAGGGTGGGGAAGCTAGGCTTCGGATAGCGTCCGAACGGCACGTTGAAGCGGCCCGCCTGGTTCACGCGGTACAGGCCGTTGAAGGCGAGCCGGTTCAAGTACAGGAGGCGCGCCGCGCGCCGTGCTGCGGATCGAGGCTGGCACGCGCGCGTCTTCTCGTAGGCGTCTCGATCGGTGCCGGCGCGAGCGAAGCGTGCGAGCTCGCGGGCCACCGCGGTCGGATCGTCGGCGACGGCGCGGTAGGCGTCGACGAGCGGCCGTTCGATGTCGCCCAGGAGAGCGCCGGCCTCGCCAAGCCACAGCGCGAGCGCGGCACCGCCCATGAAGGGCTCGATGTACCGCCCACCAGAGCGCGCGAGGTAGGCGTGGATGGCGGGTCCGCAGATCGGGACGAGCCATCGTTTGCCGCCCGCCCACTTGAAGAGAGGGGCGCACCGTGACGGCGTGGTCGGCGCGGTGCCGTCCACGACGAGCTGCGCGAGCACGGCGGTCGACGGCGCGGTCACCGTCGAAGCTCCAGCACGATCGGCGCGAGGCGCGAGCCGGTGTTGAAGACGATTTCGTGTGGCCGCTGCAGGCGGCGCGCGTGGGCGAGGGCGTTGCGCGTCCGCGGGCAAATGCCGTCCCAGAAGGCCACGAGGTCCTGGCAGGCTTCGACGACACGGCGGGTCCGCACGACGCCCGCGCGGCGCGCATCCGCCTCGGCATCGGCGGCGACGATCACAACCTCGAGGCCGCGGCGGCGGGCTGCCGCTGCGGCGGCCTGGTCGGCGCCAGGGACGCCGCCGCTGATGACGACGCACCCGGGGTGCAGGCGCAGGACGTAGGCGTGCACCAGGTGCAGCTCGGCAAACGAGCGAGAGCCGACCATGGCAAGAAGGCGCGGCGCGGTGAACGCGTTCATGCTGACCCTCCCAAGGGCATGACCCGACGCGCGGCGGCTCGCCCACCGCGGGACTACGAGAAGGGCGACTACGAGTAGCGCAAGCGCGAAGCGCACGCTTCGCTCGCGCTGCTGGCCCGTGCGCACGCGCCAGCGGAGCGGGAGCAGGTGCACGTTCTCCGGTCGCCAGGGCCACCAGAGTGGAATGCCTCGGATCGTGCAGGCGTCGAGGGCAAGGCCCCCGACAACGCTCCCGAGTGCGGCGAAGCCGATCGCGGCGTGTACCCAGGCGGGGCCGCGCTGCGCCCACGCCAGCACGAGCGCCGCGGCGGCCACCACCAGGTGGACGACGAGCGAGTGCAGCGCGTGGCGATGGCCGAGCGTGCGTGCCAGCACGGCCGGCAGCGCGGTGCCGGCGGCGAGCACAGCGACGATCGCGGCGACCTCGGAGCGGGACCAACCGGCGGGCCAGGTCGCGTATGCGACCAGGACCGCCGCCACTGGGCCGAGAAGCCGCGAGCCTTTGGAGTGTCGGCTGTCGAGGTCGGGCAGAAGCGCGCCGAGCGCCGCCGCGGCGAGCGCGGCGGCCGGCGGTCGGCCGGCGAGCTGCGCGGCGAGCGCCGCCGCAGCGGCGCCGCCCAGCATGTGCGTGGCGGCCAGCATCAGCGCCCCGCTCCGGCTTCCGGGTGTGCGCGGAGCCACGCCTCGACGCCGGTGACGTAGGCGCTGCCCCGACCCGACGTCAGGTCGACCCAGACCGCGCTGCGCGGCCGCGCGTCGACGTGCACGAAGTGCCGGTGGGGATAGAGGCCGCACCCGGCGTCGCGCTCGCGCCGGCACTGCTCGAAGAGGGCGCGGCAGGGCGCGCCGTCGACCCGAAAGTCGATGGCGCGTGCGAGCGTGTGGTAGCCGTCCCCGCCGTCGGGGTTGCCGTCGCCTCGCACGCTGCTGTAGACGTCGACGCGTCGCCCCCCGAAGCGCCGCTGCAGGTGCATGAGCAAGCGAACGGTGCGCGGGTGGAGCCGGCGCGGGGAGGTGGCGCCACGGTGCACGAAGTGGTTGAGGCGCGCCTCCGCCCTGCGGTCGAGACGAAACAGGCGCGCCAGCGGCTGGAGCCGAAGCTCGGCCGACGTGTGCCCGTCGCGGAGCCAGAGGGCACCGGAGCGCCCGGCCCCCGCGGCGAGCGGGCGCGCGGCCAGGGCGACCACGAGGAGCACGGCCGCGTGCGCTGCGACGCGGCCACAGTTCCGCTGGCGCGTCCTCATGGCGCGGCCTCCCCGCCACGCACGAGCAAGTCGTAGAGGTTCACGCCCACGGTCGTCTGCTTCCGGGGCGGTGTCAGCGGCGGCGCGTCGGGCAGGTCCGGGAGGATCTGCATGTTGAGCGCCGTGTGCTCCGCGTCCTGCAGGAGGTACCCCTGCCCCGTCTTCAGCATCTTGATGCGTGACGGGTGGAGCCGGTACTGGTCGACCTCCTTGGTGGAGGCCTCGAGCATGTTGGTCTTGTTGAGGAACGCGTCCGCCGATCGGCGAAGCGTCATCTCCTGGGTCTTCTCCGTGCCGAGCGTCTTCGCGAGCGACTCGCAGAGGTCAGGATTGGTCTGCAGCAGGATCAGCTTGGTGCGGCAGTTGTCGAAGATGCCGGCGGCGAACTCAGGCGAGACCCGCTCGAGGTCAGCGACCGACTGGTGCGCGAGGTGGAAGTTCACACACGCGTCGCGGAGCATGTTCAGGCTCGTGATGAACTGCTCGTAGGCGAAGCAGTAAAACTCGTCGGCGAAGATGCCGAAGGGCGTCTGCAACCGGCTGCGATCGAGCTGCCGCTGCGAGCCGACCTGCTGGATGTGCTGCAGGATGACGATGCCGATGTAGCGCGCGAGGTAGCGGTAGTAGTTCACCGGGAGGAAGAAGCCGATGACGCCCGACTCGTCCATCGAGTTCTCGAGGACGATGTCGGGGTCGTAGACGTTGATGGCCGGGTGGTCGTAGCGCTGCAGCGCCTCGAGCAGCCCGGTGAGCGCCTTCGGCCCATCCTTGCCGAGCTGGTTCATCTGCGAGATCAACATCCGCTTCGCAGCGCCGTCGCTCGTCATCTGCAGGGCGTGATCGAGGATCTCCGGGCTGGTGACGCACGCGACCGCGTCCATCATGTGGAACGGCTTGCCGGTGCCCGCGAGCGCCTTCACCAAGTTGGTGAAGAACAGCCGGGCCTGCCCCTTGTAGAAGGGGTTGTCCATGTCGGCCTCGAAGGTCGAGAAGACGCGCTCGGCGACGGCTTGAGGATCGCCGCCGGGCACCAGGTGCAGGACGTTGTACGTGTGCGTGACGCGGCCGGGGTTGAGCGTCAGGACGCGCGTCTGGGCCAAGCGGCCGGTGGCTGCGGCGAACGCGAGGAAGCGCTTCTCGTTGTCCTCGGCGCCCTTCGCGTCGAGGAACATGACGCCACGGCCGCGGTGCAAGTCCTGGAACATGAGCGGCTCGATTGCCGACTTCGTCTTGCCCGAACCGATCTGCCCCATGATGTGGAGGTGCGTGTTGCGGATCGCGTCCGTCAGGTAGTACGGAGTGCCATTCGGACGGACGCCGAGCACCACCTGCTTGTCCGGGGCGGGGTTGGCGCGGATGAGCGCGGGGAGGTCGACGACCTCGCGCTCGAACGAGTAGAGCTCCCCCTTGAACTCCATCTCGGCGCGTCGCGCGGCCCAGGCGTTGCGCCGGACCGCGAGGCGGCTGTAGCCGTACACCGTACCCGCGACGAGGCCGATGGCTGAGAGCACCCCGAGGCCGTAGCCGACGGGGTGCCGCAGCACCTCCGTGCGCGCGACCAAATAGCGATTGAGCAAGGGCGCGGCGGCGCTCGGCGTGCCGCCGCCCGCGGCCTGTCGCTTCAGCGCGTCTTGGCTGAAGTGCTCGAGCGCGTAGAGCGCGGCTAGTGCGAGGACGAGCGCAGTGATGATGAGGGCCATCGGATCGAGCGCGGCCCCGTCAGGCTTGCTTTCCATGTCCGTCCTCCTTGGTGAGCGCGTCGCGCAGCCGCACGAGCGCGTCGAGCACAGCCGCGGGGAGGTCGGCGCCCTTGGCGCGAAGCTCCGCGCGGTATGTGCGCATCGCGTTGTAGAGGTCCGAGGCCGGCCGCCGCGCGTCGGGCGAAGTAGCGGTGGCGGCCGCCGCCGCTGGTGCCCTCTCGGGTGGCGCGGGCACGTCCTCGGCGAGCAAGTCCTTGCGCAAGGCGAGCGCCGCTTCTTCGACGAGGAGCACGCGGGCGGTCGCGCCGATGAAGGGTCGATCGAAGAGCGGCAGGAGGTTCTTGCGGCGCTCCTCGGACTTCACCACCAGGAGAACGATGGGCTTGAGCCCGTCGCTCCACATCCGGCTGTAGCCGTCGCGCACGAAGGAGCGGTAGCGATCGAGGGAGGCTCGGACCTTCCCCGACGGATGCGTCGAGCGGTCGACTTCGAGGAAGATCCTGTGGCCGCCGGTCTCGCTCGAGACCGTAGCGTCCGGCTGGAGCTGCAGGTCGCCCTTCACGCTTTGCCAACGGAGCATCACGGTCCCGTCGGTGGCCCAGCGCAGCGCGGCGGCGCGGCCGCGCAGCCGGCGCCAGTAGGCGTCTACGGCGTTGCGGTCGGCCTCCCGAGGTGGCGCCGTCTCGCCGGCTCGGAGCAGGGCGAAGTACAAGCGCCCGACGGTCTCGTGGTGCATCAGGTTGACGAGGAGCCGGCCGTTCGTGAGGCGCTCGACGAGGCCGTCGAGGCCTCCCTCGGATGGAAAGCATGAGGCGACGACCTCGACGCCGGAGGGCGTCAGGCGCCACGCCTGGTACGTCACGCTCTCGGCGACGCTCCGGCTCTGCGAGCGGATGAGGCCGAGCTCGCTGAGCCGCCGCAAGCGTCTCCGTGCCACGTCCGTCGACGGGAAGAAGCTCCCGACAAGCTCGCGGGTGCTGACGTAGTGAAGCCGGGCCAGCGTGCGCAGAAGCTCGCTGTCCCGGACCTGCAAGCCCTCCATCATCGGCAGCCCTCCGCCGCCGACGCGTCCGAGCCGCCCTGCCCCGCCCTAGTCGCCGCGCTGCCTCGCCCCTGCTGCCATTCTCCCCCCGAGCTGCGCGCCGCCCCCCCGCCGCCCGCCGCCCTCTGACTTCTTGTCTCTTCCTCCTCCTTCCTTTCTCCTCTCTCTTCTTCCTCTTCTTCCTCTTCTTCCTCTTCTTCCTCTTCTTCCTCTTCTTCTCTTCTTTCTTCCTTCTTCTCTTCTCTCTTCTTCTTTCTCTCTTCTTTTTCTATTTCTTCTATTTCTTTCTCTACTCCCCCCTTCCAGTTCATCCATCCAACCTCTTCACTCTCACTACTCTTCCACTCTTCTCTCTTCCTACCTCCCCCACCCCCCACTGCATTGCTATATGTCAACCCACCACACCACTCTCTCTCCTCTCCTCTTCTTTCTCTACTCGTAGAGAGAGAGTGGTGTGGTGGGGAAGACGAACGGCAATGCAGTGGGGGGCCGGGGGAGGTCTCTGGGTCCAAGGTCGTGTCTTCGCTCGGTGATACCTGTCGCCACGACTGTCCGTCGAGACGCCGCCCTGCCTGGTAAGGGGGGGTCGGGGCATCAAAGCGGTGGTCCGGAGGACAGTCGAGTCTCACGTTAGACTCCGGCCTCGAGCGGCACGATCCGGTACCCGAGCGCACTCAGCGTTTGTTCGAGCTGGAGTCGCGCGCCCGCTGGATCCTTCTGCCACGCCGCGGTGAAGCGGTTCTCCCAACCGGCTCGCGGCGACTTGTCCGCGGAGCCGGCCGTGTCGGCAGCTGCGTCCTTGCGGGACGGCGCGTTGGTGCGCAGCGCCGCCACTTCGCGCACGCTCACGGGCGCCTTGAGGTGCTGCTTCATGAGGCGCTTCGCCGCCGGCTCACCGCAGTGCTTCTCGTAGCGCATGAACTCCGTGGCGAGGAGCAGCGTGATCTGCTCCTTGTCGAAGAACTGCAGCAGCTCGTCGGAGGCGCCGAAGAGTCCGCTGTACAGCTTCACGCGCGGTAGCGGCGTGCCCGTCTCGGCCGCGATCTGCTCGTTGGACATGGCGTGCTCGTTGCGGAGTCTGCGGATGGTGCGTGCCACGTCGAGACAGCCGTGCGCCTCCTTGGTCTCCTCCATCGCGAGGGCTGCGGTGATGACCTCGCGCCCGGCGCCTTCAGGCCATACGCGGCACGGCAGCGTCGGCAGAGCGGCGTGGCCCGCGGCCCTCCACCGGCGCTCGCCGTCGCGGAGCATAAATGTGCCGTCGGCCTGGCGCTGGACGTGGACACGAACGAGGACACCGCGGACCTTGACGCTGTCGAGGAGGCCAAGGAAACGGTCGCTGGCTTCGTCGATGGCCCGGTTCTCTGGATCTGGAACGATGGACTCGAGCGGGACGTCCATGTCTACGGCGAGAGGGTCGTTCTTCTTCATCGGGCTCTCCATCGGTCAGGGGTTGAGCAGCTCGCCTGCGGCGAGCGCGCGGATGCTGAGAACTTCGGTGGTGTCGTCGCGCACGCTCTCCAACTTGCGACGGGCGACGGCGCCGCCGAGCTGGCCGAGGGCCTCCACGGCGGCGAGGCGGATGTCCTCCTCGGGATCGCCAAGCGCGTCTTCGAGCGCGGCGGCGAGCTCCGGGCGCCGGCTCGCGCCGACCGCTTCGACGGCAATGAGCCGGTCCTCCCAATTGGGGCTCGCGAGGGCCGTGCGGAGTACGTCGAGAGAAGCGCTGTCCCCTCGCGAAGCGGGCGGCGTGGGTGGCGCCGCGGGCCGCTGGTGGCGGGTTCCTTCCGTGGTGAGCGTGCGGTCAGCTGCCGCCGAAGCGGCGGCCAGGCGGTCCACCTCCGCGTCGCGCGGGCTCGCGCACGATGCTGTGATAATAAGCACTAGCAAACCTTGCCTCACGCCAACTTTATGAGATGTTTCCTCTCTACCTGTCAAGCGTGTCATCTCACGACACGTTGACAGCGGCGGTGGTCGCGCCGTAGCCTTTGAGCGCTGTGCAGGACAAGAACCAAGACGTGACGGCGGCGCTGCGTCGCCGAGAGGCAGAGCCGCTCGCCGAGGGCTCCATGGAGCTGTCGTCGGCGAGCACGGTGAGTCAGCCGGCTGTGCCAGCTGCACCACCACCCGCGCTCGCTGCGGAGGTAGGCGTCGTGCTCGGCAAGCGCTACCGCGTGGTCCGCAAACTCGGCGAGGGCGGCATGGGCGCGGTCTACGAAGCCCTGGACGAGCGCATGGGCTTGCACGTCGCTGTGAAGCGCATCGCGAAGGTGCTTGGCACGAACGAAGCGATGCAGGAACGCTTCTTCCGCGAAGTCGCGGCGATGGCCCGTGTGGCACACGACAACATCGTCAAGGTGACCGACCAGGGCTTCGACGACGAAGGGCGTCCCTACTTCGTCATGGAGCTCGTCCAAGGTGAACCCTTGAGCCGGGCGTTGGCGACGGGGATCGGAATGCCGATTGATCGAGTCGTCGCGATCGCGTCGCAGCTACTCCATGGCGTGCACGCCATCCACGAAAAGAACCTGCTCCACCGCGATCTCAAGCCGAGCAACGTGATGCTCGCCGCGAGCAGCCTCGGCAACGTGGCGGTAAAGATTGTCGACTTCGGCATCTCGAAGGCGCTCGACGTCGACGTGCAGAGCGTGCGGATCGCCGCGACGGGTGTGGGCATGGTGTTGGGCACGCCGGGCTATGTAGCCCCTGAGATGAACTCGGCCGCGCGGGCGGCGGCTCATCCGCGGCAGGACATCTACGCGCTCGGTGTGATCCTGTTCGAGATGTTGTCCGGAGGGAGTCCCTGGGATGCGAAGTCGGCGCACGCCGTGCTCCAGGAGCAGGGGCTGCCAATGATGGGGCTGCGTGTCTCTCGGGTGCGCGCTGACGTTCCGATGTGGCTCGACGACCTGGTGGCCCGCGCGACCGTCCTGAGCCCAGCAGACCGATTCCAGAGCGCCGAAGCCATGCTGCAAGCCCTGCTCGACGGAGCGCGGCGTGCTGATGGCGGCGCGGGATCGACGGGCGATGTGCTGGCGCTGTCGACGGGCCAGGCGGTCGGCGCTTACGAGATCGTGCGCCCCATCGGCGAGGGCGGAATGGGAGTCGTCTACGCGGCCTACGACAAGAACCTCGACCGTCATGTGGCCTTGAAGTTCATGCGTCCCGAGGACGAAGCGGATCTGGGCACGCGTGAGCGGTTCAAGAAGGATGGGAGACTGGCGGCGCAGATCGAGCACCCGAGTGTCGTCCGTGTGCACCACACGAGCGAGTGGGGCCAGCACCCCTACCTCGTACTCGAGCTCGTCGCAGGTGCCACCCTGCGCGAGCAATGGCACCGCTTCGAGTGGCCTCGGTTGCTGGACGTCGTGCGGCAGGTCGCCGCGGCTCTGGATGCGTGCCACGCCAAAGGGATCGTGCATCGCGATGTCACGCCCGAGAATATCCTCGTCGATGACACCGGCCGCGCGAAGCTGGTGGACTTTGGCATCGCGCGCGACGCCGCGAGTCGGTTGACGCGTGCGTCGGCTGGCGAAGTCCTCGGGCGGTACGGCTACAAGCCGCTCGAGCAAGCCGTGGCCCCCGAGGCCGTGTCAGGAGCCGCGGATCAGTGGGCGCTGGCCGCAATCGTGTACGAGGCTCTCACCGGACTGCCTCCGTTCGTGGAACCAGGCGACGGCCCAGACGATCACGAGACCAGCTACGCGCGGCTCGCTAGCGGTGCTCCGGCGCGTGCAGCTGCGGTCGCGAATGGCAGTGTGGGGCTCCCGCTGAGCGTGGCCTTGACGCGCGCTCTGGATGTCGAGGCCACCCGCCGGTTTCCGTCGGTCGCGGCCTTCGTGGACGAGCTGGCGCGGGCAGGGGGCGCACCCAAGCTGGCGGTGGCGGGCGAGGAGCGTCCGCATGCGACGGATCGCGTGGAGGGCCCGCCGGTCGCGCCACGTCCTATGCGGCGTGGGACATGGATGCTGGCGTCAGTCGTCATGGGACTCGCGATTGCTGGGGGCGGCTACTATGCGTACGATCGCCGCGGCCCCGCCGCCGGAGACTCGCCGGGCGCAGGCCAGCAGCAGCCCGTGCCGATGCCACCCGCACCGGAGGAAGCGGCTCGAAGCGACGGACCGCCCTCCCCTACTGCAGCCTCGCCGTCGGCTTCCGAGGCGGTGAAGCCACCGCCTCCGACCATGGTCGCTATACGACTTGAAGGAGAGCCTCGGAGTGCGACGGCGATCGTGGACGGCGCGCGCGTGAAATTGCCGGCGACGGTGGAGCGGCCTGCAGGGTCGCGGGCCCGCGTCGTCGTGGACGCGCCGGGTTACCACCGAGAGGAGGTGGAAGTGTCATTCGACCAGGCCGGGGTGAAGCGATTCGACCTTCGGCGCGCGACGAAGCACGACAGATCGTCCGCAGTGGCGGCGCCGACGCCACAAGAGAGCCTCGGGACCGATGACGACATCCTCGTGAAGCCGTCCAAGGTCGTGAAATAGGCTCTGCGCCGCCGAGTGAAGCGCGTTTGCGGAAGAGGGCGATGGCGAGGGTGTGGCGCCCCGCCGTGCTACGAGTCGCGCTTGGAGTCGAGCGCCTTGGCGACCAGCTCGGTGATGAAGTCACTCATGCCCAGCTCGGTCTCCGCGCAGTGCATGGCCAACTTGCGTGCGACGTCGACGGGAAAGTAGACGGTCGTCGCGCGTAGCGCGCGGCCATCCTTGCGATGCATGACCTTTCGCTTCGTGGCCGGCGCGGCCTCTGGCGGTCGGGGGCGAGTCTTCGGGGCATCCGACGGGTGAGCGAGCGCTACGGCGATGCCGTTGGCGTTCGCGGCCGACGGTGCCGGTGCTGGCTCGATGACCGCGCTCGCCGGCTCTGTGGCGCTCTGTGGCGCGGAGACAACCGGCACTCCAGGCTCGGGCGTGTGGACGAATCGCTCTGCCACGGCGGGATTGGCCACCGGGGCCGGCTTACGCAAGCTGACGATGGGCTTCGACGTCGTCATGATGTTCTCCAGTGGCGAAGGCGATGAGGTTGTCTACAAGCGAACGAAGTTCGAGGGCGGCGGCGTCACGCGGGGCATAGGTAGTGACGCCCTGCCCTGCTGCCATGCACTCCTGGAATGCAATCCGATAGCCGAGCTCGGTCTCGAGGACGGGAAGCCCGCTGGTCGCGAATACCTCGCGCGCGGCCCTTCCTAGGGTCGTCCTGCCCTGCTTCCGGGTGATGACGATGCACGCCCGAAGGTCAGGCCGCACGACCTTCGCCTCGTCGATTACCTCGAGGGAGGAAGCCAATGCCCAGGCGTCGACGGCGGCGGGCCCACTGGGCAGGATGGCGACGTGTGAGGCCAAGAGCGCGGAGCGCTGGATGTCGCCGTGCCTCGGAGGACTATCGATGAGGACGACATCGTAGCCCGCGGCGAGCTGATCGAGCTGCCCGGGCCGGTGCATGGTGGCGCCCATGGCCATCACCGTCGGCGTGGATTGGCCGGCCTCCGCGGCGACCTCAGACCAGGTCCGCACGGAGCCCTGAGGGTCTGCGTCAACGAGCAGCACGCGCTGCCCTCGTTCTTGAAATTCGATGGCGAGGCAAACAGCCAACGTGCTTTTCCCAACCCCGCCCTTCTGACCCGTGATGGCGATGATCATGGCTGCACTCTACCTGGACCATCTGACAGTCCAAATTTCTGGCCACCAAAACCGCCAGCCGTCTCAACACCCCGAGCGTTGAACCCCCAGGCATCCCGCCGCCTAGACAGCAGAGCAGCCAGCCGCTCGAAGCGCGCGCCATTTTGGGCTCCGAATCGCCAGAGAGCCAGCCAGCCAGGTACCCGAATGACCAGACGCCTAGCCACCAAACCACTCAGCAGCCACACCATCCAGCCATCCCGCACGCCGAGGCCCTGGATATCCAACCATCGCACCATCCCAATCTGTAGCCGCTCAGCCGTTTCAGCGTTCAAACGTCCAGCCACCGCGCCACTCGAGTAGCTAGCTATCCGGGCTAGCCAGCACTTCAGCGCTCTAGCCATCCAGCCATCCAGCCAGCCGGCTGTCGCTGCGTCCCGACTGACCATTCAGGTAGCTGGCTATCTTGTCCCTCCGGTCCCTGCGGGCGCCATTCAGCCATCTGACAATCTGGCCATCTGTCGTCATTTCCACTACCTATCCACTCGCGCCGCCCCACTGCCGGGCCCGGCGAAGGTAGGGCTTCGGTGAGGCCGGCGAGAGGGGAGGGTCCTGCGTTGTCGTGCTTTGCCACCAAGAATCGAACTCGGGATTGAAACGTGAGGGGGTCCCCCCCGGCCCCCCCGGGTCCTAACCGCCCTTCGGGCGTCGCAGAACGCCGAGGAGCTCGGCGATCAACCGCCGCGCCTCAGGCAGGTCGCCCGCGGTCTCGGCTTCGACGACGGCGCAACGCAGCGCGTACACCTCGTCCGTGTCCCAAGACCGGCGTGCCGGCCGCTCGCCCCGAGCTCGCGGCCCCTTGAGGGCACCGGGCTCCGGTTCGGTATCCACGCCGACCGGGGCGCCCAGCTCAGCAGGGGAGGGCGTTATCGCAGGCGAGGCTGAGGCCACAGCGGTCGGAGGCCTGGCCCGCCCACGACGGTCCCTGAACGGGCCTGGCAAGACCGCTCGTTGATCCGCGTCGAAGAACTCGGCCGGAGTGAACGCGCGCCGCTCGTACATCCGCTGCCACCAGCTGCTCAGGGCCTCGACGAGGCCCGTGCGGAACGAGACGAACCGGCAGCGCGGTGGTTCGTCGACGACGCCGCCGACAACCGCGACGATACCTTCCTCCACTGCGCGCGTGGCCAAGACCAAGCCGAGCTCGTCGTCCGCAGTGGGCAAAACGCCCGACCCAAACTCGTACCAGCAGGTGTACTGCCGCCCGTGACGTCCCACGGAATAGTCGGCATGGACCGCGAGGACGCCGAGCTTCTGCAGCTCCTCGAGGGCAACCACCGACGCGCGCCGAAGGCTGCCATCTGGATCCCTTACGCGCCGCTGCCCGACGAGCTGCTCCAGTGTGCGCGCCGAGAGCGTCACAGGCCCAGGGAGATGCCCTTCGTCGTCAGCGTACGTCGCTAGGTAGCTCAAGACGCCCCTGGCGGCCGCGCGTGCGCCATCCGGCACCTTTGCCAGCATGACGTCGTCTGCGGGCTGCAGGCGGCCGCAGCGCGGCGGGCGGCGCGCGTTCGCGTTCGCTGCAGCACCGTGCTGAGCCGAAGGACCACGAAGACGGAGGTGAACCTCGAGGTAGTGCCGGACCTCGCGAACCGTGTCTTCCACGAACGTCGCCTGCTTCTTCGACCTGGTCGCGCTGACGTGCTCGAAGCGCGTGAGCCAGGCGCGAACGGCTGCCATGGTCGCGTCAGCGTCGAGGTGGCAAGCGACGTGGAAGTACCAAGCGAGCTTCAAGGCAGCGTCGTGGCGCTCGCCAGCAGAAGCCAGCCCACCACTCAACAGCTGTACGATTCGGATCCGGAACGCAGAGCCGTACAGAAGCTTGCCCCTGCCAACCTGCCGCTCTTCCAGAACCTCCTGCTCCGACGAAGACAGAGGGGGAGAGGAGGGGAGCCCCGTGACCTTCGTCGAGGCGCTCTTCTGACCTTCTGCAGGAGAACCTGATGAGACAGAACCGCCAGCCAGAGCGCCCGAGCGGGGGCCCCCGCCCCCGCCCGACCTAGGAACTTCTCCTATATGTTGGTACGGGGTGGTCGAAGCCATGCCCGGGGCACCGTCGGTGCGATCGCCAAAAGGCCCATACCGAGCGCCCCAGGCGGGACGTCGCTCCTCAGGCTCGGGCTGGGTCCACTCCTCGACAGGGCGCCGCGCCGCCTCGATGCGTTGGAGAAAGTCCGCGACGAAGCCCGCGATGTCGCTCCGCCGGAGCACCGTGGAACGGGCACCCGAGCGAGGGTCGGTGGTCTCGACCCAGTCGGCGTGGCGCATCTCGAGCTGCAGGTCGTCGGGAGCGTCGGGGTTCCGAGGCACGAACAGCGCCATCCCGCGCCCGCAGGGCGCGCGCAGGGGCACGCCGCTCGGGTACATCTCGAGCACGCCCGGCTTCAGACCGCGGCGCGCGCGATCGAGAAGGTGCTCGTGGTGCGCACGCAGCCAGGCGAGGGGCCACGGGTGCTGCTGCGGGTTCCGCTCGTCGTTGCGGGTGTGGGGCAGGTAGAGGTGGTAGCCGTCGCCGGGCGTGCGCAGGATGACCGGCTGCCGCTCGCGGCTGAAGCCGTAGGCGCGCCACACGTCGCCGAGCACGGCGTCGCGCCGCACGTCGGCCAGGCGCTCCTCGAGCGGGTCGCCCGCAGCCTCGCCCAGCTCCGGTCGGTCGATGTCGAGGACGATGAACGACGACCAGCTCGGTGACTGGATGGCGACGTCGTATTTGCCCTGCAGGTGCTGCAGCAGCACCATCCAGTTCGCTTGGCGGTACTCGCGGCGGTCACCGGCGAAGACGTCGCACGCCGCGCGCCACTCGTCCGTCCACGAGCCGAGCAGGAGTTTCTTCGTCGCGGCGTCCCGGAACTGGCAGCCGTTGCGAATGTTGAACCGCAGTCGCGGCGCGCCGTCCGTGAGGACGCGGTAGAGCTGTTGGGCGAGCTGCTCGAGGCGGCCGGCGGGCACACCTCGGGCCTCTCGCCGTGTCGATGTCTCCAAAGACAAGGCGCAAGCCTCCTGATGGAGCACGCCGAAGTCTTGACAGGGGGAACGAGAGCAGTAGACTTGGAGTTACCAGGCCCCTTTTGCTACTGCTCTCGTTCCCCGCTGCGCTTCTTCTTCGGCGCGCTCTAAGGCCCCGGTCGCGAGACCGGGGCTTTCGAGTTTTCGGGGGACACGGCTGCGCGGCCTCGCCCCCCGGCTATGTAGTGGTCACCGTTCCGGCGTCGACGGGTTCTCCTTCCGCAGCTGCTTGGCCTGCGTCTTTCGCCAGTCCTCAACGCGGCGAATTATCCGACGCGCCTCGGCCATCTTGAGCTTGGCTTCACAGAGGAGGGCTTCCTCCTCGAGCTCGATGTTGAGGAGGCGCGGCTCCAGCCGCTCCTCGTCCTCAATCGAGGCAGGTGGATTCTTCAAAAAGAGCAGCAGCGCCCGCGTCACCTGCTCGGAGAGCGAGAGCCGTGTTTGGCGGCTGATTTCCCGGAGCGCCGCGTCCACCTCCCTCGGGACCGAAGCCCCGAGTTGAACGCGCGAGTGTGTCGGGGACGCGTAGTGATCGCCTACTCGCCTTGGACCTGCCATAGCGTCACGGTACCGACCACCGCCACTCCGGAGCAAGTTCCTGCGACCGAAAACTCGTTGCTCGCGCGCAAGCAATTTCAGTGGCTTGACCTGCAGGGTGGCGCAGATCCCGGGGATCGGTCCGCAGAAACTGCCGGCGATCTCCGGGGATCTCGTGGTGCTCGTCACCGCGAGGTGGAGCGGTCGCCGCGGCGCTCGCAAAGGTCAGTACCAGTACCAGGCGAGCTCGAGCCGCGCTGAGGCAGAACTGAAGAGGGAGCCGGCAAAGCGGCCGCCCACGGCGAGCGCGGCACAGAACCCAGCGCTCAGGCGGCGCTCGACGCCTAGCTCGAGCTGCGCGTACGGCCGCAGCTCGAAGCTGTCGGCGACGTCGAACAGTGGCGTTCCATCGGCGTCGACGAGCTGCTGGCTCGACAGGGAACGCGCCACGATGCCGCCGCCGGCCGCCACGTACGGGTGCGTGAGCGCAAACAGCGTCGACGTGTCGACGTTGAGCTCTGCCCGGGCGAGCACGCCGATGCCTCCAGCGAACATGTTCGCGCCGAGCTGGCCGGCTTGCAGTTGCCCCTCGGACTCGACCAGGGCGTCGTCAAAGGTCAAACGCGGGCCCCCACCGAAGAACGCCGTGCCACCGAGCGACAGCCAGTTCCCTAGGCCGTACGAGTACTGCAGCTCGAAGGTGCCTTGGAAGCTGCTCGCTTCAGCGCCAGCCTCTTCCGAGGCGACAAGCGTTCCCGCGGCGGCAACCCCAAGCCGATGCTCCTCGGCTTCAGCACGCGCGCGGTGCGAGATGCCGAGCACGGCAATGAGGACCAAGGTACGGAGCGCGCGTGATGGGGTCGCCATTTGTCCTCGCTTTGAAGGCTAGGCTAGGGCGCCTGGTGAAGGCACATAACGCTGAGAAACGGCTTGTCAGTGTTGCCGACGGGCTGCTCATAGATGCAGCCGTAGCTATTCGTATCCAAGCCGGTGCCCCTGAGCTGGGCACCGGGCGTCAGCAACGGCCCGCAGGCGCCGCCAATCGCGATGTCACCGGCCGCCGGACAGCTGAGCGAGACGGTGATGAAGCTCAGACCAGGATTGTCGACCTCTGCGCTCACAAGCTGCAGGCGGCCGGCGACAGGGGCTTCGGCGAGCGGACGAGCGGCGAGCTCGTCGACGGCATCCTGCACGTTGTCAGCGCCGAGCGGCGACGAGGCCTTGTCGTACGTGACCTCGACCGCTGTGGGCGGCTCGCAGGTGCAGCTGCCCGCGTCGGGCAGCGCCGGATCGTCGTCGTCGCAGCCACCCACGACACCCAACACCACCAACGACAAAGCTATGAGACGCATGTGAACGCTCCTTTTTGCGAGGGCAAGGCGCGGCAGTTTTGCACGCCGGAGTGACCTACGGGCACGCGAAGTCGGAAGTGGTGACGCCCGTTCGTCTACGGCACCACTGGACGCCCTGGTACGCAAGGTTGCTCGTGCCTGCACCCTCGGCGCTGCCGGATCCGAACGAGGCGCCGGCAGCGGCAGGGCGGGACGTGACAGAAACCGTCGCGGCGCCGGCAAGTCCAGCGGCGTTCAGGATCCTCAAGGCCTTCGCGGACGCCCAGTTCGTGCAGAACTTCTCCTCATCCACCACCACCTGCGCCAAGCATTTCTTCAGCAGAGAGCCTTCGACGCCTGTGGCCGCGGTGATGTCGCCCGCCGCGACGTTGGTCAATGTGCTCGCGTAGGGCCACAGGAAGGTCCACGGCGCAGAGCGGACATACACGGTGGCCGTGGTGTGCGCGGGGATCTCGCGCTCCGTCGCAGCACAACCAGAGCAGGTAGTCAGCAACACACCATTCACCTTCACCATGACGTCCGAAAAGAGGCCAGTCTTGACCAAATTCAGACTCTTCTCTTCGGCGGGGGACGGCCCCACGTAGCACTCCCCGGTGATCAGATGGGGCTTGACGAGGAGGTCGGTCGAGCAATCGTCGGGCGCGCCCGAGACGTGCTCCGTCAGCGTCGGCGCCACCGCCAGCGACCACAAGCTGTACGTCGCCTGGGCGGTGCCGGCGAACTTGACGCGCACGGCGACGTCGTTCGGGTTATCCACGAACGCCCTGGCGACCCACGGCTTGCCGTCCGTCAGACCACCGCCGCCCTGCACCAAAACCTCCGCGTTGGCAGTCCCGCCCAGCGCATCCCCCCCAAGGAAGTAGTTGTTGGGGCAGCCGTCACCATCGGTGCTGCTGCAAGCCACGCCGGACGCGCTCGTCCTCTGGCGAATCGGAGGCGCGCGCAGCGCTTGGTTCCACGATACCGCGGCGATCTCGCTCCCGTTGTTGTACTCGTCGAACGCTTGGAACTCGAGGCTGAACACTCCGTTGAGGAGCGCGATGTCGGCGTGGAGGGCGCTGCTCAGCACCTGGCTGCGCGCGTAGCCGGTGCCGCCCGGCCCGGTGACGATGAACCAGTCCTTCAGGACGGTGGCGCTACGCATGAGGCGCGCCTTGAGGACGATGCCGCCGACCGCCGTGTGGTCGTCGGCCAGCGACCAACACCACGCCGGCAGGTTGGAACTGTTGGGACCGTAGTTGCTCGCGTACTTGGTGAACGCCACGCCATCGATGACGGCGATCGGAGATCCACCGAGGGTGTAGGTCGCGGCATTGATGGATCCCACAGGAGGCAAGACGGCAGTTTCTGCCGGAAGAATACTGGCGGCGACGAGGCTGACTGACGGCGGCGTGGCGTCCCGGTTGTAGATGGTCTCGTCGAAGGCGCTGTTGCCGGCGGCATCGACCGCGGTGACGCGGATCGTGTTCTGGCCATTCGCGAGCGCGACGGTCACCTGCCACGCGCCGCCTGCGGCCACCGTCAGCGGCGTGGCGGCGCTTGTGCCCACGGACGTCGTGACCGTGTACGACGCCGACTGAAAGTGCGCGTCGGTCGCCGAGCCCGTCAGCACGATGCTGGCCTGGCCGGTGAATCCTCCCTCGGCGAGCGGCCCGGTGGGCGTCATGCCGGTCGTGGCGATGCTGACGGTCGGCGCGGTGCGGTCGAGCGTGAAGCTGCGCGTCGTCGACGTGACCAGGCCAGCCGCATCCGTCGCGATGACGTCCACGCCGAGCGCGCCTTCCGGGAAGGCATCGGTGTTCAGCGTGCCGACGATGAACCAGGGGCCGAGAGGGCCCGCGTTGTCGTTCACGAAGACGTCGGTGATCGCTGCGGCGGCCGCGCCGCCCCAGACGAGGCCGCCGGCCGCGACAGGCTTGAGGCCGTGGTTGTCCGAGGCCTGCGCCTTGAGGCTGATGGTGCCGCGGAGAACCTTGGCCGCCACTGGCGTCGGCGCGATGAAGTCGACCGCGTTCGGGGGCACGGTGTCGAACGGCCCGCCCGGCGCGTCGACGGGATAGAGAACGTCGCGCTCGTCGAGGGAGATGCGGTCGAGCAGGGTGCCGAGCTCCAGCTGCGAGAACAGCCCCGAGACCTGCAGGTACTTGGCCACGCCTATCGCGAGCTCGAGGCGCGTGACGTAGGAGTCGAGCGTCACGGCCCCGTGGTTGATAGGCCCGCTTCCGGTCTTGCCATCCCACAGAGGGCGCGCGGACTCGGTGCCCGTGTACGAGTCCCCGAGATCGAGGGCGAGCTTGCCGGTGAGCGTGAGCGTGTTCATCGTCGCGGGCGACGAGTTCGACTCCTCAGCATGCCCATCGGCCACCTCGCCGAGCCCGGCGATGACGAGCGCGTACCGCACCTGCGCTGTGATGTTGGTGGGCACGTCGCCGGCCAAGTTCGTGGGCTGCGTGGCACGGAGGCGAATCGCCGGGCCGCCGTCGGCGAAGTGCTCCTCGACGATCTCGAAGGCCTCGGTCACCGCCGCTGGGAACTGCAACGGGTCCTTCGCGTACTCAGCGATCCAGAGACCATGCGCGAACGACGCGCAGACGTGCGTATAGGGCGAGACCGTTCCGTCCGTGCGTTCGTCGCCGTCGTGCCAGCCCGTGAGTACCGAACGGAGCTTGTCTCCGCTGCCAAGGTCGATCTGCGAGCCATTCGACAGCTCGGTGTACGCGCCGGCACCGCCCGTCGGGTTGTCGACCTCGACGAGGAGCGTGGCCTGCGTGGTCGGCGCGACTTCGATCGAGTAGGTCCCCTGGTCGTCGGTGACCGCTTGTCCCAGCATGGTGCCCTGCTGTTCGCCGTCGTACTCGAAGAGCCTCACGCGAGCCCCGGTGACGCGACCGCTGACGACGACCGTGCCGTAGACATGACCCAGGGGCGAGTTGTCGGTCAGGACCGTAAGCTCCGCCTGGCCGTCGTGGACAGGCGTCGCCTGGTCGTGAGCGACCACGCGGAGGGTGAGCGGGCCGTCCGGCAGCTGGTCAGTGTGGATGGTGAGCGTGAGCTGCTTCTCGCGCGCGCTGACGTCGACGGCGTCGACGTCTGCGAACGCCACGCCGAGGTCCGTCGTGCCGCGCAAGAAGGTGAGCTCGTACTGAGCGCTGAGCTTGATGGCATCAAAGAGGCGCACATGCGCGACAACCGCACCGTGGCACTGAAGGGTGCCGCCGATGTCGCCATCGCACTCGTTGCTCTCGTCGAAGCCCGTGATGGTGACTTCAGGGGCGGCGGTGTCGAGAGAGCACGTGCCCCCCACCCACCACGACCGGCCCGGATCACCGGGCGTGGGATCATTGGCGGCCCGCGTCGCCATGCGCCCCACGAGTGCCTCGGCGTCGGTGACCTGGATACCGCTGGTGTTGATCTCGGGGCTCCCGAGGAATGCGAGCACCGCTTCGCCGTAGGTGCCGCGGAGGCTGCAACTGTCGAGGAGGCAGACCCCTGCGCACGAGCCCAGGGAGAGGATCGACGACCCGGCGTGGCCGTCGAAGAGACCGTCGGAGAGATCCCGCTGGAGTACGTCGAGTAGCTGCAAGGACGTCAGGCCCCCTTCCGAGATGTTGCTGTCCTTGGCCATGCGCCGAACGAGCTGGCTCCAGCCCGCAAGCTCTGCGCCGAATTGGACCTGGTCGTTCCAGCCTCCGGCCGTGCCGTCTGTGAGCGACGAAGGAAGCACCGCCCAGAAGTCGAGCTCGAGGTGATCGCGCAGCAGACCGTGCGAGCGGGCGAGGGCGTCGGTGTACGCCTCGCCCGCTGCGGCACGCGCGTCCGCATACCCAACGGCAAGCGTCGACCACGGCGAGACGACGAACGCAGCGATGGCGTCGGCGCGCTTCAAGTCGAACACCAGCTCCTGCGATTCGTCCCGGTGGACGTACGTCGCGAGCAACTCGGTCGTCGAATCCCAGGCCACCGTCACGCCGGTGGCGGGCTCGACATAGGTCGCGCCGACGCCCCGCGCGGACAGCACGATGGGCCCGTAGTGAATGCCGAGGTCGAGGTGGAACGCTCCGTCCTCCGCAGTAGGCTCGGAGCTGGCCAGCTGCGCGCCGCGCGCGCCTGTGTCCGGATCGAAGGAGTAAGCCGTGACGACGGCGCCGGTCACCGGCGCGGTAACGACGACCACCCCGTCGATCGTGCCGTTGGCCGGCGCGCCGGCGCTCTTGCCGGAGCAGGCCTGAGCGCACAGCAGCAAGAACAAGACTCCGAGCCTGCGAAGCAGCGACGAATCCATCTCAATCCCCCTCGCCATGAATACTCTTTTCATATCACTCGCAAATATTAGGTCAAGCTACTTCAATATGTTTCATATTAAGAAAGAGTACAACTTGTGCATTACCGCACCGCTGCGGCCTCATGGAGGAATACCGAGATGGGCAGGCCCGCCGGCAGGGTGACCGTCGGCCGCGCACCTGACGTCGAGTAGTCGCGCTGGCTTTTCTGGTTGTACCGCCGCGCGGCGGTCCCAATGACTCCGCCCCCTACAGCGCCGAGGGCGACGTCGGTCGCCGTCTCCTGCGCCACTTCCCGGCCCACGGAGCCATTCCCGCCTGACGAGGGCCATGAGACGGCCAGTCCGAACCCTCCGTCGTCTCCTTGAGCCTCCGCCGCGACGGAGACCTCTCGACCGTCGGCGAGCAACAGCTTGCGGAAGCGTATCGAGACGCGCTGACCCGAGACGGCCGCGACGCCGACCAACCGGGCGCCATCTAAGGGCCCCTTGGCGTCGACGGTGGCCACGACGGTGTCGGCGCCACCACCGCCGACCTCGATGGGCGTGGTGAGCGTTGCGGCGAGCACCGAGCCGGCGAGCGCGAGAACCTTCTCGGGCTTTTCACGGGAGCTCGCGCGACCGTCCTCTGCGCCGGCACCCGGTACAGCCGTGGGCGTGACGAGAAGCGAGTCCTCGTCCTCGCGGCGCGGATGCGTCGTGGGGCGGAGGACACCGCTGGCGACGGTCGGCGCCCTCGGCCGATGGATGTCGTCTGGGTTCACTTCGCGCCGCGCCCGCCGCGCGTCGAGATCGAGGGCCGCGTCGTCGCGTTCGGCGAGGTCGTTCGAGGTGACGCTACGCGGCGGCGCCACCGGTAGCCGCTGTGCTTCCCGAAGGGCAAAGTCGTTCGGCGATACCTCGCGTCGGTTCTTTAGGTCGTCGTCGCGAACCGAGAGGTCGTTCTTGACCTGCAGCTGCGGCGCCGGCTCGGTGGCGGAACGCGCGCACTGCTTGCTCGCAACCATCAGAACCACGACGACCGCGACCACGCCCAGCACGACGCGGGCTTGCTTGGGCAACTCCCTGCGCTTCGGCGGCGGGGCCGCCCACGGAAGCGGCGGTCGCACCGGCGCGGCCGGAGAAACTGGCTTCTCCTTGGCGGCCGCCGGAGGCTCGAGCGCGGCGAGAGGCGGATCGGCCGGCCGCGCGGCGCGCGCCGCCGGCGGGGGCGGCGGCGGGGTGCGAGGCCGCAGCTTGGGTGTCTGGCGACTCTGGGGAAGGGGTCCGAGATCGTCGACGGGTTCCGCGATGGCGCCGGGCTGCTCCTCGATCGGCGGGGCCGCGGGGCGCAGCGCCGGCACGAACACGGCGACCGTCCGGGCGTTCGGCTCGAGGCTAACTGGCGGCGCCCCTTGCGCTGGAGCCTCACCATCCCGGGCGGCCACGGCCTCGTAGCTCATGGTGGCGAGCTCGGCGCGCTCGAGCGCGGGCGCGGCTTCGCCGGCTGGTGCGCCCTGCGGCGGCGTCAGCGGCGGCAGGGTGGAGAGGTCCCGCCCGGACATCAGAGGCCTCCGATGCCCTTGAGATCGATCGCCTGCGCCGGATCCGCCGCCTCGAGGCGTAGGTGAAGGCGGGTCTTCGCGGTTGGTCCGCGCTTGAGAGGCACGGACACGACGCCCTGGACCTCTTGGTCTCCCGCCACGATGCTGCGCTTCTCGAGGCGCCAGGCTGCCTTGAGCGGCGTCTCGGCGGTGCCCTCCTGCAGGTACAGCCTGATGTCCTGCACGTCGAGCTCATCGCCGCCGCGGTTCTGAACGGTGAAGATGAGGTAGCGCCGGCCTCCAATCCGGGCCACCTGCTTCGCGCGCAGGATGACCCCCTTATCGTTTCGCTCGGGCTTGGTCCCGGGGCTGCCGAGCGCGACGCCGGTTGCGGCGACGTCTTCAAGGAGCTGCGTGTCGGCGCGCGCGGCCGCGCGCGCTTCGAGCTTCGCCTCGTGCTCGGCGATCGCTCGCTCGCGCTCAGCGAGCGTCGCTTCGCGATCCTGGAGTCGGTCGGCCGCGTCGGGGTCCTTGATCTCGACCTGGCTGTCGCCACCCTTGGTCGTCGGGTTGCGCAAGGTGAGCGTGACGGTGAGCGACTCCGTGACGACGACGACCGGAACGTTGTCGGGCGCGCCCGGCTTCGCCTTCACGTACACCGCACGCTCTCCGGCGATGAACTGCACGCTGTAGAGGTCCGCTGCGGGCTTGGTGACCTGCTTCACCCCGTCGGGGAATTCGATGTAGGTCGCGCCCGTGACGTTGGTCTGCACTTCGAAGACGCCGCGGCCATGGCTGGTCGCGCACTGCTTGAGCGTGGGTTGCTGGTAGAGGCACTTCCCGGGCTCGAGCACGGCGACCGTGTCGGTACCATCGGGTGCCGGCGATTTCTTGGCCTTCTGGGCCCACGTGACAGAGGGCGAGAGGCTGAGCGCGAGTACAAGCACAGCGGTGTAGGACGAACGCATCACGGAGCCTCCGAAGGCTGCATAGGGTTGGACTGGGTCTCAGGAACGAGAGGCTTGGGCGCCGCCTCGAACGTACGGAAGGTGAACTTGTGCACGAGCAACCCGTTGGGGGTCTTCTCCGTGCGCGGCGCACGTACCAGCATCACCACCGCCTCGAAGTCCTCGTCCTTGATGGCCGCTTCTTCGCCCACGGCATTGATAGGGAGCACCACACGGCGCCCGCGGAGACGCACCGTGAAGGCGTTCTCTTGGTGCGCGCGCAGCTCGAGGTGCTCGTCGTCGAAGTTGAGTAGCGTCTGGATGTTGCGCGGCTTGAGGTCGGCGACAAACGACCGCCGGTACTGCGTCTCATACTCTTTGAAGAACTGGTCACTTTCACGTCGCGCCTCGTCGGTCATCAGGTTCTCGGCGGCCGCCAGGTCGCCTTCGACCGTCAAGCTGTTCCAAGCTAACCGCCGCTTGAGGAACTCCTTGGTGACGTATCGCACTTCGGCGTCGGCAGGGGCGTCGCCTTGCTGGCGAAGCCTTCCAACGGCCGCCGCGTGGCCGTCACTGTCGACGTGGTACGCGATCGGCGTGAAGACGCCGACGTAGAAACCGAAGGAGCCACCGGCGAGCGCGAGAAAGGAGAAGACGAACGCCGCGACCGCCAACCGGCGCAAGAAGCGATTCTGGCTCTCGAGCTCGCCCCAGATTTCCACGTGTCGTGGCGTGGGCCCTGCGGTGGCCTCAGACGTGGTCGTAGGGGTCGCTGGTCGTCGGAACCACATCGTCAGTCCTCACTCTTGTTGGCGGCGCCGCGTGGCGGCGCGTCGGGTTCGTCTCCAGGGCTGGCCGCGGGCCGCCGAACGAGGTTCCGGTGGGGCAGGGGAGGCGGCTTCTTGTGCACCAAGGCAATGGGCGTCTTTGCGTCGCTGTACTGCCCGGTCTTCGACTGTTGGTCCACGGCCTGCTGGCCGGTGGGGTGGTCGTGGCTCACGCGCGGCTCACCTCGAACGTCGGCGTCGCCGTTCGGGGCCGCGACGGCGCGCGCGCTCGCCGAGGCGTCACCCGCGGCGTCCGCGCGCGCCGCCGCCGCGACCGGGGCCCCTCCGGCGATGGCGGGGGCGGGCGCGCTGCCCACCGCGGGCCGCGCCGAGAGCTCGGCGAGGCGCGCCAGGGCCTCGTCGGAGAGCGGCTTCACGCGCTCTCCGCGCTGATGGAGGACCCGGACCACCCGCTGGCGCTGGGCGCGCCGGCCGCCCGCCTCGCAGCGCCGAGCTCGAAGCAAGGAATTCGACAATCACGTTTTCTCCCCAAGACCTCAGACGTGTATGCGAGAGACTCGAACAAATGGCCGAGCCTCTCGATCGCAGCGGGTTGTGGCCGGCCGAGCAGTTTCGGCTGCTGGCCGACGCGGGTGTGTTGGGCTGGGTGATACCCTCGCAATACGGGGGGAGCGAAGTCTCTCCGCTCGAGTTGATCGTCGGATACGAGGAACTCGCGGCCGCGTGTTTGACGACGGCGTTCATCCTCACCCAGCGGAACGGGGCCTGCCAGCGGATTGCCGATTGCCAAAATGACGACCTGAAGTCCCAGCTCCTGCCGCCACTCCGCGTGGGCGAACTGTTCGCGACGGTCGGTATTTCGCATCTGACGACGTCGCGGCAGCATCTTCAACAGCCGTCGGTGCGAGTGACTTCGATGCCAGGTGGATTTCGGTTCGACGGCGCCGTTCCCTGGGTGACCGGCGCGCCGCACGCGGAAT